>OLNQ01000845.1_pt1 | contig 31260 bp, 20 predicted proteins | sample 1672821 | NCBI WGS metagenome assembly OLNQ01 (sample SAMEA3136727, study PRJEB25190) | human gut metagenome | biome: human gut; feature: human-associated habitat; material: faeces | place: Austria | collected 2013 | reverse complement strand
ATCGTCCGGGACAAACAGCGGATCGTAACCGAAACCGTGTTCGCCACGAGCCTCGCGGATGATTCGACCCGGCATGTCGCCGAGCTCCACTGTCTCCGACTTGATGGCGTATCGGGCATGCACCGGGGCAGGGCTCCCAGCGGCAGCCGTGGTGTGAACGGTGATGCCGTCGGCAGCCACTCCACCGGTCACGTCGGCACCGGTCTCGGTGTCCGGGACCACCAGCGCGGCGGCGCAGCGGAAGCGCGCGGTACGCTTGTCATCCGGAATATCTTCGATTTGGGCGAGCAGCAGCGCATTATTGGCCTTGTCGTGGCCGTGAGCACCCGCCCAGCGAGCAGACAGAATGCCCGGAGCGTTACCCATCACATCGACGATGAGACCTGAATCATCCGCGACAGCGGGCAGACCGGTACGGATGGCCACAGCGCGGGCCTTGAGTAGCGCGTTCTCCTGGAAGGTGACGCCGGTTTCCACCGGATCCGGCAGGTGAAGGCTGCCAGCGGACACCAGTTCGATGTTTTCGGCATCCGCGCCAAGATCCTCTTCGAGAATGCGGCGGATTTCCACAAGCTTGCCTTCGTTATGGGTTGCGACGACGATTTGCATGAGGTTCTCCTTTAAGAAGGCTCCCCTTGTCAGGGGAGCTGGCTTAGTCTAGGGACAGAGCGGCACGCTGGGCGGCTTGCAGTTCCTTGTTGCCCTTTTCGGCCAAGTCAAGCAGGGTGCCGAGTTCGGCACGGTTGAACGGACGGTGTTCCGCGGTGCCCTGAATCTCGATGAAGGTGCCGGAACCGGTCATGGCCACGTTCATGTCGGTCATGGCCTGACTGTCTTCAATGTATGGCAGGTCAAGCATAGGAGTGCCGTTGATCACGCCCACCGATACGGCGGACACATAGTCCTTAAGCACGCGGCTGGCGGACTTGATATGGCGGTGCTTCTCCGCCCAATTAACTGCGTCGACCAAAGCCACGTACGCACCGGTTACGGAAGCCGTGCGAGTACCACCATCGGCCTGAAGCACATCGCAGTCAAGCTGAATCTGATTTTCGCCGAGCGCCTTCATATCGATGACGCCACGCAGGCAGCGGCCAATCAGTCGGCTGATTTCGTGGGTACGGCCACCGATTTTGCCACGTACGGATTCACGGTCGGTGCGTTCGGCGGTGGCACGCGGCAGCATCGAGTATTCGGCGGTGACCCAGCCGAGGCCGGAGTCCTTGCGCCAACGCGGCACACCGGGAGTAAAAGTGGCGGTGCACATCACGCGCGTGTTACCGCATTCGATGAGCACGGAGCCTTCGGGGGCGTCGGTGAAGTGGCGGGTGATGCGCACAGGGCGCAGTTCGTCGACCTTGCGGCCGTCGGCACGAATTATTTGGTGACCGCCAAGCATGTCTTTGATTTCAACCATGCGCCCCAGCATACGCCATCCGCTCTATGCCTGGATAGCAACTCGTCAACCATCATCGAACTCCAGCGCAATGTCATTCCCTGCTTACATATCCATCCCATGACACTTGGCTGCACGCCACTATTTTCTTATGCACCACTCGCTTACAGAGTCAATGCCTGCGTACCTGATGAGGATTGGGAAAGATCGTCCGCTGGAATAAGGATGCCATATTCCATGAAAGCTTGGTTGAATTGCTTGCGCTGCATAGCGTTGAGTTCGTAATCGATTAACGGCAAATATGTATAGTCCATGTCATGCAACGGCTCTTCATATCGATGAAGCACGTGCATAATTGCCGCGCTCGGCAGTGGGGACCACCATCCATCCAAGCCATACCGGTACGGAGGAACCAATGTCAAGCGTCTGTTCCTTGGGTTGATATCCCAACGCAGAAAACGGTATAAACCAGCGAGAAACGCAATCCAGCACGCATCGTTCACCCGTGCAACCGCTCGGACGAACGATATACGTTGATGTTGAACATTCCGAGCATGAATCAGATTGACGCAGAGCATCTTCAACGTAGACCAGGTCGCTCCGCTTTCTATTGCATCGAAATCAGGAGGCCTACGCAGTTGCGCCAACAACATGTGCAATTCGTCTTCCGGAATCGTTTGCGAGGGGGCCACGGCTTCTAGGTGAAGACCAAAACCAGCCCGCTCAAGCCCCTCGACCAAAACATCAAACAACATACCTCTTTGCCCACGCAATACGCGACCAATTGCAGACCGATCCAAACCAGTGCGCTGTGCAAGCTCATAGGCATTCCAACCAGTCTGCGACATCACTTCATTCAGCACAGCCGCACACGAATTAACAGGGCAACCAGATACCACACCGTGATGCACGACATCGCACTGTTCTAACGCTCGATGCTCTACAGCGCGCCGCTCTGATACGTCATCGTTGCCCGCCGCGTTCTCATCATTGAGAGTTTCACTCATCGAAGTCACCTTGCCTCGGCCGATTTCCCGGTCATTTCATCAAACCGCAATCATCATATCCCACAATCCCATGACGATACGATTCGTCATATCCCACAATTCAGAGACGGTATGATTCGTATCGCATCAGTTCACACGATTCTTCAACGATTGCTCCGCAAACGATTGCTCTGCACGCATCACGGCATTCTACCGGCACACTATTCCTCCCAATCAGCCCAACGCAACATCACACGCAACATCACACGCAACATCACACGCAACATCCCTCACGCAACACCCCTCACGCAACACCCCTCACGCAACACCCCTCACGCAACACCCCTCGCGCAACACTGCGCCATCTCTGTAACATCACCGACAACACGGCAATCCCACAACGTCTCGGTGCAATATCCTCTGAAATGGTTTGGTTTTCACTCCACCTCGTCGGCATCCTGACCAGGATAGGAATATGTGTCGTTCCGCACCATGTACAAAACGTTGTCAACTGACAACGTTCTTCAAATCAATTGGATAAGACAAATGGCCATTTCCCGCCAATTCATCTGAATCAAGACGTTGTCAACTGACAACAAAATGTACATTGCAACAGCATGCACATATACATAGGCGGGTTCTAGTGATCGTTGCAACACCTGACCTACCGCAAGGAGGGTCAGGTGACCAGAAGCCACCGAAACGAAGACCGTGGCGGGGAACACCGTTGGACGTTCAACGGCGTCGAATATCCGACGAGGAAGCTGATGTGCGAGGCGAGACGCGCCGAGTACGTGCGCCTGCTGGACGAGGAAGGCATGAACTTCACCCAGGCCGCGCACGCGGTCGGCGTCTCGAAACGCACCGGCAAGGCGTGGCGCAACGGCAGGACGCGCGCCACGGGAAGGAACGAGAAACCCCTGGTGGACTGGTATCGTTCCACCATGGACAAACCCAAGACCCTCCATCCGCGCTACCTGAGCCAGGAGGAGCGCATCCAGATCGCGGACCGTCTGCGTCTGGGCGATTCGATCCGCGCCATCGCCCGCCTGCTGGGCCGCGACCCCGGCACGGTCAGCCGCGAGGTCGAGCGCAACAGGAATCCCGAGTCCGGCGGTTACGAGCCTTACCGCGCCCAGCAGAAGGCCGCGGACCGGCTCAAACGCCCCAAACCGCGCAAGGCGGCCGAGGGCACGCGACTGTGGGACGAGATCGCCGCCGGGTTGCGCAGGCATTGGAGCCCGGAGCAGATAGCCAACCGGCTGAGGCTGGACTTCCCGGATAATGGGGATATGCACGCGAGCGTCGAGACGATCTACCAGGCCATCTACCTGCAGGCCAGGGGCGAACTCAAGCAGGAGCTGAAACGCGCCATGAGGCAGGGGCGAACCGCCCGCAGACCCCAAGGCGGCCAAGGCCGCAAACCCCGTTTCCGCGAACCCATGGCCATGATCTCGGAGCGACCCCCGGAGATCGAGGACCGGGCGGTCCCGGGCCACTGGGAGGGCGATCTCATCACCGGCAGCCGCAACAAAAGCGCCATCGGCACGCTCGTCGAGCGCACCACCAGGTTCACGATCCTGCTGCACCTGCCCGACGGGCACGACGCCGAACACGTCCAGCAGGCCATCATCGACAAGATGCAGCACCTGCCCAAACTCCTGCGCAACAGCCTGACCTGGGACCAGGGAGCGGAACTCGCCCTGCACAAACGGATCGGCGCCTCGCTGGACATGGCCGTCTACTTCTGCGACCCGCACTCCCCGTGGCAGCGCGGCACCAACGAGAACACCAACGGGCTCCTGCGCCAGTACTTCCCCAAAGGCACCGACCTATCCGTCTACCCGGAGGACTACCTCGACGCGGTCGCCGAGGAACTCAACGACCGGCCACGCAAAACCCTCGGGTTCATGAAACCAAGCGAGAAGATCATCGAACTGCTCGACGCCGCGTGATAACCTCAACAACCGACAACGTGACCATGGAAGGCCGCTCAAACCTCAGGTGTTGCAACCACCACTAGAATCTGCCGATTAGCGTCAGCGTGTGGAGGCGCGGGCGATGACTTGGGATTCGGTGGTGAGCAGTTCGGGTTTGGTGATGCTGCCGTCGATGCGTCCGAGGATGCGATTCACTGCCGTGGGAGCTGTCCAGTCAAGGCGGGAATCCATGGTGGTCAGCGGAATCTGCAGGTAGGGGGCTTCCTCGTTGTTGTCGAAGCCGATGACCTGCACCTGCGCGGGCACCTCATAACCAGCGGTGCGCAGAGCGGTCAATGCGCCGATGGCCAACTGATCGTTCAAGGCAATCACACCGTCGAATGGCACGCCGGAATCAATGAGCCGCTGGGTCACACGGGCACCGGCTCCGATGGTCCAATCCTGATCGGTGTTGCCAATCAGATGAGGATCCAGCTCAAGCCCACGGCGGCGCGTTTCTTCAATGACACCACGCAAACGCAGTTGTGCGTTGCCTTCCACAGCCTGCAACAAAGCGGCCGCGTTATAGTCGTCTCGTGCGCCCACTACAGCGAGGCGAGAAGAACCTCGATCGTATAGGTAGCCTGCCGCTGTTGCTGCGGCGGCAACATCGTCCGGAGTCACGTGGTCGGCAACACCCCATGTGGTTCGGGCACCGACAATAACCAGCGGGAAATCGACCTTCAGATCATCGGGCGAAATGTTTTCCACCTCGCTCATGGAAAGGATCATGCCATCGGACACCGTGGAGTTGAACTTCTTCAGCAGATCGCGCGCGCCTTTCGCGGAGCCTTCCGCATACGTGGTGACGTATACGGAATAGTCGCGCTGACGGGCGGCCTCGATGGTGCGGTTGGCGAGCTCGGCCAGATATGGCGGAATCAGCGAAGGCACGGCGAGGGTGATGAAGCCGGTGTGATCGCGGTTGAGGTTGCGGGCGGCCACGTTGACTCGGTAGTCGAGGTCCTTAATGACCGACTCGACCTTGGCACGGGTCTCATCTGTCATACGCCCGGAGCCATTGATCACGTTCGACGCAGTTTTGAGCGATACACCGGCGGCCTGAGCGACATCGCGTAGCGTCACTCGACGCTTGGCTGTTTTCTCGTCGCTCATGCCGCACTCCTCTATCCGGACAACATTGCCATTCTAGCGCGGTTTAGCAGGACGTTTTAGCGATAAGAATGGCGTTGCGGTTCAGCGTATATCCAACGGCGTCAGTCTCGCAACGGTGGGCGATGATGGGATCACCTTCCACACCGTTGATGGCGACGGGCTGGTTTGAGCGGTTGAGGTAGAAATCGAAGCGGGTGGAGCCGTCTGCGGATCGGCGGATGGTGTGCAGGATGCGGGGGTCATGAGTCGTGGCTGCTGCGGTCGTAGTTGCGGCGTTGATCTCTCCCCCACCCGGCCTTTGGTCGGGAGCCCTTTCGTCGGAGGGGGCTGTTGTGTTGAGTTCCTTGAGCAGGCGGGCAATGTCGTGGCGGCCAAGGTCGCACCCCACGTAGATGGCGGTACCGTTGCCATAGGGGTGACTGGTGATGGCGGGGACGCCGTCGAGCTCCCAATCAGCAGCGGCTGTACCCACGTACGTGGCAAGCACGCAAGTGTCTGGAGCGACCGAGGTCACGTCATTCTGCCACAGACGGGTCGTGAGTCCATTCGACAAACCGATTTCGGCCGGTTCGTCTTCGGCTTCTTCTCCGAGGATGTTGAATTCTTCGGAGCGGATGCCGAGCATGTCGCGCAGAAGTCCGTTGCCGGCGCCGGGGTATCCGCCGAAACCGATGTGGAAGTGTTCGTCGATCAGGCCGGTGGCATAGCCGACGATGACCGTACCGCCGTTTTCGGCGAAGTCCGCGATGCGACGGGTATCCTCGTCGGACAGGGCGATCACGGTGGGCAGCACGATAGTCTGGTAGCCGCTCCAATCGTAGGCGAGCGGGACCACGTCCGCGCGCGCTCCGGCATCGAGATATCCGCGATACCAGTCGCGTACGTCATGCCAGTGATTGAGTTTCATGCTGGGCAGGGTCTCGGAGCGAGTGGCCCATTCGGATTCCGCACTGAACAGAATCGCCGTGTCCGCGCGCTTCAGTTCCGTGTCTTGCACACACGCGTCGGACAGCGTCTTCAGCGCGGCGCCGAGTTCGCACACACCTCGAAACAGTTTCGTATCGGAGCCCGCGTGGGGCACCATCGCGGAGTGGAACGCCTCGGCACCCGATGCGGATTGCCTCCATTGGAAGAAGTTGATGGCGTCGGCACCCATGGCCACGTGGGCCAAGGAGTCGCGCATGAGCTCGCCGGCGCGCTTGCGCGTGTTAAGCGGCTTCCATTGGACGGCGGAGGTGGAGTGCTCCATCACGTACCACGGCTTGCCGAGCGCGAGCGAGTCCATGAGCGCGTCCGAGCAGGCGAGTTCGTCCAGATGGGATTCGCCTTCATGGAAGTAGTGATCGTTGGACACGAAGTCCACTTCGTTTGCCCATTGCGCGTAGTCCATGGTGCATTGGTCGGTGGAGACCATGAAGTTCGTGGTGAACGGCTTGCCGGGGCAGATTTCTTCGATTGCGTCGCGTTCGGCCTTGTAGAAGTCGAGCAGCATGTCGTTGCCGAACCGCTCGTAATCCAACTGCTGGGGCGGGTTGACCATGCTGTCGCCGCCCATGTGGCGAGGCAGCAACACCTCGTCGAAGCTGTTCACGTGCTGGGACCAGAAGGCCGTGCCCCACGCTTCGTTCAACGCGTCGACGGTCCCGTATTTGGCCTCGCACCACGTGCGGAACGCGGCCAAGGCGTTGTCGGAGTAGTCGTAGCGGTTGTTCCAGCCGTATTCGTTGCCCATGTGCCAGGCCGTCACGTATGGATTGTCCTTGTAGTGTTCGGCAAGTTTGCGGCACAGGCGCAGCGCGTATTCCTTGAACACCGGGCTTGTGGGCTGCCACGACTGGCGTGAGCCCGCGTTGACCACATGGCCGTATCGGTCGATTGGCAGCACCTCAGGATGACGCTCGTACAGCCACATCGGGGCCGTGGCAGTGGCCGATGCCAGGTCCACGGCGATGCCCGCCGCGCCGAGCTTGTCGATCACGTGGTCAAGCCACTCGAACGTGAACTCGCCCTCGCGCGGTTCGATCTTGTCCCAGCTGAAGATGGCGAGGGCCACAGTGTTGACGCCAGCCTGGGTCATCAGGTGGATGTCCTCGTCCAGCGTCTCCTCCGGCCACTGATCCGGATTGTAGTCACCGCCGAACGCGATGCCACGACCATTCGGCGTCAACAAAGACGGCCAACGGAATGCTCTGCGAGTAGTCATATCAATCAAGTCCTTTATTGTATCGGCTTATGGCCGATGCTATGTTGCTGGCGGCGGCCGTTGCTGCGATGACCTTCTTGGTGTCGCGCATGTTATCTCCTCCTGAGCCGTTGGGATTGGTCGTGGCTTCGGGACTTTGGTACTTACCTTGGGCCTGGGTTCTTCGCCTGCGATATGCTCCGCTGACGGTCTTTTTTTGGGTGTTTTCTTTAGTACACCCGTGTACCAATATCTATGATGATACACCCGTGTACCAATTTGTCAAAATCAAGCGACACGCCTGATTTTCCGCCAAAACTCGCCACCTCGGGCACACAGAAGAATCTTCAGCTTCCGACATCCACAATTCCGAGAGCGTTCACATTCGTGGATGTCCAGCGCCAGACGGAGCCAGTTCGGCTAGTATGAACAGGCACCCCCATAGCTGTATTGAGAGGAAGAGCACATGGCGGGACTGTTTCGGACTGCTTCCAAGCAGCCCAATCCTTTAGGGACAGCCATACGCACCCGCGGATCAGGTAAATATATATTCGGACTGACTTTGAGTGCGGGTCTTGCCGGATTGCTGTACGGCTACGACACCGTCTCCATCTCCGGTGCCATCGAATTCCTGCGCGCCAGATACGGGCTCAGTACTCTCATGGAGGGCCTCGTCATCTCCTCCATCATGCTCGGTGCCGTCATCGGAGCGGCCACCGCCGGATTCCTTTCCGACCGATTCGGCAGAAAACGTATCCTTATTATCGGCGGCGCGTTCTTCCTCGTTGCGGCTGTATGGAGTGCGCTGGCGATAGGCCCCATAGCGCTTATCGTGGCACGCGTGGCTGGCGGCTACGGCATCGGTCTGACCGCCGCGCTGGCCGTCACATACATCACCGAATCGGCTCCGGCCAGCATCCGTGGTCTGCTCGCCTTCTCTTATCAGCTGCTTGCGGTTTGCGGCATCTTCCTGACCAACGTCATCAACTACATCATCGCCTCCCACGGATCAAACGACTGGGATATCGCCACTGGATGGCGCTGGATGCTGGGATTAGGCGCGATTCCGGCCGCCACCTTCCTGCTGGCTATGCGGAGGGCACCGGAAAGCCCACGATTCCTCATTCAGGTAGGCAGAACCGATGAAGGTTTCGCGGTGCTCGAGCACATCCTCGGCACCGAACGCGCACGCCTGCGCACCGATGACATCCAAGCCTCGGTCAAACTGGAAACCGAGATGTCGCACGAATTCCATGATTTATTCCGTCCAGGCCTGCGACGGGCACTCGTCATCGGCATCTTTCTCGCCGTGTTCAACCAGTTCATCGGCATGAACGCCATTTCCTACTATGGGCCGGTGATGTTCTCGGATCTCGGGTTCGCCGGGGACACTCAGTTCCTCGCGGCCGCCAGCGTAGGCGGCGTGGAACTGGTGGCCACCGTGGTAGGCATGTACCTGATCGACACGTTCGGCCGTAAACGTCTTATGGAAATAGGCACCGGCATGATGTGCGTGTTCGCGCTATGCATTTCGGGCTCGTATTTCATGGGCAATTCGCTGCTGACGCTTATATTCGTCATGGCGTTCACCATATCGTTCGCCTTTTCGATGGGACCGATTCCCTGGATTGTGATTCCCGAGCTCTTCCCCACGTATCTGCGCGGTCGCGCCACCGGATTGTGTGTGATGTGTCTGCTGTTCGCCAACTGGATCATCGCACAATTCACGCCGATGATGATCAATGGATTGGGCGGCGGCATATCGTTCGCGATTTTCGCGGTTCTGGATCTGATTTGCCTGTTCGGCATCGTGGCGTTGGTGCCGGAGACAATGGGACGCACGCTGGAGGAAATCGAGCATCTATGGCAGCCGAAAACCGATTTGGCCTACGCAAAATACGCGCTGAGCACGGCTGATGCGAATATCCGCCACGCGGAAGCCACACTGCGTCGTATTGAAAACGAACGTCAGCAGGCATTGGGCATTATGGATGCGGCTGAGCGGGCTCGCGCTGCGGCACAGCAGAAGATTTTCGCCATAGAGACCGCCGAACGGCTGGAGGCGCAGCGCGCTGCCGAGGAAGCCGCCAAGGCAGCGGCGAATATGGCTGCAGAAGAAGACACGGCAGCGACCGTCTCGGAAGTTACGACGGATGAGAACGTGCCGTCGCTTATGCGGCGTACGAGGGGCGCTGTTCTGGTTGGTAAGTCATCCAGTAGACGGCACGACGGTGAGTATACGGACGGCTCTGCGAACGGCCCTGCGGATGGCTCTGTGGATGGCTCCGTGACTGACTCTGCGGATGGTGCGATGCTGGACGGCGCGGCGGCCGAGGCAGCGGCCAGCGCAGCAGTCGCGGCCTTGGCCGATTCACTGCCCGACGATCCATTCACGCTGGCGAATCGGCCGACTACGCGCAGTGGTGCGGATGATACAGATAGCGTTGATGCCGCAGATGCCGTTGATTCCGCGAATGACGCGAATCGAAACCGCAAGCAGACAAATGCCGTGCAGCCGGCACATATGGCCTCTATTGGGCACGCGCACAGTGCCGATACGCCTCGCGGAGTGTTGTTGCCCAGTGCCGACGAGGATTCCTACAGCGAGCATTCCTTCGCCGAGACGGATGACGACCGCGAGGCTCAGGCCATCGACGCGGCCCTCGACTCTCTGGATGCCCTTATCAGAGGCTGATATATAAGGAAATCCTGTATTGCAGAGTATTGCGGCCTGTGACTGTGCGACTTTACAGATTCAGCACCGCATCGGCAACGCGCATGGCGGATTCACGGTGAGAGACCAGCACCACAGCCACGTCTTGCCCCTTATCCGCATTCTGCTCGCTCTTGGACAGCTCATGAATGGAACGCAGAATGATGGCTTCATTCAAGGCATCCAGACGACTGGTCGGCTCGTCGAAGAGCACCAAGTCGGCATTGCGCAGGAATACACGGGCCAAGCCGATGCGCTGGCGTTCGCCTTCAGACAGTCGGTCGCCCAGCTCGCCCACCTGGGTGTCGAGCCCATCCGGCAGGGAATCGATCAGGTCGAGCACGGATGCCTTGGCGAGGGCTTCGCGGAGTCGGGCGTCAAGAACACCGGCCGCTCCCCCATTGCGAATCTCCGATTCAGGCAAGGCGATAAGCAGATTCTCTCGAATCGTGCCGTCGAACAGGTGGGTCTCCTGACTCATCATGGCCTGAATACGGCGGCGGGCATGCACATCGATTTGCGGTAGCGGCGTGCCGGACAGCGTCACTTGGCCGCGCTGCGGATCCCAATAGCGCATCAGCAGCTTCAGCATAGTGGACTTGCCCCGGCCGGACGGGCCTTGGATACCGAGGATGCCGTGCTGCGGCACATCGAGCGAGAAGTCGGCGAGAATCGCCTCGCTCCCCTCCCCCGGGTACGCGAAGGTGACGCGGTCAAGGCGCATGCCCTCATAATCCGAGTTCGCAGTGCCAGTTTCCACCACGGCCGGCGCTTCGTCCATCAGGCCGAACAGACGACGGGCGGAGGCGAAGGTCTGGGTGAGGTTCGCGGGCAGGGCGGCGAGCGCCAGCGTCGGCCCGAACGAGCTGGCGAGCAGCGCGAAGGCGGCGACCAGCGCCGGGATATCGTAGAGGTTCACGCCGGCAAGATTGATGGCGATGCCGGCAGCCGCCGAGGTAAGCAATGCAACCAGCAATCCGCCGACACCGGCGAACCGGCCGTTGACACGGCTGAGTTTGGCATGGTCACGCCATAGCGCGCGCGTGCGGTCTTCGATGGCCTGCGCACGATCTTCACCCCGACCGAATCGGATGATCTCGTCGAGACCGCGCATGTCGTCGAGCATCACGTTGTCGAGTTCGCCGGCCGCGCCACGGATGGCGGGGCCCAGATTGCGCACGCCGGTGGCGAAGAAGCGCGGCACAATGATGCCGATGATCAGATGGGAGACGATCAGCGCCAACGCCATCCAGGGGCTCAGCGTGGCCGCCACGATGGCGTAGACGATGGTGGTGGTCACGGCTATGGCCACGGGGCTGATGGTATGCGCGAAGAAGATTTCGAGCAGTTCCACGTCGGTGGTGGGCATGGCGATGAGGTCGCCCTTGCCCTTGCCGGCGAGCTTGGCCGGAGCGAGGCGGCGAAGGGCGGCGAAGGCCTTGGAGCGGAAGAGCGCGAGCAGGTGGAAGGCCACGTTGTGGTTCAGATATTGCTCAACGTAGCGCGTCAGGCCGCGCAACACCGCGCAAACAATCATGGCGGTGATTGCACCGGCCGCGCTCATGCCCCACACGGGGTTGCCGGCGAGCGCGAATCCGGCGATGATGCCGAACACCGGTAGGAAGGTTGCGGCAAGGTGGCCGATGGTGCCGGCCGTGGAAGCCGCGACCATAAGCCCGGCCAGTGGCTTGGCCTCCCCGAGTAGTCGCTTGATGACCTGGAACGTGCTCATCTCGGCCGGAGCTGCAGCCGGAGCTGCGTCCACAGCCGCCCCGCTCCCGCTGGCGGAAGCTGTCAGCGAAGCTGGCTGAGGGTGGTCAGCCCCAAAGTTCTCGATATCCGCCTGAGTAGTGAACAACTTGGCGTACACGCCGCCGGCCGCCATGAGTTCGGCATGCGTGCCGGTTTCCACCGACTTGCCGTGTTCGAGCACCACCACTTGGTCGGCGTGCTCGGCGTTGGCCATGCGATGGGTGATCATGATCACCGTCTTGCTGCGGGATTGCACCAGTTCGCGGATGGTCGCGAGAATCAGTTCCTCGGATTCCACATCCACACTGCTGGTGGCCTCGTCGAATACGAATACCGGCGAATCATGCAGAAGCGCACGGGCGATGGCGATACGCTGGCGCTGGCCACCGGACAGGTTGGCGGCGTCGGGCTCAATCGTCATGTCAAGGCCGTCCGGCTGCGAACGCACGAAGTCGGCGATACGGGCCTGTTCGAGCGCGTCCCAGAGACGGGAATCCACGGCGTCGGACGCGGCTTCACCGTTCTGGCCGTCATCGGGCAAAGCCATCAGAAGGTTCTCACGCAGAGTACCGGCAAACAGATGGCTACTGGCACCGATCAGGGTGATGGTTCGGGCGAGCGTCTCTCCGGACAGGTCGGATACCTTGACGCCGTTCAGCGTAAGCGAGCCTTGGTATCCGGTCAACGTACCGGCAAGCAGCGCGGCAGCCGTGGATTTGCCGGAACCGGAGATGCCGACGATGGCGGTGAGTTGACCGGGGTAGGCAGTGAAGGTGAGGTCGGTGAGCGCAGGTGCCGGCGCGGAATTCGTTTGTTGAACGGCGGCACCGGAATCGGCGCTGTCATAGGAATAGCCGACGTGGTCGAAGCTGACGGTGATTCCGCCATCGGCCTTGGTACCGGCCTTGGTACCGGCATCAGTCCCGGCATCGGTACCAGCGGTGGCCGGCAGCGTGGCAGTGCCGTGGGCGGGCTCGGGGGTGTCCAGCAGGGCGAAGATGCGCTTGGTGGAGGTCATGCCGTTCATCGCCACGTGGAAGTAGGAGCCGAGCTGGCGCATGGGGATGAAGAATTCAGCGGACAGCAGCACGATCAGCAACAGTCCGGCGAGGGTGAGCGGGAAGCCCGCACCGAACGGCATCAGGTATTGCAGGCCGTAGGCCAGGTAGGCGAACGCACCGGGCAGGTGGGCGGCGAGCATAATCGGAGACCAGCCGGCGGCGCTGGCTCCTGCGGCGGCCGCGGCGGTATGCGCATACTGCCATAGAGCCACACCAATGCCGGCCGCCGCACCGCCGTAGGCCACGATATCCATGGCGGTCAGCGAGCGCAGCTGGATCTGCAGCACGCGCATGGTCATGACGCGGAAGCCTTCGGCCTTCTTGTCCATTTCGGCGGCGGCACGGTCGTCGGCGTCGAAGTTCTTCAGGGTTTCGAGGCCTTGCAGGTTGTCGAGGAATGCGGCACCCATGTCGGTGTATCGGCCCCAGTATTTTTTGAAGGCGCGGGCGGCGGTCATGGATACGATGCCGGTGACAATAATAATGAGCGGCGCGCAGACGAGCATGGTCACGGCGGCCGGCATGTTGATCGGCGCAATCACGGCGAACAGGGTGATCGGCGCAAGAATCGCATAGAAGAGCTGCGGCAGGAACAGTTCGAAGAAGCTTTGAATCTGCTCGACGCCTTCGCCGGCGGACTGGACCACATCCGAGGTCTTGACGCGCGACCTGTAGGACGGGCCGAGGGCCACCATTTTGCGGTACAGCTTGGAACGCAAAGCGAGCTTGACCCGTTCGGCGGCTTCGGTGCCGAGGCGTGTGGCGTGTGTGGTGGCCAAGTAGCGAACCAGCATGCAGACGATCGCCAAGGCCACGTAAACCATGAGGTCGCCGGCCATCGGGGCGACGGTGGTGCCCGGAACGCCGAACAGATTGGCGGGGCACTCGGAGGCCGAGGCGGCGTTACAGGAGAAAGTGTGTGGGTCGGCTGCGGCGAGCAGTCCTTGCAGCAGCATGACCAGCGAAAGCATGAAGCCGATATTGGCAAGCAGCCCAACCCACATCAGAGCCACTTTGCCGGCTATGAGCTTGCCGAGACCTGGTGCCAATTGGAACAGTCGTTTGTCGAACATGGTTCGCTTCCCCTTGCCGTGTTGTTGCGGTGTTGGTTGCCGTGGTACTGCAGTAGGTCTCGTCATGCATCAGTCGCGGGTGCCACCAATCGCATACCTGCACATACCGATGGCGTGCACTGCGCAATCCTATTTACCTTAGGCGAAAGCGCACATACACGCCAGACCTTCAGCTGAGACGACTGTCACGCTGAGCTTCGTTCCCAAATAAGAAGCCACAGACTCCCCAATGCCGACGCCGCCGATGATGCTGGAGCTGATGACCGGACCCTGCAGGGCCGGGCTCAGCACGTACTTGTCCTGCAGGAAGTCGATGGCTCCCGAAATGGACACGGTCATAACCGTAGAGCAAACCGGTTAGACACGGCGTTGTATACAATCCACAAAACCAGACAGACAACTTCTCCATTGCCCACAACGCGCGCAACCTTACGCCAGCGTAATCTAACTCGTCAGAATGGCTCGGGTTGTCAACTTGCCATCATGTTTGTAAGGAATAAACGGCCGTATGCTTACCGAATACACCACGCCCGGCGAATCCATCGAGATCCGCGATGACCAAACTATCTATTCACTGCTCACCGAACGACTGGCCCGCACCGGCGCGGACACGGTAATCGCCGCCAAGAAAATCGGCCCCGGCCGCTGGCAGAACGTCACCACCGGCGAATTCCACGAGCGCGTGGTCTCAGCCGCCAAGGGCCTGATCGCGCTCGGCATCGCCAAGGGCGACGCGGTGACCATCTTTTCCTCCACCCGTCTCGAATGGGGCATTCTCGATTTCGCACTGGCCGCAGTGGGCGCGGTAAGCGTGCCGATCTACGACACCGACTCCGCCCCGCAAGCCCAGCGCATCATGAACGATTCGGCGGTCAAGCTGGCCTTTGCCGACAACCGCGAGCGCTTCGACCGGCTCGACTCGGTCAAGGACCACTGTCCTGCCTTGAAGCAGATTCTCATGATCGAGGGCAACGCGCTGGGCGCGCTCGAAGGTCTGGGCGTGGCTGTTTCGGACGAGGAACTGAACGAGCGCGTGGCCACCGTGCGCGCCGACGATCTGGCCACCATCGTCTATACTTCGGGCTCCACCGGCAACCCGAAGGGTGCCGAACTGACCCACAAGAACTTCGTGTCCATCACCATCTCCGCCTCGCAGGCGTTGCATGAAGTGGTGCTTGACGACCATCCGCGCCTGCTGCTCTTCCTGCCGCTGGCCCACTGCTTCGCGCGATTCATCCAGTACGCCTCCATCGCCTCCGATGACGGCGTGGTCGGTTATCTGCCGGACACCAAAACCCTGCTGCCGGACCTGCGTTCGTTTGAACCGACCTACCTGCTGGGCGTGCCGCGCGTGTTCGAGAAGGTATACAACGCCGCCTCGCACAAGGCCGGTGCCGGCTGGAAGGGCCGCCTGTTTGTCAAGGCCGCCGAGGCCGCGCGCGTCTGGAGCCGCAAGGAGCAGGCCGGCGAGCAGCACACGTTTGCCGAAATCGCCGAGCGCGCCAAGTACGAAACGCTCGTCTACCGCACGGTGCGCGGTGCTCTGGGCCCGAAGATCAAGTACGTGGCCTGCGGCGGCGCACCACTGTCGCTCGATCTGGCGCATTTCTACAACGGCATCGGACTGCCGATGATTCAGGGTTATGGCATGACCGAAACCGCCGCCCCGTTCGCCGCCACGCGCGTGACCGACAATGTGATCGGCACCGTAGGCCAGCCCGCGCCCGGCTCCTCGATTCGCATTTCCGACGAAGGCGAACTGCAGGTCAAGGGCCCGAACGTGTTCCGCGGCTACCACAATCTGCCGGAGAAGACGGCCGAGGCGTTCACCGCCGACGGCTGGCTCAGGACCGGCGACTTGGCCGAGATCGATGATGAGGGCCACATCGTCATCACCGGCCGCATCAAGGACATTATTATTACTGCCGGCGGCAAGAACGTCTCCCCCATTCCGCTGGAGGAAGAGATCGCCAAGTGCCCAATCGTGGAGCACTGCGTGGTGGTGGGCGACCAGCGCCCGTTCATCGGCGCGTTGGTGACGCTCGATCCGGAGTCGCTGGCATTGTGGCTGCCCGCGCACGGCCTGTCCACGGAGACGCCGGTCGACCGGCTCGCCACGAACGCCGCGGTGCGCGAGGAGATTCAGCAGTACGTGGACAAGGCGAATGCGACGGTCTCGCGCGCCGAATCCGTACGCAAGTTCGCCGTGCTGGACACGCAGTTCACGCAGGAGAACAAGTGCCTGACACCGTCGCTGAAAGTGGTGCGCCCGGCCGTCAATCGCGTGTTCGCCGATGTGATCGACAACGAGATCTACAACGGCAAGCGGTGAGACGCGCGGTTCGTAATCCGACACAAAAAAAGGGCCTTTTGAACCGCACCCCGATTGTTGGACTGGAGTAATCCAGATTCGATGATCGGAGGTGCGGTTTCTCATGTCCAGGGATCGCAGGCGTCATTATGACGATGATTCCATGCGGGTCGTCGCCGGGGTGCCGCCCGGCCCAGGTGGGTCACACCCGGGCCAGTTTCTTGCTCCTGAGACGCAGCACGACATCGGCGGAGTCGGCGACGCGCTTGGAATGCGTCACCACGATCACGCATTTGCCGAGCTGATGGGCGGCGTGCTGCAGCAGATGAATCACCTCGTCGGTCATCTCCGGGTCGAGGCTGCCCGTCGGCTCGTCCGCGAGGATCGCGCGGCCCGGGGCGACCAGCGCGCGGCCGACCGCCACCCGTTGACGCTGGCCGCCCGACAGGTGCATGATGTTGCGCTTGGATTCCTCACGGCTCAAACCCAGTTCCTCGAGGATCTTCATATCGGCCTTGGCGCTGACCAGCCGCAGGTTCTCTTCGGGGGTGAGGTAGTCGATCAGGTTATGGTCCTGGAACACCAGGGACACGTGCTCCCGGCGGTGCTTCGCATAGCCCGATGCGGCGATGTCCTCCCCTTCGAAGCGGACCACTCCCCGGGAGGGGGCGTCCAGGCCGGCCAGCAGCGACAGCAGCGTGCTCTTGCCGGCGCCGGACGGGCCGGTGATCGCATACATCTTCCCGGATTCGAAATCCGCGCTGACATCCGAAAGAACACGGATCTTCGCCGCGCCGTAGGCGTAATCGACATGGTCCAGTTGCAGACAGTTAGACATAATTGGTGACTCCTAACGCATAGAGGAAAGAATGGATTTCGGGGATTTGGACAGCACGGCGGCGCATGACACGGCAAGGGCCACGGCGATGACCGCGCATCCGAGCAGCAGGATGAGCAGCGTCTGCTCAGGCGGCAAGGCCTCCACGTGCAACGATTCCAACGGCGCGACGCCCGAATCGCGCAACAGTCGGGAAGACACGTATCCCGACAGCATGGCGCCGGTGCCCAGCGAACACAGGGCGGCGACCGCCGCCATGAGTCCGGTTTCGATGGCGAGTTGTGCGACGATCCGCATCTTGTCGATGCCGAGGGCCAGAAGCGTGCCTATCTCATGGATGCGTGAGCGAATCCAGAAGACCAGCGCCATCGCCAGCACCAGTACGTCCGCGAGGCAGACGGACAGCAGCACCATGCGCACCAGATTACGCACCGTCTGCACGGATTGCAGGACGCCGGAGAGCCGGGCCGAATCGTCGGTGACGTCGTACTTGCCGCCGGCCATGGTCTTGGCCCGTCCAATAGCCGCGGACAGGTCCTGCGGATTATCCGACAGGCATCGGATCATGTCGATCCGGTCGTTTCCGGTCAGAGCGGAAGCTACTCGCCTACCCGAATAGATGAGGTTCTCGGAAGTGTCCGAGGGCAGGGGGCTTTGGGCCTGCACGTTGCCGGAGAAGATCCCGGCCACACGCACCGTGGCGTTGCGCCCCTCCTGCCGGAGACGGAATGTCGAGCCGACCGATAGGCCGTTCTGCATCGCGAAGTCGCGGTGGACCAGCACATTGTCGCCGTCGCCCGAGATATGGCGGCCCTGCTCCAGGCGGTACAGGCCGCTCTGGAATTCCTCGGACAATGAGGAATCGGTGGTGCCCAGCACGCTGACCTGCATGGCCAGATCGGAGTCCAATCGGGGACCCTGCCGGGGCACGACCGGGCGTGCGCCATCCACCTGCGCCAAGGTCTTCGTCGCATAGGCGGTCTTCGTCACACCGGGGATACGCGAGAACCGGCTCGCCTCCTCGGCGCTAATGGGATTCTCGCCGGCGCTGACGGTAAACCCTATGCCCATGCCCGCGCCGATGCTGTCGGACATGGTGCGCAGGGCCGTCGAGACTCCGACCTGCGCCACCAGGCTCGTGAAGACCATCAGCATCAGCAGACCGATGATGCCGCTGCGTACCGGCTTGCGTACGATCGCCAACGTGGCACGCTTCCACACATTCATGCTCATCATCGAATCTCCGACAGGTCTCGCGGCGATTTGCGCAGCATCGGTATGCACGCCACCGCGACGCACACCAGCATCACCGCCAACAATCCGAGCGCCACGTACAGCATGGCGGTCCCGTCGACCGACACCGTGAGCGAATCCAGGGTGCGCACCGACATGCTGGATTCAAGATCGCCGCCGACCTGCCCCATGCTGCTCAGCTCCTTCGCCGCGGAGGCGTTCACGGAATGGAGCGCCGTGGCGCCGAGCCATTGGGCCATTCCCTGCGCGCACAGCCAGCCGAGGGCGAGGGACGGCAGACCGATCAGCACCATCTCGGTGAGGTATTGGGCGACCAGGGAGGGCTTGCCGACACCAAGGGATACCAGTATGCCCATCTCCTGACGGCGGTCGTTCATCCACAGCAGCAGCATGAGACTGAGCACGAGCACGGCCGAGACGGTCACGCCGATCAGGGCGCCGCGCATCATGGAGCGCACGCCGCGGGCGGCATGCAGCATGCTCGACGAATACTGGTCGTTGCGTGTGATCTGATAGTTGTTCCAATCCACCGGGAGTTTCTTTGCGGCGTCCATGGTCTTCTCCACGTCAACGCCCTTGGACAGCACGAAGGTGGCGTCCTGGTATATTTCCTTGCCGTCCTTGTACTGGTACAGGTCGCGTGTGGTATCCAGATCGGTGTAGATGGTGTTGGCGGTGAGTTCCGCTCGGCTGGATACCTTTCTGGCGCTGTCGCCCTTGAATATGCCCACGATGGTGGTCTTGACGGTCGCCGTCGAATGTGATTCGTTGTCGGCGTCATAGGCGTTGGCCTTGAGCGTGAGCGTGTCTCCGACTTTGAGCCCGTTGGCTTTGGCGAGATCCTCATGGATCATCGACGTGTACTTGTCGGAGGCCTTCAGATGTCGTCCTTCGGCCATGCCGAGCGTGCGCGACGTGAACACGTTGAGTTTCGACGAATCATTCGTGCCCATGACGTTGGCGGCGTTGCCAAACTGCTGCTCCTGGGTCGCATCGTAATCATCGCCGCCGGGGACCTTCGCCACATTCGCCCCCACGAGATCGGCAGTGGCGTTCTGACGGACCATATACGAATCGACTCCGGGCAGTTGGGCGATCCTGCGCACGTCAGCGGGACGCACCATGCCGCCTCCGCGAGGCGTGAGCATGCTGCCCTGCATGTTGCTGGACAGCACGAATCCACCGACCGCTTCCTTCTCGATTCGTCCGGCGGCCTGTTGAGCTGCCCGAGAAACCGCGATCGTGGATAGCATGCTCGCCGTTATGATGGTCAGTATTATAAGGAGCACTATGGTTCGCACTCGTTTTCTGAGCACATAGCGCACCGACCGTGCAACGAACGTCATCAATACCTCCTGTGGGACTTGGGCTTTTCGCCCAAAATGCGAAACATGCCGCGTTTCGCCGATTAGTTAGCCGCGACGATACATGATGCACCTCAAGATACGGGAGATATACGCCTTGAGCGAAAAACGGAACAGCGGCGAATGTCGGTTATTCTGGATTTTGGTCCATCTCGGGCCGCGTCGATGCGTCGGCCCGCGAGAAATCAGGCTCGCGCCTCACCTTCGAGGCGGCGAACACAAGAAGCGGCAGAGCGGCGAACGCATAGTTCTCGCATTGGATGTACAGGTATGCGACCAGGACGAGCCAGCAGATGACGGTCTTGTGCCAGACGCCGGATTCGCCCGAACCCGCGCCGGCAACGCCACCACCACTATTACCCCCGGCAACATCAGCAACGTCGGCAACGTCGGCGACACAAACACCGTGCGCCAGCTCGTCGGACGATGCGCCATCCGCACCGCCACGGCATACCGTCCTCCCGCGCGTCATGCAGACCATCGAGGCTCCGACCAGCATGGCCAGCCCGATCAGCCCGTATTCGGCGATGACGCTGGTATACGCGCACATCGTCCACACCGTGTCCGCGTTCACGCCGGCCGCGAATCCCGTGGCCGCGCCGCCGTTCATGCCAAGACCGTCCAGCAGCCGTCCGGCTTTGGCCGCGCCGGCCCACACCGCATTGATGATGTTGCCCGCGCCATAACCGGTGAGCAGCGTCCACGGATGGGTGAGCAATCCGCATATCGGATCGAGGCTTTGGTAGATCCGCGCGAAGAACGAGCCGTCTCCCTCGGCCCCGTTTTCCGCGATGGCGGAGAGTCTGGAATCCGCCAGCACACCCAGCAGGCCCAGTGCGCATGCGCCGAGAATCTGCAGCATGCCCCGGACGCGGCGTGCGCCGTCATGCCAATCGGTGCGCGCCACAAGGGCGATCAGCAACGCCACGACGGAATCGATGACGATTCTGGTGCCGGCTTGCATGAGCACCGCGCCGACGGCATACGTGACGATGAGGTCACGCAGCCGTTTGGCGTAGATGCGGTCGCGCCCGCGCATGAGCCACATGAGCGGAAGCAGTATGCCGAACAGGTGCATGCCGATATAGCTGGGCTCGGCGAACAGGAACTGCGGACGGCCGCCGCCCCACACCGAGTTGTCGCTGATGTATTGCCGGTACATGAGGTGCGAGAAATAGTCGGTCAACGGTTTGGCGTGCAGACGGATGGACAGCCATTGCACGACGCCCACTCCGAAGGAAACCCAGTATGATGCGATGAGAATCCGCAATGGCGTACGCCACGGAATGCGTTTGATGTCGAACGCAAGGGCGATCGCCCCCAAAGTGGCGAGCACGCCCAGCAATCCGGTGATGCTCATGAACGCGGCGTTGAGGTGGATGCCGAACTTCAGCCATCCCGGGATGGACAGGATTATGCAGGCCACCGGTAGGAGGAACATTGGCAGGTACCGGTTGGCTGCGATGCGCAGTTGCCGCCAATTGCATAGGCAGTACACGGCGAACAGCGCCGGACTGATTGGCGACCAGAACGGCGCGTACAGGCCAAGCGTGGTGCCGTCCACCGGAAGAAAAGCAATGGCCAGCAACAGCCAAATGACGTTGCGTTCCTGCGATGTCAGAAATCGCAGGAACGACCGGTATTGCGGTCGGCCATGATGGTTGCCCGCGTCGATGGTGTCGTTGCGTACGCATGCCTGGTTCATGTGATTCTCCCTCCCCGTCAACCTTACTCGTTCATCATGATGCGCGGACGGGGCATGCTTTCCCCGCTGAAAGTGCAATGGCCCGAACATTGACAAGGTCACACCGAATGCCCCCATCATTGGCACATTGTGCGATCTCGTCGCGGCTGGCTAACGAAATAATGTTGGCCGACCGGTTACATTGGTTCGGTACAGTGGCGGCATTATCGGCCACTGAATCAAGCGATTCGCGGCAGAACGACGAAAACAACACCTGGGCGAAAAGAGGCAGGCATGACTACGAATCGACCGCTCATTGCGGTGACTCCGCTGATGGATTACGGGCGCGATAGTCTGTGGATGCTGCCCGGATATATGGAGGCGATAATGCGGGCCGGCGGTACGCCCGTCATGTTGCCGCTGACCGATGACACCGACATTCTTGCGCAATGCGCCGAACGGTTTGACGCGTTTCTGTTTACGGGCGGGCCGGATGTGGGACCGATGGTTGGTGCAGCGGCCTCCGCCACCGGCCGTAGCGAGGTGCTCTCTCCTGAGCGCGACCGAATGGAATCGATTCTGCTGCCAGCTGTAATGGCTTGGGACAAGCCGATTCTGGGCATCTGCCGTGGCATTCAGTTCATCAACGCAGCGCTGCGCGGCACGTTGTGGCAGGATCTGCCAAGCCAGCATCCGAGCGATATCGAACACCATATGAATCCGCCGTACGATGCGTTCGGACATAACGTTTCCTTGGTGCCCGGCACTCCCCTGGCTTCATTGTTCGCAGGGCAGACTGAGATTGCGGTGAATAGCTATCACCATCAGGCGGTTCGTGAGCCTGCTGCTGGACTCGAGGTCATGGCCGTCGCGCCCGACGGCGTGATCGAGGCCCTGTACCGGCCGGCAAGCCACTTCCTGTGGGCCGTGCAGTGGCATCCCGAGTTTCTCTACAAGGTAGATCCACGCTCGCAGACGATTTTTGATGCGTTTGTGGGGAGTTGCCGATAACAACAAAAGGGGCTGCTCCGGTTTCCCGGAACAGCCCTTTTTCAGCGGTAGCAGTCAGCAGACTGATTTAGTCATCGGTGCTGGCTTGCCAACGCTGATTGGCGCGTGCGGAGACCGCCGTCCGAAGGCGAAGGCGCACGAAGGTACGTCGAACCTGAGGAAAGGCGGTATACGCTCCGCCAATCAGTGCTGGTTGTTGAGACGGTGGTACATCTCGGACAGCTCCAGTTCCTTCTCGAACTGGCGAGCGGTGGTGTTCTCGTCGATGACGGCGAGCTCAACACCGGCGATGCGGGCGAAGTCTTCCCAAGCCTCACGACCAACGGAGGTGGTCATGCAGGTGTGGTGAGAACCACCGGCGGTGATCCAGCACTCAACAGCGGTCTTCAGGCTCGGCTTCGGCTCCCAGACGGCGCGGGCGCACGGAAGCTCCTTGAGGGAGCCCTGCGGCTCAACGACGTCGACGACGTCCATGAGCAGGCGGAAGCGTTCGCGAACGTCGGACATGGAGACCACGACGGCGTCCTTGGCGGGCTTGCCGGAGAAGACCAGGCGGACCGGGTCGGCCTTGCCGCCGATGCCCAGCGGGTGGATCTCCAGCTTCGGCTTGGCGATGGTGCCGATGGACGGGGAAACCTCGAGCATGTGGGAGCCCATGTCGAGCTCGTCACCCTCGGTGAAGTTGTAGGAGTAGTCCTCCATGAGGGAGGCGCCACCCTCAAGGCCGTAGCCCATGACGGCACCGATGCGCACGAGGACGGCGGTCTTCCAGTCGCCTTCAGCGGAGAAGCCCCAGCCGTACTCGGACGGGAAGCGCTGCGGGCCAACGCCCGGCAGCTGCGGCAGAGCGCCGAGGTCCTCGAAGTTGTCGACGCCGGCGGTGCAGCCGTTGGCGCGCATCATGTTGACCATCGCGGCCTCTTCCTTGGCGGCGATGAACAGGGAGTCGTACTTGGCGTCCAGCAGAGCCGGGTCGACGTCGTACTTGGCCTTGTAGTCCTCGATGATCTCCTTGACCTGGTCGTCCTTGACGGCGTCGTACGCAGCGACGAGCTCGTTGACGGCCCAAGTGTTGATGGAGGCGCCGAACACGCGCTCAGCCTCGGTCTTGTCGCCCTCGGTGACGGCGACGTTACGCATGTTGTCGCCCCAGCGCATGACCTTCATGTTGTTGGAGGCATCCCAGCCGGCGCAGGCGCGGGCCCAGGTGCCGAGCTTCTCGGCGACCTCGGGATCGGTGTAGTGACCGACGACAACCTTGCGCTTGATGCCGAGGCGGGAGACGATGTAACCGAACTCACGGTCGCCGTGGGCGGCCTGGTTCAGGTTCATGAAGTCCATGTCGATGGTCTCCCACGGAATCTCCTTGTGGTGCTGGGTGGCCAGCTGCAGCAGCGGCTTGGTGAGCACTTCGAGGCCGCGGATCCACATCTTGGCCGGGGAGAAGGTGTGGCACCAGGTGATCACGCCGATGACGTTCGGGTTGGCGGAGGCTTCGGTCATGAACGCCTTGACGCCGTCGGAGGACTTCAGGGTCGGCTTGAGCACGATCTTGGCCGGAATCTTGCCGGTCGCGTTGAGGAAGTCGACCATCTCGCCGGTCTGCTGGGCCACCTGGCGCAGCGCCTCCTCGCCGTAGAGGTCCTGCGATCCGACGCCGAACCAGATTTCCTTGCCTTCAAATGGGTTTTCCATTGCCATGTTGGATTATTCCTTACTTCGTTGTTGGGTTTGTCGTTTCGGTTTCCGCTACGTCAGTGCTGGCCGTAGACGTTGGTGTAGCGGTCGTTAAGGCTATCGATGTCTTCCTGGGAGATCGGGATGATGTCTCCGAGCTGCTTGGCGGCCCACATGGTGTGCGCCACCTCTTCGGTCATGGCGGCGGCCTTGACGGCGGCTTCCGCGTCCTTGCCGATGGTGAACGGACCATGGTTCTGCATGAGCACGGCCGGGGACTTCGGATACTTCTTCAGGGTTTCGACCACGCCTTCGCCGATGGCTTCGGAGCCGATGAGGCGGAACGGTCCGACCGGCACCGGGCCGCCGAACTCGTCGCCCATCATAGTCAGGCCGCACGGAATGTTCTGGCCGGTGGCCGCCCATGCGGTGGCGTAGGTGGAGTGGGTATGCACCACGCCGTACACGTCGGGCATGTGGCGGTAGATGTACGCGTGGGACGCGGTGTCGGAGCTCGGCGCTTCGGCACCGTCGACCACGTTGCCGTCGAGGTCGCACACGACCATCGAGCTCGGGGTGAGGTACTCGTAGCGCAGTCCGGACGGCTTGATGACCATCAGGTCGGCGGTGTGCAGGCGCTGCGAGACGTTGCCTGCGGTCCACACCACCAGATTCCACTTGATGAGCTGCTCGTGCAGGGTGGCGACCACTTCGCGCACCTGCTTGACTTCAGCTCGTACTTCCGGGCCGTAATCAGCCAACGTTGCCATATTATGTTCCTTTCGTCAGGCTTGCTGTTGTTACGATGGACGGTTATTTGGTTTCCAGCGGGATGCTTTCGATGGCGGCATGCTCGATCGGCAGCCCCTTGCGGAAGCGGTCGAAGAAGGCTTCGAAGCCGGCCACGTCGTTGGCGTCCGGCGCTTCCGTGGTGGAGGCCGCGTCGGCGAAGACGCGGGTGTCGAGGTAGTCGGCGAGCGGCTGGTCGGCGTGCCACAGATAGTCGGCGAGCACGGCCATACCCCACGCTCCGCCTTCGGCGGCGGTGGCCATGACCTTGATCGGGGTGTCGAATGCGGCGGCGAGAATCTTCTGCGCGACCTTCGGCGTGGTGAAGATGCCACCGTGGCCGACGAGCGAGTCGACGGCGACGCCTTCGTCCTTGGTCATCACATCCATGCCGATCTTGACCGGCGAGAAGGCGCTGAACAGCTGGGTTCTCATGAAGTTGCCGAGGCTCATGCGCGCCTCCGGGCTGCGGGCGAACAGCGGTCGGCCTTCCGGCAGGCCAGCCAGGAATTCGCCGGAGCGGAACGGATAGTTGAGCAGACCACCGCAGTCGGCGTCGACATCGTCCGCGATCGCGGCGCGGAACAGCGTGCCGTACAGCGTGCCGGCATCGACCGGCTGGCCGATCGCGGCGGCGAACTGTCCGAACAGGCCGACCCAGGCGTTGAGATCGGAAGTGAAGTTGTTGGCGTGGCTCATGCCGGCCAGGTCGCCGGCTGGGGTGGTGACGAGGTCGACTTCCGGATGCAGGCGCGCCAGCTTGTGCTCGAGCACGACCATGGCGAAAATCGAAGTGCCGGCGGAGACGTTGCCGGTGCGCACGCGCACGGAGTTGGTGGCGACCATGCCGGTGCCCGCGTCGCCTTCCGGCGGGGCGAGGACGACGCCCGGCTGAAGGGTGCCGGTCGGGTCGAGCAGTTTGGCGCCTTCGGCGGTGAGCGTGCCGGCCGGGGTGCCCGCCACGAGCGGACGGGGCAGCAGGTTCTCAAGCTTCCACGGCTGCGCGGCGACTTCCTCGATCGCGTCGAATCGCTTGATGAACTCGGTTTCGTAGGTATGGGTGGCCGGGTCGATGGGGAACATGCCGGAGGCGTCGCCCACGCCGAGCACCTTCTCGCCGGTGAGCTTCCAGTGCACGTAGCCGGCGAGTGTGGTGATGTAGTCCACCTTGGAGACGTGCTCCTCGTGGTTGAGCACTGCCTGGTAGAGGTGTGCCACGGACCAGCGTTCCGGAATGTTGTACTGGAACAGCTCGGAAAGCTTCTCGTGGGCTTCGTGGGTGTTGGTGTTCTGCCAGGTGCGGAACGGCACGAGCAGTTCGCCGGACTTGTCGAAGGCGAGGTAGCCGTGCATCATGGCGGAGAAGCCGATGTGCCCCACGTGGGTCAACCGTTCGCCATAGGCGGTTTCGACGTCGCCGGCCATCCGGGCGTATGCGGTCTGCAAACCCTTCCAGATTTCCTCCTGGGTGTAGCTCCACAGCCCGTCCTCGAGATGGCTGGCCCACTCATAGTCGCCCGCCGCGATGGTGTGGTAGGCGTCATCGATGAGCACCGCCTTGATGCGGGTGGAGCCGAACTCGATGCCCAGGCTCGTCTTGCCTGCGCGGATCTTCTCGGCGGTCACTGCGACCTGCTCTTGCGTCATAGTTCACGAACTCCTTGCGTCCGAGCGCCTCGCAACCACTCTGTCAACTGAATGTTAGCGCTCACTGTTAACGCTCACTATTGTAGGCACAAACCCGTGACGCACCAAATCCGACGTGTCATCGGAGCAATGAATATATAAACAAATCGAGAAGAAGCAGCGCCTTAGCGACGGCGGACAGGACCCAGGGAGCTGCGGTTGACCATCTGCGCCGACACCAGTCCGACGCCATGCTGCGATGATCCGAAGGAGTTCTCCTCCCCCGCGCCCAGCAGGTACAGCGTCTCGCGCATGGCGGCGACACCCAGCTGCTCAAAGCCGGGGCGGACCGTGGTCAGCGGCGGGAACATATTGTCCATGGCAGGCATGTCGTCGAAACCCACCAGGCTCACATCCTGCGGAATGCGCACGCCATGCTCATGCAGCGCGCGGGCCACACCCACGGCCTGGCTGTCGTTGGCGCAGACCATGCATGTCGGCAGATTGCCGCCGGTGCGGCCGATGTTGTCGAGGATGTGGTTCATCTTGCCGTACGCTTCAGAGGATTCCCAGGTCTCACACTGCACCGTCACGGAATTGACCGCATTGGCCGCGCATAGCTTGTTCCATGCCAGCAGGCGCGTCGCCGCGTCGCGCCACTCCTTGGGACCGGCGAAATACAGCACCGAACGGTGCCCGTATTCCACGACTAGATGCATCACGTCGGCCATCGCGGACCATTGGTCCATGCCGACGACGGATACGCGGCGGCGGTCGGCGGACTTCATCAGCCGCAGGCCGTCCTGCACGCCGATGCCACCGTGCGTGGATGTGACGATCACACGAGGCTGCGCGATCCGCGTCCGGCATGCCGCGGAAAACATGACATCGGTGGGCGTGAGGAAGATGAACGCATCGACGTTCATCTCGTCGAAGCTGCGGCACAGGTCGTCGAATTCCTCCTGCGAGCACAGCGCCTCATGCACCATGCTCACCGTCACGAACAGGCCATGCTGGCGGGCCATCGTCTCAATCGCGGAAATCGTGGAGATCGGGCCATAGAAATGCTGGCCGCCGGCGATCAGGCCGATGGTGCGGGACCGGTGCGAGGCGAGCGCGCGGGCGGAGTTGCTGGGACGGTATCCGAGCTGGTCGATGGCCCTCTGCACCTTCTCACGGGTGGCGTCGGAAACGTCCGGCGAATGGTTGATGACGCGCGAGACCGTCTGGTGGCTCACACCAGCCAGTTTCGCCACTTCGAACATCGAAGGACGCTTATTGCCCGCATTGCGTTTGCCTGCCATGCCCCATCGCCTTTCGCACACAACTGTTGGTACGTTCGCCTATTGTACACGCAACTTCAGTTAGCGCTAACAGCCGTCATGTTCCAAGGATGCGGCACACTGCACGCAGGCTACCGCACGGCCGCCAAAGCACGCAGACGCGCCGCGAAGTTAGGCCAATCGGTGCGCATGGCAGTCAGCAGCTTGCGGTTGGGCACGTCATCGACCGGCACCCATTCGATCTCCATGCTTTCGTCGTCGTTGGCCTTGGGTTCGACGCGGTGCCCCGGCTTTTCGAAGGCGAACACCGTGGTGTACGACCATGGGCCGTGGTCCTCGCAGTACGATCCGACCACGTCGATGTCCTCCGGCGTGATGTTGGCTTCCTCGTACGATTCGCGCAGTGCGCCCTCGATCGGGCTTTCGCCATCGGCGGTGGCACCGCCGGGAATGCCCCACGTGCCGCCTTCCGCGCTCCATACCGCGCGGTGCTGCATGACGACGTGCGTCACCTCACCGGTCGTCTCGCTGCGGCGGGCCAAGAGCACGCCGGACGCGCCGTTCGTACCCCAATGCTTGCGGCCGCAGGCGCAGTCGACCCAGCCGTCTCCCGGCTGGTGCACGTTCTCCTTGGGCGGCAGCGGCTTCGCGGCACCCGTTTTCGCATCATATTCGGCGTCCGGCGCGAGGTCGGAGCGCGTGACGTTCCACAGATCGGTCCATTCGACGCCCAATTGCGCCGCCAGACGGCGCGCCAACGGCAGGCTCAGGCCGATGATGCCGTGCGGATCGCCTTCGATCGAGTCGATGAACGCGCCGCCGAAACCTTCCAAAGTGAACGATCCGGCCACTTCCAGCGGCTCGCCGGTGGCGATGTAGCGTTCGATATCCAGGTCGGAATATTCGCAGAAGTGCAGGGTCGCTTTGCTGGCGCCGCGCACCATGCGGCCCGACGCGAAGTCGATGAGGCAATGGCCGGTCCACAGCTCGCCGGTGGCACCGCGCATGGCACGCAGCCGTTCGCGCGCTACCTCTTCGCTATGCGGCTTGCCGTAGCATTCGCCGTCCAGCAGGAACATGGAATCGCAGCCGAGAATCAGCGGGCCGGCCTTCGAACGGGTCAGGCTTGGACGGCCATCCACGAAATCGGCGATCGGCTCGGCGACGGTGGGAATGGCGATGCCGGAGAAATCGCGGGTCTTCGTCTCGTCGGCGGACTGCGCGCTGTCCGTGCGTGCGGCTGTGCCCGCCGAGGATGCGTCGCGATCGTCTGCTGCCCGGAGCGGGAAGCCGACCACGCGCTCCCCGCGCGCGTGCGCCGCGGTATCGGCGATGTTGCGATACGCCTGGTGCACGGCCTCGGCCTTCGCCGTGGCGAGAATCATCACACGCTGTTCGACGCTCAGGTCGTTCACGGTGACGCCAAGCGCGGCCGCCTCGCGTTCGAGCGCGGCAGGCTCGTCGACGTGCGAGACACGGATGGTCGGGCAGATGCCGGCGGAGAACAGCACGTCACGGCGTGGACGGGACTGGGAGGCGAGAATCAGCGGGATGCTCATGCGCGTTCCACCTGCACACCCTTGGTGTCGACCGCGAGATGCAGCACACGCCAATGGCCGGATGCCAGCTCTTCGGCGGCGATCCGTTCGAGTTCCTCGTGGGCGTCGCCATGGTGCAGCACCAGCACGCATGGGCCGGCGCCGGACACGGTGGAGGCGAAGCCGTGGGAGCGCATCTTCTCGATCAGCGCCCAAGACGGCTCCATCAGCGAGGCGCGGTACGGCTGATGCAGGCGGTCCTGCGTGGCCGCGAACAGCAGTGCGTTGGCGTTCTGACGCGAGCCGGAGGCCAGCATCGCGGGGTTCATGGCGGCCGGCAGCAGGCTCACGCGGGAGACGTTGTGCACGGCGTCTTTGAACGGAATCTCAGTCGGCAACGCCTGACGGGCCTTTTCGGTGGACAGCTCGTAGTCCGGCACGAACACGGCCGCGGTCAGATCGTCCGCCACGCGGTAGTTGATGGTGTGGAAGCCGTTGTGCATCGGCTCGCCGCCTGGAATCGGCACGGATCCGACACCTTCCGCGGTCTCCATGTCCCAAGACATGGTCAGGCCGCCGTACACGGCCGGGGCCACGTTGTCCGGATGGCCTTCGATGGCGGCGGCCAGCTCGAACACGGCGTCGCGGTTGAGGTCGTCGTCCTGTGCGAAGGCGGCCGCGGCGGCGATGCCGGCGACGATGGCCTCGGCGGAGGAGCCCATGCCTCGCGCCTGCGGGATGTTGTTGTGCGCCTGCAGGATGAATCCGACGCGTCCCAGGCCGAAGGTCTGGCATGCGCGGCGGAACGTGGAGACCACCAGGTGCGTCTCGTCACGTGGCAGGGTGTCTTCGCCCTCGCCTTCGATCATCACCTGCGCCGCGGTGTTCACCGGGTCGGCGCTCAGCGTGAATTCAAGCTCGTCATGGTAATCCAAAGCCAAACCGACCGTATCGAAGCCGGAGCCAAGATTGGCGCTGGTGGCCGGAACCTTCACACGCACCTTGCGGGTAACTGGAGTCATCTCTCGTCGTCCTTCGTCACATCTTCATTACAAATCAAGCACCGTATACCGTGGCAGTGCCAGAGTCAAATTTCAGGGGGAACCGCACCCGTGCATCGTATTCGGGCCCATGATGGCGGCTTGGCATGGCTTGCATGCCAATCTCATCATGGGCCCGAATCGCATCCGATATCAGTTCAGCACGCGCAGGATCGACGGCTCTCCGCACACGCAATCCAGCTCGCACACGTCCTTGACGGTTTCGCGCAGGGTGAGCTCGTCGGTCATGTGGGTGACCAGACGCAGCTGCTGCAGTTCGCCATCGTAGCCCGGATCCTTCAGCGTCGGCTTCAAATCCTGGTTCACGCCGTTGATGGACACGCCATGGTCGGCGAACTTGGCTGCGATCGCGGCGAGCACGCCCGGATTGTCGTGAATCACGAAGCGGACAGCGAACTCGGCCTTGGAAGCCTCGATCGGAGCCTTCTTCAGATCCTTGTACAGCGGGATGGACGGGCCGGTGCAGCCCTGTGCGATATGGCGGGCTTCGGTCACGACGTCTCCGACGACCGCGGAGGCGGTCGGAGCGCCGCCGGCGCCACGGCCGTAGAACATGAGGTCGTCGG
>OLNQ01000840.1_pt1 | contig 31309 bp, 20 predicted proteins | sample 1672821 | NCBI WGS metagenome assembly OLNQ01 (sample SAMEA3136727, study PRJEB25190) | human gut metagenome | biome: human gut; feature: human-associated habitat; material: faeces | place: Austria | collected 2013 | reverse complement strand
CGGTCGGTTGAGCGCCTTTGTTCATCCAGTCGATAGCTTTCTCAGCATCGATTTTTACGCTAGCCGGTTGAACGGTGGAATCGTAGTAACCGATGGATTCGATGAAACGACCATCACGAGGAGAACGAGCGTCTGCAACAACAATACGATAGAAAGGAGCTTTTTTAGCGCCCATACGTTTTAAACGGATTTTAACTGCCATGTTGATTTTCACCTCCTTAAATTAATATCTCACAACATGGAACTTTTCATTTATTATCTGCCAAACGGCAACTTGAAGCCGCCCTTGGAAGCAAACTTTGCCATACCCTGCATACGCTTCATCATCTTCTTGCTTTCTTCGAAGTTTTTCAGAAGCTTGTTGACATCCTGTACACGCATGCCGCAGCCTGCAGCGATACGTTTACGACGGCTGCCGTTGATGATTTCGGGTTTTTGTCTTTCCTTCTTGGTCATGGAGCGGATGATTGCTTCAATGCGGTCGAATTCCTTTTCGTCCACATTAGCTTCCTTCAGCTTTTGGCTGATGCCGCCCATGCCGGGGATTAAGCCTAAGATGGTTTCCAGAGAACCCAACTTTTTAACCTGCTGCATCTGGTCCAGGAACTGCTCTAAGGTGAATTCATCCTTACGCAGCTTTTTCTCCATCTCCAGAGCCTTGGCGAGGTCTGTTGTAGACTGGATTTTTTCTACCAGAGTCAGGATATCGCCCATGCCCAGAATACGGGAAGCCATACGATCAGGATGGAAGGGCTCCAAAGCATCCAGCTTTTCGCCCAAGCCGATTAATTTAACCGGTTTGCCGGTAACAGCCTTTACGGAAAGCACCGCACCACCGCGGGCATCACCATCGAGCTTGGTAACAATCAGGCCGTCAATGCCCAATTCCTTGTCAAAGCTCTCGGCAACGGTTACTGCATCCTGACCGGTCATAGCATCTACAACCAGCAGAATTTCCTGAGGATGAACAGCGCCTTTAATGTTGCGCAGCTCCTCCATCAGCTCTTCATTTATATGTAAGCGGCCTGCGGTATCGATGATTACTGTATCGCATGCCAGGCTATGTGCTTTTTCCATGGCCTTTTGGGCAATTTCTACAGGAGAAACCTTATCGCCCAGAGTAAATACCGGCACATTCAGCTGCTCGCCCAAAACCTGCAGCTGGGTAATAGCAGCAGGACGGTAAACGTCGCCTGCAACCAAAAGCGGTTTTTTGTGCTTACGCTTCAGGTAGTTGGCCAGCTTACCGGCGGTAGTGGTTTTACCTGCGCCCTGCAGACCAACCAGCATGATAACTGTCGGCGGTTTAGGAGCAACAGTGAGCTTGCTTTGGGTACCGCCCAAAAGCTCAATCAGCTCTTCGTTAACAATCTTGATAATCTGCTGATGCGGATTCAGGCCTTCGCCAATCGCTTCACCAACAGCGCGCTCTTTAACCTTGGCTACAAAGTCCTTAACAACCTTGAAGTTAACGTCGGCCTCCAAAAGCGCCATACGCACTTCGCGCATAGGAGCCTTTAAATCTTCCTCAGTCAGCTTGCCGTTGCCGCGGAACATCTTTAATGCATTTTGTAATCTTTCAGATAAACTTTCAAATGCCATTATATCTACCTACCTTCACTGCAAAGCTCTTTCAGCATTTGCACGGCCTCGTCTTTTTTTGCCTCATCCGGAGTTGCCAGCAAATCTATTGCCTGCTGCAGCTTAGCATGCAGCTCCTCCTCGCGGCTCAGCACCTTCAGTGATGCTTCATATCGTTCTAGCAGCTGCTCAACACGCTTGAGCAGGTCGTGGACAGCCTGACGCGAAACGCCCAGCTCCTCCGAAATCTCACTTAGAGACAAGTCGTCATAGAAATACAGTCCCAGGCATTGCTTCTGCTTAGCTGTCAGAAGACCGCCGTAAATATCAAAGAGCCTGCCTAAGCGCATACGCTGCGCAAAAATTTCTTCTGCTGACATTTTTATCCCTCTCGAAATTTAGTCGACTATGTAAGTATAAAGCATAAAACGATGCTTGTCAAGTATTTTTACTTGTCACCTTAAAAAATTTCTAAGCCTCTTTTTCTTCCTTCAGCCATTGCCAGATCAGCGGCGCTGCGTAGCTTCCCATTGCCTCATACGTCTGGGATTTGGGATGAATGCCGTCAACGTAGGCCTTAAAGCGTGCCCCGGCGTCCATGCCGATGGCAGGCTGCAAATCGAGCAGAAAGGCCTTGCCGCCGCAGATATGCTCTGCCTCCTGCCGCAGGTTCAGCAGCTGACGGTTGAGCGCCTGCTCCGTACTGATAAACGGCAGCACTACGCACAGGCTGTAGTGCTTTTCCTCGCACCACTCCAGCACACGCTTGTAATCGCGGCTGATGTCCTCAATACGGCGCCCCTGCAGGATGTCGTTGGCACCGCCAAGGAAGAGGACGTGCTGCACATATTCCTGCAACGCGTATTGGCGCATGCGGTAGATGATATCATCGCAGCAGTCACCGCAGACGCCGTAATTGAGCATTTTAATCTGCGTCAGCTTTTCCACCTGAGCGGTCCAGGAATAACGTGGGCCGAAGGGAAAGCCCTGCACCAGAGAATCGCCGTAACAGGCAACGTATTTCATGATAATCGCTCCTCACGTTGGTTTTTTACATATTATTATAGCATAGATGGCGGAGGAAGAAATTGCAGGCAGCTCTTTGTGTATCTATTATAAATTCATGTCAAGTAAAGATACCGAAAGCTCGCCACCAAACGAACTGATAGAGAATCTCTTGTCGGATAAAATCGTTTCCTTTTCTACACTATATATAAAAGGAAATAAATATACCAACGCATTTAGTTCCTGAAACGAATAATATCCACTATCGTCTATTTTCATCACTGCCAAAAGCATAAATTTGCTTACTTCTTCATTGTTAACAACAGTTTTATTAATATGATATTTTCCCGGTTTGTCACAATGCAGTACTTCGAATTCCTTCAAAGTTGCTATCAGCTTATCAATAGAATGATATAAAGTAGCTCGTTCACCCCACTCATCAAACAATTTATTTTTTAACTGAGCAAGAGTAATTTCATCTTCAAATTCAGACATTTTACCAATAAGCTTACACATATCGATAAATACAGGATAAGCAGCCAACATCATACACCAGTTTATACACACTGCATATTCGGGATATTTCTTTAGTAATCTAATTGCTTCATCTTTCAAATCCAGAGTATACTGATTTTCATAAACCCAAATATTCATTAATATCTCTCTTGTTTTACGCAATACCGTCGGACTTTGAATCTCGAAACTAAGATATTCATTAATTTTATCTTTAATCTCTGATTCCTCCATTCTTGTTGCTACTAAATCAACCGTATATTTTAGCCAAGGCAATCTTAGTTTCCTTGACAATCCTACCATTTTAGCCATGATAATCCTCCGCTCTCGCAATTATAAACGGAACTACAACTTCGTCAAGCGAAATTCCTCCATGCGTCATTACACTTTCATCCTTTATATCCAATGAATAGCCGACATCACAAATCAAATAATCATATTCCTTAGGCAGGTAGTATTTAGGATACTCCAAAAGACCGTAACGTTCAATTAAGCTATTTTTATCAGCGTAATCTTTAAGCACTGCCATCTTGTGGCTTCTCGTTTCGATTTCAACTCCGGAACCGGTTAAACGGCCAAGGCCTTTGCTAAGCGTGTTTCCGTGATCAGCTGTTATATAAACATCAAAACCACTGCTAAGCAGTCTTTTTGTTAAATTCGCCAGCTTACCTTGCCTCATTAGTACAGTATCGTCGTTTAACATTCCCATTCGCTCCTGACACTGTGCGTGTACAAGCTCATCAATATCCAAAATTATCACTGCACCACATTTAATCAAAGGTGAAAATGAAACATCATACCCTCGCTCATAAGCAATTTGATTATCTTTATATCTATATTTTCTTGCACAAGCGTAAAACTCATTTTTTTCCTTACTTTGCTTCCATGGTTCAATAAGTTGACTCGGATATTTACCACTCAGTAAACATTGGCGGGAAATAGATGTCGTAGACGGAATCATGGCAAAAACAGCGCTTTGACGATAACAAATGCCTTCAAACGATCTTTTCAATATTTCCCAATCAAATTCCGACATGCCATCCATGACAATAACAACTGCTTTGTCACTATTGTCATGAATATAATCCATTACACCGCTAACCAGAACAGGCGATGATAAACTTATTTCTGAAGAAAGCTTACCAAAATTTTTCATTGCATAAGCACAAAAAGCCTTGTTTAATTCAGTAGTATCAATATTAATATCATGCTCTGTTGCGATCACATCAATCATTGCCTTTTTCTCAGCAATTTCAAACCATGCGGTATAATTCTCAACCTTTTCAGTTTGATGCAATACACTATCATACAAGCTTTGCAAATAAGCTTTCACATTTTTTTCTGCATACATTTTGAGGCGCAAAAATAATTCCGTTTCTTTCCGCTCATAGTAGGTTTCAAAATCATCCCGATAAGCTAAAGTAAGCAGTTCTAAATTCAAGTCTTTGTGTTTGCGCAAACAATCACTATTTAATTTAGGATACAGAGAAGCAAACGAAACTATCTCCTTGCGACATTTTTTCTGTACATCATACGGAACATAATCGCCTGAATGAACCATAATGACAAGCTTTTTCTCACTATCCAAATCATTTGTATGATTAATCCGGAATTGCAGATCATCTGAATAAGCAGTAAATTTGAAGCCATGTTCTTTGAAAACCGAGCTGTAATTTGTCTTTTCTTCAAAATCATCAACATCAACTAGCAATAATTTACTTGCATACTGTGCAGATGTTTTTTCAAATACATATTCTCCGAACATTTTCTACACTTCCAATCTCGCCATCATAATCAGCCGAAACTCCGGATATAACTGTGAGCCTTTTTTGTACTGAGCTTCTATTTCTGATTTTTCTTTTTGAAGCTTTTGCAATCGGCTTCTACGGATATTCTCAATACCAATCTGCTCAGCAGCTTCCGCTTTGAGCTGCAAAGCATACATATGCTTCTTAAAGCTCTCATCATTCTGCTGTAACTGTTTTTCTTTTAATTTAATAAAAGTATCATAAGCAAATTCCATGCAGGTTTGCTCAAGCTGCGTATAAATATTAGCATCAACATTCAATACAGAAGATACCTTCAGTTTACTGTTTCCATCAAGAAAGACATCCATAATTCTTTTTCCTGCCATAGGACGAAGAAGCATAGCACTGTTAATAAAAATAGGTATAATACGTTTTCCGCTTTCCTGCTCAGAAATTGATAATTCCCAAAGCATGAAATATCCTTCCTCATTAGGGAAATTATCTATCTGAATTGACATAATCGGTTCAGTTCTATTCTGTACAAGCTCTGCTTTCAGGTGATGTGTAATTTCTTCATCCGCAATGCTTATTCTGTCAATCAGACAAGGATTTCGTCCCTGCCAGCATTCATAATATGTAAGCATCATACGAAGTGCACTTTCCACATCAAAATTTGATTCCGTTCCGACAAGTTTTGTTAAGTCCTTATCTTCCCGAATCACATCTTTATATTTCTGTGCGTTCTTAAGTTGCTGTTTCATCTCAGCTTCAATTGGATATAGATTCTTTTCAACTTGTGATGCATTTCCAATAGAGCGTATATAAACATCAGTAAAATCACATTCTGCTACTTCGCTGTCCAAGACATCAGAAAATTTATCGACACCCATTTCTTTAAATATGACGGAAAGCTTTTCCTCCAAAACTTCGCGAACTCGATTTTCTACGGTTTCACCTAAGATAAAATTATAAATATGAACATCTCGCTGCTGACCAATACGGTCGACACGACCACAACGCTGTTCAATTTTCATAGGATTCCAAGGCAAATCATAATTTATAATAATATTGGCAAACTGCAGGTTCAAGCCTTCACCGCCGGCATCTGTGGAAATAAAAATACCGGTACTATTTTTAAATTCCTGCATAGCAGCATTTCTCTCATCAATACTCATGCCACCATTTAAAATGGTTACAGAATAGCCTCTTTTTGTAAGTAACTCTTGTAAATAAGCTTGCGTAGCAACGAATTCCGTAAAAATAATTACCTTTTGCGTACGATCCTCGCTCAGAATAGCATCAATTTCATTTAACAGAGGCTCTACCTTGGCATCTTGATTTTGAAATTGCGCCTGCTTTGCCAAAGATATGATTTGTTTCAGTTCCTCTATTTCCTGCTCCATATTCAGCGAAACTGCTTTTATTGCATCTTCAACACCATCTTCAATATTCAGTTCATCTAAATCTTCCTCTTTCAGATTACCAATATATGTACTCTGCTCCAGAAGAACATTTAATCTGCGTTCCAAACTTTGGCGAATTGCTGCTGTACTGCTTGTAACCATACGCTGCATAATGATGAGAAGAAAAATCATGCACATGTTTTTCTTACGATTACGCAAAGCTTTATTATAGGTCTTTGCAACATAGGCGCTAACCATCTCATACAATTCCCGTTGCAAACCATTACGTTCATCCCACGAAATTGTCACCAGATGAGTTAGACGCTTTTTGAACAGAAGATTGCCGTTATTATCTATCGCCTCACGTTTTTCTGTCCTGATAAGAAACGGTGCAACCTGTTCACGAACAATAGACTTTGCATTCGGGAAAAGCTCTGCATCCAATAATCGTATCAAACGCAAGAAAGGCTCTGTTTTTCCGTTATGCGGCGTTGCAGAAAGCAACAATAAATAAGGACTGGCCTGCGACAGTAAATTACCCAATTTATAACGAGCAACTTCACCGGAAGAGCCTGCCACACGATGAGCCTCATCTATGATTATTAAATCCCATCCACTGTTGATGATGGAATATATACGCTCTTTGTTATATTGTTCAACTTTTTCCTGGCTCCAGCCGGCATGCTTTTCAATCGGTTTAATGGAATCCATCGGAGAAATAACCTGATCAAACTGACCATAAACATCTTCGTTATCAGTCAGACGACGAATTGTATCATAATCCGAAGGCAGAACTACTTGGAATTTTTCGTGGAACTTCCCCTGCATTTCAGAAGACCACTGAGTAACCAAACCGGTCGGACAAACTACTAAAATTCTGCTTACAAGACCACGGCTTTTTAATTCTCGAATAATCATACCTGCTTCGATTGTTTTACCAAGACCAACTTCATCCGCCAAAATATAACGGATATTATTGTTTTCCATGGCACGGTTCAGTACATGAAGCTGATGCGGTAAAGGGATTATACCGCTGGCTAAGGAAGAAAGAAAGCCGTCGGCTGTTTCGTTTTTAATTTTAGAAAGCAGTACAACATAGCGCAGGTAGTTTTCATCGTATTGCGTGTTGCTGCCGGTTGAGCTTAACTGCTCCTCAGTTGCCTTATATACACGTCCTGTAGACGGATTGAAGACTTTATAGGAGACATAGCCCCATGCTTCGATTTCCTCTAAAATCTTTACATTTGCCTTTTCTATTATGTCAAAAACGAAATCACCTGTTGTTAGCATTACATCATTTCCTCGTTTCTACTGCTTTCCATTCAATATCACCAGTTGTATTACTCGAAGTCCAGTATTTTCCGCTAATAGTTTTATTATCACCATTTAGTACCATTCTGCATGTACCATGTTGAATCGGATTACTCTTCTGCGTTGCAGCAGACGGATTTGTCATGTAAGTATAGTACAAAACATCTTGTCCAAATTCACTCAAAATCGTTGCTGTAATAGTAACACTTGAATTTATATCCGTTTTCGTCTTTACATCAATCCCCAACCACGTCTGTTTAATCCAAACACTAATTGACTTCTCGCCTGCTATACCATTTAATTTATAGTAAATAATTCCATCATATTGTTCTTTCAAAATTGGAGGACGATTCCATGGAATAAATCGCCATACCCATTTTTCATAAACACAAAAGATGGCAGTTACTGCAGTCACAGCATAGCTCAAATTAGAAAAATAATCTCCAAATTCCTGCGGTTCCTTAATTAAGCAACATAAAGCAAATGTTAGAGCAGCTATTATTATTGCAGGTTTTATAAGTTTTTGTATCCGTTCTTGCATTCGTCTCCGGCTCCTTACTCATACTCATAAAAAGAAGCCAACTGATCTATAAATTTACATAGTTTCGTATAGTCACTCGTTGTCGGACATAACTCTTTAATTCCATTTGCCTCTTTATATCCCCAAAGATTGCTCTTTCGATTTTGTAATGTTTCAATCAACAGACTGAATGCAACTACTTTGCGGTAAAATCCACAGTTTATAAGATACCAATAATCCTCAATATTCCAAAGCAACGATTCGAGCATAAAGGAATTTACATTTTTCGCTGCACTACTATAAGCCATACAACAACTATCTTCCATTAAATAGCGCATCTTCTTCATAATACGAACCATTTTTTTATAATAGTAATTCGTATCGCTATTCTTCTTCCGACCGTTTGCAATATGCTGCTCTGGGTAGTTAATAATCATGCCACCATTGTCGGGATAAATCACAACGCCGCCCACAAAATTACTTGCATCATGCCTATAATCTTGACGATAGTCACGATAACGACGACATGGAACTGTGTCAGCATCCTTTCGGTATGTATTACCATGAACTTTTATAGATTTATTCTTTCGCTCTACATCAGAACCAAATTTTTCTTTCAAAGCCTCTTGAACTTCATCTTTAAACGACTTTGAACTTGCAGGAGCATTTCTAAAATTATAATCTGAATCGCTCTGCGGATACAATGTTCCTGATGGGCGATATTCAGTACGAAAAACTTCTTCTTGAATCACCGCCACATCCACATCGCTTTCTGTGCGAACATTGGTATTGTTAGCGTAGGAGCCTTGTACGAAAAGCTTAATACTACGTGAATCTGATGACCGGCGCATCTTTAATGAATACGCAAGAGTATCAGAATATAGAGGTGTAATATCCTTATTATCACCGGCAAATCCAAGTGTTTTCAATGCGTCAGCCACCATACGAATTGCATTTTTACACTGTCCATCCTCAGTTGCACTGAGAGGTTGAGAATAAGACGTCAGCATAGATTCCGTAAATTTCAAACTAAGTTCCTCCTATTACACTCTTCCCAAACTAATATCGTAATACATCAGCAGGTTAGGATCCTCTTGAACAATTTTCTCCGGCAAACGTTCTGCAATATCAACAATCGCCTTATAATTCTTCTCCTTCCACAAACGTGAGAACCCAACACGGATAGCCTCCGAGCGGAACAGCTTCAGCTTGCCCCTGCTGTTCATATAGCCTTCAAATTCCTTCCACAGATTTTTCTCGCGCAGCTTAAGTAAATCTCCTTCCTTGGTAACATCCGGAATGTACCAGCGTCCGTTTTCATCCTGCAGGAAATTTTCTTCCAACAATACAGCCAGTTCCGGCATCTGCTCGTATTTGTCCACAGTCTTGACTTCCTGCATAAACTTCGGCTGAAGCTCCGCGTAGGTCTGCGGACCGCAAACTTTTTCGTCTAATTGCTGATAAAGCCAGGAAATAGCAGATTTTTCGTTTGTTACAAACAAATCAAACTGTACATTTTCTACTTCGGTCTTAATACGGGCAGCATCATACTCATTGACCTGATCCGGCAGGAAGTACATGTTATCGCGTTTTAAAAACTTCTCATCCAAACCACGGTAAAAATCTGTAGCGTCTAGCGGCACAGGAATACCCTGCATGATGTGGTAGGCGACCATGCGGTCAAAGAGCAGGTATGCTTGACGTTCTGCAATTACTTCAATTTTATCATGATTTTTGACAACAACAGGAATATTAGCCAAGTGTTGTCTTACAAATAGCCATGCCGTTTCTTCTAATCCAGCATATTCCGTTAATGTCTTCTTAAAGCTGTCTTTTGGTTTATATGCCGAAATAACTAAATCTTGTTTAACTGCGCCATTAGTTTTAATCTGCTTAAAGCTATCTTGCTGTTTATCTAGAGTACGAACATCCGCTACAATAAATCCAGCTTTTTGAATTCCTTCTTGAATAGCATTCCATACAGCATTTTGAGAATTGTGAAATTCTATAGTAATCCATCTATTTGGCTTTAACACTCTGTAAAATTCAAAGAAACAATTAATCATTAACTCTTTGTATTCATTTAACCCTTTAAATTGAGCTTTATTTATCACAGCTTCGTCTCTTTGATTTGTCATAACTTTAAGCCAAGCTTCCCAAATATAACTAAGTTCAGAATAATTTAAATTACTTCCAAACGGAGGATCTGTAAATATATAGTCTACAGTATTATCTAAAAACGGCAACTGTGTTGCACTGCCACAACTAATTATACTTCCAAAAGTATTCTTTCTCGCTCTAAAATCTTTTAACTTTCTACGAACAGACTGAAAAATATTATTTTCTTGAAATAAAGAAGGTATATAAAGAGTTCCAGACAAAGCTCCTCCTTTTCCATTAGTTCTGTATCTATATGTTTTTGTACAATTCATCATTACACTTGTAAAAACTACTTTGCTCAATAACAATCTTTTATCACTAAATATCTCAGAGAAAATCTTTAAGTTTCTAGGTGTCATAAAATGATGAGTATGCGTAATACCACTTATATCATTACGTCTACTTTCTGTCCCCTCGCACATTCTTAATGCTGGAAACCATGTTAAAATATTCGAGTATTTTATTCCTTCTATTTTAGCAATATCTTCCTCATCTGGAACTTTTTCGTAACGTTTGCCAGCATAAGTGTAGTTTATTCTAACTGGAACCTGCTTTGCAAAATCGATTACTTCACCAGTTACGTCAAGTATTTTTATTATAGATCTACTACATAATGATTTTTTTACTACAACACTACACTTTGGACATATAAAATCACTATCAATCTTTTTCTTTTTACTATCCACTGCTACATCCCAAAAAACTATCTCATTACCACAATGTGGACATATGAAAACATCTGACCAAATTACATAGTTGATTTCTCCATATTGGTTCTCAAACAAACAACTTTCAGCTACATTATGTTTAGTTTTGTATAAATAACCATTCTTTTTTTCACATTCTATCAAAATGGTCTCAATTTCTTCAATAAAAGCTTCATTATCAAAAGGAGTATTATACCCATTTGCTATGAAAGTTGCCGCTGGAGAAATATCACTAAGTATAGCATACCGTTTCCCCCATTTAACATTTCTCGAAATATCGTTTGTCATTTCTAATTTCAATGACACGTCACCACATCCACACATCTGAGCTGCAACACCAGTCATACCAGTCCCACAAAATCCATCTAAAACAATGTCTCCAGGATTAGTATAATGCAAAATATATCTCATTATTGCTTTATACGGAACTTTTGTATGGTATACATGCGCCATATAAATCGGATCATTTTTTCCTTCACTCACATCAGCAGCAAACGGCTCCCTATGATAATCGTCCGTTGCTTCATCATACGGAGTACCATACTCCTTAATAAAATCTTCAATGAATGGATTGGGACAAGCCGTATAAAACGGCGCATCCGAAAGTGCAATAATATCCTCATCACTACCGATAGGAAAACCTTCAATATTGCGCACCTTATCTATATCTTCTTTAGTCAGCTTTCTGCGTTCCACGCTGTTTCCTCACTTTCAATTCTAATTGTGCAGATGGCGTCTGCACAATTTTACTTAATACGTTTCCGGATATCCTCAACGGACGGCAACTGCTTTTCCAAATCATCAGGCAGGCTACTGGTTACTTTGTATTCACTCACGCCAATAGGCTTCGAAATATCCTTAAGGGAGTATTCCGCCACCACGTTGTTCTTGCTCTTACACAAAAGCAGACCGATGGAGGGATTATCCTGCTCTTTCTTTAAGATGCCATCTACTGCCGACAGGTAAAAATTCAATTGCCCCGCATATTCCGGCTTGAATTCCCCGGTTTTTAGTTCGATGACCACATAGCAGCGCAGATTCAAATTATAGAACAACAGATCAATGTAGAAATCATCCCCGCCTACGCTCAAATGGTACTGATTTCCCAAGAACGCGAAGCCTGTACCAAGCTCTAAAAGAAGCTTAGTCACATCCCGCACCAACGCCTGCTCAATATCCCGTTCAAGCATATCTTCCCGAAACGGAATGAAATCAAATACATATGGGTCCTTCATAGTCTGCGCAGCCAGCTCGCTCTGAGGAGACGGCAGACGATGTTCAAAATTTGTAACCTTATCTGCAAGAACCTGCCTATGATATAAGCCGCTTTCTATCTGATGCACAAGAACATTATGCGACCATCCGTTTTCAGCAGTTTTTTGAATGTACCACACACGCTGCTCATTGTCTTTGACCTTTTCCAAAATCGCAATATTATGAGACCAAGGAATTTGTGCAGACACCGTCTGCACAAATTTACGATTCGGGTAAGTCTCGGCGAATTTTGCCATGTATTTCAGATTGCGAACGGAATATCCCTTGCTCTTTGGAAAAGCAATTCTAATATCCGTAGCAAGGTTATCTATAAACTTGTTGCCCCATGCTTTATGCTCATTGATTACACAGCCAATATCATGGTATAGAAGCAGCATATCTGCATTAGCATGAACTGCGGCGCGATACTGTGCAGCCTTAATCTCGTTCTTGATATTTTCGATGATGGAGAGATACTCCGATGTATTCATCAGCACATGTCTCGCCTCGCTTTCTACCAATTCTTATCTATATTATTTTACAATAATACGAAGCTTACCTTCATCCTTACCCTTAGTATAGTCTGCAACCAGTTCATTAAGCTTTTGTTTAAATGCAGTCTCATCCATAGGCGGCAGCTTCATCAGCTTATCCATTAAGTCTTTGGCATCGATTACAACAGGCTCAAATCCCTTCAGCAACGCCTTAATCGCCTTAATAAAGAAATCATCAACTCGCTTCGGCAAAGATGCTGTTTTAATAAACTCATCAATAACATTCTGCTGTTCAGCATTCAGATACTCTTTTTGACTTGCAACAATCGGGTCAGAAATAGTATCCAACAAAGTTTGCTGCCATTCCTCCACCAGCTCATCAATACGTATTTCAATATTATCCAGCTGTCCTGCAACATTTGCTGCCTTATCCCCAAGGCTATAATGGCAATGCGGACAAATATGAGAACTCTTCAATTCTGTTGGCGTAAGCTCATAACATACCTTTAAATTTGCCATGTCCTGCTCTATCGCCACAAGCTTTGCTGCAGAAAGAATTTCTATACTACGCAGCTTCCGCAGATTTGCCAATGCCAGGCTTTCCTGCAATTTCCCTCGACGTTTGGCGTCAGTAATATCAAGGCGTTTTTTCTTATGTTCTTCATAATAAACATCAATATATTCTTCTTTTACTTTTTCAAGAACAATATTCACCTTCTGTGCTGCCGCTGCACCGGAAACACCTGTTAATATACTATCACGAGCAGAACGTAATTCAGCTTTTACAGCTTCCAGCTTCTGTTTAAGATTAGAACCAATATCACTTATCTCAATATTGCACACATAGGAAACATTATTCGTGCATTCCGTTTTAAAGGTTGAAAACTCTTTAATCACCTTTATCAGTGCAATCTGCTCTGCCAGCTTATCAATTTCCTCAAAGGTTAAGGTGAAATTATTAAGCTTCGCCGGAGTATTGAAGCGAGCGGAATAATTGCTGAATTCATCCTTTACTGCCTCACACGCCTTCTGCATGGCATTCAGGTGCTGAGAATCCACCAACGGTTCGTGCCAAAGCTCGAAGCCGTTGTTCAGTTTCTGATAAGCAATAACTGCCGCATTACTTGTATTCATAGCCTTCTCTAACAGCTGTCTTACACCTTCGTCGCGATCTTTCGGATTATCCAAAAGGACCGGATTGATTTTCAACACTTCAAACAGCTTTTTCAGTTCTGCCATTGCCATCTGCGCAGGACGTGCCAGATATTTGAACTCATACAAGTCCAGGACACCAATGCGAGGCACTGTATCCAGATTCGACGCACTCAGAACAGTGCCATTGCGCAGAGTCATCGTTGCATAACCTGCATATACCATGGACAGGAAGATAATCGGTGTAAAGAGATAGTTGATCTTAAAATGCTTATCCTCGTACTGGTCATCATACTTCACATCAAAAATATCCGAGTAATTGATAACACCTTGCGGAGGCAACTGCTTCAGCTGGTCAATGTAGTAAGCTGCATACTTAGAAGCTTCCGGTCGAATCTTATCGCCATCCAGAACACCAAAGCTCTGAAGCATCAAGGTTGCAGTCTGCGTTTTACGACCAGCAAAATAATCAAATGCCTGCCGTACATTTTCTGCCATATTTTTTCTGGTTACCTTAGTTTTCATAACAGGGTAATCCGGATATTTGCCGTAGAAATACTCATCAAAGCACAGGGAAGCCGCCAAATCAACGGTGTCCTTGAAATCCATATCCCGGTTAAAACAACCACGCAGGATTTCAATAAGCTGGCGTCTTTGACCTTTGTACAGAACATCAAAGCAGGTACTTTTATTATCACTCAGATATTTAAGCAACTTTTTGCGATACATGGTCGCTTTACTCAGATAAGCATCCTTATCTTTTCCTTCACTGATTTCCGCCTGAGCATTTGCTGCAGAATAATAGCCAAGTATTTCTTTAAATTCATCTGTTGATTTGAAGAAGAAATAAACTTCATCTTCCAAATTTTTCACCGTTACACCAGCCGTACTATATGGGGGCATAATGTGAATATAAAAATCACGTTCTGGCTGTGCTGTACTACGTTCTCCCGGCAAGCCGAGGAATAAATATCCTTCACGGAAAATATTATGACTGTCCCAATTCAAATCACGCTGATAAATCTCAAATCCGGGAACGTACTGTTTTGCATCCCAATCAAGACAACTATAAATCAACTGATAAAAATATCGATTCAGCTCACCGCCTGCCATAATAGAAGCCTTCTGCTTAATTTTCTCATCATAATCAACAACTTTATCAACATCAATATAATATTGATTGTTTGCATCGTTGCAGATAATAAACTGACCAGATACAGTAGCCATGATATCTTTCAACGTAGTCTTAATCAAAGCCAGCAAAAAGTCCGCATCCTGTTCCGGCATGGGGAGAAACAGACAAAGATCATCTTTCAAGTTTTCCGCTGTCAGACCAAAATGTACATCCAGACCATTTGTTGTCAATCGATGAACGCTCAAAGCATAAATTATTTTAATCGCCAATGGCTTATAGACTGCTTTAGGAAATGCACGGTTGATAATATCCTCTAATTGCCCGCTGGCTGTAACAACACGGTTAATAGTTACATCGCTTTTAAGCAGGCCATTGGATTTTATTGCAGGCCAATAATTATCAAAAGAAATTATGCCAGGTTCGGTTTCAGGAACATCTTGATTAAAGATATCACGAATTGTCATAGAGATATTTTTCAGAATGTGGCGATTTTCAATCAGATAAATTTTATTAAAAACATCAATATAAGATGGATGTATTGGGTACAAATCTACGAACTCATCCATACGAGAGGACATACCTGTATAAAGCATTGAGAATTTTTCCAAATGCTTACGAATCAGAGCCTTCTGCTCCGGTGTCTTTTTCAAAATACGCTCAGAAACAACGTATGATGTCGCTTCTTTCGTAATAACAATCTGTGTAAAGCGATCTGAAACATGCTTCAATGTATCAGATACAAAGCTGAAACGAGGATTATCAAAAATTTTTTCCTGCACACCACAAATAATGCGCAGTTTGCTCTTAGAACACATTTCGCCAAGTGCACGGAAGAATTCTAAATCGAGAACAATCTGACGCTCATCACGAGATGACAGATAACTCAAAAACTCATCAACAACTATCATATAGCCTTTATTCGGATACTTTGCTGAAAATGCAAGCATCATATCACGGATAAGCTTTTTATTATCGCGGACCGTATCAAAATCAGGCACTTTAAAATCAATGCCTCTTGCGGCAAAATCATCTTCAATAAATCCAAATAAAATCTCTCGCAGCGACATCGTAACGCCGCCAATCTCAATACGGAGCACTTCAAACTTGCCGGCTATGCATTCCATCTCCTTGGCAAACTTTTTGTTCTGAACGTATTGAAGGTATTCTGCATCCTTTGCAACAGAAGAAATAACACTCATCAAGTGCGATTTACCAGTACCATAGTTACCGACAACAAGTACACCCTTATTATCTACAACCTCGTCCATCTGAAGCTGATCCAACACCGGGCTTTTTAAGTTTTCAGCCATAGTATCAGACATCACATAAGATTTTACGTACTCTCTTGCACGATTAGCATCATCAGCCGTAGTAAGCTGAATAACATTCTCAATCGGGCTAAAGCTAATTAAATCAGAATACTTCATATTACAAACCCCTTCCTTAGATCACACAAGTAATATCGTAATTTTTAACTTCATAGACTTTATAATCAGCAAAACCTTCTTCTGCATATATTAACTTACCGTTTTTGTAAATTCCTGGCCATATTGCAGCAAATTTTTTTCTTCTACAGGCATTAATCAAAGTAACAATCACATCAATTTTATATTGCGGATTGAAAAGCACATCAAAATCTTTGATAACAATTTCGTCTGGTAAATCAACCAACACCTTGTCCAAACAACTTCTTGCACGAAAAGAACGCTCTTTCAAATTATATTTTTTTAACTCAGTAGCTAACATTACATTAACAGAAATAGCATTATCACAGTTCTTAAAGCTTTCTTTCAAATAAATAATAGGCTCATAAAAGCCACTCTGCGTCAATATTTCACCTTTGTTAGCTTCGATAATAAAACCCATATTCATCACCTAATATACTTATTTAAACATGCAAAATCAAAGCTAGCATTTTTTCTCACAAATAACTCCTTGCTTCTTTGAAATTACAAATAGCGCATCAGCAATATTACTCATGTATCTATTATACAATTTATGACATAAAAAAGAAAGTAGACGGGCACCTACCATTCACATTAATATTCTTTAAGCTGAACGAATTACTTATATCTATCTACGCTTATTCATCTATATCCATGCAAAAAATCTGCGCAAGCACACAGCCTGCGCAGATTCGCCAAAACACGAAAGGTTAAACCTTAATTCGCTCAGATACCTTATTTAACTTCAATAACGATTTCCTGCCCATGCGGAATATTAGGATTCATAGCATCCTTCAGCTCCTCCGGAGTTACGCCCAAATCCACATTATCCCTAACCTCTACCTGAAAACCAGTACCGGCCGGATAGTTGATATTGCTGCCCTTCATAAAAAGACCGCCCACCAGGCTAACCGCAGCAGCAACAGCCACAGCACCGCCATCGGTTTTGCCCTTGCCTTCAAGGCCTTTTCTCAACGGAACGCTTACATTGTTCAACGTCTTGATTTCCTTGCCTGCAATACGCAGTACACCCTTTCTGCCGAAGCCGCCTGCCTTCTGCACTTCATATACATAACCCATGCCGATAGTACCTTTAGGAATAACTACAACACCGTTAATTATCAGGTTTTCTGTAGTCTTGAACTCCACCTGCTGATTTTTCTTGTGAGTTTTAGAGCTAGCAGGCTCAATGAGCTCAACGTTAAGCATAGTTTTTTTAGGGATATAAATATGTCCCGGCATAACATTGGCAATTGTTACATTTTGAGCAGCGGCCTGCTCCTCTTTTTTCTGCAGCGCAAGTCTTTCCTTAAAAGTCAGCTTCGAAGGATCTGCCTCCTTAGCAGGCATTTCTTCTTCTGCAAACGGGTCGTACTTTTCATCCACATTTACATAGCTGCTTGACGGAGCAGCATAAGCCATCGGCAGGCTCAAGCCATTAGCCATCATAATTGCGCTGAGGATTGCTGCCGCAAATTTTCCTGTTGTTCTCATTTTCAAACACCTTCCCTTCAATACTTTGGATATCTTGAATACCATCACACCCGGCATTACAGATATCAGGGTAAAATAAAAGCCATTTTGCGAACTTCTCGCGTTGCCGAAGCTTTTTGACTTCTGCTTTAATATAAGCTTACCATATAAATTGGACAATATCTGTCTATCCTGACTTACTTTTATAAAATTTTTATAAATTATTTTGCACAACATCATTTTCCTTTTACCGAACTATTGTTTTTGTTCTTTGTCTATGTTATAATTACTTTAGTTGCATGAGTAGCCGCAATTTTGCGGAGCTTATGCCTGGTCGTGCGGACCAGTGGCGCCTGTCGAGCTTTCGGCAGGCGCTTTTTTACATCTGCTCTCTTATATATTTTTGCTCGACTTTATGCTATAATTAAAGGAGGAAACATATGAAAAAGCAAATCTCTAATCTTGACAAGCTAACTCTTTCCAACGATTTTCTTTTCAAGCACGTCATGCTCAGAAAGCGCATCTGCAAGCATATTCTGGAAGAACTTTTCCACACCAAAATTGCAGATATCACCTATCTTGAAGCAGAACAGACGCTTGATGTTTATCCTGACAGCCACGGTATTCGTCTGGATGTCAGAATTGCTGACGACACCGACACGCATTATAATCTGGAAATGCAGGTAAAGAACCCTGTCAGCCATACCGGCGAATTTCAACTTCCCAAGCGTACTCGCTACTATCAGGCTATGTTGGATACCGATATGCTGCAAAAAGGCCAGGATTATGATGAACTTTCCCCTACCTATATAATCTTCTTCTGCCTGTTTGACTTCTTCGAGGATTCCCAGCGTATTTATACCTTTAAAAGACGTTGTTTGGAAAACATGGAGATTGAACTGGCAGATGAAGCTGCTATTATGTTTCTCAATACACTAGGCACTAAAGGCGATGTATCTCCGGATATTCAAAGCCTGTTTGACTACATCAACAGTAATACAGTTACCAGTAATTTCACGCGCGAGGTCGCCGATACGATTACGGAAATCAAGAATGATAAGAAAGTGAGGGATTCCTATATGACTTACGAAATGCGTATGAAGGATATTCGCGAAGAATCTCTTGCCGAAGGTGAAACTAAAGGTGAAGCCAAAGAAAAACTTAGAGTTGCTACACTCATGCTGGCTAAGAGTTGCTATTCTATGCAAGAAATAGTTGAACTTTCCGGGTTGTCTATTGATAACATAGAAAAGCTGAAGAATGATATGCATATAGAAAAGCAGGCTTGAGAATAAAGTGAGGCGAGAATTTATGCTTTTGGAAGCACGTTTGTTAGACGAAAGACGCGAGGGTAAAGCTGAGGGTAGAGTTGAAGGCAAAGCTGAAGAAAAAAATGCAATTGCTACACTCATGCTAGCTAAGGGCTGTTATTCTCTGCAAGAAATCTCTGAACTTACCAAGTTATCCATAGAGGATATAGAAAAATTAGAAAAAGAAATGCACGCAACAGAATAAGCTTGATAAAATATCTCTACACAAAAAAGCATCGTAAGCTACCTCAATAGCCTACGATGCTTTTGCTTTCAGCCTTATTTGCTGTGGTGGCAGTGACCGCTGGTCTCGCCATTCATGATTTTGCGGAAAACCTCATGCGCTTCGTCTGCGCTCTTACCGCTTTCCAGTGCTTTTTTCATATGCACCATGGCAGTGCGATACTTAGCATGTGCTTCATCCTGCGGAATGGACTCAATGTCCATCGGGTTGAACTCCATTACCTTTTTGAAGATAGCATGGATTTCGTCGCTGGATTTACCTGCCTTTTTAGCAGCCTCTACGTGCTTCATAGCGCTTTCATAACGATGCTTGCCGTGCGGATCAGTCGGAATTTCAAATTTCGGATGCATATTATTCACCTCGCTTCCTTTGATTACAACCATAATATACACTATATTGCCGCTATAAGGTCAAGTGCATATTTATATTTTTCTCAGCTGAAACTAGCTCTCTTTTGCAGTCTGATGCAAGCGTTGGGCGATAATTTTGTTAAACTGCTGCTGCCAGGAAGCCAGCATAGAAGCCAAAGTGCCTTCATTTATAATCTCAGCTTCAACATTATATTGTTCTGCAATAGCCTGCAGCAGCTTCTGCCCTGCCAGCTGCATTTCTTTAGCGCTGATAAGCTCCCACAAATGCTGGTCCAACAGGTGTGCATAGAGCGAAGTATATACCAGCATTATATCTTCCTTAGCCAGCTTTTCGGCTGCCAGCAGATATTCCGGCTTTACTACCGCAGCATCCTGTGCGCTGTATGCCTGCCACATATCGCCCGGCTTGATGTCAAAGCGTTTGAGGCGGCGGAACACGTCATGCTGTTTTGCGGGAGTGAGGCCGGATTGCTTGGCCAACGCTTTTTTAACTGCGTTCTTCACGGTCTTGCCGATAAGCTCACCCAGCTTGGAATGCTTGCCTGCGCCCTCCATATATAGCTCGCTTTCACTGTTGGCGATGATAATTGTCTGGTCTGTGCCGGAGCCTGTAGCAATACCATTGGAGTATTTGCTGCCCTCCAGCAGCTCCTGAATGGCAGCGGTCTTAGCCTCAGTGCAGGTCACCAGAGCGCGCGCCATTATTCCTTCCGGCATATCGCAGTCCAACAGCAGCATAATGTTGATGGTACCGTACTTCACAGGCTTGGGCTGCGGCTTATAGTAATCCGCAGGGTCCCCCGCACGGCCGCCGTTAGTTTCGATGCCGCCGGTTACTATAGCGGTCACGGTAAGCTCCTTAAAGCTCATAGTTTCTACCACGGCGTTTTCCATGCTGGCCGCTGTGCCCATGCCGCTCACCTTGTCCGGGTCCAGCGCCAGGCGCTTGGATACAAGGCGCATATGCTCCACATAGGTGTCCGCCAGCATTTCGCAGGGCATGCCGGCTCCCTGCTTGGCATCATAATTATATACGGCAGTGTAATCATCATGGTAACCGCCGTTATAAAGTGAGGTGCTTAAGATTTTGCGCGCTCCTGAAAAATAGATAACGATGCTTTTATCGTAAAAATAAACCTTATCTCCTGTCGACAAGGTACATAAATGTTCCGACATAATCAGCCTCCTTTGATATTTTATTGTTATTATAAGCTATATAGTAATGGTATGGTCAAGAGCTTTATAGGTGAAAACAGCTCCGAATGCACTGCGCATGCCGGAGCTGTTTTTTTAAGTTTTTTGAGGTTGCCGCAGCGCTGCCATGGCAGCACCGCAGCTGAGTATGAAAAATATGAGAGAGCTGAAATTAAGATTAGAAGGTAACCTGCATACCAAGTACAAAGCTGCGGCCCGGCATGGAATACCAGTCACCGGGACGGCCGGTTGCATAAATAACGTGGGTACGCTCGGAATACATTTTATCAAACAGGTTGTTGACCTTAGCGTAGATATTGATATTCTTCGTAGGTGCATAGCTTGCACTCATATTGAAGATAGCATAATCATCTGCCGGCCAGCCGTTCGGGTAATTCGGATTTACACGACGGAAGAAGTAGTAGCCGTCGAGGCCTGCTTTAACCTTAGCATAATCATAGTATACGGCGAAGGTAGCCAGATCCTTCGGGGAATAGCCGTAGCTATAGGTATCCTCATCTTCGTACTGGTACAGATGTCCCCAGCCGATGTTAGCATTCCAGTGTTCACCCAACTGTGTCATGAACTGTGCGTTCCAGCCACGCGACATGCCTCTGGTGTTAACATAGCCGGCAGCGGTAAGACCTATACCGCGTTCGGTTTTAGTTTCAAACCAGTTGAAGGTGAAGATATTATAGTCATCAAAGCTCTTGCTGTAGCCGATGGTAGAGGTACGGCCGTAAGCAGGCTTCAAGGATGCGTTACCATATTGTCTGTTGGTCAGCTGATACATGCTGGGCAGAATAAAGAAATCACTGCGACCTGCATAAAGAATATCCTTATCGGTAATATCCCAGCTCAGCTTGTAGCTCTTGGATGTGTGACTTTCCAAGGTTGCACCTGTCTGACCGCTGTTGCTGGGGCGGTCATAGCGCAAGCCGCCGGACAAGGTTACATGCGGAATGATTTTCCAGTCATCCTGCACATAATAAGAAGTGTTCTTCATCTTGAAGTTTGCTGGCTTACCGCTTGTGCCAACCAACGCTTTAGCAGCGTTGTCCTTGCCGTGAGCATAATCCACGCCGAAAACTACATTATGTCTGTTGGTGAGATATGTTACCTGATCACTGATAAAGTCATAAGTATAATCGGCATCGGCATTGAATAGGGTGTGATTATTCTGCGCATATTGACCTTCGGTGTTGCTGCGGCGATAGGTAAAGCTGTTGCTCCACTTATCCGACAAGGTTAAATCATCCTTGAAGGTAATGGAGTCGTTTTTATAATCGCCCCTATAGTTGTTATGGTAAATATAATCATAGCCGTTAAAATCGGATTTAGTCCTGTCATAGCTCAGGCTCAGCTTATGATCCGCGGTAATATCATAATTTACCTTCAGGCCGACAGATTTGCTGTCAATATCGCTCTGCCATTTTTTACCGGAGCCATCCTTAAAGTCACCGCTGTGCTTATCATCATAATAAACATGGTATCCTACCTTGCCCTGACGGCCTTGGGTATTCAGCTTATATTGTCTGGTGCTGAAATTGCCGGCAGAAACATCAATGCTGGTTTTGTTATCGTTGATTTTGCGGGTAATGATATTGATAACACCGCCCTTAGCACCGCTGCCGTAAAGCGTACCGGCACCGCCGCGCAGTACTTCAACGCGTTCGATATTATCTGTATTATTAGTCAATGCCGCAAAGAAGTAACCGGAATCACTGCCCTGGAATTCGTTCACACGGACACCGTCAACCAGAACGACAACTTCCTTGCTGCCGTTGATACGGATACCGCTCATGTTAGCGTTCATACCGCCGTTGCCGCCGTAGTTCATGAACTGTACGCCGGGAACAGTACGCAGTACCTCTTCCACGCTGCTCATATGCATCTGCTCGATATCCTTACGCGTAATAACGCTGATATCGGCCTTAGCTTCGGTGATTTTGGTTGGGATACGGCTTGCGGTTACAACCATAGAGTCAAGCGTAAACTCCATAGTATCCGCATCATCTGCCGTAGCATCGGCAGCAAAAGCATAACCGGCAAAGCTCATAGCCATTATGGAGCTTGCTGCTGCCAGACAAAATTTCTTTTTATAAGATTTTCTCATCATAGATATACCTTCTCAACAATCAAAAAATTATTTGCTCCAGATTTTTTCCATCAGAGCGGAATAATGCGTATCCAGATGTGCTTTCAGCTGGTCAACCAGGGCAAATACCAATGCCGGGTCGAATTTATCGTCGCCTGCGGGAATACTGAAGGTAAGAATTACGTTGCCCTGCGGATTGATGCTGTATTTAAGCATGTTGAATTCGTTGTTCAGCTCGTTCAGATAGCTTAAGGTTGCAGCCTTCTTTTCCTCGGTAAGAGTTACCAGATGTGCCTGCAGATAGGTGTAAACGGAATTGTTTACCACGATAAACAGGGGCAAGGTCTGGCCTTCAACCAGCAGTCTGGTGTTGACGAGCAGGTTTGCCTCGTTAATCTGCAGATATTGCAGACCGCTGATTTCATGCGCATCGGCAAATTCCTTTAAAGCGGTGAGCTTCTTCATTGCCAAGGTTTCTTCTGCCTTTTCTGCTGTTTCTTCCTTAACTTCGGTATCTTTAATTTCTTCAGCCATTATTTTCTATCTCCTGTCACTGATTGTTTTATAGCTGGCAGGGGCTTAGCGCCCCCGCCAGGAAAATTATTTTAGAAAGTGAATCTCAAACCTGCGTTAACCTTCCAATCCTGCTTGTAATCACCGGTCAAGGTCTTGGTTACATCACCGTAGAAGGAAACCTTATCGCTCAGATCATAGGTACCGCCGACAGTCAGGTCGCACCAGGTACCGTCGAGGTTGAACTCTCTGGTCATGCTTGCGGAGCTGTCGCTGAAGTGAGTATCTACGTCACCGGCAAATTCATGGGACAGGCTCAGACGAGCAAAGTATCTGCCATGCTCACTTGCCTGACCTGCTTCGATGCCCAGTCTGCCGACAATGCTGGTGAAGGAATCCTGAGAGATATGGCCTTCCAGAGTGCCGGTGCTGTCAAAGTCGCTGCTGCCCAGTCTGCCGATAGTCAGCTGTGCCTGAGGCTCAAAGTAGCCTGCTGCTTCACTGCCGAAGCGCTTGCTGTACTGGCCGGAGAAGCTGAAGCCGTTGGCCTTGTAGTCACCCTTAACGGTTCTGCCAAGAATATCCTTGGTTTCGAAATCATTGGAAACTCTGCCAACCTTAGCAGTCAGATCAATGAATTCGTTATTGCTGATTTCCTTACTGCCGTAGAGGCCCAGAGTATAGGTCTTGGTGTCGCCGCTGCCTGCATAGTAGGAATCATCGCCGGTCATGTAGTCAAAAGCTACGCCGACATTCCAGCCGTTAGCCAAGGTCTTGTCGTAGCCTACCTGACCTGCCCAGTAGCTGTTCTTGAAGGAGGTGTTGTTGCCGGTATATTTATTCTGGCCACCCCAGGTTCTTGCCCAAACGCCCTGGTTATCTTCGCCGTATGCACCGACACGAGCTCTGTAGGTATCGGTTGCAGCATTACGCCAACCAACCATACCGCTCATAATAGCAGCACGAGTATCCTTACTTACCGCATCCTCATCATACAGCAGTTTAATGCTCTGCTCTGCGGAATCAAGCTTGTAGGAACCGTTGTTGCCATCCCATTCAATATCGCCGCTCCAGCTTACGTTAGAACCGGTCAGACCGCCGCCGAGCTGCAGCTCAGCCTTCAGGTTACCGGGGTTCTTTTCTGCATCCTTGTAGATGAGCTTGTTGGCCAGGCCCTTGAATGCATCCTCAACGGAATCCTTATCGAAGGTGTTAATGCCGTTGGAACCGGTTGCCATAATAACCTGGCTGCCGTCCTTAGCATTGTTGATTACAGTGTCGCCTGCTTTATAAACAATCTTCTTGTCGCCTGCTGCACGGGTTTCTGCATCTTCGAATTCATGGTCATAAATAACTCTGATGCTGCCGGACAGAGTGTCAATGGTCAGATTGTTGCTGTCCTTCTGGTAAATCTGGCCTGCGTTATCAGCATTGGTGCCGCCAACCAGGTTGGTAACAAAGCTGCCCTTGAACTGTTCGCCACCCCATACGCTCGGTAATTCACCCTGCTGCTCGTTGGTCCAGAGTGCGCCGTTCTGCAGCCACAGGTTAGCCGCGCCGGTAAAGGTCTTGCTGTCGCCTCTTTGAGATACGGTTTTGCCACCTTCGGGGAATTGGTTATATACAACACCGGTCAGCTTGGAGTCCTTAGTGGTCAGGCCAACGTTAACCTCGGTTTCGGTGCAGCAATCTACATAGTTTACTGCGCCTACAGATACAACAACGTTACCGGTAATATCAACCTTATTGTTGCCTGCGCCGATTACCTTGCCTGCTGCATCCTTAACGATATTCATGTTGATGGCACCGCAGGTTGCATAAATCGCGCTGTAGCCGTTCTTCTTATCGGTATCAACAATATTGATTTTGCCGCCGTTAACATTAATGGTTGCACCGCCGATGTTAGCAAACAGGCCGTTGCCTACGCCGGAAATATCTACATTGCCGTTAACATTAACTGTACCGCCAACTGCTCCGCCGTAGCCTGCATGTGCATAAATGCCTGCTGCGCCGTATTCGTTGAAGCCGCCGCGCTTGCCGTCCAGTACTACCTTCACGTCGCCGTTAACGGTTGTGCTGCCTGCATGGCTGTAAATGCCCATGGTGGAGTTATCGCCCTTAACGTCAATATCTACATTAGCGTCAATGGTCAGGTTGCCCTTATCCTGACGGATAGCCTGTGCACCCTTACCGCTCTTTTCACTGTCGAGCTTGATAACCAGCTTGTCAGCCTTAATAGTGCTGTTTACGTCTACGTCCTGAGAAATACCTGCATTTCCCTTGCTGGCATCGGTTACATTGACGGTCAGGGTTTTGCCGCTTGCATCAATCGTCGTGCCTTTAGCAAAGTTCATGCCCTTAGCACCTTCGCCGCTTACGTTGATTGCAGTATTCTCCGTAAATTTATAGGTGCCGTCCTTAACTACGCCGCCCATTACATATTCCAGATCCTTCAGTCTTTCGCCTGTCAGAGTGGAGTTAAAGGTCTTGGCAGTCTGGTTGTCCGGTTCATCAGCAAATTTGATGTTATCAGTGCCGCTGCCCTTACCGGTTTCTTCGCTGAAGCGGATGTCACCGGTTACCATGGTTACGCTGTCACTGGTCAAACCGCCTGCCAGCTTCACATAACCGTTCAGATTACGCTCGCTGCCGTTGGCAGTTGCATAATTCAAATAGGTCAGCTTGCCTGCCAAAGCATTCAAAGCTGCACTGATATCGGTTACGCCCTGATTAGAGGTAATCATATTAACAACAGAGCCTGCTTCCGCATGTTTGATAACAGTATCACCTGCAGCATAGCTGGTGCCGTCGCCGCCATGAGCATAGATGATGTTGGTAACACCGCTGTAATTATCAATAGTCAGGCTATTGCTGTCATTTTGATAAATATTGCCTGCAGCTTCGGCAGTTGCACCGCCTGCCAGCTTGTTGACACGGCTGCCCTTGAACTGCTCGCCGCCCCATACGCTCGGCAGAACGCCCTGCTGCTCGTTGGTCCAGGTTGCACCGTTTTGCAGCCACAGATTGGTAGCGCCGGTGAAGGTCTTGCTGTCACCCTTTTGAGATACGGTCTTGCCGCCTTCGGGGAACTGGTTATATACAACGCCGGTCAGTTGAGAGTCCTTAGTGGTCAGGCCAACGTTAACCTCGGTTTCGGTGGAGCAATCTACATAGTTTACCGCACCTACGGAGGTAACAATGTTACCGGTAATATCAACCTTGTTATTGCCTGCGCCGGTTACTTTGCCGTCTGCATCCTTCACAGTGTTTACATTGATCTTGCCGTTAGCTGCATAAATTGCGCTGTAGCCGTTCTTCTTATCGGTATCAACGATATTGATCTTGCCGCCGTTAACATTAATGGTTGCACCGCCGATGTTAGCAAACAGGCCGTTGCCTACGCCGGAGATATCTACATTGCCGTTGACGTTAATCGTGCCGCCAACTGCTCCGCCGTAGCCTGCATGTGCATACAGACCTGCAGCGCCGTATTCATTAAAGCCGCCGCGGTTGCCGTCCAGCACTACTTTAACATCACCGTTGATAGTGGTGCTGCCTGCATGGCTGTATACGCCCATAGTAGAATTATCGCCCTTAACATCAATATCTACATTGCCGTCAACAGTAAGATTACCCTTAGTCTGGCGAATACCCTGTGCACCCTGGCCGCTCTTCGTGCTGTCGAGCTTAATAACCAGCTTATCAGCCTTCACAGAGCTGTTCACATCTACATCCTGTGCAATGCCTGCATTACCCTTGCTGGCATCGGTTACATTAATGGTCAGAGTTTTGCCGCTGGCATCAATTGCAGTGCCCTTAACAAAATTCATACCCTTAGCGCCTTCGCCGCTTACGTTGATGGAAGTATCTTCGGCAAATTTATAGCTGCCGTCGCCTTGGATTATATCTGCCTTTGCATATTCCTCATCAGCGTCTGCATCACCGGTAAGTGTAGTGGTGAATTTAGTAGCAGCGGGTTTGCTGTAAGAGCCCTTGCCGTTATCGGCAAACTGAATCTTGCCGCTCTTAATGGTTACGCTGTCATTGGTCAGACCGCCGGCAATTTTTACGGTACCAAGCAGGTTTTCCGGATTATTTGCATAATCCGCGTAAGTCAGCTTGCCTGCCAGTGCATTCAGAACACTGTTCAGTTTTGCGCTGTCTTTGGTATCTATTTTGCTGCTGTCGGTTACCATGTTGATAGCAGAATCCTTTTCCGCATTGCGGATGATGACATCACCGGCAGTATAATCTGCGGAAGCAGAGCCATCATTGTCATGTTTATAGAATACAGTAGTATGACCACTGTAATTATTTATATCAATATTTGCTTTATTATCCTGGAAAATCAGGCCTGCATTAGCTTCGCTGCTGCCGCCGCTGAGCTTGTTGATATGGGTAATGCCGTCATATTTGTCATACTGCGGTGCGGAAAGTGCAGGCAGCTCGCCCAAGCTGATGCCGTTGGTCAGGGAGAGGGACTTGTGGTTCCATACTGCGTTATTCTGCAGCCACAGGTTAACCTCGCCGGTCTGTTTGATACCGGTATTGTCAACAACGCCGGTCCAGGAAGATTTATCATTGGTCAGGCCGATATTTGTCTGGCCTGTGCGATAAAAGTATGGTTCGCCGCGGCCGTCACCATCACGCATAGTCAGTACATTACCCTTGATAACAACGGTTTTATCTCTGGCTGCATTGGCATCGGCGTTAACATTAATCGTACCGCCATAGTTTGCAATGCTGTAAAACGCCTCGGTATAATCCTCCGGCGTATCAATATTTACATCACCGTTCGTGGTAATGGTAGAAGTTTTAAAATCGTCGGCATATTCTTTGCTGCCTGTTGTTTTTAAAGCTTTATAGTACGGGTCGGTAACCAGAGCGCTACCCTTTACGGCCATATCAAGATTACCGTTGATAATAACGTCACCGCACAGGCCTGCACGTATGCCTACGGGCTGCCAACGTGCGCCTTTATAGGTCAGGAAACCGCCGTGAAGGTCACCGGAGGTTACGCCCCATTCGCCTTGAACGTTTTTGTCACGCAGAGTAACATTACCGTCAAAGGTTACAGAGCCTCTTTTGTCTACAGCCTCATCAAAGTTGCCTTCCAGCCAGCCTGCCTGAATAGCCATAGCAGAATAATCCTTACTATGCATAATGCCGGTAAAATCACTTTTAATGACTACGGCACCGGGAACGTTGCCATTCTTAACAAGGGATTTCGGAGAAGCTACATTAGAATTTTCAAAGGTAACTGCTTCGCCAAAATCGAATACGAGAGAACCGTCTGCGGCAACAGACATATTAGAACCGAAGGTCTTGCTGTCTTCAGACTGCATACCCCAGATAGTGTTGTTATTGCCGCTATATGACGCAGCAAATGTCTGCGGAACATAGCCTGCAGCAAGAATGCCGGCAGTTACTGCCAGCGCCAGCTTGGTTCTCCATGATTTTTTCGGAAATTTTTCCATACTTTGCCTCCTTATACTCAAAAACTTATTAAAAAAAACACAGCTTAATTTAGGCTTAAGCTGTGCTAATTTATTTTTTCAGCACAAGATCAAGCAAAATGAACCCTCAATATATAATAGTTATACCATTACCATCAATTAATAAAGCCCATTCGCGTAGATCTTTACTAAACACCAATCAGTCAGTACCCTGGCTTAAAGTCATTGTCTTTACATTCCCGGGTAAGAGGTCAGGTTTCCCTGCAATGCATCGACTCTTTTTCACAGTTGCGGAACAGCGTTGAAATTACATCAAACTTCCCTGCAAAGCATACGCCCGCAAAGGACGATGCTGCCAGATTAGCGATTTTTAAAATTAATCACGATTGAGATAAACGTAATACTTAAGACCGCTCTTTATTTACCTTACTACGTCTTTAAATAGCGTTTTACTTACATTATATCTCTTATTAGTATTCAATTTTTCTAATTCAGTCTATCATTATTTTACTGATTTGTCAAATGTTTTTTTATTTGAATTCATCTCTTTTTATGAAATATTACAGCTTATCATCTACAAGCATTCTGCTTGTATTATATGAAGTAAACTTGACAAAGAACCAAAAAACAGCCCCGAGACAAATTTCTCGGGACTGCATAATTTTTATAAGTTTTTGGAGTTTGCTGCAGCGCTGCAAGTACAGCGCCGCAGCTGAATATAAGAGAGGCTGAAATAATTATCTTAGAACTCGAAACGGAGACCAACGTTCATCTTCCACTTGCGTTCGAAGTTGCCGTTGAAGTCCTTAGCAATATCTGCATACAGATGTGCATTATTGCTGAAGTCATAAGTTCCGCCGAGCTTCATTTCCATCCATGTTTCTTCACCGTCGAAGCTGGTGTGTTTTCTGTCGCCATCGTTTGCAAAGTAGCTTGCGCTGATGTCGCCGTTGAACTCGTGTGCTGCGAACAGGCCTGCATATATGCGGCCTTTTTCGCTCTTCACGCCTGCTTCAAAGCCCAGTCTGCCAACGAAGCTGCTGTAGCTGTCCTGAGAAATCTGCATGGTTGCGTTGTCGGTATGAGCAGTGTAATCCTTAGCACCTACCTGAGACCAGGTCAGCTGTGCTTTCGGAGTGAAGTATGCTTCTTCATCACCGAAGGTCTTGCCGTATTCCATGGTCAGGCCGTAAGCATTGGCTTTGTAATCGCCGTTCAGCTTCAGGCTGCGGATTTCATTGTATACGTCATATTCGTTCTCAACACGGCCAACCTTCGCTGCAACGCGGAAGAAGGCGTCGTTTTCGAAGTTCTTCACGCCGTATACGCCCAGGCTGTACATCTGGTTGTCGCCCTTGCCGCCCAGCAGATAGTTGGAATCGCCGTTGCGGTAGTCGAATGCCACGCCTGTGTGCCAGCCGTTTGCTGCAGCCTTGTCGTAGCCAACCTGTACGCCGTAGTAGGTGTTGCTGTCCTTCAGGCCCTTAACATCGGAGCTGGTCTTGCCGCCCAGTGCTTTTGCGAACATGCCGTCCTCGTCTGCCAAGTCTGCACCGGTGTAGGTATCCTGCATGTTGTCACGCCAGGTATGCAGAGAGGTGGTTGCTGCGCTTCTTACGCCCTTCATAACAAAGGTTTCGTAATCGCCTTCGATAATCTTGTTCCAATTTACACTGTCCAGATCATATTGGCCCTTGCCGTTTTCATCCCAATGCAGAGTACCGATGTTAATACCTTGGCTGGAGGAAGTCAGACCTTCGGCAATCTGTACCTTACCGGTCAGGTTGTCGCCGTTTGCTTCGTGGTCCTTATAAGTAACCTTCTGTGCCAATGCCTTCAAGGTTGCTTCAACAGCTTTCTTATCGGTCATGGTAATGCCGCTGCCGTCGGTGGACATGATTACGCCGGAGCCTTTGTCAGCCTTAGCGATAACGGTATCGCCGGACTTGTAGTCCTCAACCTTGTCACCTTTACCCTCATGGTCATAGATAACGGTTTCCCAACCGCTGTAATGAGCGATGTCCAGAGTTTTGGTTCTCTTGGTCATGTCAAGGAAGCCTTTTTCAGCCTCGGTCTTGCCGCCATTAATAGTCAGGCCTGCATCAGCTGCACCCTTAGCCATTCTCAGCAGGGACATACCTGCAGCTTCTTCGCCGTCAGTCAGATGCCAGGTTGCACCGTTTGCCAGGCTCAGTGCAATGCTGCTGTTGCCATCAACATTG
>OLNQ01000838.1_pt1 | contig 31341 bp, 24 predicted proteins | sample 1672821 | NCBI WGS metagenome assembly OLNQ01 (sample SAMEA3136727, study PRJEB25190) | human gut metagenome | biome: human gut; feature: human-associated habitat; material: faeces | place: Austria | collected 2013 | reverse complement strand
GTTTTGCACGGTAAAAGCGGCTGTTTTGCATCGCAAAACCTACGCTTTCGCAACGCCAAATCGAAATTGCTGTTTTTCTTCGGAATAATCTTTACAAAAGAAAAGTAGTTTTCTAGTTCTGCACTAGAATTTCTAGAAACCTCTAGAAAGACTATGTTTTTATTTAAAGTACATTGCTTCTTTGGTGCTAAGAGCGTGATTTATCGCGCCCCTGCCCTTTTCTGCTGCTCGTTTTGCGTGCAGAACGAGCCTTGCAAACAAAAATACGGGACTGCCCATTGAAAGGCAATCCCGCGAATATTGTTGTGCTTTAAAAAATCGTTTGAGCTGCGATAAAGGATTGAAACAACTGCTTACTGGTGCTGCTCGCGCAACAAGTCGTTTACGGTTTTTACTGGATTGAAAGTAATTGCGGGAACTTCTACGAACACGGTGTTCCAGTTGCTCATTGCTCCGTTCCAAAGACCAGGGAGTTCCAATGCTTTCAGCTCTTTTCCATTCTTCGACTTGCTGCTGATGAAACCTGTGGCAGGGTCTACGAACTGTGGCAAATCGAACGGCTTTCCGACATAGTCTTTCGTGGCGCAAACCAAGTCTACGGGGTTGAAGTGGGTTCCCTCCTTGAACATTCTTACCGATTCGGCGTCGTTGCTGTCTATCTGCGAACTTTCAAGTATCTGCAAACTGACGGTGTTATCGGCATTATAGGCATAGAATGGGCCGCCACCAGGCTCGCCGCTGTTCCGTACCATTCCGCAAACACGCATAGGACGGTTGAGCTTTTCGAGCAGGTAGGCTGCCAATTCCTCGTTGTTCAGTTGGTCGATGTCCTTGCGGCGGCAGTGCAAATCGTTCTCCAAGAAGTTCTTCATACACTGCAGGTCGGCTGGCGTATAGTCGGTAGCCTTAAGCTTTCTGACGTATTCGAAAGTCTTTTCCTGCAACGTTACCAATACGCCTGCTATCACCTTCTTCCACGTTACGGTTTCAGGTTTCAGTCGGTCGGGCGTTACGTTGTCGATATTCTTAATGAATACCACGTCGGCATCTATGTCGTTAAGATTCTGAATGAGCGCACCGTGCCCACCAGGGCGGAACAAAAGCGAGCCGTCGTCGTTGCGGAAAGGCGTGTTGTCGGGGTTTACTCCTACGGTATCGGTGCTTGGCTTCTGCTCGGAGAAGGTTATGGAGAAGCGGGTGCGGTAGTTTTCCTCGTACATAGGTTGCTTTTGGGCAGCCTTTGCCTTGAAAAGTTCGAGGTGTTCGTGCGATACCGTGAAGTGAACGTGTGCCTCTGCGCCACACGATGCGTATTGGGCAGCCTCAACAAGGTGTTCTTCCATTGCTGTGCGTTCGCCTTCGGCATACTTGTGGAATAGCAGTAAGCCCTTCGGCAACTGCCCATAGTTGAGTCCATCGGTGTGCAAGAGTGTTTCAACAATGGCTTTATGGTTGCCTGCTTCCACGAGTTGCGCAATGTCTTTTCCGTGTGTAGCTCTGCACTTTTCGCTCAGTTCGTTGTAGAAAGCGAAGTGTTTCAGATTGTCGAAAAAGAATTTTTCAAAGTCGGTCGTAGGCATTTCGTGCGCTGCTTCGAGGAAAGCGAAAAGGTCTTTGAACATTCTGCTGGCTGCTCCAGAAGCAGGAACAAACTTCACCACCTTGTGTTTTTCGGCTTTGTAGCTGTCCCAAGCTGTTGTAAATTGCTTTACTTCGTTTTCCTTTAAACGCACAACGCCATTGCCAACTGTGGCTGCGCTCTCTATTTTAAGGAAAGGAAAACCGTTTTTAAAGTTGGCAAGTTGCTTTTCAAAGTCGGAAAGCGTGATGCCTTTTGAGTTCAATAATAGTTCGTCTTGCTTTGTTAACATAACAGTATAAGTTTTTATGTACTAAGATGCAGCAACGAAACAGGGGTGCCGCAATTGTTGTCTCTTTCGCAAATTTACTTACTTTTTCTTAATTTAGAGAACAATTAGGCATTTTTTTGTATCTTTGTATTGTATTATTAAAGGCAACGAATATGATTTTCACAGACGACGAACTAAAAAGCTTTCACGCTCTTACCGAGGAATTGAACGAAGAGTTGGCGAACGACATAACAGAACAAGACAAGGAAAAGCTGGCTTCCTACATTAAGTTAATGGAAGAAAAAGGAGCTATGGAACGCAATGTCTTCGGTCTGAGCGAACTGCTTTGTGCTATGCAGACATCGCTGATAGCTGTCCGCAACATCGGCTTGAAGCGCGATTCGGTACTTGCCACCGTGCTGTATGCAGGCTTTGAGAATGGTGCATTGGAGATAAAGCAAATAGAAACCGACTTCGGAAGGAGTGTCGCGCAGATTATTCAAGGCTTGGCACGCATTCAGAATCTGTATAAGAAGAATCCTATCATCGAGAGCGAGAACTTCCGTAATCTCTTGCTTTCGTTTGCAGAAGACATGCGCGTCATACTTATTATGATTGCCGACCGCGTGAATCTGATGCGACAAATACGCGACACAGGCAACAAAGAGGCACAACGACAGGTCGCAGAGGAGGCAAACTATCTGTATGCACCGCTCGCCCACAAGTTAGGACTCTATCAGCTGAAGAGCGAACTCGAAGATTTGTCGCTGAAATACTTGGAGCACGATGCCTATTACCACATAAAAGAGAAGCTGAACGAAACGAAAAAGGCACGCGATGCCTACATAAAGGAATTCATAGAACCTGTCAGCAAGGAACTTCAGAATGCAGGATTGCGCTTTCATATAAAGGGCAGAACGAAGTCGATACACTCCATCTGGCAGAAAATGAAGAAGCAGAAGTGTGCGTTTGAGGGCATATACGACCTCTTTGCCATAAGAATCATCTTGGATTCGCCAACACAAAAGGAGAAAATGCAGTGCTGGCAGGCGTACTCTATCGTAACCGATATGTATCAACCCAACCCCAAACGCTTGCGCGATTGGATATCTGTGCCCAAATCGAACGGCTACGAGTGCCTCCACATTACGGTTTTAGGCCCTAATACCAAATGGGTGGAGGTGCAAATCCGCACCGAACGTATGGACGAAGTTGCCGAACACGGCTTGGCAGCGCACTGGCGATACAAGGGAATACAGGCAGAAGAAGGAATGGACACGTGGTTGGCGTCTATCAGAACGGCATTGGAGGCAGGCGACAACTTGGAAGTGATGACGCAGTTCAAGCGCGACCTGTACGACAAAGAGATTTACGTGTTCACGCCGAAAGGCGATTTGCTGAAGTTTCCTAAAGGTGCTACCTTGTTGGACTTTGCCTATCACATTCATTCAAAGATTGGAAACCAATGCGTTGGTGGAAAGATAAACGGCAAGAATGCCTCTATAAGAACCGAGCTGCACAGCGGCGACACCGTGGAAGTAACGACGTCAGCCACGCAAAAGCCGAAACAAGAATGGCTGAACATAGCAAAATCGGCTCGTGCGAAGTCGAAAATACGCCTTGCATTGAAGGAAACGCAGGTGAAAGAAGGCGTATATGCAAAGGAAATGCTCGAAAGAAGGTTCAAGAACAAGAAGATTGAAATAGAGGAACAAACGCTTTTCCACCTTATAAAGCATCTTGGCTTCAAGGAAATTACGGAGTTTTACAAGCAGATAGCCGACGAAAAGCTCGATGTAAACAACGTAATAGAAACGTATCAGCAGATTTACAACCAGACGCACAATCAGAATACGCAGAAGGAAACCGAAAGTGCGGAGAAGTTCGAACTTGCTGATGAAACGGCAGAACTGCTGAAGAACAACGAAGACGTGCTCGTAATAGACCAGAATTTAAAGGGCATCGACTTCTCGCTGTCGAAGTGTTGCAACCCTATTTATGGCGACCCTATCTTCGGATTCGTTACCGTGAACGGCGGAATAAAGATACACCGAGAGGACTGTCCCAACGCTCCCGAACTGCGCAAACGCTTCGGTTATCGTGTAGTAAAAGCCAAATGGAGCGGCAAAGGTGGGGCAAATTACAGCATAACGCTGCGCATCATTGGGCACGACGATATTGGAATAGTGAACAACATTACCAATGTGCTGTCGAAAGAAGAGAAGGTTGTGATGCGTTCCATCAACATTGACTCGCACGATGGTCTGTTTTCGGGAAACCTCGTTGTGCTGATTGAAGACACATCGAAGCTGAACGCCCTCATAAAGAAGCTGAAAAACATAAGGGGAGTAAAACAAATAACAAGACTATAACGCCGTTATAATCCTGCCACTCCTATTTTATAAACTTGCCAACGCCACATTATTATAATGCAAACGCCACTTTGCTGCTCTCAGCAAGGTGGCATTTATATTTCCGTTCCTATTATATATAAGGTGCCCGACCGAGCAAACGGTCTTAAAAACCTTTCATTTCTTCGTCGAGCAACTTTATGCCTTTCTCGGTGCATATACCTCTTATATACAGCAAGACAACAGTTCTGAATATCTCTTTAATGTTGTATTTGTTGTAGAGGTTGTTGCTCATAATGTAGTGTCCCGAAGCATCGGCAAGCGTATTCATTATCTCAATGTTTATATCGGGCAGGAAACACCCCTCGCTGATGCCACGCTCAATGAACGCCACCACCTGTTTACGCTTGCGTTTCCGCTTGTTCTGAATGTATTCCATTAACTTTGGATACTTCCCAATGTCCTCCAAGAAAACAGGATTTATCCTGCTGAACTCTTCAGTTTGCAGCTTAAACACGTGTATTATGATGTTGATGACATTGACTCCAGGCTTGTCGAACTCCTCAAGTTTCTCCAAACCGCGCTTGTCGTTCAGCACAACAACCTCGTAAAGCAAGTCTTCCTTGTTCTGATATATTTCGTAAAGCGTTCGCTTGGAAATCTTCAGACGTGCAGCAATATCGTCCATCTTTACCTTACGAATGCCATGCTGGAAAAACATTGTAGTGGCTAACTGAAGTATTTTCGCCTTCACTTCTTTCTTGTAATCGTTCTCTATAACCATGGGTGAAGTATTTTATTTATTCGCAAAATTACAAAAATAATATCATTAACACAATCCTTTTGTTGTTTTTATTTAGTAACTTTGCATTTCTACATAGTTTTGTGCAGTGAATTAAAGTCAGTATTAAACTCGTATTATGGTAAAAATAACAAAAGAGGCGGCTCTCGAATATCACCAGAATGGCCGCCCAGGAAAGATAGAAGTAATTCCAACGAAATCATATAGCACACAAACCGACTTGAGTCTTGCCTATTCGCCAGGCGTTGCATATCCTTGTTTGGAAATCCAAGAAAACCCCGACAATGCTTACAAATACACCGACAAGGGCAACCTTGTAGCGGTTATAACCAATGGTACAGCCGTTCTCGGACTCGGCAACATCGGTGCGATGAGCGGTAAGCCTGTGATGGAGGGTAAAGGACTGCTGTTCAAGATTTACGGCGGCATAGATGTGTTCGACATAGAGATAGACGAAACCAACCCCGACAAGTTCTGCGAAGCAGTCGAAAAGATAGCTCCGACATTTGGCGGCATTAACCTTGAGGACATCAAGGCTCCCGAATGTTTCGCAATAGAAGAACGCCTGAAGCGCACGTTGGACATTCCTGTGATGCACGACGACCAACACGGCACAGCCATCATATCTGCGGCAGGTCTTAAAAATGCGCTTGAAGTGGCTGGAAAAGACATCGCAAAGGTGCAACTGGTGGTGAACGGCGCAGGCGCAGCTGCCATTTCGTGCACGAAACTGTATATGGCGTTGGGCTTGAAGAAGGAAAACATACTGATGTTGGACTCTCACGGCGTCATTACAACCGACCGTCCGAACCTCACAGAGCAAAAGAAACTCTTCGCAACCAACCGCAAGGACGTGCACACATTGGAGGAAGCGATGAAGGGTGCCGACGTTTTCGTAGGACTCTCAAAGGGCAATATCCTCTCAAAAGAGATGATTCAGTCGATGAACGACAACCCTATCGTGTTCGCATTGGCAAATCCCGTGCCCGAAATCTCGTACGAAGACGCAATGGCAGCACGCCCCGACGTGCTTATGTCTACAGGTCGTTCAGACTATCCGAACCAGATAAACAACGTCATAGGCTTCCCCTACATCTTCCGCGGTGCGCTCGACGTACATGCAAAAGCCATCAACGAGGAAATGAAACTCGCAGCCGTGCACGCCATAGCCGAACTGGCAAAGCAGCCCGTGCCCGACATTGTAAACGAGGTTTACCACGTGAACGACCTTACCTTCGGACAGAAATACTTCATACCGAAGCCCGTAGACCCACGACTGATAACCGTTGTCAGCGCAGCAGTGGCAAAAGCGGCTATCGACAGCGGCGTGGCAAGAAGACAGATAGAGGACTTCGAAGCATACAAAGACAAGCTGATGCAGCTGCTCGGACAGGAAACGAAATTCACACGCTACCTGCACGCCACCGCAGCACAGCACCCACAGCGTGTCGTATTTGCCGAAGGAGTGCACCAAAATATGCTCAAGGCTGCCGTGCAAGCCAAGCAAGAGGGCATCTGCCAACCCATATTGTTGGGGCACCCCGACCGTATAAAGCGTGTAGCCAACCGCCTGAAGCTCGACCTGACAGGCATAGAGCTCATTGACATGCGTGCCGACAAAGAGCAGGGACGCAGAGCCACATACGCCAAACACCTTGCCGAAAAGCGCGCACGAGAGGGCTACACCTTCGACGAGGCTTACGACAAGATGTACGAACGCAACTATTTCGGTATGTCGATGGTGGAAAACGGCGATGCCGACGCTATGATAACAGGACTGTACACCAAATACAGCGACACCATTAAAATGGCGAAAGACGTCATCGGCATTCGTCCCGAATACAAACACTTCGGCACAATGCACATATTGAATACCAAACGAGGCATTTACTACATTGCCGACACGCTGATAAACCGTATGCCAAACACCGAAACGCTGGTCGATATAACACGGCTCGCCCACCATTCCGTGAAGTTCTTCAACGACAATCCCGTTATGGCAATGGTGTCGTTCTCCAACTTCGGCAGCGACGAGGGCGGCTCGCCACAGCAGGTTCGCGAGGCGTTGGCTATGACACAGGAAGCCCACCCCGACTGGCTGATAGACGGAGAAATGCAGATAAACTTTGCGTTGGACAAGAAGTTGCGCGACGAGAAGTACCCCTTCACACGCCTGAAAGGCAAAGACGTGAACACGCTCATATTCCCGAACCTTGCCTCTGCCAACAGTGCATACAAGCTGCTGCAAGGCTTCAGTCCCGAAACAGAGGTGATAGGTCCTATCCAAATGGGATTGAACAAGCCTATCCACTTCACCGACTTCGAATGTTCGGTACGCGACATCGTGAACATCACGGCAGTTGCAGCAATCGACGCTTATATAGAAAAGATAAAGAACAAGCTATAAGCAAGCATCAGAACTGCGTGCTTACCACACAAACACTACCTTATTATAATACAAACGCCACCTTACTGCCCTCAGCAAGGTGGCGTTTACATTTATAACGAAGCAACAGTAACTTGAACTACCCTATTCTGCCCTATCATCTTGCAGTGGCATTTGCATTCACAACAAACCGATAGAAACCTATCGGAACCTATCCTCTTCCCAACAGAAAACCTCCTCGCCCACTCCTTTCATTCCGTTTCTATTCCCTACTCAATATGCAGAAATAAGGCTATAAATCTGTAAATATTTTTCACAAGCGTAACTATTGCATAACAACCTAATTATCAACATGTTGCAAAACCTATTGTTTTGCATTCCAAAAGCGGCTGTTTTGCAACGCAAAACCTACGCTTTTACCTTGCAAAACAGCCGCTTTCGCAGTGCCAAATCGAAATTGCTGTTTTTCGTCAGAATTATCTTTACAAAACAGCCGTACAAGCGTAACGATGCAGAAACAACAAAATCCCCTCACCCGACCAATTCCGAGTGAAGGGATTTCCGTTAATTTCGTTTTCCCCGTGAAAGGAGAAAGGGCGCAATAATGTACGCCCTTACAAAACTGTTCTTATTGCTTTACTACCTTCTTGCCGTTTACGATGTACACGCCCTTTGGCAGGTTGCTCAGTTCGCCTGAAAGACGGACACCGCTAAGGGTGTAGATACCCTGCTTTGCAGTGGCTGTATCGGTTGTCAATGAGCCGATAGCTGTTGCACCGTTGGTTATCACTACCTTGCCCTTTACCAATGTTCCCTTGAGCGCAACGCCTTTCAGCGATTCGTCGAAGTCAGCTTCCACTGGTTCGGTAATGGCGCAACCCTCCATAGTGAGCATTGCCAAGTTGCAGATAGAGCCCACGTTTGTGCCCTCTGCACTTATCGTAGCTTTCTTGACAGTGAGTTTCTCTTCGTCCTTTCCACTGTTTCCAGAGATACCACAGTCCAATCCTTTCGCATTTACGGTGCAATCTTCAATGGTGAGAGCAGTACCAATAGCGTTGATAGCTGTTTGTTTGGTGCTCTCCACGTTGAGTGTACCACCGCCTGTAATGGTCATTGGCTTTGAGAAGACGATAGCTGCCTCGCTGCCTTTCAGCGTATTGTTGCCAACAACCTTGAGTGTCAGACCGTCGATTACAGAGAAGATGGCATTCTTCTCTCCTACATTTATCGTAGCATTTTCGAGAGTGAGGGTCTTCGTTTCATCGTCGTACTTCACAGTTCCGTCCACGCCTTCAATCTCAGAAAGGTTGCCACAGTTCTTCTCGTTCACCTTTGTGCCTGCAATAACAAGCTCGTATTCGGTTATAGGTGCTGGTGCAGGGCCGATGACAACCTTGTCTTTTACCAACGCTCCGTTCAGTGCAACGCCGTGCAACGACTCGTTGAACGCCGCTCCAACAGGTTCGGTGATAACGCAACCTTCCATCGTGAGGGTAACAAAGTCGCATACAGAGCCTCCTTCTTTGCCTTCGGCAGTAACCTTAGCATTCTTGATGGTGAGCTGCTCGCCATTCTCTCCGTCGTTTCCAGAGATGCCACAGTCTAATCCTTTCGCATTTATGGTGCAATCTTCGATAACAAGAGAGGTACCGACAGCGTAGATAGCAGTTTCTTTAGTGCTCTCTACATTGAGCGTACCGCCGCCTGTAATGGTCATTGGCTTTTGGAAACCGATGGCTGTATTGGTGCCTTTCAGGGTGTTGTTACCAACAACCTTGAGTGTCAAACCGTCGATTACAGAGTAAATTGCATTCTCTTTTTCGATATTTATCGTAGCGTCTTCGAGTGTGAGGGTCTTGCTTTCAGGGTCGTACTTTACGGTTCCCTTCACCCCTTCAATCTCAGAAAGGTCGTTGCAGTTCTTATCGTTCACCTTTGTACCTGCAATAATGAGTTCGTATTCGGTAACAGGTGCTGACGCTGGTGCGATAACTACCTTGTCTTTCACCAACGCTCCGTTCAGTGCAACGCCGTGCAAAGATTCGTCGAACGCTGCTCCAACAGGCTCGATGATGGCGCAACCTTCCATAGCGAGCGATGCTATGTTGCCGATAGAGCCTTCACTTGTGCCCTCTGCGGTTATCTTGGCGTTCTTGACAGTGATGTCTTCGCCGTGATTACCGTCATATCCTCTAATGCCAAACTTTCCTCCCTTGACATTCAGAGTGCAGCCCTCGACGGTGAGCGTGTTGCCACTGGTGTTGATACCGCTTTCGTCGCTAGCTACTATCTCGAGTGTTCCGTCGCCTATGATACTCGTTGGTCTTGAGAAGATGATACCGTAAGCCTGTGCGTTTATCTTGTTGGTGCCCAAGACTTTAATTTTCAGACCATAGATGTCTGAAGATATGGCGTACATAATATCGCCTTCTATCGTTGCGTCTTGCAGTGTTAGCGTTTTGGTTTTAGGTTCGTAGTTTACAGTTCCGCTTACGCCGTCAATCTCGGAGAGGTCGTTGCAGTTATCAGAGGTAACCACCTTGCCACCAACCGCAAGGTTGTACTCGATTTGCGCCTGCGCCGTAGTGGGCAGGGCAAACATTGCAATGAACAACGCCACGAACGTTGCGTAGCTGTTTCTTAATAAGTTTGTCATCATTGTTTTTACTTGTGCCCCCCTGTTGAAACTCTTTCAGAGCAACGCCGTGTCGGAGGCGCGGGCGTTTGAGAAGTTAAAATAAATTTCTACCTTAATTATTATAAGGTCATTACATTGTTTTTTTTAGTGTATGCAAAGATAATACCAACGAGCAACATAAGAATTTATTCTTAAATGTTCGAGTGCAGCTTATCTTATGCAAAGGTAACGCTTTTATGTCATACGCTCAAATATTCCCTCAATGTTTTTCTTTTTCCTAACAATAGTTGCTATATTGTGGCGTGTCTATTATGTGCTTATGTTGCAATCCCACATTCACAGCATTGCCAAGTAAGTGATAAAAAAATAGGAGCGTGAAATGTTCACGCTCCCAACATATAGACTTTTAATGCTGCCTGTTATATGGAAAATAGATTATAAAAGTGTAAATATTTTTCACAAGCGTAACTATTGCATAACTATCTTGCTTTCAACGCTTTGCAAAACCTATTGTTTTGCATTCCAAAAGCGGCTCTTTTGCACGGTAAAAGCGTAGGTTTTGCGATGCAAAAGAGCCGCTTTCGCAGTGCCAAATCGAAATTAGTGTTTTTCCTGCGAATTATATTTACAAAGCTAAGGGTGTTTTCGGGGGTTGTGATAGAGTTTCTAGAAAACTCTAGTTCTCCTAGGAATTCTATATAAATGCAAAGAAAAAGTGTTGCAGATGCAAGGAAAGGGTGTTACCAAAGCAAAACAAGTGGTGCGCCCTACTCTATCTTCAAGATGTAGAGGTCGGGCCAAATGGTAACATCTACCCGCACGGTGGTGTCGGGTTTGCGGAATTGCAGCACGTTCGTGGCTGCAGGACTGTTGCTCAGAGTGAAACCTATGTTGCGCAGTTGCTGCGAAAAGCGGCGATAATAGGTTTTGTCCCAGAAAACGACTTCGATGCCTGCGCCTTGCGTGTCGATGATTCCGAGTGAGGAAAGGTCGCCCTTTTGAAAGAGTTTATAGAGGGGTTCCGATGCTTCGTACTGCTCGTTGGGCTGCAGATGCCAGCCCCAAATGTGGCGTGGGTCGCTGTCGTCGAGGTACTTAGAGGCACGTATGCGGCGCAGACCGTAGCGGCGGAAGGGTGGCGTTGCGGGCTGCTTGCGTGTCTTTTGCAGCTGATATTGCAACAATTCTACTGCCGTTAATTGGACATAATTGCCATACTGGGCTTTCCCCAATATGGCAATTAAGAGTAATAGGAATGTGAAAAGGATTCGTTTCATTCTTTTTCGTTCCTCGAAAGGTGCGTTTTCTCGTCGTGGCAATGCGCAAACACGTTTACCATTGCACAATCCGACTTGGCGAAAACGTTTGTTTTAGAGTTGCTCAATCTCTGCCAACCAGTTGGTGCTGTTGGCATCTGACGGCATACGCCAATCGCCACGGGGCGACAGACTAACCGTTCCTACCTTCGGACCGTCGGGCAGACACGAGCGTTTGAACTGATGTTTGAAGAAGCGACTTACGAAAGTGTAGAGCCATTTCTTTATTTCCTCGCCTGTGTACTTGCCTTCGAACGCCTTTCCTGCAAGATAATAAATCTTCGATGGGTGGAAACCGTGGCGCAGGAAGTAGTAGAGGAAGAAGTCGTGCAACTCGTATGGCCCGACGATGTCTTCCGTCTTCTGCTGTATTTCGCCCTTCTCGTCGGCAGGAGTAAGCTCTGGCGAAATCGGTGTTGCAACGATGTCGTGCAGTGCTTCTGCCACTTTAGCGTTGTCGGAAAGGTCGGCAACGTAGGTAACGAGGTGGCGCACAAGTGTCTTGGGCACACTTCCGTTTACGGCATACATACTCATATGGTCGCCGTTGTAGGTACACCAGCCGAGCGCAAGTTCGCTTAGGTCGCCCGTTCCGATAACCATTCCACCGTATTTGTTCGACAAATCCATCAAGATTTGTGTGCGTTCGCGTGCCTGTGCATTCTCGTAGGTAGAGTCGTGAACGTCTATATCGTGCCCTATATCCTTCAAATGCTGCACCACCGATGGCTCTATGCTTATCTCTTTTATCTCCACGCCCAACTCTTCCATAAGTGCAATGGCGTTTCTGTGTGTACGTTCTGACGTGCCGAAGCCTGGCATCGTAACGCCGATAATGCCCTTGCGGTCGAACTTCAGCTTATCGAAAGCACGCACACAGACAAGCAATGCGAGTGTGGAATCGAGTCCACCGCTCACTCCGATTACGATGGTTTTGCAGTTGGTGTGCAGCAATCGCCTTGCCAAGCCCGTTACCTGAATGTTGAAAACCTCCTCGCAGGCAGCCTCCATATTCTCGCTTTGAATGAAAGGTTGTGGGTTTATCTTACGTGTAAGGGTAAATTCGCGCTCCGTATTCTCCTTTGGCAGACAATTTACGTAGGTCTTTTCGGGCAGCACACCGCCGATTGGGTCTACATACATATCCTTCTGTGCATTCGCAAAGGTGGTGTTCGAGCGACGCTCTGAGCGCAGTTTCTCTACATCAATCTCGCCTACGATGAGTTGTGGGTCGAGCGAGAAGCGTTCAGCCTTGGCTATTTGGGTTCCGTTTTCGTATATGAAGGCATTGCCTCCGAACACTACATCTTGCGAGCTTTCGCCGAAACCGCAGCTGCTATACACGTATGCTGAGATGGTGCGGGCACTCTGCTGTGCCAGCAAAGCCTCGAGATAGCGGTGCTTGCCTATCTGTTCGGTACTTGCCGAAAGGTTGAACATAATCTCCACGCCTGCCAATGTGAGTGCATTGCTTGGCGGAATGGGTGCCCAGATGTCCTCGCAGATTTCGATTCCGAACTTCACTCCGTCGGCTGTACGGAATATCTGACGTGCTGGCGTAACCAATACGGTCTGACCAGCGTAGTGTATTTGTGTTGGACAAAGGTCGCGTGCCGATGCAAACCAACGCTTTTCGTAGAACTCTGCATAGTTCGGCAGATAGGTCTTTGGTACGATTCCGATGATTTTTCCGTGCTGAACCACGGCAGCACAGTTTAGCAACAATGGACCGACGCACACAGGAATGCCAACAATGGCAATGATGTCGAGCTGGCGTGTGAAGTCGAGCAACATCATCATAGCGTGCTCCGAGTCGTCGAGCAACAATTGTTGGCGGAACAAGTCCTGACACGTATAGCCCGTGATACAGAACTCTGGGAAGACGATTATCTCAACCCCCTGCCCCTCAGCCATCACAATTTGCTTTTCAATAGCTTCAAGATTAAACTTAGTGTCTGCAATCCTTACTTCAGGTATTGCCGTAGCCACTTTGATAAATCCGTATTTCATTCTTAAAAATCTATATTAGGTTATTATTGTTACTTGCGTTGCGCCGTAGCCGTATTCGCGGAACGACGCGTCTTGGAACTGGTATTTCTTGTACCGATAGTTCAGTTCGCGGAGTATGGCACGGCGCAGAACGCCTTCGCCTTTACCGTGAATAAAGACTATTTTCTGCTGGTTCTTGTTCTTATACTGTTCCAAAGTGGCGTGGAAAATTCCCATCTGATATTCCAAGATATCGCCCGCCGACATACCTGCGGTGGTTTCCAACACCTCTTCAGCATGCAAATCTACAACAATTTTATCGTTTTTAAGAATTTGTTTGGAATGTTTTGCCTTACTTTGGTTGTTTTCGTACCTCCGTTCCAATGATTTTCGGGCTGGCTGGGACTGTGGTGCCACATTTTTGGTGTTGCTGCCCTGCAGTTTCTTGGGCAGTTCCAACTTCGGCTCGATGTGCGTTTCCTCCACCTTTGCCTTCTCGGTAATGGCGTAAAGCAGTGCGGGCGAGTCGAAGAAATCGTTCTCACGGAAAGTGTTCAGCTTATAAAACTTCGTGGCATCGATACGGATTCGTGTGTCGAGTGCGGGCTTCCGCTCGAACGGTTTGTCGGCTTTGTAGGCGAAAAGCTGCACGCACGTTTCGGTAAGGTCGTTCAAATCGGTGTAGGAAAACTGCTCCATAAACACCTTCGTGTTGGGTTCTATCTCGCCCACCGACTTGCAACGCCACTCTTTTCCGTTGCCCACCATATATATATAATGTATATAATAGTTGCTGTCGTTCACCATATACGATTCGAAATCGGTGTTGTTCAGTTCCCGGGGCTTTGTCGGAACAAACGCCAAATATGCCGTGAGCGTGTTGCCACCCTCTCGTTCGCGTGGCTGCGGAATGAAATTGTCTGCTGGGTCGTAGTCTGGCTCTTCCACTTCGTCCCACTTCTCGTCGGCTGCCGTGTCGGCGTGGTCGCTCAATCGGGCTTTTATCGACTTCGATTTGCCTTCTTCCTGTTCCTGCTTTGTCTGCTCCAAGTTCTTTATCTTGGCCTCCGACATATCATCGTTGCCCACCAACACCACGTCGTTGATGGGCGTAGGAATTTCAAAACCGTCTTCGTCTTCCACCAAAACTATCTTGTTGCCTTGGAAACCAGAGATGGTGCCACCTCCAACTTCGCTCAAAAATCTAACCTTATCGCCTATTTTCATTTTCTTTATCTTTTACTTCGATTACTGTAATAAATGTTTACAAAAAAACATAATTTCGCTATTGCATTTCAAAAGCGTAGGTTTTGCAAGGTAAAAGCGGCTGTTTTGCAGCGCAAAACCTACGCTTTCGCATTGCAAAACAACCGCTTTTACAACGCCTTTGTAAACATCTGATTGACAGATAATTATCTTTTCGTATCCTTGTAATGTTTTTTTACTGACTTTGTATTGTATTTTTGCCGTTTTCCTGTCGTTTCTATCCGCAGACAAAGCTACGGTATGAGCAGACTGCTGTCGCCATAACTCAAGAAGCGGAAGTTGTTTGCGAGGGCATAGTCGTACACCTTGTGCCAATCGCCTTTGAGGAATGCGCTCACAAGAAGCAGGAGTGTAGACTGCGGTTGGTGGAAGTTGGTTACGAGCATCTTCACTATCTTGTAGTTAAAGCCCGGCGCAATGATGATTTGCGTGCTGGAATGGAGAGCCGACAAGCCATTGCTGTCCAAGTAGGCAAGCAGATTTTGCAATGCTCGTTCTACGGTTACGGCAGTGCCATTCACGACGACGAGCCCATCGGCGTTGTGTTCCTGCTCGTAAGGTTCCCATTGGCAAACGTGCAGTTCGTCTTCCGCAGGCTGCGGATTGCGCTCCAACTTCACGCCCATATAGTAAAGACTTTCGAGCGTGCGCACGCTGGTTGTGCCCACGGCAATGGCAGAACAGCCGTGCGAAAGCAGGTTTTCGAGGGTGTGGCGATGCACTACCACGTATTCGGTGTGCATGTTGTGCCCTTCTATCTCGGTGCTCTTTACGGGCTTGAAGGTGCCTGCACCGACGTGTAAAGTGAGTTCGTCGCGAACGATACCCGCCTCGTCGAGTGCTGCCAACACCTTATCGGTGAAGTGCAGACCTGCCGTAGGTGCTGCCACCGAGCCTTTTATCTTTGAGTAAACGGTCTGATAGGTCTGCTTGTCGCTCTCTTGGGTGTTGCGGTTCAGGTAGGGCGGTATGGGCAACTCGCCCACAGCTTCGAGTATTTCGGCAAACGACACCTTGCTGTTGTCCCACGCAAAGTCCACCCAATGGTTGGTTCCGCCTGCCGCAGCCGTATTCGCTTTCGTGCGATTGACGGTGGCTGTGAGTTCCAGCGTGTTGCCGTTGATTTCAAACGAGCGTTTCAGCGTGCCCTCTTTCCACTTCTTCAGGTTGCCTATCATACAGAGCCACGAGCACCGTGCATTGGTCTGGAACATCAGTTCGTAGTCGGTAGGCTGTGCAGGTTCCATAAGGAATATCTCGATGAGCGCACCTGTTTCCTTGCGGAAGTGCATACGTGCCTGTATCACCCTTGTGTTGTTGAACACCATAAGCGCACCTTTGGGCAGGTGGGTGGGCAGGTTGCAGAACACGTCCTCGCCCACTTCGCCGTGCTTGTAGAGCAACAGTTTGCTGTGGTCGCGCTGTGCGAGTGGGAACTTTGCGATGCGTTCGTCGGGCAGCGGATAGTCGTAATCCGATATTTTAATATGTCTTGTTTCTTCTAACATGGTTGTTGGGGGTTATAATCCTGCTTCTATCACACCACGCACGACGCAGTAAATGCAGGTTAAAACGATTGTTGCAAGCACAACATCTATATCTTTCAGACTGTAACCCGTCGGTGTGTATTGGTCTGTAACATAGGGCGATATGGGCGCAACACGCCTTGTTATCTTGCTGTAGCCAAAGTAGCACAGAGAAGCGATGGTTATTCCAGCCAGCGTACCCACGAGAACATCGGTGGGGAAGTGCACGCCGAGATACAGACGCGTCCACGCAACGGTTATCGCCCACGCGAAAAGGAAGATGGAAAGCACACGACTGCGCACCAAAAGCACAAAGAACACTGCCACGGTGAAGGCGTTGCAGGAGTGGGCGGAGAAGAAGCTGAAGCCTTCTGCCGTATAACCGTTCACCAACGATATGCTGTCTGCCAGCGAAGGGTCGAACGATGGGCGCAGACGACCGACCAATGGTTTCACCAAACCGCCGTTTATGCCGTTGGAAAGCAGCATACACGCAGCCACAGCAGCCACAATGAGAAAGACGCGGCTCCACTTTTCGTTGTTCTTCACTACGAGATAGAGCAGGGATATATACATGGGAATCCACGTAAGACCCGATGTGAACACGAGTACTACGTGGTCGAGGAATGCGCTGTTGCTGCCGTTGAGTGCCAACAGCAAGGCTTTGTCGTATTCGATGATAGTGAACAAATCCATTGTATCTTCGGTTTTTATATTTCTTCTAATTGGTTTGCGGGTATCCAGCCAGTCGATTGGTCGGGCAGGCGTATGCCTTTCCAGTCGTCCATACTGCTGTCTACGATTTCAACCTTCGTGCCTTCGTGCAGCGTAATGGCATTTTCGCCCTTTACATCGGGGGTTGCTTTCACGGTGGCAATGGAGGCAACGATGATGGCTTGATTGCAGTTTCGCTTTTCGTTCTGCTGTATCTTGGCAAAAACAACACAGAGAACAAAGAGCAAGAGGAAACCGAAAGCAGCAAAAAAGCCCACCTTGCGCTTCGATATGGTGGTGGCAAGGAAGTACATCAGCGCAAAGGAAAGACTGAAGAAGAGTACCACCAAGCTTACTATGCCCCACGCGTCGATGCTCATCAAGTAGACTACGGCGTGCAGCCATCGCATAAAGAATACGTCGGATTCGGGCGACAGGCGGTCGATGGTCTTTGCCTGAGCCAGCTGTAGGTTGTAGCGTGTGTCCTCGTCGCTGGGCGCAAGTTTCAGCGCACGCTCGTAAGCGATGATGGCTTGCGTAACGTCGCTGTTGCGATAGTACGCATTACCGAGGTTGTAATAAAGGGGTGCCGATGGCTTTTGCTTTATCAGTGTTTGGTAATCCTTTATCGCTTCTTGGTAATTACCTTTGTTGTAAGCCTTTGCAGCCTCCTCCATCGTAACGGCAGAGGCATGCTGCGACAGGGCGAAAAGGGCGAAAGCGAGTGCAGACAGCAGCAGGAATGTTGTGCCGTTACCCTTGTCAGTCGCTTTTGTGCGTTGGTTTCTCATTGCTTCTTCTATGTCTGTAATGGCTTTCACCGCCGCGTCATAGGTCAGCGACATATTGCCACGCTCATCGCCAGGGGCATAACGCTGGAACTCGCATTCGTCCAAAGCGGCTATGAACTTGTCTATCACGCTGCCGTCGATGCCCAATTCGGCAAAGTTTTCCTTCACATTGTTGCGCGAGAGCTGCTCTACGGGAATGTTCAACTTATCGCTGACGTATCCCCAAAGTGCCCGCAGGTTCTCATCATAGAAGTCTTCTGCCTTGCGCATCTCGAGGAATACCTTGGCTTTATGCAGGCGATTGAGTGCCACACGCTCGGCGTTCTTGCCTTTCAGACGGGCTATGTCGCCACGGATATTGGCACGTTTGCGCAACATTATGAGGGCAACGACGAACACAGCGACAAGCAACAGTGCCACGAACCAATAGCCGAACGAGCCGAAGAAGTTTGTTTCAGCCAGCATTTGTTCTGCTCCTGTCTTCAGTCCGCGTATGTCCTGCTTGCCGTTTCCAGTGAAAGCTTCCACGTTTTGCGTTGTTCCGTCACCCTTAGCCACGTTGATTTTGAACGCTTGTGTGCGCAAAGTCTTGTACGATTTGGTAGCCGTGTCGAAGTAAACGAACGTTACTGACGGCACTGTATATTTGCCTTCCTTGCGCGGAACAGCCAAGAAGTCGTAGACCATACTGCCCTCTACGCCGTTGGCGGTGAGGTGTGTCTTGTCCGAAAGCTTAGGGTCGTAGACGTCGAAACCGTCGGGAAACGTTACTGTGGGCTGGCGCATAAGCTTCAGGTTGCCCACACCTGCAATGACGATGCGCAGGTTTACGGGGTCGCCCTCCTTTACATCGGTCTTGTTCAGCTGTGCCTTGATGTTGAGTTTGCCCACTGCACCCGAGAAGTCGGTGGGCTTTTGGGGCAGTGGCAGCACGTCAATGGTGATGCCTTCTGCTTCTACTTGCTTCTGTATATCGCCCCCATCGTTCATAAAAGCAAAGGGGTCGAAGTCGTCGATATTGGGGCGCACAAGTCCTGTAAAGGTTACGGAAGGCACACGAAGCTTGCCTGTTGCCTGCGGATAGACTACATACTGGCTCCAAGTGGTGGTGCGATAGGTGCGTCCGTTCAGCTTTTCGGTGCGAAAAACCTTCTGTTGCGGCAGGGTTATCTCTTGCACGTGAGAGCCTTTAATATCGGGCATCTTGCCTGCCATACGCACCAAGTTCACGTTCGTATATACCTTATAAGTAAGCAACACTGGTTCTTGCTCGTGCACGGTGCGCTTGTTTGCCGTTACCTTGACGAACAAATCCTTGCTTCCAATGGTCTTTACTTCAGGGCGGGTAATCGCTATGTCCTGCCTTCCGCCGCCACTTGACTGTGCCGAACGACTGATATTGGCATTTCCCGCAGCCGTTATCTTCACCGGTGTAGACGCCAATGTCTGACCTTTCACGATAATCCGTGCAGGCGGAATATTGAAATTGCCTCGCTTTGTTGCCATGAAGACGTAGGTGTACGACTCTGACGACGAACTGCTCATGTGGCCGTTCACCATCTGTAAGTTCCTTTGCGAAGTATAATAAGGACCTGCCAACAGTTCGATACCGTGCGGCATCTTGCCCAATTTCAGTCCTTCTACATCTTCAGTATAAATAATATACTCTACTTGGAATTGCTCTCCTACCTCTACTTGTCGCGGTGCTGCCACACGAACGTGCTGTGCCAACGCTGCAAGCGGTAGCAGAAAGGATAGCAGTATGTTGATATGTCGTTTCATAATGTCGTTACCAATTCTTTTCTAAATGTCTGCTTGGAGACTGCTTCATGTGTTCCTTGAGCCGTTGCAACGTTGCTTTTTCTTCCTGCATGGCTGCATTCAGCATCTGCTCGGCGTTGTCCTTGCTCATTCCGTCGTCCTCTTTCTTCTTGTCTTGAGGGTTCTGCTGTTTGTTTTTATCGTTGTTCTTATTCTTGTTCTTATCCTTTTTATCGTCCTTTTGCTGCTGCTTGTTCTGCTGTTGTTGCTGCTGTTGCTTCTTCAGAAGTCGCATACACTGGGTCAGATTGTAGCGTGCGTTGGTGTGTTTAGGGTTGTTGCGCAGTGCATTCTTGTAGGCTTCCACCGCTTTCTGATAGTCTTTCTTGCCTTGAAACACCGTTCCCAGATTGTGGAAAGCACTTGCACGGCGGACTTTGTTCGCCTCGTTTTCCGTCGCCAACGTGTAGTTCTGTATCGCCAAAGAATCCTTGTGCTGCGCCTGCATGGCACAACCGAGGTCGTAAGCGGCTATCGCATTCTGCCCGTTGGCAGCGAGAGCCTTGCGGTAATTCACCTCTGCTTCACCGTACTTCTTGGCTGCAAAGGCTGCATTACCCTTGCGAATGTACTGCCTATCGGTCTGTGCCGTTGCCGCAAGTACGACAAAAGCAAGGCAAAGCAATATGTATAATTTCCTTATCATTTATTTCTTCGTAAACAGATTTATGCGATTGAGCAGCGGATTCTTGCGTTCCATAAGCAATGCCTCTGCGATAAGGAGAAGCAAGACGATGGCTGCAAGGGCGGGAAACTGGTCGGCATAGTCGCTGTACGACACACTTTCAATTTCGCCGTGCTGCATTTTTGCAATCTCGTTGTCGAGCATCTGCTCTGCTGCTGCCGTGTTATCGACGTGTATGTACATACCTTTTCCAGCCTCGGCAACCTTTCTGCACATATCCTCGTTGAGCTTTGTCATCACGGTTTGTCCGTTCTTGTCCTGCAAATAGCTGCCATCGTCCATCGGAATGGGTGCTCCTGCCGTTGAGCCAATGCCGAGAATGAAGACCCGAATGCCTGCTTTCTGCGCCTTCCGAGCCATCTCTTCTGCCCCGCCCTCGTGGTTTTCGCCATCGGTAATGATGATGATGGCTTTGCCGAACTTGCTGTTCTGCGTGAAACTATGCTGCGAAAGCTCGATTGCCTTTGCTATATCGGTGCCTTGAGAGCCTATGAGCGAAGGGCTGATATTGTCCAAGAACATCTTTGCCGATATGTAATCGGCAGTAATTGGCAGCTGTACGAAAGCGTCGCCAGCGAAGACTACCAGTCCGATTTTATCGTTTGTGAAATGGTTCAGCAGGTCTTCAACGAGCCGTTTGCTGCGTTCCAACCTCGACGGAGCGACATCTTCGGCAAGCATAGAGTTGCTGATGTCCAGCGCAATCATCGCTTCGATGCCCTCACGCTTGTCTTTCGATATCTTCGTACCCATTTGCGGACGTGCTATCATAACAACCAAGAGCGTCAGGATAACCTCCATAAGGTAGAATTTCAGCAGCGGACGATGCTTTGAATAGCCCGGCACGAGTTGCCTCAACAGCGTTTTGTCGCCGAAACGAGCCATACGTTTGCTGCGCTTGAAAGCCCAAATATGATAGACTGCTGCCAATATGGGAATCAGCAGAAGCAACCATAGGTATGTGGGATTAGCAAATCTGAACATTCTTTCTTTTATTCTTGTCCTCTCCGAACGCCCTTGCGCCCGTTAAGGAATACGTTTAAACACTGTTATTCGCAACACTACTTCGACAAAAAACACCAACAATGCCAACATAGCGAAAGGGACATAAGCCTCGTATCGCTTGCCGTAGGAGGTGGCATCGAGCTTTGTTTTCTCCAATTTGTCGATGTCCTTGTATATCTGCGACAGCTCGCTTCGGCTCTGTGCACGGTAGAACTCGCCGTCGGTTTGCATGGCAATGTCCTGCAAGGTCTTATAGTCTATCTCGCCTACTACCCTTCCCTGCGCATCGGTACCGTCGGTTCCAAGTCCGATGGTGTAGACACGCACACCGAACTTCTTTGCTATGGCAGCGGCTGTGAGGGGCGAAATGTCGCCCACATTGTTGCTTCCGTCGGTCAAGAGTATTACAACCTTGCTTTTAGCCTCAACGTTCTTGAGGCGTCCGACGGCATTTGCCAAGCCCATACCGATTGCCGTACCGTCTTGTATCAGCTTGTTCACCGACAAATCAGCTCTTACGCCAGCCAGCAAATTAAGCAACGAGGCGTGGTCGGTGGTCATTGGGCACTGCGTAAACGCCTCTCCTGCAAAGATGGTAAGCCCTATATTGTCGTTCGGACGTGAGGAAATAAACTCCCGTGCCACGTCTTTTGCCACTTCGATGCGGTTGGGTTCCACATCGTCGGACAGCATACTGGCAGACACATCGACCGCCAACATAATGTTGATACCCTCTACCTGCTCGTCGCCAACGGGGCTGTTGGACTGCGGACGAGCCAGAACGATGACCACCAGTGCATATACAACACAGCGCAAGAGCATGGGCAGATGCACAAGGCGTACCTTCCAGCTCTTCGGAGCATACCGAAACGTAAAGGTATCGCCCATACGCAGCGTGGGTTCGCTTTTGTGCCTGTAAAGGAAATACCATATTATATAAGGTATAAGGAGCAAAAGCAGCAATAAGTATTCTTTGTTTGCAAATTCCATTTTCGCTTCGTCCTCCTCTTAATTCATCAGTTCGGTTATGCCCCACGCTGCGATTGCGGCAAGCGCGAGGGCTGCCACGATGGCGGCATACTTGCACCAACGCAAGATGCGACGCATACGCTGATTGCGTAAGTCTTCCTGTTCGGCAGCCGAAAGGGTCGGTTCCTGCGGTGGCTGATAGCCTGCTTTGGTTTCTTCTATATAGTCCACGACATTGCCGAGATAGTAGTTCTTCTCGTTGTCCTGTGTGGAATACTTGGCAAACTTCACAAGGTCGGCAGTGGCAAACACACGCTCCAACTCGGCGTTGGTCTCGCTGTTGCTCTCGCGTCGCAGCGTTTCCACGATTTCTGCCGATGTCATTTCCATTGCCTTAATGCCGAATCGGTCTTCCAGATACTCACGGAGAATGTCGGTGAGTGCGGTGTAATACGCCTTTTCGTCGGCGTTGTCAGTACCGCTGTTCTGAGTTTTCACCTGCTCTATGGCACGCATCGCCTTCTCGTGTGGCAGCAGTTTGCGTTCGGGCTGCCTGCGTTTCACGAGCGGTTTCTGGTTCTTCAACCGCAGACTGATGGCGTATGCCACTGCCAAGAGCAGCAAGGCGAGCACGCAAAGACCGTAATATGGCAACCACTCGCTTAGCTGAAACGGTGGTTTCTGTATGCCGTCGTTGGGTCGTGCAGGTGCCGTGGCAGCGGTGTCTACCTTCACTTCCTCGACATCGAAGGCGAGTTTGTCGGTGGTATAGTCCTTTCCGTCTACCTGAACGGTAACGGCAGGCAGTTCGTAGTTGCGTGCGTCCCACGCCGTAAGGGTGCGACGGAATGCCAGCGTGTAGGCGTTGCCGTTGCGAACGGTGTCGATGTGCTGTTCCATAACCTCTATTCCGCGTGGCACATTGGTGGTATCGGCAAAGTGGGCATACGCCACCTTCGCACCCTTGGGGGCATCTACCACGACAGACCAGTGGGTTGGCTCGCCTATGAGTATCTTCGCAGAGTCCAACACGGCTTTCACACGCACCTGTGCAGATACGAGTACAGCCACGAAGGCGAGGGTTATGGTAAGGAAAAACTTCTTCATCAGCTTCGTTGGGCAAATAGTGCCATTAGTTTTTTAACGTAATCGTCGTTCGTTGCAATGGAGATACAGTCTACATTGCTCTTCGAGAACACTGTCTGCAATTCGTCCTGCCGTTTCAGCCAATTGGCTTTATAGGCGTTGCGCAACTTTACGCTACCCGTATCTACCAGCATTTCGTGCCCTGTTTCGGCATCGCTGACCTTCATCAGTCCTACGTCGGGCAACTCCTTGGCACGTATGTCGTACACCTGAACGGCTATGACGTCGTGCTTTCGGTTGGCTATCTGCAACACGTGCTCGAAGTCGGAACGCACGTAGAAATCGCTCAGCACGAACGCCGTGCAAGGTCGCTTCACCACACGGGTGAGGAACTCTATGGCTGCATTGACGTCGGTTTTCTTGCTTTCAGGCTCGAAGTTGAGCATCTCGCGTATGATGTAGAGAATATGCTTGCGCCCCTTCTTGGGTGCAATATATTTCTCTATGCGGTCGGAAAAGAAGATAACGCCGATTTTATCGTTGTTCTGTATGGCAGAGAAAGCGAGGGTTGCGGCAATCTCGGTTGCCATATCGCGCTTCATCTGGTGGGTTGTTCCGAAGTCCAACGAGCCGCTGACGTCGATGAGCAGCATCACGGTGAGTTCTCGTTCTTCCTCGAAAACCTTCACAAAGGGATGATGGAAACGTGCCGTAACGTTCCATTCTATATCGCGGACATCGTCGCCATACTGGTATTCGCGCACCTCCGAGAAAGCCATACCACGCCCCTTGAAGGCTGAATGGTACTGCCCTGCAAAGATGTTCTGACTAAGACGACGCGTCTTAATCTCAATCTTTCGTACCCGACTGAGCATTTCGGTGGTGTTCATACGTTATCCGTCCGTTGCGTTTAGGGAACTTGTACCTTGTTGATAATATCGCTCACGATGCCTTCGGTGTTTACGTTGCTGGCCTCAGCCTCGTAGGAAAGACCGATGCGGTGGCGCAGAACATCGTGTGCCACGGCACGAACGTCTTCAGGAACAACATATCCGCGACGCTTTATGAAAGCGTATGCACGTGCTGCCTTGGCAAGATTGATGCTGGCACGTGGACTTCCGCCGAAGGTAATCATCTGTCGGAGGCTCGCCAAATCGTAGCGTTCGGGGTAGCGGGTAGCGAAAACGATGTCGGCAATGTATTGCTCTATCTTCTCGTCGATATACACCTCGCGCACCACGCTGCGGGCTTCGAGTATGTCGTCTGCCGATGTTACGGGGGTTACGATAGGCAGATGCTCGCTCAGGTTTTCACGAATGACACGCTTTTCTTCCTCGAGTGTTGGGTAGTCGATAACTACTTTCAGCATGAAACGGTCTACCTGTGCTTCTGGGAGCATATAGGTTCCCTCCTGCTCTATTGGGTTTTGCGTTGCCATTACCATGAAAGGCGTCGGCAGCGTGAAGGTTTCCTCGCCGATAGTTACTTGGTGTTCCTGCATCGCTTCGAGCAACGCACTCTGAACCTTCGCTGGTGCACGGTTTATTTCGTCGGCTAAGACGAAGTTGGCAAACACTGGTCCCTTCTTTACTTGGAACTTTTCCTCTTTCTGCGAATAGATTTGTGTACCTATGACATCGGCAGGAAGAAGGTCGGGGGTGAACTGTATGCGGCTGTACTTTGCGCTGATAAGTTGCGAAAGCGTTTTTATAGCCAGTGTCTTTGCCAGTCCCGGCACACCTTCGAGCAAGATATGTCCGTCGCTGAGCAGACCAATGAGCAGCGAGTCGATAAGATGCTGCTGCCCCACGATGACTTGATTCATTCCTGTAACAAGATTTGTTACGAATGCACTCTTCTGTTCTATCCTTATGTTTAGTTCGCGAATGTCTATAGCTTCTGCCATAATTCTGGATTTTGTACTACTTTCTTTTAATATTCACGCAAAAGTAACACTTTAAAAGCGTAAATATGTAAGCTTTCCAACTAAATTATATTAAAAAAGATTGACAAGCGCAATAAATTAAGAAACTTTGAGGAATAAGGGGGCAGTGGTAACAATTATTACTCTATTTGCCCCATTTCCACACACCGCTGAAAGCACCAACCAATGGGCAAAACCCCTTTGCGCCACCACGCAACTTTCGCCTGCACAACTCGTTTTATAAGCGAAAAGCAAGCGATGGAATTGTAAATATTTTTCACAAGCATAACTATTGCGTAATAGCTTAATTATCAACGCATTGCAAAACCTATTGTTTTGCATTCCAAAAGCGGCTGTTTTGCACGGTAAAAGCGTAGGTTTTGCGTTGCAAAAGAGCCGCTTTCGCAGTGCCAAATCGAAATTAGCGTTTTTCGTTGGAATTATTTTTACAAAACCAAAGATAAAACAGATGTATTACAACTTAATTCACAATCGTTCCAATACTTCTGGTGGAAAATTCCTTGAATGCTCTTTGCATCAAGCTTATGGTCTTGATTTCAGTTCATATTGATGCTTTTAAGTATGAACTTTCCAAAATTAAGAGAAATTAGATGTGCATTTTATGCTTCTCAATAGGATATTATCCACTTTTCAACGACGGAATTCCCACCATCAAAACAAAGTACACCGAATATACAAGTATAAGGAAAAGAATAACTTTACAAACCACAACTATTGCTTTTGCCCATACATAGTGTTTTGCCAACTCAAGTACAAAATAAGAAAGAGACAAAATAGAAGAGAAAAAACCTATAATGAATCCGAAAATACAGATGAATGGAAGAGCTTCCATCCAAGGCTCAGGAGGCCTCTCTCCTACAGGGAGTTTCCTCAGAATCATATATGATGGTGTAGTTACAAAAAAACAAAAAAAATTGAAGATATATAAGTATTTAAGCGCAATGTGCCTGTGTATATATATCATTATTGAAAGTACCAACATAGCTAAAGGTAGATACACTAAGAATACAATATCGTTACTTTCTATCATAAGATTTCTTCTAAGCCTCCATGATTTTTTATTTATTACTCAAATGCTTTAAGTAGCAGCCAATACGACTCCCACTTTCATTCATTTTCCATTCCATAATAACGAACTACAATGGTTTGTTTTTCATTATCCAATAGCATTTCTTTCTTTTCTTTTTCTCTCCCGAAGCCAAATCACTTTGTTTGCCTTGATGTGCAGAAACTGCGTATCTGCAGCCCAATGGGCACGATTTTCTACTTATGAACTCGCTGCTTTGCGCTGCCCTTTACGCTAAATCGAGCCCCAACTGCTCAATGAGCTTAGCGATGGAACTGTTCTGTTGCTTCATTTTCTCGAGTTCTTGGCGAGGGGTGAGAATGGGTTTTATCTCCTCTGCCTTTGCCAAACGCAACACCACATCGATTTGTCCGTTGTGCAGACGCTGCGCCATCGTGGCACGTATGCGGCCTTGAATGGCGTGCATTTCGTCGAGTAGGATTTTGTTTCCTGCCACTATTTCTATCTTTCCGTCGGGCAGAATCTGTGGCTTTATAAACTTCATACGCTGCGCCAAGCCTGCGTTCGTCTTGGCAATGCGGGTGCACATACCCTTCCATTCCACGATTAACTCCTGTGGGGTGAAGCTTTGGTTCTCGTCCTTGTTGGTTATTTCTACCTCTTCTTCTTGCTTTTCCTCTTTCTTTCCTTCGTTCAGCAAGTTTGCAAACGACATTCCGAGACCGCCGAGCTTTACTTTCGGCATGGCGGGAACAGCGGGAGGAATGCTCGCGGGAGGGGTTGTGGTGCTGACTGTAACGTGGGTTGCCACGCTGCTGCGCCCATCGTCGTGGGCGTTATGCTTACGGCTCGCCTCAGCTACCTGCGACGCTGTTTGCGGTTGAGCCTTTACTATAAGATTTCTGAACAGGGTTTTCAGCTGCTTGGGGCTACGCCCCGAACTGGGCACATCGTCGTCTTTCTGCGTGATTTGTGCCACTTGTATGAGCGTAAGTTCCACCAAAAGACGCTTGTTAGAGCTTTGGCGGTATTCCACATCGCAGCGGTTCATAATCTCCAACGCCTTGTAGAGGAACTGTGTGGGGCACTTTGCCGCCTGTCCCTGATAGCGTTGGCGTTGCTGTTGGCTGGTTTCGAGCAACGGAAGTGTCTGTGGGTCTTTCGCCATCAGCACGTTGCGCACGTGCGAAGCCAAGCCGTTCACGAGGTTGCCTGCATCGAAACCCTTGTTGATGACGTTGTTCAGGAGCACCATTATTTCGGGTACCTTGTTTTCAACCGATAGGTCTACGATGTTGAAATAGTTTTCCGTGTCCAGCACGTTAAGGTCTTCTATCACTTTCTGATAGGTTATGTTGCCTTGCGAGAAGCTCGCTGCCTGGTCGAAAATGGAGAGTGCGTCGCGCATTCCGCCGTCGGCTTTCTCGGCAATCACGTTCAATGCCTGCTCTTCGTAGGCGATTCCCTCTTTCTCAGCCACTGCTTTCAGGTGGTTGATGATGCCCGACACCGACATACGCTCGAAGTCGTAAATCTGACAACGCGAGAGTATGGTGGGCAGAATCTTGTGCTTTTCGGTCGTAGCGAGAATGAAGATGACGTGTGCGGGCGGTTCTTCCAGCGTTTTCAGAAAAGCGTTGAAAGCCGCAGTAGACAGCATGTGCACCTCGTCGATGATGAAAACCTTGTATCGTCCCACCTGTGGCGGAATGCGAGTCTGCTCCATCAGCGTCTTGATATTCTCAACAGAGTTGTTGCTTGCCGCATCAAGTTCGAAGATGTTGTAGCTCCGTCCTTCGTTGAACGACTGGCAACTCTCGCACTCGTTGCACGCTTCGCCCTGCTCGGTAGGGTGTTCGCAGTTGATGGTCTTGGCAAAAATGCGTGCGCAAGTGGTCTTTCCTACGCCGCGGGGGCCGCAGAAAAGGTAGGCGTGGGCAAGTTTTCCGTTCTTCACGGCGTTCATCAACGTCGTGGTAAGAGCCTGCTGTCCCACCACGGTAGAGAACGACATGGGTCGGTATTTTCGTGCCGAAACGATATATTCGTCCATAGTTCTATTTTCTTTTGGTGTTGCAAAGATAATAAAAAGTAAGGGAATGGCAGGACAGCAAGGAAGATTTAATTGTTAATTAGCGTAAAATCTGTACACCGTTCCTGCATTTTCCAAAAGTTTTCATTACTTTTGCAGAAGATAGCCACGACGATGTCTGCACCGCTTTGCAGCGCAATGGCATTGGCGAAAGGCTACACATAGTAACAAGGAACAAAGTGAGCAAAATTACAGGACATATTTTTTCATTCCTAAGTCGCTTCAGGTATCATATCGTCATCATACTTGGTGTGCTCATCGTGGGCGTTCTCGACGAGAACAGCTTCCGCCGTCGCGTGGAATGCTACTATCAGATAAAGGACCTAAACACCGAGATTGACAAATACGAGAAGATGTATCAGCACGATACGGAAAGGCTGCGGGAACTGAAGAAAAGTCCCCGCGCCATCGCAAAGATAGCCCGCGAACGATACTTCATGAAGGCGGACGACGAAGATATATTCGTATTGAGCGACGACGAACAACCCTTAAAGGGCAAAAACCAATATGAGACAACTGAATAAAACGGAAAGCATCATCTACGCCATCGGCGGTTTGCTGATGGCAGTGGGCACTGGTCTTTACGCTTTCTTTATCATACAAGACGTGGCTTGCATAGTAATGCTGATAGGCGCAATATGCTTTGCCACCATGCAGATGCGCCAACAATACCTCGGAACAAACCTTACCATACGCCGCCTGCGCAAGATTATGGTGCTGGCAGACATAGGTTTCATTCTTGCAGGCTTGTTCATGGTGGAAGACAGCTACGGTTTCGTAAAGCAATATCTTGCCAATTCCATTGGCGGATACACTACCTACGTGAACATTTTCTATCATAACTGGGTCGTAATCCTGCTCATCGCAACCGTACTCGAAGTTTATACCATACACAGAATAGACTATCTGATAGGAAAAGAGAAACAATCATAAACTTGAAAAAAGCCTAAAAACGCCGTGAATAAATTAAATTCAATGAAAAACTTTCGCTACTTCACAAATACATTGTAAATTTGTATGTCAGAATAAGAACGCATTCTATGAAGAAAATACTATACGCTTTCATTGTCTTAATGACATTCACGTCGTGCGCCAAGTCATATTACATACAGGGTTCGTCGAACATTTCCAACCTCGACGGACGGAAACTGTACCTGAAAGGAGGCTCTGCCGACACGCTGATAACCATCGATTCATGCGATGTCGTACACGGAGAGTTCGCCTTCAGAGGCACACTCGACTCCGTACAGATAGTGCAAGTGTATATGGACGATATGAACCTGCAGTTTCCCCTCGTACTCGAGGAAGGCAATATACACCTGAAACTCGACAATACACAGCTGAATGTGAGCGGCACACCGCTGAACGACAAGCTCAATACCTTCTGGAAGAAGTTCACACAGCTGCGCAATCAGTATGTTGAAATAGACCACGAGGAAGGCGCAGCCATTATGAACGGACACGACGAGCAAGCTACCGACGCCCGTCTTATAAAGAAAGCATTGCAGGTATATGCCAATATCGACAAGCTTTTTACGGCTTTCGTAACCGAAAACTTCGACAATGCGCTCTCGCCGTGGGGCTTTCTCACGCGAGTGTCGTACGATATGACGCCGAATGCGTACCCTGTATGGATGAACGACTATCTTTACATGAACGCAATCAGCCAATTGCCCTCGTGGGTGGAGTTCATTATAGCGAAAGCACCCGACAGTTTCAAAGCCAACAGCGCAATAAAGGACTTCTACGAGAACTTCCAACGCGCGCAAAAGGAAATGAATGGTATGGAAATGCCTGCGCAGGAACCAATGCAGACAGGTATGGCAGAAACGCCCAACAGCGACATTGTGCCGCCGACACCAGCCGAAATGGCAGGCGATACACTGACAGCAAGACAATAGAAACTACACATTATATATAGACACGACACACGATGAGGAAACTCATTCACGGCGGAACGATTGTCAATGAAGGACAAAGTTTCAATGGCGCAATCGTCATTGAAGACAATCGGATTGCCGCTGTCATACCCGAAAACGAAGCACCCCGTAGCAATTTCGATGAAATCATCGATGCTACGGGGTGCTTTGTTCTTCCTGGAATTATAGATACGCACGTCCATTTCCGCGAACCGGGAATGGAAGACAAGGCAAACATAGAGAGCGAAAGCCGTGCGGCAGCCTACGGAGGAGTTACTTCGTTCTGCGAAATGCCCAACACGAACCCGCAGACCACGACGATTGACGCGCTGAACGACAAGTTCGAGCGTGCCAAACGCAGCAGCCACATCAACTATTCGTTCTTTTTCGGTGCCACAAACACCAACAGCGAAACCATAAAGCAGCTCGACAAGCACCTTGTACCAGCCGTAAAACTCTTTATGGGCGCATCTACGGGCAATATGCTGGTAGACCGACGCAACGCATTGGAGAGCATTTTTGCCACCGCAGCAGCCGAAGGGCTACCCGTAATGACGCACTGCGAGGACTCGGGCATCATCAACGAGAACATGAAAGCGGCGAAAGCACGCTACGGCGACGACCCCGACATCAGCCACCATTACGAGATTCGGAGCGAAAAAGCGTGCTGCGAAAGTTCACAATTGGCAGTGGAACTGGCACTGAAACACAAGACACGCCTGCACATTGCCCACCTTTCGACGGCTCGAGAGCTGGATTTGCTGCAGCAACCGCACGTCCGCGACTTCGTAACGATGGAGGCTGTGATAGCGCATCTCTACTTCACGAACGACGACTACGCCACAAAGCGGGCACTGATAAAGTGCAATCCCTCGGTGAAAACAGCACACGACCGTGCCGAACTGCGCCGAGCACTTGCCGACGGACGCATCACGACTGTGGCAACCGACCACGCACCCCACCTCTTATCGCAGAAACAGGGCGGCTGCGCACGTGCCACTTCGGGCATGCCGATGGTGCAATACTCGCTGCCGACGATGCTGGAACTTGTCGATAACGGCGTGCTGACCCTCGAAAGGCTCGTCGAACTGATGGCGCACTCCCCTGCCCGACTCTTCCAAATCGACGAGCGGGGCTTCTTGCGCAAGGGCTATCGTGCC
>OLNQ01000834.1_pt1 | contig 31597 bp, 31 predicted proteins | sample 1672821 | NCBI WGS metagenome assembly OLNQ01 (sample SAMEA3136727, study PRJEB25190) | human gut metagenome | biome: human gut; feature: human-associated habitat; material: faeces | place: Austria | collected 2013 | reverse complement strand
AAATCAGTATATTTGAAAGCATCACCTTTAGGTCCAGCTTCTCCAGCAGGTCCTTTTAATTCAGCTAATTGTTCTTCTGTAAAGTCAGTATATTTGAATGCATCACCTTTAGGTCCTTGTTCACCAGCAGGTCCTTGAGCACCTTGTTCTCCAGCAGGTCCTTGTATACCTTGTATACCTTGTGCTCCAGCAGGTCCTACTTCACCTTGTATACCTTGAGGTCCTTGTTTACCTTCTGGTCCAGCTTCACCTTGTTCTCCTTTTGCTCCTTTAAGAGATGCTAACCAAGCATTTTCATCACCATCAAATCCTTTTTCAACAGCTATTTGATAAGCAGATTTACCATCAGCACCAGTAGCACCTTTTTCACCTGCATCACCTTTAGGTCCAGCTTCACCTGGGTCACCTTTAAGTCCTTGTTTACCTTCTGGTCCTTGAGGTCCAGCTTCTCCAGCAGGTCCTTGTGGTCCAGCTTCACCTTTATCACCTTTAGGTCCTTTTATAGAACCAGCATCAACAAAAGTAACACCGTTATATACATGTAAATGTCCGTTAGCTTCAACTATATAACCATCACCTTTAGCAACATCAGTTATGTTAGCTAAATCATCAACAGTAGCAACAGAACCTTCTATATTAACTGAAGTACCATCAGCACCTTTTTCACCTTGATCACCTTTAGGTCCAGCTTCACCTTGTATACCTTGTGGTCCTTGTGGTCCAACAGGTCCTTGTATACCTTGAGGTCCTTGTTCACCTGCGTCACCTTTTGGTCCTTTTAATCCAGCTAATTGTTCTTCTGTAAAATCAGTATATTTGAAAGCATCACCTTTAGGTCCAGCTTCTCCAGCAGGTCCTTGTTCACCAGCAGGTCCTTGAGGTCCAACAGGTCCTATTTCACCTTGTTCTCCAGCAGGTCCTTGCACACCTTGTATACCTGGTTTACCTTCTGGTCCTTGTTTACCTTCTGGTCCTTGAGGTCCTATTTCACCTTGTATACCTTGAGGTCCTTGTTCACCTTGAGCACCTTTAAGAGATGCTAACCAAGCATTTTCGTCTCCCACGAATCCTTTTTCGACTGCTATTTGATAAGCTGATTTACCATCAGCAACTTCAGCAGAACCTGAAACGAATACTTCATATTTATCAACAACTGCGTTTTGTACTTCTACTCCTGCAACAGTTTTTGATTTTAAAGTTTTTACTATATAATATTTTTCTTCATCTAATACATACACTAACATTCCAACATATGGTAATGGAATATCTACCATATCACTTATAGTTTCTATTCTTGTACGCATATCGGTAGGAATGTTTGGTGTTGATATTTTTAAACCACCTTCTATTAATAAAGAATGTTTATTAAAATTTGTAGCCATTTTAAACTTCCTCCTTTTAAAAATTAGATTCTTATGATATGAAATTATATCATCTTATCATATTGTTTTAAAAAAAAGAGAGAGATAGGGAATCATCCCTATCTCTCAATTTAGAATAATAAAATTTAATACATTTACAAGGAAAAATACTAAATGTGAAAATAACAATAAGTTGATACATTTTACTGCTATATATTATTGTTATTACAAATTATTTTTTATTTTCCATATAATCTTTAAATCTCATTTCTGCTTCTACTTTAGTAACATAGTGTGAATTAATATAATCTTTAATTGATTCTATTATGTTATTTATTTGCTCCTCTTTAAAATATACTCTACGCTCTTTATCTGGTAATAATTCAGTAACTTTTTTTGGAACATGTTTATCTATATTGCTATCATTTAATAGATTAGTTAATTCTTCTTTAGTATAATATATATCATTTATATAACCTCTTAATACATTTATCATATGTGTTAATTCTTCTGCAGTTATCCAACCTTCTATCATAGGTTGTTTTCCTCCTTTATTTTGTTTAAGTGTACAATATTCTTTTTTATTATTTCTTATTATTCCCATAAAAATACCTCCAATTTATATATGGTAATCAAATTCATTTAATAATTTTTCAAAATCCTTTTTAGGCATAGTATATCTAGTAATACATAAAGGATTGACATTATTTTGTTCAAATAATGAAGATCTAATATTATCAGCCATTATTTTTTGTTCAGGTGTATATGATACATCAATATAAGAATTATTTTCAACAAGCCATTTTTCTATGAAAAAATTTTGTGTATTTTCACATACTTCAAAATAAAATTCTGGTGGCATACAAGTTGTATCTAATTCATTTTCATTTTGTATTTCTCCTGTTCTTACGTCATAATAATATTTCATTATATCATACCTCCATTTATTTACTATTATTATAATGTTAGTTATTATATTAATTATTATAATTAGTTATAAGCAATTCTTTAACTTTACCCCTACTATTTCCTTTACAATTTATTACTCTACTAGCATTTATTCTTTGTATATTATAATCTTTATATAACTCATCAAAAAAATTATCATTTATATCTAAATTTTTAGGATCAGAATTACTTAACATTCCATATGCTTTTTTCTTAGTTATATAATCAAAGAATTTTGCTAATTCTTTCTGTTCTTCATCATTAAATCCAGTTTTCGTATAATTTATAAATCCATTACTTGTAATTGGTCTATATGGTGGATCTAAATATACAAAAGAACCTCTCACTACATATTTATATATATCTTTATAATTTTTATTTAAAATTATTATTTTATTTCTACCTTTATCATCTTTAGTATTTAATGTTTTAGATATACTCTCTATTTGTTTTTTATTATATATTAATGGTTTATATTGTTTGCCAAAAGGTACATTGAAATCACCATTTTTATTTTCTCTATATAAACCATTAAAACATGTTTTATTTAGAAAAATAAAATTAGCTGCCTGTTTTATTTTATTCACACTATCCCAATCATTAAATTCATTCCTTACTCTTAAATACATGTGTTTTTTAGATTCATCATCACATGACATATATTCTTTTTTAATATCATCAAGATAAAAAATAAGATTCTTATAATTAGTTTTAATTACTTTATATACATTTATTAATTTAAAATTGATATCATTTAAAACTATTCTATCAAAATCATAATTATTTGTTATATGAAAAAAGAATGCTCCTGCTCCAAGAAAAGGTTCTATATAAATATTTATTTTATTATTATCTTTAAATATATTGGGAATATTTGAATCTAAAATAGGTATTAATTCTGTTTTTCCACCTGCCCATTTTATGAATGGTTTCATTTAACACACCTCCCTATTAATAATATGTATTGAAATATATAAAAAAATAAGCGAAGAAATAATCTTCGCTTATTTTCTAAAATATTTGTTTTTCTCCAATATAGATATGATTAACCGTTTTGTCTCCAACATAAATATTTTTTATAAGTTTTTCTCCAATATAAAATTTGTTATCATAAGAAGATTTATAAACTACAGTATATGTCATATCTACAAAATTTACATTAGTTGCAGTAAGTCCACTCTTTCTAGCAAATACAGGGACTGATGTTATATCAATATTTGTACCTAAATCAATATTAAACGTTGTACTACCTGTTACTGTCGAATCATTTATTGTAATTTCTGTTACTTTTCCTCCACTTGAATTTATAGATCCTGTAAGAGTAATTGAAGTTACTATTGCATCACTAGTTAGTGTTGGCTTAGTCCATGTTATATTTCCATTTTTAGTATAGGTATAACGTGATATTGAAAGAGTGACATTATCAGGGTTAATTTTTATTTCTGCCATTTACAATACCCCCTAATCAGTAACCAAATAAATGGTATTTGGATCTTTAGTTTCTAATGCAATATAATCACTTGCAGTTATTGAAACAAAACTCAAACCATTTAATTGTCTTAATGCCGTATTTGCTTTACTATTAACTTCATTTATTGCTCCTGTTACTTTATTATCTTTTGTTTTTAATGCTGAATCAGTTCTAGATTGCATTCTAGATATATTACATCCTAAAGCATATGTGTTTGATGTTATAAAATCAACACCTAGTTTTCTATAACTTTCTATCATATAACTATCGTTTACTGTCCAGCAATTAACTAATAAACCTAATTCATGACATTTTTTAACCATATTTATATTAATATGGGTATTATGAAAATCCACTCCTGAATTACCTAATGCAGCAATTTGTAATAATAAATCATCAGTTACAGTAGTAGCTTGATATACTATAACCTGAACATGTATTCTATGAGATAAACTACGTACAATACTCATACATGTTTGAGAACCTATACACATACAAGATTCTTCCATTCCATATTCTCTTATAATCGAAATCATTTTTTTATAATATTTTATATTATTATCTTTAATACCCTTAATTTCTATTACAGGAGTAGCACCATATTGTCTACAGATAGAAAGATATTCTTCAAATTTAGGCACTTTTAACCCTGGATAATCTGATATATGACTACCTGCATCTATATTGCAATTTTGTATTTCTTTATAAGTTAAGTTATTAACATGACCAGAACCATCTGTTGTTCTGTCTATTGTTGCATCATGAATACAAACTAATTCTCCATCTGATGTATTATGAATATCAGTTTCAATTCCCCAGAATCCTTCAATACAAGCTGCTTCAAAAGAAGCAGTTGTATTTTCTGGAGCATTTGAATAATAACCTCGATGACCTATAGTTTTACCTACACTAGGAGTAACTATAGCTGGAGGAAAACTATTCAATATATCTTTCAATGAAGCATTTGAACCATCACCTACTTTAACCGATTCTAAATCAGTTAAAATGGAACTATTGTTTAAAATATTTGATTTTAAATCCATTGAATTTCACTCCTTTTATTTAAGATAATTATAAACTCTAAATTCACTTATTGTCATTGTATCAAAATAATAATTCTTAGTAGAATCATTATTTCCTATATAGAATTCAGTATTTGTTACACTCATATTTGCACTTAAAGTAGTTGTATTTTCTCCTACTTGTAAATAAAATATACCTTTAACTGAATCATATTTTAAAGTAATTAGTTTTCCTACTATATATTGAGGGTCGTTAACAGAATCAGTATCAGTTGTTAATGCTTTTGTTGCACCTATCTTAGTTCTCCACCCTAATGATTTACCAAAATATAATGAAGGTGTGTCTGTATCACTTCTAAATACTCTACCATATGAAGTATTATTATAAACTATTTCTGATACAACCATTTCCATTGTCCATGAATTTATATTTGAATCTGCAGTCCAAGGTATTTTTATATATGCTTGATTATTTATTTGTAAACCATTTTCTGTAAATGCAAATGTTCCTCCGTTTGAAATCATATTAGCATTATATTTATCTCCACCAGATCCTTTATTTACTAATATATTATCAGTTACTTGATTTGATAAATCATAGTTAATTGTAGTAGTTCCCAATGCTTCAGCTTTATATTCAACAGTTATATCTTTGTAATAATGTTCACTTGAAACAGATATTATAAATTCATCACCATCATTATCTGCTGTTAATCCAGTTAATGTTATTGTTACAGTTTGAGCTATATTATAATTATCTGGAGTAAATGTTAATGTTGTTGGTAATAATGTTAATATTGAATTATTTGATATCAATTCCACAGTTTGGTTAGATAAAGGTTTTTCTCTTAATCTTATATTAAATGTTCCAGTATTTGTTGCTTCAATTATCATAGTTGAATCACTAACTATTAAATCACTATATGGATAATTCGATACTGTTGTAAATACAGTATCATGTGTTACTTCTGTAATAGATAGATCATGTTCATCTATATATTTTTTAAGTCCAGTTACTATGCTTGATAATTGTTCTAAGGTTATCGGATTACTCAATATAATCACCTCCTAATATATCATTTAAAGTTGTTTTAACTGTTGTTGTATCTGCAGGTTTAGTTGATTCTGTAAGTTCTTCTTTAGAAACATAATTTGTAGTTAATTTACTATCAACATATTCGATTGTAGCATATTTAGTTAATGATTGATGTTCAGTCAAATATCCTTTACTTGATAATTTTTCATCAGTTACATAATTATCTGGTATATTAGTTAAGAAATTACTATCATTAGTTAATTCAGAAGTCTTAGTTGGAACAACTATTGAAGCTTTAGCATCATCTACATATTTTTTATTAACAAGGTCTTTATCATCTGTAGGAGTTCCTTCTTGAGTAACTTTACCAGCAAACCAAGCATTTCCATTCCAATCTAATGTATGTGCATTAGATCTAGTATTATTACTACCATTACCAACTATATGAGCATATTTATTATCTTTATCTTCTATATTATATTTACCTTGCACATGTTGATTTTCTGATGAAGATATTGTGTTATTACCTTCTGCATGTGATTGTTTACCTGAAGCCACCGTATTGTCACCTTCTGCATGAGAAGCATAACCTGAAGCTGTTATATCATATCCTATAGCAACACTATAACCCCCAATAGTACTTCCTTCTTTTCTTCCCATACTTATATTACCAATAAACACAGGTTTTTCTTTAGTAGCAAGTTTATTAATACTGTGTTGTTGTTGTTCTTCTATTTTTTTTCCTAATTCTGTTTTTGTAAATATTTTTAATTTATCATAATTACCCATTCCATCCCAAGGAACTACCATTTTATTTTGATTTTCATAATTAGCACATATAAATAATTTTTTACCATTATCCATTGTGTGGTCATATAACCATGCTTTATTTGTTGCATCATATGTTGAATTCTCAGGAGAATATATATCAGTTCCATTTATTTCTATATAATACGGATTTTCAATATTTTCTCCAATTATGACTTCTTTATCTATTACCCAACATCCTTCTCCATCAACTAAAGAGCAATGAGTCCAATAGTCATTAAGAGTATCACTGGCTACACCTTCAAATATAGTTTCTTCTAATGTTGTTTTAGAATCAACATATTCTGTTTTTGCATAACCATCTAATGATTGATGTTCTGTTAGATATCCCTTAGATGTTAATTTAGTTTCAGTTACATATTCTTCTGGTATAGAAGTTAAGAATCCACTGTCGTTAGTTAATTCTGATGTTTTATTAGGAACAACTATTGAAGCTTTAGCATCATCTACATATTTTTTAGTCGCTGGTTGATAATCTTTAGTTGGTGTAAATTCAGTGTTTGTATATGCACTTAATATAGTAGCTTTATGATTTTTTACATCAACACTACCGTCATCATAAACCATCCATGTATATGTTTCACCACCTGTTGTCATAGAATAGGTATCTATTGTTATTAGTTTTCCAGATTTTCCATCAGCAGTACCTGTGCCATTAATTCTTTTTGAGAATGAAAATCCTCTACTGTTTTGAGTAGAAAATAGTTGTGTTCTTATATTATTAACATATACACATATATGCCATGTTCTTATGCCATCTTGTTGAGCAATTCTATAATCTCCTAATGGTAAATCATATATATCATAATATGCTATTGTTCTATCAACTTCTTTTGGATATAGCAAAGTATATGCGTCAGGTATATTACTTATTTTATCATCTACATATTTTTTATTTACCAAATCTTTATCATTAGTAGGTGTACCATCTATACTAACATTTCCAGCAAACCAAGCATTACCTTCCCAATCTAATGTATGAGCATTAGATCTAATATCTTCAGAACCATTACCAACTATATGAGCATATTTGTTTTCAGTATCTTCTATATTATATTTACCTTGAACATGAGAATTATCACCTGACGCAGTAGTATTATCACCTTCTGCATGTGAAGCAAAGCCTGAAGCTGTTGTAGAACTACCTTCTGCATGTGAAGCATCACTTAAAGCAGTAGTATACATTCCCTCGGCATGAGAGTAATCACCTGAAGCAGTAGTATTATAACATTCTGCATGAGAAGATCTACCTGAAGCAGTAGTAGTTTCACCTTCTGCATGAGAGTAACTACCAGAAGAAGTAGTAGTACTACCTTCTGCATGAGAGTAATCACCTGAAGCAGTAGTAGTTTCACCTTCTGCATGAGAGTAATTACCTGAAGCAGTAGTAAACATTCCCTCAGCATGGGATAAATCTCCTGAAGCTTCACAACTGATTCCAAAACTAGAACTAAATTCTCCAATTTTACCAGTTCTAATTCCCACAGTTATAGAATTATTAACGTTTAAATCATTTGGTACATATTTATTATCTAATTTCTTAATATTCTTTTCAATTAATTGTAAATCAGTAATATTAGTTGTATCTAATGTTACTACCTCCATTACAATACTACCATTACGAAACTCAATTATACAGAAACAATCATCTTCTGCAATATAAAACATACCCGTACTATATACTGAAGGGTATTCTTTATTATTATATTTTAAATAATATGATTTGGTAGAGTCATAAGCCACATTACCAGTAATATTGATTTGAGCAGGGTTTTCTTGAGTAGCTTTATCTATTTCAGTTTTCTTTTCAGTTATAGTTGCTGCAGGAACTGTTAAAACTACCTTTTCACTAGCTACGTAAGGCACATTATTAGCTTGCACATCTCCAGCATACCAAGCATTACCAGCCCAATCTAATGTGTGTGCATTAGATCTAACTTCTTTCCAGTTAGTAGTTGCATCATTCATACCATTACCAACTATATGAGCATATTTATTTTCAGTATCTTCTATATTATATCTACCTTGCACATGTTGATATTCAGAAGAGGCTTTAGTGTAAATACCCTCAGCATGTGAGTCTCTGCCTGAAGCAGTAGTATAAGTACCTTCTGTATGTGAACCAGACCCTGAAGCAGTAGTATTATAACCTTCTGCATGAGAATGATCAGCTGAAGCAGTAGTTGCAAAACCTTCTGTATGTGAACCATAGCCTGAAGCAGTAGTATTTTCACCTTCTGCATGTGAATTCTTACCTGAAGCAATAGTAACATCACCTTCTGCATGTGAACTTTTCCCTGAAGCAGTAGTTGCAAAACCTTCTGCATGTGATTTATCACCTGAAGCTTCACAATTTAATCCAAAACTAGAACTAAAATGCCCAATTGTACCGTTTCTAGCTCCTACAGTTATAGAATTATTAACGTCTAAATCATTTGGTATATACATATTATCTAATTTTTTAATATCTTTTTCAATTAATTGCATATCAGTGATATTGGTTACATCTAATGAAATTACCGCTAATATTACATTATTAGCACTAATGCTCATAATTGCACATTTACAATCATCTCCTATAATACTAAACCCTCCATCGACATATATTACATGGTATTGTGTATTATTATATTTTGCATAATATGATTTAGTAGGGTCATATGTCACAGCACCATCAACAGGGATTTGAACAATATTACCAGCAGCATTAATTATTTCAGTTTTCTTTGCACTTATAGATGCAGCAGGAACTGTTAAAACTACTTTTTCGCTAATTACATGAGGAATGTTATTAGCTTGCACATCTCCTGCAAACCATGCATTACCATTCCAATCTAATGTATGTGCATTAGATCTAACTGTATCATCAGTACCATTACCAACAATATGTGCATATTTATTTTTTGTATCTTCTATATTATATTTACCTTGTACATGTTGAGCCTTAGATGATGCTTTAGTAAAATAACCTTCTGCATGTGAATAATAACTTGAAGCAGTAGTTGCCCATCCTTCGGCATGTGAACCAGCACCTAAAGCTTCAGTATTCATTCCTTCGGCATGTGAATACACACCTGAAGCATCAGTTCTATTACCTTCTGCATGAGAAGATTCACCTGAAGCTTTAGTACTGTTACCTTCTGCATGAGAATATTTACCTGAAGCTGTTGTTTCAATACCTTCTGCATGAGAATAACTACCTGAAGCAGATGACCAATATCCTTCTGCATGAGAAGATTCACCTGAAGCACATGAATAAAATCCTTCTGCATGACAATTAGCATTTACAGCTTGTGTGTTTTCACCTTCTGCATGAGAATAATCACCTGAAGCTGTTGTTTCTTTACCATTACTAAAACTATATTGACCTATACTACTTATTATTCTAGTACCTATAGTAATACTATTTTGTATAGCTACATCTTTCTTTAGATATTTATTATTAAGATATTTATCTTCTCTTTGTTTTAATATAAGATCAGATGTTATATTTGTATTCAACTCAACTATAGTTATTACCATTTTATTTTCATTAGTATTTTTATTTATATCGTATCCTATATGAAAACTAATTGCAATATTATTATTTTTATAACGTATATAATTATCTAGTGAATTTTCACTAATTATATCTTCATTATTATACGTCATAATAATTTCCTTATTTAAATCAATACTACTTGGTTTATCAAATTCCATTTCATGATTAGTACTATTATATATTTCTAAAACTTTATCAGCAGATAATGTAAATATTACTGGATATCCTATATGAGGTATTGATTTATCTATATATTCTTTGATTGAATTTAATCCTTCCCTATATTGAGAAGATGTTATATATTTATCTGTCATATTTTATCACTCTCCTTTTAAAATATTGTTTTATTAAGATGATATGATATAAAATCATATCATCTTTTAATTGTTATTGAGGTTCACTTCCTTCTATCATAAATTCTAAATCATTAGTATCCTCTTTAACTACCAATGTATCAGTTAATACTTTAGTAAATTCTTCATTAGTCATTGTTGTTCCTTTATTATTATCAATGTAACCTCTTATTTTCTTATATAACTCTTTGTTATTTTTATTTAACGCTGTTTTAGTAACAAGTTTATCATTAATCATATTTATTCACCTCATTTCTTATTCAGCAGTATATGTTATTCTTAATTTTGGATTTGCTAAATATACTATATAATGTGATTGGTCAGTTGAAGCATATGTTTTAAAATGATCATATGTTCCATTTTTTAATCCATTTATTGCAGTACTTGTTAATGTTAACCAAATACTATCTCCTCTTTTTAAAGTAGAAGTATTATTAATACTAACATCACTATTAGTTCCTTTACTATCACATAAATATACAGACATATAAGATGGTCCATTTAGTCCATTATTAGTATTAGCCCTTTCTAAATATAATTCAACTTTAGATACTTTCGTATTATTTAAAATATTTTTAACTTCTGTAAGTTTATTAGCACTAAATCTTATATTACCTTTATAATAATACCATCCTTCCCAGTGTCCTTGACGAATAGTATTAGGTGCAGTACCTATTTTACTAGTATAACTTTGAGTTGAATAGTTATCAGTATAACAGTTATCGAAAGAATAAGTTACAGTTTGTTGAACAGTGGAACCAGCACTACCAGATCCACCACCACTACTTCCTCCACCTGTTTCTCCACCAGATGTATCGTGATCTTTAGGATTATATTTTGGATCAAAAATAACTTCCCAACCTTTAAGTTCTGCTTGTTTATAGTCTACTTTTAATTGTTCAGTACCAACCATAGCAGAAACATTTATTTTTCTACTTATTGTTATTGAAGTATTACCTGGATCATAAGATACATAAGCAGTATTGTTTGATATATATGCATATGTGCTATGAGTTATGACAGGTCCAGTAGTTCCACTTTCACGCCATTGGTTTATCTTATACCAACCTGAACTAGCAGTACCATATACATTAACAACATCACCTTTTACTAATAAACCAGCATATGTTCCTGATGCTGAACCACTATTTCTAACATTTATTTGATCAGTAATTATAGTAGCAGTAGGTTTAGAACCTTCTGTTGTTGTTTTACCACTTTGTGGTAATTTAGATATAAGACGATTTAAGTCAGTTGCCTTAGTATCATTTCTAATAACCAATGTATCATTTAGTAATAGTAATAAAAAGACATCAGATATCATAGTATCAATTGATGTCGGATATTCACTAAAAGCATCTGGGACATATCCACCATTATTTTCAATAACATGTCGTATTGCATCTTTAGTATTAAGTATACTATCTAATTTTTCAGCAATAGTTGTCATATTATATACACTCTCCTTTCATATTACTCTTCATTGTCAAGTATTTTTTTCAATTCTAATAATTTATCGATATCACCTTTTATATAGGCTTCTATTATTTCATTCATTATATTTTTGTTTTCCATATGTTTTATACTCCTTCATTTCCTATTATTTCATCTAAAACCTCATTTATACTTCCAATCTCAGTATCAACATATTTTTTTAATTCATCTTTAATTGAATTAATTTCAGCAGTAGTAAAATAATCTGTTCCTTTAACTGGAGTTTTTCCATCTGCACCTTTCGGACCTTGTGCTCCTTGAATTCCTTGTTTACCTTGAGGTCCTGCTGGTCCTGTTGGACCCTGAGCACCATTTTTACCATCTGCACCTTTTGGACCTGGTGTTCCTTGAATCCCTTGTTTACCTTGAGGTCCTGCTGGTCCTATTGGTCCTTGTATACCTTGAGGTCCTTGTGGACCAGTATCTCCTTTATCACCTTTAGGACCTTTTACAACTCCAACATCAACCCAAGAAGATTTGGTATATACATGTAAATGTCCATCATCTGCTGTAACATAACCATCACCATCAGAAACATTAGTTAAATTATTCAATTCTGATGCTGTTTTAATAGTACCTTTAACATTAATAGATTTACCATCTTCACCTTTTGGACCTTGTATTCCTTGAATCCCTTGTTTACCTTGAGGTCCCTGAGGTCCTTGTTGTCCCTGAGGTCCTTGAGGACCAGTATCTCCTTTATCACCTTTTGCTCCCTTAAGAGATGCCAACCAAGCAGTTTCATCACCAGTAAATCCTTTTTCAACGGCTATTTGATAAGCAGATTTACCATCATCACCTTTTTCACCAGGACCACCAATTTCACCTGAATTTTTCAATTCAGTTATTCTTTTTTCAGTATATGACTTACATTCTGTTTGAACTTTTTCAATATTACCATTATTAATTGATTGAGCAGCTCTAAACATTTTTTTCAATTTATCAAAACTAACATATGACATATACTACACCTCCTTTTTATTTTTTCATATTAATTATTTGTATAATATTTTTAGATAGTAAAAAGATACGTTATTGGATTCAATAACGTATCTTGTAACAATTAATCTATGTGAACAAATAATTCACCATCTGTTAATAACATTTCACCGTATATTTTGTATTGAGTATCATCAAATACAACATCAGCTCCATTTGCACCAACAACATCGTCAGTTCTAAATGCAACTTTACCACCAAGACCATTGTCTTTAGTAACAGTAAATTTATATATTGCAGGTATAGCAACTATTACTAATGCACCAACTGGAACATTACCAACAGAAACTTTTCCTATTCTTTCAGCATTAGTAGATACAACAGTTTTTCCTGATCTAGTTATCATATCTTTAGTAATTTCTGTATAATTATCTATAACACCAGAAACTTCATAAGGTATATAACCATAATACATTTTACCAGAAGCAGTTTCACTAGGTAACATTTTCTTAACCAATGCTAATATTTCATTTATAGAACCTATAACATCTTTAGCATCTGTTCCTAATGATTCATATTGATGAGTTATATCGAATATACCATCATCACCTTTTTCACCAGCAGGTCCTTGAGGTCCAGCTTCACCTTGTATACCTTGAGGTCCTTGTTTACCTTCTGGTCCTTGAGGTCCAGCTTCACCTTTTTCACCATCAACACCTTTAGCACCATCTGCTCCTTTAAGAGATGCTAACCAAGCAGTTTCGTCTCCTTCAAATCCTTTTTCAACTGCTATTTGATAAGCAGATTTACCATCAGCACCATCAGCACCTATAACTCCATCAGCACCTTTTTCACCTTTTAATGATGCCAACCAAGCAGTTTCATCACCAGTAAATCCTTTTTCAACAGCTATTTGATAAGCAGATTTACCATCAACACCATCTGCTCCATCAACACCAGGATCTCCTTTGTCACCTTTTTCACCTTGAATACCAGGTTTTTGTTGTATTTCAGCTATTGAATTATCAACATATTCTTTAGTAGTATAATCACTTAAGTCTATTATCTTTTCATATTTGTTAACTTGATAATCTTCTTGAGGTTTACCTGCAATTAATTTAGATTTTAATGTAGTAACTTTATATAATTGATTTTCATCTTTAACATAGAATATCATACCAACATAAGGTAATGGTATTCTAGATACTTCTTTTATAGTTTCAATGACTGTTCTACAGTCTAATGGTGTATTTCTTTTAGTAGGTTTTAATGCACCATTTAATAAAATAACGTCTGTACTAAAATCTGTAGCCATTTTATATTCCTCCTTTTTATATTTAATTAAGCTTTATCAACATAAATGAATAATTCCCCACTAACAAGCATCATTTCACCATATACTTTGTAAGGAACTCCACCTATATTCACATCAAGACCATTTACACATGGTACTCCAGTACCATCGAATTTGACTTTACTATTAAGACCATTATCTTTATATGCAACTAACTTTGATGCAGCAGGGAAAGCAACTATAACCATATCCCCTTCAACAAATTGACCTGTGCTTGTTTTTTCCAATACACCAGGAGCAACTTGTTTAACAGTATTAGCACAATTTTGTAATAATTCTTTAGTAACATCTTCATATTCTATAGAACCAGAAACACTATAAGGTATAAATCCATAATACATAACATCTCCTGTTGGTTCAGGTTCTTCTGTATTACCACCTTTACCTATCATATCAAATAATTCATTCATAGCAGCTATTACTTTTTTATTTTTTGTTTTTAAATCAGTATATTCATAAGTATCATCAAATATTCCAGCAGGTCCTTGTATACCTTGTTCACCTTTAGGTCCTGCTTCACCTGGGTCACCTTTATCTCCTTTTTCACCTTGTGGTCCAGAAATAGGTCCTAGATTAATAAATTCTGTCCCATTAAACATGAAAACATTTTTACTATCTTCAGCAATGTAACAATCACCTATTTCTGCAGTAGCAACATCAAGTGTAGAAGCAGCACTATCATTTTCTATTGTACCTTTAACATTATATATAGCACCTGGGTCACCTTTATCTCCTTTTTCACCTTGAGGACCTTGAGGTCCAGCTTCACCTTTACTTCCTGAACCTATAGTTATCCAGGTACCAGGATTACCAGACTCAATGCATTTATACAAAGGTTCACTTTCGCAAGTTGGACCAACATTAACAATTATGTCCCCTTTACGATATGCTATTTTATTACTTTGTGGTATACTATCCCCAATTAAGAATGAATTCGGTCTTGAATATAATTCATCCTCATTCATTACCCTATTTTTTCCAAATTTGAATAATTCTCTTGGTTTCATTCAATTTAACACTCCTTTCATTTATTGAATCATTGCTTAACTTATTGTTTAAAATAAGCTCATACAAAAAATGTATTTATTAATATACAATCATGTAATGGTAAAAAGGCTAGTTAATTTTTGCCAAATTATTTATGAATGGGGTAGATTCTCAATGAACAATTATATTTATCGATATGAACAATTCGTGTTAAAAAAAACTTTAGACGGTTCTTTTGTTGTGGTTAATATTAATTCTAAATATGAATGCCATTCACATGTTAAGACAGTAGAAGCTGGTAAAGCTTTATGTAAACTTGCAGCAAAACGAAAACTTCCAAAAAGGAAGGATGTGTATTTTATTGAAAGTTTAATTCGATTGTCTAACAATAAAAAATATCTAGCCGAATTAAAACAGTTGAGAGAAAAAATAATAAATGAACAAAAAATTTATTATAAAAAAGAAAATCATGAAGACATAAATAAAATTATTTGTGATGGTATAGCTGAATATTATAATGAAAAATAAGAGATAAGAATTATAGGCTCGATTCCTATAATTCTTATCTCTCCTTAATATTTGGTTTTATCTTTAAATAAAGATATGATTGATATTATAATTAATAAACTAATAATAAATGGGGATAATAATAAAATTACACATAATATAATTGTTGATACAACTATAACAAATATTGTTGATAAAATTATCATTGTTATTGTAAATTGATTTAAACTATCTAATAATAAAAATATACTAATAGCTATTACTAATAATATTACATTCACATCAATATTAATCGGCATTTATATATTTCTCCTTTCTAGGTATAATATTTTCACAATATTTACATACCAATTGTCCTTTTTTATTTATTTTAAATGCGTCTACATCTCCATGTTCATGATAACAATATCTACCATCGCTCATTTTAATAGGGGTTAATGTTTCATAATATCTACGAATATATGATTCTATAACAACATCATAATTAATATATTCAAAATTATCTGAAATTCTACGATATTTATAAAAAGTAGCATAATTATATTTAGGATCTTTTGTTATTTCAACAAAAGGCTCACCTTCTAATCCTATTATATATACAGCGTTTTCTGTTAATTCATATTTAACAACCCCTTTAATTCTTTGTAAAGCATTTACTATTGGTTGTAAATCTTTATTTACTTGTATTTTTTCTTCTTTCTTTATACCAAATAATTTTTCTAATATTAACATATTAAATTACCTCCTTTATATTAATATAATGTTTTTATTTAATTAAAAAATAAATGGATGAGGACATTGTCCTCATCCATTTTTATATCATTCATCACCATCTTCATCACTGTCCTTATTTTCCTTAACAAATTTATTAAATAATTTAATATATTTCAATATATTATCTAATTTACTAATTCTATTAAATAATTCAAAACTTACTGTTCCGATAATAAATGATATGGTAACAATTTGATTGACTCCAACTTTTGTTAATAATATGTTTTCTAATCCTATCATTATAAATGCACCTGATATGGCTCCAATCAATACTCTACTCATTCTAAATTTAACATCTTTTTTAACAATCGTGTTATATAAATCTTTAAGAAACGCTCCAGTTAATGTTAATATAAAATATAAACACCATGGAACGAGTATTGATAGGAAAGTGCTTACATTCAAACCTTCCATACCATTCAACTCCTATTCATTATTCTGAATCTTTTTCTAATAATTTATATATAAACATCAATCCTATTATTGATATTATATTAAATATTATAGTGGAAATTGAGAATAGAAAATCATTTATAACTTCTTTATCTATAGTATCAATATAATAAGCGTCTTTTACATTTTGTTCTACTAGTTTATCTGTATTATTAAGAATGTATTCTCTTATATCCATATAATGATATACGTATATTTTTTTACATTCTAAATTTTGTTGCATAAAAATAGAATCTGAATGACCTAAAATATCACCATCCTCAGTTATTGTTGATAATGTAACATATCCAAATCCTTTTAATCCATCAATACCTTTTTCTTTAAAAATTTTTAACAAATCTTTTGAGTTATATATTCGGTCTTTATCATATTTTCCATCTATACGCATTATAACGGTATCTCCATTAGGAGAACCTTTTAAATTATTAAAAACTTTTTTTGTCATCTTAGGATTGTTTAAATTATTGTAAAATTTATCCCAAGTTATTGTTGAATTTGTACCTAATAAATGTTTGAATTTATCATGATAAGAATTTGCTTTTGCATATAAAATATTTTCTTCTGTGCCTATAATAAGAAAATTAGTATTTTCAGCATCAGATGATTTATAATATTTTTTATTTGCATTATCCATTGTTTCAAAAATTTTATTACTAAATTTTGTAGAATTCAGCATGTCATTTAATTCTGTTTTTGTATGGTTATTTATTAAATCTTTTTCTAATTTCATAGTTGATATTTTATCTTCTCTAGAAGCAACATCATATCCATTGTGTATTAACATATTAAACATTTGATGATTATTATCCCTTATTAAAGTATCTAAAATATTTTCTTCAATATCTCCGTTAGGACATATTATATTAAATATCCTATATAAACTAATAGTTCGTGTAGCTGTTGATATTAATAAAATAATTATCAATAACAATGATAACATTCTGATACTAGAATGTTCTCCTTCACCTTTACATCTTTTTAGTATCTCTTTAACTTTACCGTTACGCATATAACACACTCAAATCCATTATTTCAAATGTTGATGAACCATTACATGTACATCTTATTCTAACATTTATTGCATATGCTTTATCTTTTTCTTTATTAGGTATTTCAGGTACTTTTGCAAAAGAACCAGTTGTCAATACATCAGTACAATCATACCATTGTGGATTACTATCTAAAGCATTAAATGTTATTAAACATGAAATACTAGGTGAACCTAAATATTTTGATATTTGAGATACTTTAAAATCTGTAGGTGTGAAAGGTAATGTTATAGGATTTTTTAATTTAAAATCCATTGATTGACCTTGTGCAATTTTTATACTACCTGAACTATAAGTTCCTGAAGTTATAAGCAAATTATCATTTGTTTTAAAATTATCACGATATATGTGATTTAACATTAATTTATCGTCAATTAAACCTGATAATTTATTTATAGTATTAGATAAATCTTCTATTGTGGATAATCTAGCATCATCAACTTTAATAACTATGTTTTTAAGAACATCACTAAGCCTTACTCCTGTTTCTAAACTAATAAAAACTTCTTCTACAGTATTAACTGGTAATATTAATACATAATCTCCATTAGCATCTTTAACTCTTTCTAATGCAGATATAATTTTTTGAACAGCCATAAGAAACACCTCCTAATCTATTACTTTAAACCATATACCACCATCCATTAAATCTGGATCTCTTTCTGTTCCTATACAGGTAAATTTACCAGATAAAGTACTTCCTCCAGTGCCACTAGGAGCATTTACCCATTCAGCATCAAAATCATTACCTGATTTTTTTGCAAGTATTTGACCTTTAGTACCACCAGCAGGCATTTTACAATTTCCACCAGAACCACTTCCACCTGTTGGATTAACCCATACTAAATCAAAATCAGTTCCAGTTCTTTTAGTTAAAACTTGACCTGGTAAACCTCCAGCAGGAACTTTACAATTACCTGATGAACCTGAAGTGTTATTAGGATCTACCCATATTAAATCAAAATTACTATTTGATTTTTTTGCAAGTATTTGACCTTGTGTACCACCAGTTGGAACTTTACAATCACCAATAACAACTCCTCCACCACCAGATGATGTTGTATCAATGTCAGCCCAAGATAAATCATAATCTTTTGTTGAATATTTAACTAATACTTGCCCTGGTTTACCACCAATAGGTATTTTATTATTAACATAATCACTTACGTTAGCCCATTTAGTATCATGATCATCATTACTTTTCTTAACTAATACTTGACCAGTAGTACCACCAGCTGGCATTCTACAACTTATTATAACTTTTGATGGATCTATATTAGTTCCTGTACCAAATTCAACCATTAATTCAGCTATAAATGTTTCTATATCTTTTTCTGATACATTATCATCTGGTGTCAATACATCATACCATTTTGTATCATAATCTTGAGAAGAACTTTTAACTAATGCCTGACCTATAATACCACCACTAGGCATCTTACATCTTAATAATTCAGTAGGATCACCTGAACCTGTACCTTTTTTTAATTCTTCAATAAATTTTTGCATTTCAGCATCAGTTATATCAATATCAGTCCATTCAGATTCATAGTCTACTTCTGAAGTTTTAGATAATAATTGACCTTTTTTACCTCCTCTAGGTAAACCATTTTTACTATTTCCTCCTGAACCTTCTATTAATTTACCTTTAAATGTAAGTTTACCATCATTATTTGTTCCTAAATAATCTAATATATCATCATTTTCATGATAATGCATTAAATCTGTAGCTGTATCTATAGCATCGGGATTAGAATTAGGTCTATCCTTAATATCTCCCCAAGTTATTCCACCTATGTCATTTAAAGTTATATTCTTTTTACCTTTAACAACTCTACCATATTTATCAACTGTTACAGACATATAATCACCAGGATTGATAACTTCTTCTAAAGAAACATTAATTCCATTTTTAGTTATACCCCCTGTAAATATAAGATCATTAGGACCATTAAATTGAGCAAATTCTATATTACTTGTACCTAATGATATATTGCCACCATTAAGTAACATGAATCCACAATTAGCAAATTTACCTTCGTTTACTAAAATATAAGTACCTTTAGCAAAAGAAATACCTGTATTTAAATCTTCAGATCTTTGCCATGTACTACTAGATGCAATATAAACACCATTTTGATTTTTAACATTTTGACCATTAACTAATATTCTATCCCCTTCTTTTAAAGGATAATTATCTATATATTGTAATCCAGATAAAACTATATTTTCATTTGTAGCAAATCTAACAGGTTCCTTAATATTCATATTTTGTGTAGTACAAACAGCATTAACATATCTTTTAGTTGCAGGTTCCATATTATTAACTGGATCATGATCCAAATATATACTTGCTTCCATTTGTTGATCTTTATCTCTTACCATTATTTTTTTATCTAAATTTTCTAATCCTTGTATCATGTCTGGAGTTATTGTTGGTAAATCACTGGCTTCAATATTACCTACACCTATAATTCTACCTCTATTATCAACCATTAATTTAGTATAAGTACCAGGTCTAATTCCTTGACTTTCTAACATTGTTTTAATATATACATTTTCTCCACCATCAAAAACACATTCACCACTAACATCTCCTGTTAGTGTTATTTTTCTTTTATGTTCTAGTCGTGAAACAAAATATGCTCTACCTGTAATATCTACATCTAATTCACCAAATTCATTTAATACAACTATTTTTCCAGCATTTTCTTTACCACCACAATCAACTAACATTGATGAACCAAGAACATCAGTTATTCCATATCCCTTAATAGTTGTTGGTTTATTTTTTATATCATTCCAATCAACAACTATTTCCATATCTCCAGATTCAGAAGTTTTTATAAATTGTCTACCGTCATAAATATAAAAAGCACCACCAGATTTAACATCAGCATCTCCAGTAGCATCTTTTACATAAACAACTAAACCTTGAAAAGGATCTGTTATTGAAAATAATTGTGATATATTATCAACCATTCTGATTTCTTTATTTTCAGAAGGCATTTGAGATAAAGGTATTCTTCCATAAGAGTCTAATGTTGCTAAACCATTAGCTGAACCAACTTTAGAAGAATCAACTTTAGATAAAATAGCTTTTGTCATTTCATCAATTTGTGAAGACATTGGTTTATTACCCTTTAACATTACATAATCTGCAACAGTAATAGGATAAACTAATTCAAATTCAGTATCTCCTTCTTTTTTAACTCGTATAAATGCTTTTCTTACATCCATTTTAAATTCACCTCCTTATTCTTCATAATCAAACCATAATCTTACTTTTGGTTCACTAGGTTCATCATCCTGAGCAGCAAAATGTTCATTTTCATAAACATTAATATTCACACCAGATGTTAAACCACCCAAATCTATTGAACCACCATCACCAGATTTAATAACTACTGGTTGGAACCACATTCTATTATCTTTATCTTGTGGTTGTTCAACTGCTATTTGTATAGCTTTACTAAAATCAACATCTAATGATGAACCTTCACCAAATAAATTAGTAAAATATATAGTATGCCAGTCATTATCATTATATATCCCTGTTATATCATTACCTGTTGCAATTTTTAATACATAATTACCATTAGGCATTAATGATATAATAGGATCCCCTTTAGAATAAGTTTTAGTTGGATCATATTCTTTAGGTATATTGTCACCAAACAAAGAATTTAGGATTAATTGATATGTTGTGACTGCATCTGTATTTGTTATATTTTTTATAAAATTAAGTTTAGCTGCCATTTTATATCACCTCCTAAATATTACAAGTTATAAATACATTGTGTAATGAAATTCTATATCTAACATCACCTATAGCATATGGAGCAGGTATAAATGTTATACCAGTTATACTTATAGGGTTACTATCATCATTACAATAATCCATACTATTTATAACAAATTTATTCATATCATTTATTTTTTTAGTAACAATAAATTGCTGACTACCTCTTTTAGCTTCAACTTTAATTTCACATTCAGTTTCATTTAACAAATCTATACTATCTGTATTACAAAAATGTTCGGATATATCAAAATTTAATAAAAATTTATTTATTTGAGATGACAAATCCAAAGGTTCACTTAAAATATTTTTATTATACGAAATCATTTTAGGTAATTCCATATCATCAAAAGTCATTTGATAGAATTGACCACATATTCCTGACTGTTCAGCATCGCTTATAGCTTTTCGCATAGCTAATGCTAATCTATTTGTTGTATCTGCAGAAACAATATAACCACTTTTATCTTTAAGTAATATTTCACCTGTATTTTTATCAATCATTATTTCTTCTTTAACTGATTCAGGATATCTATCTTTTGATAAAGCAGATAAAGCAAATCTCTGCATAGTATAATTAAGGACATCTCCTTTTTCTACAACAGCCATTAATAATCACTCCTTTCATTATTTCTATTACAATATTGTTTTTTTAAAAGATAACGATTGCATTTTTAATTACAATCGTTATCTTCATCATTTTTATTTAGCTTGTGCTATTAAATCTTTTATATATTGAACTAAACTATTATATTTTCCACATAATAATCCTTGCATGTGTTCTTCATGCATTTTACTTCGTACATACAAGTCATTACCGTTTATAATATCACCATACCAATTCCCTTCAGTACCATAATAGATACTAACATCACTATCCGTTTTTAAAATCATTGTTTCCAATACTTGTTTAACTTTACTAATATCATTATTTAACATAGTATATAATCTAGCAGTATCATGATTACATGAAAACAATGTATTACGTTTATATGGATTTTCTATTTTTATTGGTTTATCATTTTTAATTTGATTTATTATATTAAAACTATTATAAAAATCAAATATGTTGCCTAGATTATTAGAATATTCAATAGGTTCTTTGAGCATATTTTTATTATCCCATATTTCCCCTATTAAAACACAATTAGGATTTATTTCATCTACAGAATCTCTTATAAATTTACAATAAGGTATACCATCATGATCCTTAGCTGTTACTTTATTATAATAAATAGCATCTAATCTCAATCCTAGATTATCACTTTTTTTAATCCAAAATTGCAAAATATCTTTTATTTCACGTCTTAACGATTCAGATTCAACATTTAATGAAGGCATATGACCACCAAAAGCACCCAATATATATTTTTGATAATCATATCTATAAAAATATATAGATTTATGCATATCAGTTGATATATCATCATCTTCTATTTTATCTCTGAATATATAATAATCATTTTCTCCTTTAATATAATCGAAAAACCATGGATGAGTATCGCTAGTATGAGCTAATGTTATATCAAATATAAATTTCATGTTACGTTTATTTAATTCATCCATAAGATTTTCAAAATCTTCCATCGTACCTATGTTTGGATCGATATCATAAAAATCAATAATATCATATCCATGATAGCTTTTACATGGAAATAATGGATTAGACATTATTGTATTGAATCCCATATATTCTATATAATCTAATCTTTCTATCAACTCCTTTATAGAACTACAAAATCCTATATTATTTTTAGTTGGATCGTGATTAATAAATATGTGATATATAAACATTCTATCTTGTTTCATAATTTAAACTCCTTTCAGTTTATCCTAAACTATCATCATCAGGATTTAATGGTAATATCATAGCATTTAATCTGCCATAATCAGGATTGAATAAGAAAGGTTCACCATCCATTATTTGATGATATAATTCTTGTGTGGCAACATCAAGTTGCAATTCATTTGGATTTATCAATCCATAATTTGGGACCAAGTAGTCATAATAGAAGGAATACAATAAATAATCTATTATTGTTAATCCTCCTTCTAATATATCTTCTTCGTCATCTATTATTTCAGCTATAGTTTTTTCAATATTTTCTCTAAATTCATCATCATCATCAATTAATTTATCTATAATATCTTCTATTGTTACATATCCAAAGTATTCTTTATCTCTAGAATTTTCAACAATTTCAAAATTTTTAGTAGAACGTACATTTTTAACAATTATTTTATTAGAAGAAATTACTTCAATATTATCTTTATTTAACTTTCTACCATTAATATAAACATCGTGCCAACGCAAATCAAAAGGTTTATCAATATATCCATCTAATTCAACCATTTTAAATTGTTCAATTCTTTTTTTATAATAAACTTGTTTCATTTTATATGGCATTATTTCTGCAACCAATTCTTGACCTGATGAAACTCCTACACCAGATATTACTGCTGTTGGACCTAATTCTGGATCTGCTGTAAATTGTATAGTTGGAACATGTCTTGGTATACATCTACCATTTTTATATACTCTGAAATATCTACTATCTTTTTTACAATCATCATTAAATTGCAGTGCACTAAATAAATCTTTGATTGTATAAATTGTTTTTCTTGTTATCTCATGTCTTTTTGATATTCTCATTTGAAGATTTCTTCCTATATATTCGATATGTTTTAATCTAATTTCAAAATGTTCTGGACATGGTAAATATGAATCGTGATCTAATAAATTGTATACATCATCTCCAACTCTAGAATATAATTCATACGCATCAGTTGGTACTAACTTATCATTATCCATATCAACTACATATACATCATTAATTAAAGGATGATGAAATTCATCATTAGGATATTTTAAATCAATTGATGCTCTTCTTGTTACAGGATCACCTCTAAAATCATATGTTGTTACAAATAATGGTAACTTTTCTATTTCTACAATTGATGTGTATGATACAAATTTAACTGGAATGTATAGAAATACATAATCATCATTTCCATATATTTTACAATCATAATCTCTTTTAGTTCCATCAACCAATACTATTAAATCATCAAATTTATTTCTAAATCTATTAGATAATACAAATAAATACATTGGTTCTTCAAATGTTTCCAATGGTTCTATACCTGTGTCTTTATTATCATTTTTAATTCTTTGGTCTAATTCTATTTTTGACATATCTAAATAATATTGTCTATTTTGTATAGCTAAATATTTAAGGTATATTCTAAACCATTCACCATCTTCTCTTGTTAATTGTTTCATCTTCTTAGTTTTATATTTAAAACTGTCATCGAAATATACTGAACCTTGATAATCTTTTATAGAATATATAACTTCTTTTGGAATATAATTCTTAACAATTTCATTAATTGTACCTTTTTGATATCTGGTTAATATATTGTTCATGTACTTATAATACATCGATAATCTGTTTTTATGCTTTAATACTTTACTACTTTTTCTATAAAAAACATAAACTTTTAATGTTCTATCATCTGGGATATCACCAACTATTTTATAAATATTTGGATAATACATGTCTATTTTTAAATTATGCATAAAGAATCCCTTACTATCAAATATTAGCATATTATCTATGGCTATTGGATAATCTTGAATATCTAATTGAAACCATACATCATCTTTATCATTTCCCAAAGTTATTTTTTTATGGAAAAAAGGAAAATCAAAAAATTTTAATAATAACTTGTTATTAATATAATTTTTTTTAACATACTTAATATACTCAGGATCAACTAAATATTTTCCATTAGATTCATTTCTAGTTAATTTCAATTCTTCTCCATAATGAGTATCATTTAATAAGCAATAACATAGTGTATTTTCAGTAAAATTATATGAAGGTAAACTCATACCTCCATTAGATTTATTAAAGTGGTCTATTGCATTTGCATTAGTATCTAATAAATAACTAGAATAGTTAGGCATAAATAATACAGTAATAGGAGCATTAATTTCTCTCATATGTTTGAAATTAGCTCTTATTAAACCATTTTTTTCTGAAGGTTTTTCTCTTATATTAAAAACAAGATATGTCTTATCTTCTTTACAATAAATATTAACACCGTCCATACATAATTCACCATTTACAAATACCATATATGAATTAGTGAAAATGTCTTTATTATTAAGAGTATCTTCTTGACTTATTTGAACATCATAAAATTTAGATCTTCTATAACGTAATCTATCATCATCATCAAGAAAATCTCCAGGAACATATAAAACCCACTTTCTTGGAGCCAATGATAATTCATGATTTACCATATCGCAACGTTGTAAATCTGACATATGAAAATCAAATCTTTTGTATCTAGTCATTTCTTTTTGTATTTGATAAAGATATTGAAATGAAGATAATTTACATTCTTCTATAGCTTTAATTTCAGTATCGAAATCAAATGTATTATTCGATATTGCTTCACGTTTAAAAAATAAATCTGTTTGTTCTGCCATATCAATACCTCCTTTTTTATTTTTTTCATTATGTAATTGTTTTATATATGTAATTTATGAGATTTCATTACTATATTATAGGTGTGAATAAAGGTATAAAATAGTTTATATATTATTCAATAAATTTATTTAATTACTGGAGGTAATATTATGTTTAAAAATTTAAAAAAGATGGGTTCAGGACTAGATGATTATTTAAATATTAAAAATGAAGATTTTAAAAAAATAATGTTATTAAATGGCTTAAATGAAATTAAACCAGTAGGATATGTTGGAAATATACCTATAATAAAAAACAATTATTTAATGAACTCTTTTGGAGCTATATTTGCAATGTTAGCTTATGATAAACATGGTAAATACTACATCTTAATAGACAGTTTATTTGAAAAACTATCTATTAATACTAGAAAGTTTACTTTAGCTCATGAGCTAGGGCATAAACAATTACAACATTTAGAAAAAGCAAAACAAAAATCAGGTCTAATAAACGATATTAATAATGAATATGAAGCTGATGAATTTGCTTTAAAATGTTATGATTACAAAGTAGCAGTTGAAGCTATAGAAGAACTAGTAGATATATCATCTACTGTAATGGATAATGCTGTTCAATATATTTATTTCAAAAATACAATGAAAAAAAGAAAAAAACATTTAATGAAATAAATACTAATAATAAAAATTAAGAAGTAATCTTTAAAGATTACTTCTTAATTTTTTTCTATGTTCCTATGTAATTTATAATATTTCATTACTATATAATATTATTGGATAGTAACATATCCCCATGTTAACTATTCGTTATTATATTAGTTTATTAGTAAAGTTGTAAAGTTTTTATATTTTTTATATATTCCTTGGATTTGTATGATCCCGAATTTATAAAATTTCATTACTTTAATATGTGCATCTGCTATTCTCTCATATCCTTTCTTTTAAAAAATAAATCTTGTTCAGTTATTTACAATACCTCTTTTACTTTATATAATCATTAATTGATTATTTTATATATGTAATTTATGAGATTTCATTACTATATTATAGTTATGAATAAAGGTATAAAATAGTTTATATTTTATTCAATAAATTTATTTAATTACTGGAGGTAATATTATGCAAAATATTTATAATTTTAATTTAAAAGGTCATTGTTTAGGGTTTAATAATAAATTAACAAAACATGTTAATAACAATGATGCTTGTAGAGTTATAGATTATATTCTACAAGCATATACTGATTTTCCTGCTAACAGAATGAAAGAACATCCTTGTTATGATAAAATTCTAGACGTATGTCATAATTTCTTAAATGAAAAAAGATGGACTGTAAGACGTGTTAAAATAAATGGCAACTATCAAATATGCTGTGAACACAAAGATTTAAAATTATATTCTAATTACGACTATTATGATACAGAAGGTCGTCTTAGAGATTATAATTTAAGATTAAATATCGGAAGAAAACCTTTAGAAGAAAAAGAATATGATAATCTAATGAATACAGCAGAAGAATTACTATATGCTTTTTCAATTTATCCACCAGATAAATTTGAACAACATCCTTTGAAAAATATTCTTAAGAATTCAATAAAAATTCTAAGAGAAGCTGGATGGGAAGTAGAATTTTTTAAAGATAACAATGATGCCGTTCAATTTAAAATAATAGCTTACCATGGATTCGAAGAATGGATAAGTGATTACAATTATGATAATAATAAGAATTAATGTTATATCATAATGCAATAAAAAATAATGAATACCTAAATTGGTATTCATTATTTTTTTTATCAATTATAAAATTTTGTTACTTTAATATATGCATCTGCTATTCTTTCATATCCTTTTTCATATAATAGTTGAACTAATAAATCATCTGCTTTTTGATGAACAGTAGAACTAGTTATTGCATTTTTTTCATATAATTGTTGTATTTCTATTAATTGCAATTCTATATTATCTTCAAATGTTAAAACTACTTCACATACATAAAATTGTTCAGATACATCTATTCCTACAACTTTAAATCTTCTACTTATTTTTTTCTTTGTATAAGTTACTATTATAGTATCTCCTATAATACAAGGAATATATTTTTGGTCATTATGTTCTATAGGATCAACTTTTTGACCATCTTTATTAACTACTATTATTTCACTATCAATAGTATTTTTAGCTATTAAACCTTTACCTTTATAGTTTATAGTTCTTGGAAAATAAATTTTATCAGCCATTTTTAAATATCCTCCTTCCAATTATAAATTAATCTTGACCAATATTCTACACCATCATGTAATACCATTTCAGGAACTTCTTTAATTAAATTTGGTACAAACGATTTCTTAAATAAATACATAGCTTCAATTTTACTACAGCCATACGTTAAAATTAAATCTTCAATAACGTTATTCTTAAATTCTATTATCATTTCTTCTTGTTTTTCCATATTATAAATTCTCCCTGTTATATTATAAAAATTTAGATATTAATTTTGGTCCATCTTTTTCTGTTATATCTTCTAATGCAAAATTATTTACTATTCCCATAGAAGAAATTGATGCATTTATTACAAATAACCAATATGGTAACATTTCTAATGCAAATATAGTTGCTCCACCATATTGAGAAATAAATGATTCTAAATATCCTCTTCCTGTTAAATTACTTAATCCTATTCTAAGTTTATCTTCTTTTAATGCAATTAAAAATGTACCTAAATCTTTATAAGCTTCATCAGGTATAGTTACATCTGCTTCTCTTAGTAATAATGGATTAGGTGCTTTACAAGCTTTTGATGCTGTATTGAAAATAATTTCTTCATTAGACATTTCTAATACATTTTTTAAAAAGAATTTAGCTGCTAAAAATAAAGCAGTATTTTCTTTGTTTCTATCTAAATGTATATTAAACTTTCTATTTAAAGGTTTAACAAACATATTAGCATACATAACACAACTATTTATTATATTACTATTATTTTTATATTGATTATAATTAGTTAATACTTTTTTAGCAATATAAGCTGATTCCATTAAAACATAAAGTTTTCTATATTCTATATTAACAACACCATCTTGTCTTCTACTACCAAAAGTACTAACTATTACATTAGCATTTATGTCTGAACCTGCTACTGTCATTATAAATGGCAATGATGTCATTTTAGGAATACCATCATTAGCATACAATAATCTTATTTTATTTTCTTCAAATTCTTTTAACACTTTTATCTTTAATCCTGATTTAATATATTTATTAATCATTACTAGTTGTTCTTGTAATTCAGTTTCAGATAAAATGTCACTTTTAGTTAGTGTTTCTTGTATTACATTTATTATATTGCCTTGAAATTGTTTAAATACATACGTATTTGTAATTGGCTTATATTTCATATTTTACAACTCCTTTTATATAAATTTTAAAAATCTTATACCTTATATCATTGTTGATTATTGGAGAAAAAAATATGTAGAATATAAGTATTAATACTTATATTCTACATATATCAATAGAAATGTAAACATTTTAAATGAATTTTTTACCCTATTAAATTGTTTATCAACATTATTTTCAATTAAAGAAAGAATGATGGATAAGATTTAATTAAATCTTATCCATTTTTATAACTATACTTATACTTATATAATCTTGAGGGTTTGCCATGTAAGAAAAAAAATAAATTCATCAATGGGACTTTTTTATATTCTTTCTTACTATTTTGTTTATAAAATTATTTTTTAATTAAAAAAAATAAAAAGTTCATTAACACTAAATGTTAATGAACGTATCTTCCTTTCCATATTTTATTATTTATTTCAACAACTCCCTCTCCTGTCGGACTCCTTTTTTCTATCGTCCTCCAGTCATCTTCTTCTCCTTACGGAGTTGTTGGTATGTATTAAATTTTAGAAAATTAATATTTATTTTTGCTGATACATACCAATAAGGAGTGTTGTTCATTAATTGTATATTATTATTAAAATCATATATTACAATTAAATAATTTTTAAATGGGAGGTAATAATATTAATGGGAAAATATTCAGACCATTCAACATATATAAATAATAATGATATAGAAGTACCATCAGTTACTACTATATTAAAAGTTTTAAATAAACCTCATATTGTTAATTGGGCAAATAGTTTAGGTTGGAAAAAACAAAGTTATAAAAAAGTTTTAGAAGAAAAAGCTAATCTAGGAACATTGGTTCATGAAGTATGTCATGAGTATTTATTTAATGAAGGTATTAATTTCAATATACCAACAAAAGATATGATATTTATTAAAAACAATTTAAAATCTTTTAAATCATTTTTGGATAGTCATAATTTAAATCCAATATGGGGAGAAAGATCATTTTCAATAGATTCATATGGTGGTACTATTGATTTATATTGTGAATTAGAAGGAAAGAAAACAATAATAGATTTTAAAACATCTAAAAAATTTTATTCATCTCATTTTATTCAATTAGGAGCATATATACAATTATTAGAAAATAACAATACTAATGTTGAACAAGTGGGCATTCTAATAATACATGAGAATGATTGGGATTTGAAAATAATTGATAGGGATGATATGGATGAATATATTAAATTATTCAATAATCTAGTAAATGTATTTTATATGGTATATGATTTAAATGACGAATGGCATGATTTAATGTAATTTGTAAATATTCACTTATATATTATAAAAATGAATAATATATAAAAAATATATATTATTTAAATAATTTTAATAATATATAGGGAGGAATAAAAAAATGAGAAAAGTAAAACGTGGGGAAATATATTTAGCTGATTTGGGAGAAGTAAATTGTTATAGCAAAAGTAGTATACAAGCAGGTTATCGACCCGTTGTTATACTACAAAATGATATAACAACTAAGAATTCAAATGTGGTTACTGTAGCACCAATAACCAGCAGAAACAAAACAAAAAAAATGAAATCCCATATAACTATAGATGGGACATGTGGTATAAGCAAAGAATCATTAATTCTTTTAGAACAGATAACCACAATAGATAAGTCACAATTGGACAGGAAAATAGGAATACTTACAGAAGAAAAAATACAAGAGGTGAGAGAATCACTTATGTTTGTTTTAGATTTATAATAAATAAAAATAAGTAAAAGAGTTATTAACTCTTTTATAACATTTTCTGAATAGA
>OLNQ01000829.1_pt1 | contig 31651 bp, 22 predicted proteins | sample 1672821 | NCBI WGS metagenome assembly OLNQ01 (sample SAMEA3136727, study PRJEB25190) | human gut metagenome | biome: human gut; feature: human-associated habitat; material: faeces | place: Austria | collected 2013 | reverse complement strand
AGCGCTGTACGCCTTGAGGGCGGACACGCAGGTCCGCCCCTACAAAGGGTTACTCGTCTCGTTTTGACGCAACGCTTATGCGAAGGTCAGCTCCTGAATCAGGCGGGGGCACTTAGCCCACTTGTCAATCATGAAGAGGACGTAGCGGATATCTACCGAGATAGTGCGCTGTAGGTCAGGCTCAAACTCGATATCGCCACTCATTGCCTCCCAGTTACCGTCGAAAGCAAGACCGATGAGGTTACCGTTCTTGTCGAAGACGGGGCTACCAGAGTTACCACCCGTGATGTCGTTGTCCGAAAGGAAGCAAGTCCAGAGGTGATTCCCCACACCGTAGGGTGCGAAGTTAGCAGGATTGCTTAGTAGCTCGAGAATCTCAGGCTGCACGGCAAACTCGCTACTGTTCGGGTTCTGCTTCTGGAAGATGCCCCGCTCCGTCGTGAAGTGGTAGTACCAAGCACCGTCACCTGGCTCATAGCCGAGGATGCGACCATAGCTCATACGCATTGTGAAGTTAGCGTCTGATGGACGAGGTGCATTAGGCTGGAACTCGCTCATAGCTGCAAAGAGCTCACGCTTGCCCTTCTCAATAGCATGGTTGTACTCCATATACTTATCGATCAGGGTTGAGTAGTACATCAGTACGCTCTGGACGAGCTCCTGTACAGGATCATTAGCTAGGGTCTCCTTGATTTTGTTTGGATCCATAGCTAGCACCGCCATCATCTTATCTTCATAGGGTACGACACTATTGGCAAAAAGCTCCTCAGCATAAGCCTTGTAGTCACCGCCAAAGCGCTCATCGATGATCTGATAGATGAAGGGGAGGTTGTCAGCAGGTAGCTTCGTACGGAGTAGAGAGAGCATAGCGGGGAGTACCTCACGGTCTAGATTCGGAAGGTAATCCTTGTAGAGGTCTTTCAGCTCCTTCTTGTCGCCAGAGCCTGCAGCTACCATAACTTGATAACCGAGCCATACGATCTCGCTACCGCTCAGCATCGTCTCGATCATATAGTTGAGCTGACGATTGTAGGGAGCAGCCTCCTCATAAGCACGCTTCAGGTCGGGTAGGATGTTGCCGTAAGGCTTGCCCGTACGAGCGACCCACTGAGTGAACGCCTCCTCCTCGGCGCGCTTGCGGTCTACGACATGGAGCTTCTCCAGACCGCGGTTCATACCGATGGAGTTCTTCCAGTAGTTTGCGCTCTGAGCGTACTTGCTAGCGTACTTGATGCGGGTTGCCTGGTCAGCCTCCATAGCGCGCTTCCAAATCTCCTGCTTGACGCCTCGTGCCTCGATGCGGGGAGCGTTCTCATTCTCGATACGGTCGATGACACCGTAAGAGGTGAGGTAACGGTCAGTAGAGCCGGGGAAGCCGATGGTCATAGCGTAGTCCTGCTCTTGGTAGCCCTGGAGAGAGACCTTGGAGTAGTAGACGGGACGGTAAGGCTTATTGCTTGCTGCATACTCAGCGGGCTGATTGTTTGCATCAGCATATACACGGAAGACGCTGAAGTCGCCCGTGTGGCGTGGCCACATCCAGTTGTCCGTGTCACCGCCAAACTTACCGACGCTGCTCGGTGGGGTCATCACGAGACGTACATCCTTAAACTCGTCGTAGATGACGACATAGTACTTATTACCAGCGTAGAAGGGGGTTACCTCGACAGCGTCAAAGGGTGACTTCGTGTACTCCTTGACGATCTCCTCAGAGACCTTGTCGATCGTCTCCTGACGCTTAGCCTCATCGCTGATGCCAGCGACCGCCTGCTCGATGCGAGCCGTCACGTCGATTTGCGCACGGAGGTACTTGACCGAGAGCCCTGGGATGGGGAGCTCCTCACGGAAAGACTGTGAGGCGAAGCCGTCACGTAGGTAGTCGTGCTCCACGGTACTCTGGCTCTGGATGGCATCGTACCCGCAGTGGTGGTTAGTAAAGAGTAGTCCCTGGTTGGAGACGGTGATACCGGTACAGCCACCGCCGAAGATGACGACGCCACGTGCTATCGAGGGCTTGTCTAGACTGTATAGCTCGTCTAGGGAGAGGTTAAAGCCTAGCTCACGCATACGAGCTTCGTTTTGCTCATTGAGCTCACTGAGTACCCACATGCCCTTGTCGGCACGTGCTGTAGCACTGCACACGAGGAGTGCACAGAGGGTCAGGAGCAAGGTCTGTAGTTTGTTCATAAGACGCTTATCTATTAAAGTTAGTATTCGGATTAGTCGTTTGGTTAGTTCGTTAGTATTAGCTCGAGAGCGTCCGCTTTGGTACGCTTTTGTAACCACTCTTCGAGCTTTTTGCGCTCAGCAGGCTCGAGGCGGTGTGTCGGTGTCGTCACGAGGATGTGGAGGACAGAGTCCTGCCCTTGGATAAACTCCATCGAGGGCATCAGCCGCACCTGACTAATGTCGGTAAAGACCGCTCTCGCCTCATCGCTCACATCGTGTGTCAGAGACTTATAGTAGTCGTAGCGTAGGAGCGTGCGACGGAGCGAGTCAATCTCAGCGCGCTGCTCCGAGGCGGTGCGCTCGGACCGCTCGTAGAGGTCACGCAGCAGGACACCGCCCAGCTGCTCGTAGTCGGTAGGTGCCTCGTTGTCAATCCCTTGATGCACCTGTAGGTCGAAGTTAGATAGTCCATAGCTAGGTAGTAGAGTAGCTATGCTGTCTATCGTCTGAGCCGAGAGCGGCTTGCCAATCAGGACTACGTCTATGTAGGCACGCTTGTCCCCATCCGCTCGTATGAAAGACTGACGGATCACTTGGTGAGCTGGGGGAGCAAAGTGGTCTGCGACAAACTGCTTGGCACGCTGCTCCTGATAGGAGTCGCGCACGATGCGAACGCTCAGATAGATGCTCGGGATGAGCGTACACACCGCAATGATGGTTATCCAGCGGTAGCTCCGCTTGCGCGTTTCTCCCGAGGAGACAGGCTTCACTGGAAAGCGCATGATGCGCACCATCACAAAGGTGGCAAAAGCGATGAAGACCGAGTTAATAATATATAGGTAGATAGCACCGAAGAAAAAAGGCCAGTTGCCCGTAGCAATGCCAAAGCCCGCCGTACAGAGCGGGGGCATCAGAGCCGTAGCAATAGCGACGCCGGGGAGCACATGCCCCTTGCTCTTGCTACTCCCTGCGATCAGACCCGCCGCACCTCCGAAGAATGCAATCAGCACATCATACAGCGACGGCTCCGTACGTCCCAGTAGCTCACTACCAGGCTGGTCCAGAGGAGTCAAGAGGAAGTAGATCGTAGCTGTCAGGATACTGAAGAGTGTCGTCAAGGCGAGGTTACGCAGCGACTTACGGACGAGATCAATGTCGGCAATGCCAAAGCCTAGACCGAAGCCGATGATTGGACCCATCAGCGGAGAGATGAGCATGGCGCCGATGATAACCGCCGTCGAATTGACATTAAGTCCGATAGAAGCGACGAGGATGGCGCAGATGAGGATCCAGAGCTTGGTACCGCGAAACTCTACATCCCCCTTGAGCGACTCAATAGTCGCCACATCGCCCGCCTTGTCATCGCGGAAGTCTAGTAGCCGACGTAGCCACCGCCAGGCACTCATCCACCAGATTTTTTCTTCTGGCTCCTCAGCCTTGGTCGTAGACTCCTTGGGGGCTGCGACCTTTTTCGTTGGGACGGTCGTCTCCTTTTTGGTCGCAGCAGGGGCACCGCTTGGGGCGGGTACTTGGGGAGCTGTGCTAGCGACGGACGCTTTTGGTGTCGTGGGGAGCTCCTTCTTGCTGGGTGCTGGTCTATCGACTGGCTCCTCGTGGGTCACCTTATGGTATATGGGTGTCGTGGGGAGCTCCTTCTTGCTGGGTGCTGGTCTATCGACTGGCTCCTCGTGGGTCACCTTATGGTACATGGGTGTCGTCGGGCAGCTCGTCAGCTCGTCAGCCATGGGCTCATGGTGCTGGTGTTGCTGAGAGCGAGGCGCCTGCTGATGCGCGTGGAGACGCTTCATCACGTCAATTGTGGAGGAGGAGTTGTCTGTAGAGGACATAGGATAAACTGAAGGGTCACACTATCGGAGTGCTAAGGTACTCATTTTTGACGTAAGCGGACAGCACGCACGGGCTGACTTGCAGGGCGCGTATATTCAATTAAGAAATGCAACGCTGGATCGCTACAATAATTTAGACCCGACTACATACAAAACGGTCCCGTGTCGGGGAAAACCGGTTTTCCACGTGGATATTTCGAAATCTCCACGTGGAGAATTTTTATTTTCCACGTGGGGAAGAAAAAATTCTTCGGAGGAATCAAATGAAACTTCGGAGGAAATGAATCACGCCCACGTGGAAAATAAAAAATATCCACGTGGAGATTTGAGATTCCCCACGTGGATATTCGAAAAAAGAGGGAAATTAGAGGTTAGAAGTTAGAGATTAGAGGTTAGAGGTTAAAGATTCGTGGTTAGAGGGGACGAGTAACCCTTTATAGGGACGCACAGCCCCACGTCCCCGTCAAAGCAAAACGAATCCTGCTTTCTAAGTTCATATGCAAGTAAAAAGCGAAGTTTTTTCTCGTTTCGCAAGCTTGGTCGACTTCTCTTCGGGTGAACCGATCGGCGGGATGGGGGCTCCCATCGCAGGTCCGCCCCTACACAGGGTTACTCGTCTTGCACTAATCTCTAATCTCTAATCAAAAAAGGGGCGAACGATGGTTCGCCCCTTTTTTTGATTCTAGTGCCTTACCACTACGCGGTAAGTCTCGCCCGCTACGCAAACTAGGTAAACCCCGTCCGCATAGGGTGTCAAGTCAATCTGCAGCGTGCCTCGATCATCGGCACGACCCGCATAGAGCCGTTCGCCAGTCATGCTGTGGAGCGTCACCTCGCTAGCAGGCGCTACACCCTCCACGATGATGTGGTCAGTCGCTGGATTCGGGTAGAGCTTCACCTGCTGCGTGACCGTCGTCTCCACGCCCGTGTGATCCACAAACGTCGCCTTGACCTCCGTTGGACCTGTGACCACAAAGCTCTTTGTAGCGAGGATATCCTTCCCGTTGGCCGTCAGCTCCGTCAGTACGCACTGCGCATTCTTGCCCGTAGCCTTGACCGTCAGAGTCGTACCATACGGCACCGCCTCTAGATTAACTGGCTCAACGATTGTGATATCTCCATGCTCGTTGCTGGTCAGCGTCACCGCAAACGTCTTCTTCGTGAAGGTCGCCTTGATGATAAGATCTTCGTTGACGACAACCTTTTTGCTTGTGAGTATGTCTTTATCATTGGCGGTCAGAGCGGTCAGCTCGTAACCCTCGGCAGGTGTAGCTTCGATTGTCAATTCGGTATCTGGCATCACCGCATCTAGATTGTCCGCTCCAGATACGTTAAGTGTACCCTCACCTAATTTACTAGTCTTCACGCTGTAGGTAATCAGTTCGAAAGTTGCTTTAACGACTGTAGCTTTCGTTACGACAAACCGCTTCGTAGCGAGAATATCCACCCCGTTAGCTGTGAGTGCTGTCAATTCGTAGCCTTCAGCGGGCGTAGCTACGACAGTCAGCTCTGTACCCTTAACTACTGAGTTGAGGTTGCTAGCCCCTGTGATAGCAACGACACCTCCGCGAGTTGACTCATTAGTCACAGCAAAAGTAGGCTTGTCTGCTCCTGTATAATCATACCATATATCGCCATAATAATCACGCTTAAACTGCGTCTTCCAATTCTTAGCTTTAGCAGTCGCTACATGATTCGAAAGACAAACGTTCCCTTCATGCTCACTTGTCTCATTAAACACTCTAAAGTACCCCACTTCCTTTCCCTGCAGGTCAGGCAAGCTATTGACAAGGTTAGTCATCTCGCGCTCCTTAATCTGATTGATGTCACAAGTCAGTGAAACAATGCTAGGACAGTTTGATAAATCTATTTTTCTCAGCAGATTGTCACTGCAACTAAGAGTTGTCAAAGCTTGATGATCTGACAAATCTAAACTAGTCAGTTGATTGCTGGAACAGTCAACCTTTGTCAAAGCTCTACAGCTAGACAGATGAAGACTAATCAATTGATTGCTGGAGCAGTTAAGCTCAGTCAAGGCGGAGTTCTTTGAAACGTCCGAGCTAGTCAGTTGATTATTTCGACAGTTCAACTTTGTTAAGGCGGTACAGCTTGACACATCCAAGCTAGTCAGTTGATTGTATATGCAGCTCAGCGTTGTCAAGGCGGTACAGCCCGATAGGTCCAAGCTGGTCAGTTGATTGCCCCAGCAGTCAAGCTTGGTCAAGGCAGTACAGCCCGATACGTTCAAGTTGGTCAGTTGATTGCCCCAGCAGTCAAGCTCTGTCAAGGCGGTACAGCCCGACACGTTCAAGCTAGTCAATTGATTTTCGTAACACTGAAGCTTTGTCAAGGCGGTACAGCCCGATAGGTTCAAGCTAGTCAGTTGATTGTTAAAGCAGTTAAGCTCTGTCAAGGTGGCACGTCCCGAGAGGTCCAAGGTGGTCAGTTGATTGTTCCAGCAGTTAAGCTTTGTCAAGGCGGTACAGCCCGAAACGTCCAAGCTGGTCAGCTGGTTGTTTCCGCATCCAAGCGTTGTCAAGGCGATATTCTTTGACACGTCCAAGCTGGTCAGTTGATTCTTCTCGCAATAAAGCGTTGTCAAGGCGGTACAGCCCGACACGTTCAAGCTGGTCAGTTGATTCTTCTCGCAATAAAGCGTTGTCAAGGCGGTACAACCCGAGACGTCCAAGCTGGTCAGTTGATTGCCGTAGCAGTTAAGGTATGTCACGTCGCCTCGGATGGTTATCGTTTGGCTGGTAATCGTGTAGGATTTGCGACCGATCCAGTCTGCTTCTTTAGACGTCTCTTGGGCTCCATTGATGGAGAAATCACCATTGGCTTCAACTTTCAACAAAATTGTCACTCCAACGGCCTTGGAGGTGGTCATGGTGATGACGCCTTCGGCGGGGAGGGTGGTTGAGGTGAGGAGCGTGCTGAGGAGGACGAAGAGCCAGATGCGTAGTTGTTTGCTCATAGCGTTGTTAGAGATTAGAGGTTAGAAGAGGGGGGAGCTGTGATGGCTCTGCCGTGTGAGTTATATTTTCTGCGAAGTTATACCTTTATTTTGAGTTGAGCAAGGGGGGAGAGACTAGAGATTAGAAGTTAGAGATTAGAGGTTAGAGGGGGATCGGAGCTATCTGAGGGATCAGAGGTGTCGGAGCCATCGGAGGGAGGCAAACGAATAGCTCGCATCGTAAAAGCTGGGCATCGTAACCTTTGACAGGGACGGACGCCCTCCGGCTAGACACTCTCGTGCGTCCCTACAGGGTTCCGTCTCTCTAAATTTCGTACCTTTGCGAGGTATAGGCGTGGGGTGGTCACCTATATATATTGTATAGGTCTGCCGGTCATGCTCCTTCATTTCACTGATCTCGTAAACGTATTAATCCCTAGAATCGTTATGGACGACTCCTTACCGCCGAGTGAGTCTCGGAGTCTCTCGTGTAGACCTCCTCTACTGCGGATCCTACGCCCTAGCGTCTGCCTAGGGGTTCCCAACGCCTAGCTCTACTTGACTAGGTACCGCATAGGAGTAGGAGGTCTCTTAAGTTTCATACCCTACCAATCATGCCTTAAGAGCCATAGACATTATGCGGAAGTATTACCTACCCAAGCAGCAGTTTGCTCAAGTCGACACCCTCGAGCCACACACCTGGATTAAGGTGGTGCAGCCTACCTCTGAGGATATAGACTATCTCTGTGACGAAATTGGCGTCCCCGACAGCTTCATCGGAGATACGGCCGATACCGATGAGCGCCCTCGTACAGAGGAGGAAGACGGCTGGCGACTGACCATCATACGTATCCCGATCGAGACTCCCGAGGGTACGACCCCTTACAACACGGTCCCCATCGGTGTCATCTCGCACCTTGAGAAGCAGCTCGTCGTCACGATCTGCTACCACCGAACGGATCTCATCCCCGACTTCATCCAGCATAATCAGCGCAAGGGTATCTCGGTCGATACGGATATAGACTTTATCCTCCGGCTCATCATGAGCTCGGCCGTATGGTTCCTCAAGTACTTGAAGCAGATTAGCTTCCTGATCCTAGAGACCGAGGAGGCACTGGAGAAAAGCATTCGCAACGAAGACCTCCTACGGATGATGCGCTTGCAGAAGTGCTTGGTCTACTTCAACACCTCCATCCGAGGCAATGAGTCGGTCATCGGACGCTTTAAGGTGAGCCACTATGAGCAGTATGATGCCGACCTAGCGGAAGACGTAGCTATCGAGCTCAACCAGGCGTACAACATGGTCAATGTGTATAGCGATGTCATGAACGGGACGATGGATGCCTTCGGCGGGATCATCAACAACAACATCAATACGATCATGCGCCGCATGACCAGTATCTCAATGATCCTGATGCTACCTACGTTGGTCGCCTCACTATATGGTATGAACGTCGATCTGCCATGGGCTGAGCACCCATTGGCCTTTATAGGGATTATGGTGGTCTGCTTGATCTTCTCGGCGATTGCCTTCTGGCTCTTCAAGCGCATTCACTGGTTCTAGCTCTAGACGCTTATGCTACTAGACACGAGTAGTACACAGGTTTTTTACGCCTTTCTGATCACCCTTTGGGCGGGTCTCTCTACCGGCATCGGGAGTGCTCTGATCTTCTTTACCAAGCGCACCAACCGCATCTTCCTATCGGTCTCGCTAGGCTTCTCGGCGGGCGTGATGGTCTATGTCTCTTTTGTGGAGCTCTTTCGCTCTGCCGAGACGACGATGACGCCGCTTTATGGAGAGCGACTGGCGACGCTCTATGCTACGCTCGCTTTCTTTGCGGGGGTGGCGCTGATTGGCATCATTGACCGACTGATCCCGGAGGCGGAAAACCCTCACGAGCTGCCCGACCAGAGTGCTGTGCGAAGCCTTCAGAATGAACCCGCCCAGACGACGACAGCGCACGAGCAGAGCCTGCTACGTACTGGTATGGTCACGGCGATAGTCCTCGCTATCCACAACTTCCCTGAGGGTATGGTTACCTTTATGTCCGCGCTGACCGATCTCTCGTTGGCACTGCCGATAGCTATCGCTATTGCGCTGCACAACATCCCGGAGGGTATCTCGGTCGCTATCCCTATCTACCACGCTACGGGCAATAAGCGCAAAGCTTTCTTTCTCTCGCTCGCATCGGGTCTAGCCGAACCTATCGGCGGCTTGCTGGGCTTCTTGCTCTTGCGTCCTTTCCTGACCCCGACGGTGATGGGCTGTTGCTTTGCGATGATTGCGGGCATTATGGTGTACATCTCCTTTGACGAATTGCTCCCAGCTGCGGAGCGGTTTGGTCACCACCATACGGCACTCTACGGGCTTATCGGGGGTATGGCGTTTATGGCACTCAGCCTGTTGCTGCTCTAGCTGTTGGCGATTGGCTGTTGGCTGTTAGCTAGGGACACTAGTGCTACTAGGGACACTAGAGGCACTAGTTGTATCAAAGTAAGACGAGTAACCCTTTGTAGGGACGCTCGGCTAGTGTCTAGTGGGATGGCGTCCGTTGTCGAACCAGCCAAAACGGATAACAAACTTAATGCTGTAACCTTTAACGGGGACGGACGCTCAGACCGAGCGTCCCTACATAGGGCTACTCGTCTCGCTCTAATCTCTAACTTCTAGCCTCCACCCTCGATGTGCTTGTTTTTGTGTACTTTTGTGCTAGTGGAGGCTGGCGCACAGCGTATCGGTCTCTGCGAGACAAAAAAGATAGATATAGAAATAGGTAGCATCAGATTATGTACAGAACGCATACGTGTGGAGCTCTGCGTGCCTCTGACGAGGGACAGCAGGTGACGCTCGCGGGTTGGGTCGCTAAGATTCGTCGTATGGGAGCTATGACCTTCCTCGACTTACGTGATAGATATGGCATTACGCAGATCTTCTTTGATGAGTCGCATCAGGGACTCCTCAGTGAGGTGGGACGTGAGTGGGTGCTCGCTGTAACGGGTACCGTGCGCCTGCGCAGTAGTGTCAATGAGAAGATACCCACGGGACAGATCGAGATCCTCGCAGATCGTATGGAGGTGCTGAACCGTGCCGACACGCCTCCCTTTACGATTGAGGATGTGAGCGATGGTGGCGATGACCTGCGTATGAAGTACCGCTACCTAGACCTGCGTCGTAGACCCGTGCTGAGCAACATAGAGCTACGTCACCGTATGACGATGGAGACGCGACGCTATCTCGATGGGCTTCACTTCCTAGAGATTGAGACGCCGATGCTGATCGGCTCGACGCCCGAGGGTGCGCGAGACTTCGTGGTGCCAAGTCGTATGAACCCAGGGCAGTTTTACGCATTGCCCCAGTCGCCACAGACCTTCAAGCAGCTACTGATGGTTGCGGGCATGGATCGTTACTTCCAGATTGTGAAGTGCTTTAGAGATGAGGACCTGCGTGCCGACCGTCAGCCAGAGTTTACGCAGATAGACTGCGAGATGAGCTTTGTGGAGCAGGACGACATCTTGAGCACCTTCGAGGGGCTGGCGAAGCATCTCTTTAAGGAGATCCGCGGCATTGAGCTCCCCACACCACTACGTCGCATGACTTGGTACGAGGCTATGGATCGCTATGGTAGCGACAAGCCCGATCTGCGCTTCGGTATGGAGATAGCTGAGGTAACTGAGACGATACAAGGGCATGGCTTTGGCGTAGTTGACGAAGCAGAGTATATCGGCTCTATAGTGGTCACGGGCAAGGCGGACTACACGCGTAAGCAGATTGACCAGCTGACCGACTTCGTCAAGCGCCCACAGGTGGGTGCCAAGGGGTTGCTCTGGCTACGCTATCAGCCTGATGGAACGATGAAGAGTAGCTTCGACAAGTTCCTCGATGCCGACCAACTCAAAGCACTTGCCGACCAGCTCTCGATGCAGCCGGGCGACATCGCATTCCTTATCTCCGGGAACAAGCGTCCGGCGCAGAAGCAGCTAGGCACGCTACGTCTACACATCGCCTCCGAGCTGGGACTGATGAAGCCGGGGCACTATGAGTGTCTCTGGGTGGTCGACTTCCCGCTACTCGAGTGGGACGAGGAGACGCAGCGCTACTATGCGATGCACCACCCCTTTACGGCACCGAAGCCTGAGGATCAGGATCGTCTCGAGAGCGACCCAGGCAGCGTCCGTGCTGATGCTTACGATATGGTAATCAATGGTGTCGAGGTAGGCGGTGGCTCTATCCGTATCCACGATGCGGAGCTACAGGCGAGAGTCTTTGCGGCACTAGGCTTTACGAAGGAGCGTGCCGAGGAGCAGTTTGGCTTCTTGATGAATGCCTTCAAGTATGGTGCACCTCCTCACGGTGGTATCGCCTTCGGACTGGATCGCTGGGTGTCGCTCATGGCGGAGCTGGACTCGATACGTGACTGTATCGCTTTCCCGAAGAACAACTCGGGCCGTGATGTGATGATCGACGCGCCCGCACGACTAGACCCCGAGCAGCTCGACGAGCTACACCTGACGGTGCGGGAGACACTATAATATATATAAGGAGTCCTTATGGTCACGATAGGAGATGTCATCAGTACGATTGAGGAGTGCTTTCCGCTAAGTTACCAGGAGAGCTACGATAACTCAGGTCTTCAGGTGGGCGATGTGACGCAACCACTGCGGGGTATCATGCTGTCGGTCGAGACGACCGAGGCGGTCCTCGAGGAGTGTGTGATGCGTGGATGCAACCTTCTGGTGTCACACCATCCGATACTCTTCCGTGGACTCAAGCGGCTCTCTACAGCGACCTATCAGGAGCGCTGCGTAGCCTTTGCTCTGAGAAACAACATTGCAATCTACGCTTGCCACACTTCGGCTGACAATGAGACGACACAAGGGGTCAATCACTACTTGGCTAATCTCGTTGGGCTAGAGGCATCCGGTCGTCGACCCATGATGCCCCAGCGGGGACACTTCTACAAGCTACAGACTTACATACCGCACAGCCATGCCGATGCGCTACGTACCGCCTACGAGGAGACGGGCATTGGCTCTCTAGGTGGTTACACAGGTTGTAGTTATAGTTGCTCGGGGTTAGGTCGCTTTCGCCCAGGAGCGGAGACGCATCCGACCATTGGCACGCATGGCACCTTGGAGGCGGTCGAGGAGGAGATGGTATCTGTCCTCGTACCAGAGGAGAGACTATCGCAAGCCCTTGCGACGCTCCGAGCAGCGCATCCCTATGAGGTGCCAGCCTACGAGGTGATACCGATTATGATGGATCACCCGACGAGCGGACTGGGAGTCGTCGGAACGCTCCCGAGTGAGATGGCTCCACAGGCTTTTCTCGAGCATCTCGCCCAGATACCTGGGGTGGAACGCATCGCCTACTCTAATCAGCCCACGCAGCCGATCCGCCGTGTCGCACTCTGTGGCGGTAGTGGCGGAGGTCACGAGTTCATCAGAGAGGCTATACGCTCGGGCGCAGATGTCTATATCACTGGCGAAGCAAAGTACAATGACTACCTTGATGTGCAGGGACGTCTCTGGCTGATTACTTTCGGACACTTCGAGAGCGAGCTGTGTGCACGCACGATGCTCTATGACGCATTGTCGGATAAATATCGTAACTTTGTCATCCATACGTCAGATGCTGACACGAATCCTATTCACTATTTCTAAGCAATACCATCTATGAGCATTAATACAACGACCCACGAAGTAGCCGAGCGTAGTATCCGGGAGAAGCTCATCGCCCTCAAGCGTCTACAGGAGACGCTCACCAGTATTGACAAGATTAAGCTACTACGTGGCGAGCTTCCTCAAGCTATCGAAGATCTAGCGGATGAAATCGAGGGACTGAAGACACGCTTAGAGAAGTACAACGCTGCGGCTAAGAAGCTCACCCAGTCTGTCGGTGGCGAGAACCAAAAAATCGCCACGGCAAACGACCGTCTTGAGCAGCTCAAGGGACACCTAGACACTGTCAGCAATAATCGTGAGTATGAGCATCTGTCGCGAGAGATTGAGTTTCAGGAACTCGAGATACAGCTAGCGCAAAAACACATCCGTGAGTTCAACGCTGAACTGCAAAGCCGTAAGGATGACATCGCCAAGCTCCAAGAGCGTATCCAAGAGCGTGAAGAGGATCATCAGGCTAAGAGTGACGAGCTGGACAAGATCATCGCTGAGACGCGCATCGAAGAGGAGCAACTCCGTGACCGTGCCAACGAGCTAGAGGCGCAGATCGACGAGCGTATCCTGAAGGCTTTCCTCCGACTACGCAAGGGTGCTACCAATGGTCTCGCTGTCGTCCCCGTAGAGCGTGAGGCGTGCGGTGGTTGCTTTAACCACATCCCACCACAGCGTCAGCTAGAGGTCAAGCTACACAATAAGATTATCGTCTGCGAGTATTGCGGACGCGTGCTCATCGACCCAGACATTGAGGAGGAGCCAGTAGAGACCGCTTCCGCAGAGACGCCCACAGAGGAGACCTCAAAGGAGAAAGCTACAAAGAAGACCTCCACGACCAAGAAAGCAACGACCAAGAAGGCTACTACGACGAAGAAAGCCTCTACGACTAAGAAGAAGGCTGCTGAGTAGGACTCTCTAGAGCTAAGCCACTCCTACAGACGACTAGCCTCACTAGCCAGACGCTCTCTCCCCACACGACATTTACCGCTCTCCCAGTGCTTCAGCGACGGACTCTCTTCAACCATGCCTTGCTGCATCAGATGCGTCGCACGATTGAGCAGTACCATCTGCTGAGTCAAGAGGAGAAGCGCACGGTTATCGTTGCTCTGAGCGGTGGAGCTGACTCGACAGCTCTCCTATGGGGTCTGTCGCTCTTAGGCTATCGTTGCGTGGCTGCTCATTGCAACTTCCACCTGAGAGGGGCGGAGAGTGACCGTGACGAGCTCTTTGTTCAGCAACTCTGTGACGAGCTGGGGGTACCTCTGGAGCGAGCCTCCTTCGATACTTATACTTATGCTGCGGAGCATCGGGGGATGAGTATCGAGATGGCGGCGCGGGAGCTGAGGTACCGCTTTTTCGACGAGCTATACGAACGGTACGATGCAGCTTGCATTGCCTTAGGACATCACCTGGAGGACAACGTGGAGCAACTCCTAATCAATCTCTCCCAAGGGGCTGGCATACGAGGCTTGCGCGGGATGCGCCCCAGTCGAGATGGAGGAAGGTATATTCGTCCACTCATTGATACCCCACCGGCACTCATACATGATTTCTTACAGACGGCGGGACAAAACTTTGTAACAGACTCGACCAATGCGGACACGACTATACGTCGCAACTTCGTCCGTCACACGATACGTCCGCTCTTTGACCAGCTCAATCCATCCTTCGACAGAGCAGTCGCCTCGACGATTGAGATACTTCGTGACTTAGAGGAGGTTCAGGAGCAGTACCTTCAGAAGACACTCCCCCCGAGAGAGCCCTTGAGACTGGAGATAGCGTGGCTACGGCAACAGACGGCTCCGCGGACGCTACTCTACCACTACTTCGCCAGCATCGACTGCGACCGACAGGTGCTCCAGCAGATACTCCTAGACTGTACGCAGGCGGAGCGTGCGGAGCAGTACGCTTGCTACGAGGGAAGAGGGGGCATCATCGAGCGTTATCGAGGGTATCTAATAGGTACGACGAGCGAACAGCTCAGGCGACTGAACGAGTCGGTCGCCTGCTGCGCTACACTACCACCTGTCGAGAGTTGGGCGGAGGGGGCTATGCTAACGCATCCGCTAGGACGCTTCGACATTTCACTACATGAAGCCTCTGACACCCTATGCCCCGCACCTAAAGCATCCACCCCTTACAGCTACTTGGCGGACTACGACCAGCTACTTGCAGCTACTCCTCAGCTAGAGATACGAGCTTGTGCCGACGGCTCTAGGCGAGTCGCTCCGCTAGGTCTGAAAGGCACCAAGCAGATGACCAAGCTCCTACGAGATGCTAAGCTCCTTTCCTCACGCCGAGAGGCGACACCACAGCTCGTCGATAGTCGTACGGGCGAGACCCTCTGGGTCGTTGGCGTATGCCGTAGTGCAGAGTACCAAGTCACACCGCAGACCCTCCGCTGGGTGGAGATAACTTATACCCACACATTGCCAGAACCATTAGAGAGACTGACGGAGCCGTGCGCATTAGTCCGTTAGTCGTTTATTTTGTACTTTTACCTAAGTAGACAAAGATATGTCATCCGACAAGCAAAGCATGACGCAGACCTTCCCTATGATTGCCAAGACGCTCCCAGGATTAGAGCCAGTACTGGAGCAAGAGTTGATAGCCCTCGGTGCGGACAACGTACAGGTGGGTCGCCGTATGGTTTCCTACGAGGGAGACCTCAAGATGCTCTATAAGTCCAACCTTTGCCTGCGAACTGCCCTCAAAGTTCTGAAGCCTATCTACGAATTCGACGCCGAGGACATAGATATCCTCTACGCTACGCTCATGCAGTTCGACTGGAGTCAGTGGCTCGACCCCGATATGACCTTTGCTGTCGATGCGGTCGTCTACTCATCGACTTTCAAGCATAGTCGCTACGTCGTCTATAAGACCAAGGACGCCATCGTCGATTACTTTATGGAGCAGACGGGAGGTGCTAAGCGCCCCTCGGTCAAGCTCTCTAACCCGCAACTCATCTTTCACCTGCACATCGCCGAGCAGCATGTGACGCTCTGTCTCGACTCTTCAGGCGAAAGCCTACACAAGCGCGGTTACCGCGTCGAGCAAGACCGTGCGCCTATCAATGAAGTCTTAGCTGCGGGGATCTTACTCAAGGCAGGTTGGCACGGGCAGTGCGATCTGATGGATCCCTTCTGCGGATCGGGCACATTCCTCATCGAGGCCGCACTGATTGCTACGGGGACGCCTCCGGGCATCTATCGGGAGAGCTACCCCTTCGAGCGGTGGCCAGACTTCAACAGTGAGCTCTGCAGTGAGGTGTACAATGACGACTCCTCGGAGCGTCCCTTTGACTACCATATCTACGGGTCTGACCTCTCGCCTCAAGCCTTGGCAAAGGCTAAGCGCAATGTCATCCGCTCAGGTATGTCACGCTACATCGAGCTCTCCGTGGGCGACTTTGCAGACCAGCGTCTGCCACATCCCGATGCCGAGACAGAGCCTAAGTGTCTACTGGTGATGAATCCACCTTACGGAGAGCGTCTCTCTGAGTATGACCTCGAGCAGCTCTACGGAATGATTGGTAGCACGCTCAAGTTTCACTTCACTGGCGCCCAAGCGTGGATCATCGCTCATCAGGTAGAGCAGTTTCACGCTATCGGCTTGAAGCCCGACATGAGGGAGAAGCTCTACAACGGAGCTCTCGAGTGCGAGCTTCGAGGCTATACACTCTTTGCGGGTAAGCACAAGGAGTACAAAGAGCTAGTTGCCGAGCGTGGCGAGTCGCAAGAGACCCGTCGGAGCAACTACTCAGAGACGCACCAGCGCAGAGAGAGACACGACAAGCCCTACGGCAAGAAGAGCTACGACAAGAAGCCCTACGGCAAGAAAAACTACGACAGAGCCTCCTCGGGAAGACACCGCTCGAGAGGCAACCACGCTGTAGGCTCCTCAGCCCGACTAAGCGGTGCCAACATACAGGCCTTCGGCAGCGATGAGACTTTCGTCCACGAGGTCGAAGCAAAAGACAACGAATAAGTAACAACCCCTCACACCATACAGACTCTATGACTACGACACTTCGTCACCACACCCTCTGGCTCATTGGAGCCCTCTTGCTCATCCTCACCCCTGCACTACAGGGACAGACGAAACAAGCTCTAGACCTTGAGACCGTCACCTATGGAGGCAAGAGCTTTCGCTCAGACTTCTATCCGCAGCCTGTCTACGGACTCACATGGCTCCAGAGCGGATATACCTATACAGTAGAGGGAGGGGACTACAGGAGCTTACGGGTTTATACCCCGACGAGAGGGCAGGAGCAGACCGTCCTCACGCAGGACGAGCTCATTCGGCTCCTCAAGCCTTACGACGACACTGACAAGCTCTACCCGCTGATCGCCTACGACTTTACCCCACAGTGCCACTATCTCGAGGTGGAGCTGACCAAGGGACTCTATCTAATAGATGTAGAGCAAAAGTTAATCGTCGGATACTTCGCCACTGGTGACACCGAAAAGCGCGCCTCGCTCCTCAGCCCCAACGAGCGCCACCTAGCCGTCAAGAGCGAGGAGGGTACGCTCCTGATCTACACCATACAGCCCGCAGGGAGCAAGCCTCAGGCTCCTACACTAGTCGCTACGGACGAGGCTGAGGCTGCAGTTGTCTATGGCGAGTCGGTTCATCAGAACGAATTCGGCATCGACGGGGGGCTCTTCTGGAGTCCCGATAGTCGTCAGCTCGCTTTCTACCGCATGGATCAGTCGATGGTTGCGCCCTACCCCATCGTCGATATGACCCCTCACAAGGCAGTCGTCCAGCCCGTTCGCTACCCGATGGCAGGTACTCCCTCGCACCATGTCACACTGGGGGTCTTCCATCTGGAGAGCCAAGCGACCACCTATCTAGAGACAGGTGGTGACCCTGAGCATTACCTGACCAATGTAGCGTGGCATCCCAATAGCCAGAAGGTGTACATTGCCGAGCTGAATAGGGGACAAGACCACCTCTTCCTCAACGGTTACGATGCTCAGACGGGGGCGCACGTCGAGACACTCTTTGAGGAGACCGATGCGCACTATGTCGAGCCACAGCGACCGATGATGTTTGTCCCCGGGAGCCATGGCGAGCAGTTCGTCTGGGAGTCTCGTCGTGAAGGCTACCGCCAGCTCTATCTCTATAACAGCACGGGCAAGTTGATCCGTAAGCTCACCGACATGGAGGGCGAGGTGACCGACATCTACGGCTTTGACCCCAAGGGCGAGCGCATATACTTCCAGGCAGCCTACCCCTCTCCACTCGAGAGACACATCTTCGCCAGTGACCTCAGGCGTGGACGCACCACTCAGCTAAGCAAGGTCGCAGGGACACACGACGCCACCTTTAGCCCCGACAAGCAGTACTATATAGACCAGCTACAGAGTGCCACCATCGCACGCTCTGTCATGCTCCACGATAATAACGGGCTGCAGCTCCGCCTGATACACCAAGCACCTGACCCTTGGGTCAAGCTAGATATGCCCACCATCACCACCGGCACCCTCCTAGCAGCGGATGGTAAGACCGAGCTTTACTACCGTCTTATCACACCGTCTGACTTCGATGAGCTGAAGGAGTACCCCGCCATCGTCTACGTTTATGGCGGTCCTCATGCTCAGCTAGTCACCAACACGCCACAGTGGGGCGCATCTGGCTGGGACCTTTACATGGCACAGCAAGGGTACATCATCTTTACGGTCGATAATCGTGGTAGTGCCGAGCGAGGTGCTGCCTTCGAGCAGGTCATCCATCGTCAGGTTGGTACAGCCGAGATGGCCGATCAGATGAAGGGTGTCGAGTATCTCAAGAGCCTTCCCTATGTAGATCGCAATCGTATCGGCGTGTACGGGTGGAGCTTCGGGGGCTTTATGACGACCAACCTAATGCTCACCCACCCCGAGACCTTTAAGGTGGGTGTCGCTGGTGGTCCCGTTATGGACTGGTCTCGCTACGAGATTATGTACGGCGAGCGGTACAACGATGCCCCTCAGGAAAATGCTGATGGCTATCAGAAGAACAATCTCATCGAGCGCGCCCAAGACCTCAAGGGGCGTCTCCTCCTCATCCACGGCACCTCTGACAATGTAGTTGTCTGGCAGCATGCGCAAGCCTTTGTCAAGGCCTGTGTGGACGCTCAGACTTACCCAGACCTTTATTACTACCCGGGTCACAAGCACAACGTCATCGGCCCCGACCGCGTGCACCTCAACTATGTCATAACTCGTTACTTCCTAGAACACCTATGAGCCTTATCTATCCCAACACAAAGCAAGACGAGAAGAAGTCTACAGACGCTGAATTTATGAAGTACGCTAAGATCGAAATGGTAAAAGCTCCTCAGACCGTCCTCCTCCTCGGTAGCGGTGGTCGTGAGTGCGCTATGGCTGCAGCCATCGCTGAGAGCAAGCTACTCAGGAAGCTCTACATAGCTCCAGGTAATGCCGGAACCGCCACCTATGGGACCAACGTCCCTGACCTCAACCCTGCCAAGCATGAGGCGGTCAGCGAATTCATATCCACCCACGGGGTCACGCTCCTCGTCTGCGGTCCCGAGGCACCGCTCGTCGATGGTCTCGTCGACTACCTGCAGGAGGACGCACGCCATCCCGACCTCCTCATCGTTGGCCCCGACAAGGCGGGTGCTCATCTAGAGGGTAGCAAGGAGTATAGCAAGGAATTCATGCGCCGTCACAGCATCCCGACGGCCAGCTACGAAACCTTCGGTCCTCAAGATATTGAGGAAGCCGAGGAGTTTCTCGATCAACTCTCCGCTCCCTTTGTACTCAAGGCTGACGGGCTAGCTGCCGGCAAGGGCGTACTCATCTGCCAAGACCGCGAGGAGGCTGAGCAGGGGCTACGCCAACTCTTCGACGGTATGTTCGGAAGCCGTGGACAGCGCATCGTCATCGAGGAGTATCTCGAGGGCATCGAGTGCTCCGTCTTCGTCGCGACCGATGGCACCGATTACTGCGTCCTGCCCGTTGCCAAGGACTACAAGCGTGTCGGGGATGGCGACACAGGACCCAATACTGGCGGTATGGGCGCGGTCAGCCCCGTACCCTTTGCCGACGATATCTTCATGCAGCGTGTCGAGGAGCGCATCATACGCCCCACACTTGAGGGACTGCAGGAGGATGGCATACGGTATGTCGGCTTCCTTTTCATCGGACTGATGAATGTCGATGGCGACCCGCACGTCATCGAGTACAACTGCCGTCTAGGAGACCCCGAGACCGAAGTGGTGCTACCTCGCATCGAGAGCGACTTCCTCGAGTTGCTCCTCGCGATGGCGACTGGTCAGGTAGCGGGCTACGACCTAGAAGTTTCTCCCGAGGTGGCTATGACGCTCGTCCTCGTCTCCAAGGGTTACCCAGGGCACTATGACAAAGGCTTCCCCATCCAGCTCCCAGAGCCAGCAGAGGGCATCCGCATCTACCACTCAGGCACGGCACATGACGAGGAGGGACGTGTGGTGACCAATGGAGGGCGCGTCCTCGCCATCACGGCACGTGGCACCACCATCCAGGAGGCGCAGGAAGCGTGCTATCGCACCGCCACACAGACACTCTACGAGGGCAAGAACTACCGACACGACATCGGCGACGACCTGCTCTAAAGTTACAGAGGAGCTCAGGGCTGACGCATTATAATGAGACTGTTGGCTATTAGCTGTTGGCTGTTAACTCCGATCACTCTGATGGCTCCGATCTCTAATCTCTAACTTCTACCCTCTAATCTCTAATTTCTAATTTCTAATCTCTAACCTCTAATTCGAATATCCACGTGGAAAATCTCAAATCTCCACGTGGATATTTTTTATTTTCCACGTGGGCGTGATTCATTTCCTCCGAAGTTTCATTTGATTCCTCCGAGGAATTTTTTCTTCCCCACGTGGAAAATAAAAATTCTCCACCTGGATATTTCGAAATATCCACGTGGAGAATCCGTTTCCACCCGACATAGTGCCGTATCGATATGTAGTCGGGTCTGAATTAAAAACGAGTGCCGTGCGAGGGGTGGCTAGATGAGTGAGGCGAAAAGCTCTGCAAAGGAGCTTGCCATAGCGGCTCGCGTGTACTGCTTGTACTCTTCGGTAAAGGCATCTGCGGGCATCCGCTCACCACGCTCCAGACGCTCTAGATGGTGCACGATGAACTGCTCCACCTGCGCCACTTCGGTGGCGGCCACAGCACCGCCATGTACGCTGAGGAGGCGCGCCACGACGCTTTCATCGCTCTCGACCATCAGGATAGGACGGCGCATGGCCATTGCCTCAAAAAGTTTTGTTGTAACCATCCCGTGCGGTCCCTCGGGCTGCTCCCGACGACCTAAGAGGAGCAGCATATCGGCCTGAGCCAATAGTGCTGGCACCTCAGCATAGGGAACCATCGGGTGGAAGTGCTGCGCGGTTCGGACGCTGGGAGCGTACGTTGCCAGAAGTGGCTCGAGAAGCCTTTGCGAAGCGGGGTCGCAGTACCAGTGCACCTCAACGGCTCCGCGCTGCACCCAAGGCGCTAGCGCATGCTCCTGCAATGCCTGGAAGAGAAGTCTTGGGTCTCGCATCTCTAGCGATAGAAGGCGACCCGTATAGATGAGACGTAGCGGTAGCTGGGGGTGGAGCTCTGGCTGGTCGATGAAGAGCCGCTCGTCATACCCATTGGGAATGCAGAGGACTCGCTGCTCAGGGTGGAGCTGCTGGAGCTGGGTGCGGTGCCACTCGGAGACGGTTGTGATGACGGTAGCTTGCTGGAGAGCTGCTGTTCGGGCCTTGATGAAGCGGTTGCGGAGCCAGCTATAGAGCCGTCGGCGCATAGGAAGCCAGCGAGGCAGTGGCGCAGGGAGGAAGCCCTCAGCGGTGTACTCCTCGACGATGTCTCGGCAGTCCATCAGAGCGGGTAGCCCTGTGAGCTTCGACAGTTGCGCTACGACGGGTAGCGGGAAGGTGCGATAGCTCATACCCACTAGGAGTTCATACTTTGCTAAGTCGTACTCCTGGCGCAGATGTCTGAGGAGTCGCTTGCTCTTGACCTGCCAGAGGGCATCGGCTAGTGCGTGGAGAGCCTTTGCCCTATGGGGAGCTAAGGGCACACGCTCCACCTGATGTGCTGGCACGCTACTGGTGCGCTCCACGGTGCCGTGAGAGCCTAGGTGCGCTCCGATGATATCTTCGCTGACTACGTCGACGCACCACTCCTCCTCGGGGAGTCGCTGCAGGAGTGCTGTGATGCGGGGCGCAAACTGCGGGGGCAGGAGGTCTGTGAGTAGGAGGATGCGGTGCGAAGCCATGGGGTGTGGAGGTTAGAGCTGGGGTATCTCGACAAGGGGCGAGAGCTTGATAATCTGCCGGAGCAGCGCGCGGTAGAGCCGCGTGTGGTAAATGTGCGGATCGTCTAGGAGGAGGTTCTCATTGTGGAAGAGTAGCGTGACCTCCCCGTGGTGCTTATATGCCTGCGCCACCATCGCCTGTGCGACACGCTCCGCCTCAGCATAGTCAAGGTTCATATACTTCTCGTCATGTAGCGTGTAGTCCATCACCGTGAGCGGGTGCAGGATGAGGTCGGTCACCAGCATGCTCTGCGGATTGATGAAGCGCACGGGGCGCGAGGTACCTAGCCTAAATCCTGCCACGTCAGCATATGCCATCGAATAGTCGTGATAGATGCCCGCAGCCATGAGGGCGTTGTAGTCCTCTGGCTCGCGCACCGCTAGGTAGTGATGCCGTGAGCAGAGGAGGGGCTCCTCGAGTTGCTTCTCCAGCTCCAGCTTAGCAGCCTCGACCGCCTCGGGGTGCTCCGAGCAGTAGAGGTTCAGGTGAAGCCCAAACTCCACCTTACGCCGACGCGCCAGTCGTATGATAGCAGCGATCTTTCGATTGTGCAGTGTGTAGTTTGGCTTGTCCAGAGGGTGAGAGCTGGGGGTCTTAATGAAGAAGATGCTCCGCACGGGCGCGGCACACTTGCGCTGTGTCTCTACATTCCAGTCGAGGAAGCGCCCATAGCTAAAGAAAAGGTCTTCGTTGGCGCGTGAGAAGGTGTAGCGATAAGCTTTGCGGAGTGAGAGACGCTCCTTGAGGAGTAGGCGCAGGAAGCCTCGTATGCCTGAGCTGTAGTAGGGTTGGTCTAGATCATGTGTGAGTGCTACGGCGCTGAATCCTGGGGGGATGGGGTCCACGGCTAGTCCTATCTCGCTCATGAGCCGGCGTAGCTCTGCAGCATACTCATCCACGAGCGGACGCTCTAGAAAGCCCGCACGATAGGGCAGCGACTGCTTGCCGGGGAAGCGCCCATGCTCATCTCTGAGCTCACGGTGGTACACCTCCTCGTAGCGAGACAAGAGGAAGTAACTGCTAGCGACTAAATCAGCATGGATAACGAGTCGCGTGCCGTAGGGGGTCTCGACCTGCTCCTCACGGGGGGTGCCAAAGAGTAGAGGCAGACCATGCCACTCGGCGAGTGGCAGCGTGGGCATCGACTCAGCACGTCCGTAAATCTCGTAGTTGAAGAAGCCTGACGGGACGATGACCACACGCTGATACGGCTCCGCCTCCTCGGGGCGGCAGTAGGCGACATAGTCGGGCGAGCGCTGCTCTTGCGTCTGACGGGTGATGCGTATCTTGCCCGAGATGTCTGGTGGCGTAGCCTCTCCTAGTAGGAAAGAAAGGATGTACTCAGTCGCTTTATCGTGGCGCATATACTTAGGAGTGTCTGGAAGAGTTAGTAGAGGTTTAGTAGAGGTGGTGCTGATAGTAGCGTCGTAGCTGCAGGCGCATAGCAAGGGTCTGTCTGCCCGCCTGCAGACGCAGGTAGGGATGTGGCTCCGCGCCGAAGCTCCGGAAGAAGAAGGCTATCCCACTCTGCATCGACCCCTCGAAGTCAAAGGTGTGACACCCGCTCCCGACCGCCCACTCGAAGAGTCCGTCCAAGAGTAGTGCCATTGCGCTTTCACCCTCAGAGCAACGCTCTTGCCCGCCTGCGATATAGTAAGCTGTGCCAGCGTGGATCGCCACAAAAGCTCCAGCGACTGCTCGCCCAGTGGTCGGAGAGAGCAGAAGGTGCACGACACCTTGCTCACGCTCTAGGGCGGCGGTGATGAGCCGTCTGAGCGATGCTGCGCAGAGACGGTCTCCTCCACTGCGTCGGAGGCTCGTACGACAGAGCTCTATCAGCATATCGATGCAGAGCGTGCGGTTTGTCGCATCGGACCAGAGGGGTTGTAGCTCTAGGGCGGTGGCACGACGCACCTTACGCTTTATCAAACTATTGTACAGCTCTCTGCGGTCAGGTCGGATTAAGTCCAGGAGGTGTGTGTAAGCGACGGAGCTACGCCACGGACCCGCGGGCGTGTCGCACGGCAACCAGTCCCAGTAGTCTAGCGGTAGATGCGCCTCTAGATAGCGTAGCGATGAGGGCAGAGCCTCACCCAGTGCCTGCATAGCAGCTAGATGAGCGATGTATCGATTCCGATCGAAAGGCTTCTCACCCACCGCCCCCGAGCGGTCGCTCAGAGGACCTGCAGACTGGCAGCAGGGAGGCACAATCAGGTGTCGCCGTGTAGGCATAAAGAGAGGCCACATAAGCGTCGGAGTGCCCTCCTTACTCTCCGTCGCACTCAGTACATCCATCTCTCCCATCCCCGATGCTGCTAGGAGCCACCAAGGCTGCACGTAGAGCGGTAGCGAGTGAGTCTCAGCACACCATCGAGTGTACTGCTCACCCGAGAGCGAGAGACGATCTACGGAGAGACTCACGACTTACTAAATCTCTTGGGAATCACGAGATTAATCGGCATAGCTCGTAGCTCATAAGCCTCCTCAGAGAGTTCACGCACAGCCTGCCACAGCAAGGCACTCACCTCCTCAGCAGACCACCCGGCGATACCACACCCTACCTCCGTAAGGTAAAACGTGAGCATAGGATGATCTAGGGCAAAGAGGAGCAACCTCTGGAAGCTCGCACGCAGAGCCTCGGGAGCCACCCGGCGCATATCCTTACCCAGCGTTGGCAGAGCATAAGCTTGTCCCGTCAAGCCCTCGCCAACACCCATCTCTGCATTAAAGACGCGGCGCGCAGTACGTGCAGCACCCCCCATGTGATGTCCAAGGAGATTACTGCCGAAGACAAATATCTCGTCCTCTTCAAGTCCTAAGACACGATCTGGTGTGTACTCTTCGTCAGAGCGATCGGAGAGCTGCTGCCAACCATGAGAAAGTTGTAGAGCTGTCATGGTAACTATGCTTTAGAGTTTGCGACTGGGGGCTCAATAGACCCAACTCTATCTGATAGCGTAGGTCAGAGAGACACGCAAGGTGCAAGAGCCTGCACTCACGCACCCTACGCCACTCTGACTATCTATTACATATCAAAGTCCTCGTCGACCAGCTGATCGGTCGTGTCAAGCTCTTCGCTCTCCTCGGGGACCTCATCGCTGAGATGAAGCTTGCCCTCGTGCTGGAGCTGCTCCATGACTTGCTGAGCCACCTCATCGGCAAGCTCGGGATTGTCCTCCAGGAGGTCGCGGACCGCATCACGCCCCTGCCCTATGTTGTTGCCCTGATAGGAGTACCAGGAGCCGCTCTTCTTGAGGATGCCCATATCGGTCGCAGCATCGATGATCTCACCAATGCGGTTGATGCCCTTGCCAAAGAGGATATCAAACTCAGCGCGACGGAAGGGAGGTGCCACCTTGTTCTTGATGACACGCACGCTGGTCACCTTACCGATTACATCATCACCCTTCTTAATCTGCTTGTAGGCGCGGATGTCTAGACGTACGGAGGAGTAAAACTTGAGCGCATTACCACCTGTCGTCACCTCGCTCGGACCTGAGGGGCTGTAGCCATTACCAATCTTCATACGTAGCTGATTGATGAAGATGCAGCAGGTCTTCGAGCGGCTTACGGCTGCAGTAATCTTACGCATCGCACGGGACATAAGGCGAGCGTGAAGCCCAACCTGCGTGTCACCCATCTCACCTTCTATCTCAGCCTTGGGCGTGAGTGCTGCGACCGAGTCGACGACTAGGATGTCGACAGCAGATGAACGGATCAATTGCTCTGCAATGTCTAGCGCCTGCTCCCCATCGTCTGGCTGAGATATCCAGAGACGACTTATATCGACACCCAGAGCCTGTGCGTAGGTTGGGTCAAAAGCGTGCTCAGCATCGATAATTGCCGCGATGCCACCGAGCTTCTGCGCCTCAGCGATCGCGTGGATAGCCAGCGTTGTCTTACCAGAGGATTCTGGTCCGAAGACCTCTATGATACGACCCCTGGGATACCCCCCGACGCCGAGTGCGATATCTAGCGTCAAGCTCCCTGAGGGGATGACACTCACATCCTCGACAGCGTCGTCGGCCATATTCATGATAGCGCCCTTTCCAAACTGCTTCTGTATGCGTCCCATCGTAGTCTCCAGTGCCTTCATCTTCGCAGCTGCGTCGGTGATTGGAGGAGCCACGACGGCTTTTTCCGTTTTCTTTGCCATATAAATCCGTAGTGGTTAAGTTGTATCTAGTCAGTGTCCTATGCGCTCTTGCGCCTTAGCCACACTAACCTTCACAAAGGTAGTGAAAAAATCAACGACCCCTCCGCACAGGGACGCATTATATATAATGAACTCATCTACTCCTCGCTGGTCGCTATGTGTAGCTCCTCACAGAGCGATGATGATGCGTCACCCCTAGCTAGGCAAATTCACCGCTGACTTGTTACAATAATTTAGAACCAAAAATATATCAATGCGGAGTCGTGTCGAGGGAAACGGATTTCCACGTGGATATTTCGAAATCTCCACGTGGAGAATTTTTATTTTCCACGTGGGGAAGAAAAAATTCTTCGGAGGAATCAAATGAAACTTCGGAGGAAATGAATCACGCCCACGTGGAAAATAAAAAATATCCACGTGGAGATTTGAGATTCTCCACGTGGATATTCGAGAAAGGAGGGTAATTAGAGATTAGAGGTTAGAGATTAGAATTTAGAGGTTAGGGCACTATTCCAGAGATTCACAGCTTGTGCAACTCAGTGGCGATTGATTTGTTGTACCTTTGTACCCAAGGATAGCAAGAAAGCTCTCCCCTTTTGTCTAAACTTACTATGAAACAAACGACCGAATATATCCCTATCGTCGGCATGCACTGCGCTGGATGTGCGGCAGCCGTCACCAATAAATTGCAAGGCGTCGCTGGCGTCCTTCAGGCTACGGCGCAGATTGATACCCACTCCTTATATATTTCATACGATGCAGAGCAGATCACCCGCGAGCAAATCGCTGAGCTAGTCTCCTCGCTCGGCTTCTCGCTTATCCTCACGACAGACGAAACAGAGGCAGTGAGCCAAGCACTGGAGCAGGAGCGTCGCTCGGCACGTCGCCTCGCTTGGCGCACAGCTGTCGGAGCCGTGCTGGCCCTTGCCGTAATGGTCTGGATGTACTTGCTCGATGGCGTGGGCGAGCGCTGGGTGGCTCCACTGGTAGCTCTGGTGGCGTATCTCTATGTAGCAGGACCATTTCACTGGAGAGCCCTGAAGCAGCTGCGACGCGGTGTCATGGGAATGGACACTTTAGTCTCCCTCAGCACCACATGCTCGGTCATCGGCTTGCTCCTCGCCTACGGCTCTGGGGAGCATCAGCTACACCTGTACCTAGACGCTTTGGTTATGATTCCCGCCTTCGTCCTCATCGGCAAGTGGCTCGAGCAGCGCGCCACAGCCTCGACCGCTAGGGCGCTGAGAGCTCTCCTCGACTTGACCCCTCGTGAAGCTACGCTCGTCGTGGGCGAGGAGACACGTCGCGTGCCTCTGCAGTTGGTCCAACCTGGGATGACCGTTCGGGTGCGCCCAGGCGAAGCTATCCCAGTGGATGGCGTGATTGTCTCACAAGGTACGACGCATATCAACGAACAGACCATCACAGGTGAGGCGGATGCAGTCCTCCGTGGTGAGGGAGACAAAGTCTTCGCTGGAACCATCTGCCTCTCTACCGCCATAGAGGTGCGCGCTGAGAGCGTCGGCGCCGACACCGCCTTGGGACATATCGTCTCGACCGTGCGGAAGACCTTGGCGGACAAGCCCCCGCTACGTCTCTTGGCTGACCGTATCGCACAGTACTTCGTCCCAGCGATACTGCTCCTAGGGGCACTCACCTTTGCCCTGTGGTACTGGGTCGTAGAGCCAGGCGCCCTAGACCTAGCAGCACGCTACGCCATCTCCGTCCTCGTCATCGCCTGCCCCTGCGCCTTGGGCTTGGCGACTCCTACCGCCCTGACCGTAGCTGTCGGCGAGTCGGCGCGCAGGAACATACTCTTTGCCGAGGCTTCGGCTCTGGAGACTTTGCCACGGGTCGATACGTTTCTCATGGACAAAACGGGTACGCTCACCCTCGGAAGCCCCTCAGTTACTGACGTGCAATGGTTTATATCCGAGGAGGAACGTGCTGCGATGCTCTCGCACATCGTCTCCGCTGAGCAGCACAGCCTGCATCCTCTCGCACGAGCCATCGTGGCGTACGGGGAGACGCAGGGTGCGACGGTCAGCGAACTAACCGTCGTCGAGCACCCAGGACAAGGCTTGCTAGTGACCACCCCCGAGGGCGAGCTACGCATAGGGCGTGCTACTTGGGTTGCCGAGGGTGGAGTCGAGTCAATTCCTCCCTGCGACTTCACTGGCTCACTTGTGTACGTAGCACAAGGAGCGCGTCTCGTCGCTATCATAGCCCTCTCGGACACGCTCACACCGCACGCCGCCGAAACCCTAGCGCAGCTCAAGGCGCACGGCAAAAAGCTACTCATGCTCACCGGCGACCGAAAGGCAGAAGCGCAGCGCATCGCTCAGCAAATAGGAATAGACACCGTGCACTCCGAACTGATGCCACAGGACAAGGAGACGCTCCTCACCTCCCTACAGGAGCAGGGACAGGTCGTAGCTATGGTGGGCGATGGAGTCAACGACGGGCAAGCACTAGCGCGTGCCGATGTGAGCATAGCCCTCGCTGGAGGCAGTGACCTAGCCACCTCCATGGCGCAACTGGTCATCTCCAAGCCCGACCTATCACTCCTCGTTGAGGCGATAGAGATAGCGAGACAGACCGTTCGCACAATCCGCTTCAACTTCCTCTGGGCTCTGCTCTACAACGTGATTGCTATCCCAATCGCTGCAGGACTCTTCACACGGTGGGGCCTAACCATCACGCCCGCCATCGCAGCTGCAGCCATGGCACTCAGCTCCATCTGCGTCGTCGTCAATAGCCTCCTCCTCCAGCGTCGCATCGCCCACCAGCACAAGTAATCCGCTCACCAGCCGAAGGCGTCTGCGTCGCTCACCGAAATAGCTTGCTCGTAGCAGGACAGCCCGCTAGACCTTCCGACTGGCTGCGATACCGCTGCGACATCATTTTGAGACTGTTGACTTTGCAACAGTCTCATTTTGTCAACCGGGTTTAGTTGTTTACCTTTGCGGTGTGGGTATAAGACTCCAGCGATGCAGTACAGCGTGATGCCACTCGAGTTATCAGTTAGCTTGGCACCGCTCTTCCTGCGACTCTGAGGGGGGAGAGAGAATTATACATCTAGAATAAGTCGGAATTTAAACAGATATACGATGCAACAAGTCATCAAGGTCGTAGGAATAATAGGAATGGTTGCTTCTGTGCTTCTGCTCATAGCTGACATTCTATTTGGTATCGATCTGGGGAGATATACCGGAAAGATTGTACTTCTAATCGGGTTCGTTCTATACGAAATCGGGAATCGGGACTGGAACTTAGGCAAGAAGCGCAAATAAAGCCCGCCGATAGGTCGAGCAAGAACTCCAGACTATCGTAGGCACAGCTTGGGATAGACGGTGTCTATTCGCAAGATTGAAAGTCGATCCCCGAGGCATCGCCCTCTTGGGAGAGGATGGTGTGGCTATTAGCAGAGGGTGCGCTCTGAGACGCACGCCCTAGCTTAGAGTATCAGTCGCTTCGCATTTGAGGCCTATTAGTCAAGCAAAGGCGAAAACTCAATCTGCCAAGCCTTTTTGGGAAGAAGCCCAGAACTCCTATGATGCTCAGGGGGCAGGGGCGCAAGACTTAAATGAAAGTGTGCGAACACTCCACAAAGTTTTTCCCTACATTCGTAATCGTGTTGCACTTGACACTAGAATGTGTACAGGACAGAATATAAAAGGACAGCTCCAGCAAAGAGCTTTATATATATACTTAACAACTACACATGAGACTGTCTATATTAATATTACAACTTGTTGTTTGCTCCACTATTTGGGGACAGACAATAAGTTTACCCATAGCCCCCTTGGATATCAACTTAAAACGCATTAATCAATCGGACTCTTTGGGTAGAAAAACGGGGTATTGGTGTGAAGCTACTGATGACATTGTTTCACTATGCTTCTATGCTGATGGAGTTAAAGACGGCTTTGATCAGATATACAGTAAGTTGGGACATGATAGATATTATCTCGCAGCCTCTGGATATTACCACAATAATATGCCAGTGCATCAATGGCTGTTTTTCTATGCTAATGGTATGGTTTCCTTCTCACAAACCAAAATCTCAAAGAATTCAGACTTTCTAAAAGAGGCGCGAAAGGCAGGATTTTATAACCCAAGCTCAACACTGCAATGCTATATCACAAATTATGATGTTGACGGCAAAATCACTTCAGAAGGATGGTGCATATTTCAAGATGATGTAGAAGCTGAAGCACAGGAAGTAGGGATATGGAAATACTACACTTCGCAAGGCGTAAAAACGGTAAACAAGTCCTTGGAATATTGAGAAGTGTGATGTTGTGCAGATCCAAGACGCATCCCGTATGCAGGAAATGAGAGTTACAATAGCAATCGTCTTGAATCTTGTAATGAGCCTAATCTATTTATTAGCCATGTGCCTGATAAATAGGTTAGCTCCTATAGCCCATCCTAATGTCGCTTATGGATTGACTATGGTAGTGTGGACTATCCTGCTGTTTGCCACTCAATCCTTATTACTGCTATTGTTGTTTTGGAGCAAACGCAAATTTGTTTTCTTCATCCCGCTCATTATTCCGACTGTATATGGACTAAGCTTATTGGACGTATATCCCAAGCGCTCCTTTGTTTGGTTATTCGTATTGCTCATATTATACATTTGCTACTACCTATTCTTAATAAAATATGTCTTCTCAAATGGAAACCATTCTTAATCGCAAGATTGGAAACTTCACCATTTATATAAGCATCGTGGACATCTTATTGATGCCATTGTTGTGCTTTAGTTGCAGTCCTCAATTGTGTTTACAAAAGAGGACTAATAGACTGGTCGATGAGCTTCTTTTGAGTAACGATTCAATCTATGCCTATTCGGTGGCATTTTATAATTACAACTTGATTTGGTTCCATAGTGGAAATTCAATACAAGCGTATATGATTAAGCCCTATCATATCAAGAAGTACAAATCAATACCAGCTGAAAGGTTTATTCCCTATTCTGACAGTGTGGATTATTTTGACAGGTCTCTTGATAAAGATGTTGAGTGTTTTTGGCATATGCTTGATGGGGAAAGTATAGAACTATATCTCAAAGGAGGAGTAGTATTGCATAGCAGTATTGATACACACTGCTTATTTAATAAGAAGTTCATACGCGGGAGCTTCCCCTACCAACTTCAATATGATCTTTTTAAACTAGGACGAGCCCCAAAGGGGTATAACTTCGAGGAGGTGTACTTAAAGTAGAGAGTTAGCTACCCCCCACCGCACATACGGTCGTGCAAGATGAAGCTAAAGAAATGAAATTCAGAAAGTAAAGACCTGTCTTACCCTGAAAAAAGTTGACTCGTAACTAACCTAATTATGAGTACAATGAAACAGACAAATTCAGAATCAACTAAACAATAGACCGCGAAAAAAACTAGGCTATAAAACTCCCTATGAAGTTTTTTTCCTACATTCGTAACCGTGTTGCACTTGACACTGGAATGTGCGGAAAAATAAATGCATATGAATAATTTGGTTTTTAAGTTTTTTTTGCTGACTACAATGGTGAT
>OLNQ01000813.1_pt1 | contig 31878 bp, 24 predicted proteins | sample 1672821 | NCBI WGS metagenome assembly OLNQ01 (sample SAMEA3136727, study PRJEB25190) | human gut metagenome | biome: human gut; feature: human-associated habitat; material: faeces | place: Austria | collected 2013 | reverse complement strand
CGCTTTTACCGTGCAAAACCTACGCTTTTGGAATGCAAAACAATAGGTTTTGCAACATATTGATAATTAGTCGGTTGTGTGATAGTTGTGCTTGCGAAAAATATTTACACTTTTATTGTGTTGTTTCCGCCTAAGTTCTGTTGGTTTTTCATCGGCAGTGAATGAACACAAAAAAGGCGAACCAACGCTCACTGCAAGCATTGGTTCGCTTCTATTTCGTATGAGCCATTCGGCTCAACTGCAATTACAAAGATGTATTAGAGCACTTTGCCACGCCAAGTTACACCTATGTTAAGTTCTGACATCTTGTCTTGAACCACACCTGCAGGGTTGGCGTTCTTGCCAAATGAGTAGCTGTAATAGCCGTGTATTCTGACGTTCTTCTCTTTCAATGGGTAGTATTCTACACCGCCACCAACGCGAGTGAGTTCTGTTCCGTCTACTACTGCAACGTCAGCATCGGTTCCTGCGTGGTTCACTTCGTAGCTTGCTTTTGCAAAAACGTTCAGTTTTTCGGTAGGTTGGTAAGAAACTTGACCGATAACCGAGCAGTCTTTGCCGATGAAACCTTGTCCTGAAGCGGCACGGTTCCAATAGTCTAACTCTAATTGAAGGTTGTCGGCAAGGTGGAATTTGTTGCCTAACGAAATGTAGTTGATGAACTTATGAGGCGCATATTCCGACATATTTACCGACCAAAAAGGTTCCCAGAAGCCGTGGCGACCATTCCACGCTACGTTGTAGGCATACATTTCCGCCGCCTTACCTGCCTTGTTTTCGTAGACTTTCTGGTATGGGCTTTGGCAAATCTGTGCCGAGAAGACATCGTTTCCGCTGTTGGTGGTGAGCTCGCCCACAAGTCCCCATTGGTAGCAAGGGAAGTTGTAGCAGAATTCTGATAGGAAATAGCAGTCGATTGGAGCGGGCAACAACTCGTAACCTGCCACCAATACAATGTATTTACCTGCTATAAGAGATACGTTCTTGTTGGGTTTATACTTCAAGTACAACCAGTCGGTAGAGTTGAAGAAGTTGTAGTCCTTGTTGATACCGTTCAGACGATTGCGGAAAGCATACGAGAACTTTGGCGAAATGTCGCCTTTCAAGATGATATTTACAACATTTCCCTTGAATCCGCTTCCTTCTTTAATCTTTTTGCCGTCAATGTTTATGCGCTGATAGTCGGCTCTTGCCTCGACCTGCAAGCTTACAGGCTTTGTTTCTTGCGCCATTACGGTTGTCGAACTCAATAATAATAATGCGATAATGCTTTTGATTTTCATAATTAATAATGAATAAACTTTATTTCAATGTGCCTTTATACATTATAAAGAGGCGGCATATTTGTTATGCCGTCTCTTTATTTTTAGTTTCGGATACAATGTAACTTGCACCCTTTTTCTTACTTTTTAGTGTTTATGTTTTTTATTCTTGTTCCACAAACCGCGTACTTCGCTGACGGTGTCGGTGGTGCAGAACGAATCGATTTCTTCTTTAGCAAGGAACGCCATGAAGTTAGACAATTCTTCGTTGGTTAAGATAATTTCCAACTGTACGTTCTTCTGATGGCTGAAACCACCAATAACTTCGTGCATGGTTACGCCACGGTGAAGGGTGTTGATAACATAGTCTTGAATCCGTTCGTAGTCTTTTGAAATAACAAATACACGGTTCCGCATGTTCATACCCAACATAAAGTGGTTCAAGATAAGGCCGTTCATCCATGTACCGATAAGACCGATGATAACGAGATAAGGAGGGTTGATGGCAAAAGCAGTACAGCAAATGGCACCACCTGCGAATGTTACCGATGTACCGAGGCTTACACCTGTGTACTTGTTGATAATCTTTGCAAGAATATCAAGTCCACCTGTAGATGCGTTGATACTGAAAAGAATACTTTGAGAAGCACTCAGAATCAGTACGAAGCAAAGCAAATCGAACCAAGGATTTGTTATTATACCACCAGCAACATGCTGTGTGAACATAGATTCTGACATCGGGAAGATTGTTCCAAGGAAGTCAATCATCGGACCGAGGATAAGTGCAGTGTAAACAGTCTTGGCACCAAACTCGTTTCCTATCAGAACAAACGACAATACTAACAAGATTGCGTTGATAATGAAGATAACATTACCAACTGAAATGAATGGTAAAAGCTGGGAGATTACCAGTGAAAGACCAGTAATAGAACCTACAATGAGCTTACTTGGGATAAGGAAGAAGTAGACACCGAGGGCTGCAACGAACATACCAAGGGTCATGATAACCAGCTCTACCCAAAACTTTCTTGTCTTCAGCAATCCTCCAACTTTAGAAAGACCTTGGCTAATGCCTTCAGATGAGAATGGACTGACTTTCTTAGAATCTTGATTCATAATTAAATTCGATTTAAGTTAGATTGTTTTTTATATTTTTTTTGTTTTCTCTGTTTGTATGCATTCGCCTTTCAAACCTTTATGGTTATTAAGACAAGGCTGCTCCAAATGCGGTACAAAATTACACTAATTAAATGACATAACAAATTTTTAATACTCAAAAATCACTTCTTACCTTGTAATTTTTTACTTATTCTCTACTTTTTATCAGTAACAGGAGGAGAACAAGAGCATTCAAAGGCAAATTTGCTTATACCTTTATTATATAATAAGGTGTTGGTTACTTACTGATATCTTGCTGCTTACCGCCTTGTAGCAACGGTTGTGCAGCGATGCTGTAAAAACAGAACGGAAGTGTGGCAACGTGATAAACGCAGTGCTTTTAGATTATAAGTTTCATCTTGTAGAATACGCAATTATCAATCAATAATCAATGAAAAAGGTGTTTAAAATAGGTTTTTAAGGTATTGGATAGATGCGTAAGTTATAATTTATAAGCAATCGTATGGTTGTTTTATATCGTAATGGCAATACTTGTAAGGAGTATAAAACAACACAGGGCGGCACCATGCGTGTCGCCCCGTGTCGTTTTATGTGTTTTGGAGTGCGGAGATTTATCCGTAAATGATTTTTCCGTTCTCGTCTTTATATTCGTCGCCGATACCCTTTTCGTAGGTTGTCATAGCACGAAGGCTCATACCAATGTTAGAGAAACCGCCGTCGTGGTAGAGGTTTTGCATGGTTACCTTCTTCGTTAAGTCAGAGAACATAACGATGCAGTAGTCTGCGCATTCGGCTGCCGAAGCGTTACCGAGTGGCGACATACGGTTGGCGAAGTCGTACAACTTGTCCATACCCTTCACGCCTTGACCAGCTGTGGTCATCGTTGGCGATTGCGAGATGGTGTTGATACGCACGTTCTTTTCGCGACCGTAGATGTAACCGAAGCTGCGCGCAATGCTTTCCAAGAGAGCTTTGGCATCAGCCATATCGTTGTAACCGAAGAATGTACGCTGTGCAGCAATGTACGACAAAGCCAAGATTGAGCCATACTCGTTGATAGCGTCGAGCTTCTTCGCGCTCTGAATCATCTTGTGGAACGACATTGCCGAAATATCGAGCGTCGTGCCCAGCATATTGTAGTCCAAGTCGTCGTATGTACGGTGCTTGCGAACATTTGGCGACATACCGATAGAGTGCAACACGAAATCAATCTTTCCACCTAAAATCTCCACCGAACGATTAAAAACATTCTCCAAATCCTCTACACTTGTTGCATCAGCTGCAATTACTTCACAATTCAATTTCTCAGCCAATGCGCTTACAGTACCCATTCTCACGGCTACCGGAGTATTTGAAAGTGTTATCGTTGCTCCTTCCTCTACTGCTCTTTCAGCAACTTTCCAAGCGATTGACTGCTCGTTTAAGGCACCGAAAATAATGCCTCTTTTACCTTTTAATAAGTTGTTACTCATAATTAATTATCCTTCTAAATTGGGTTCAAAGGTACTAAAAATTGTTGGAAAACTAACCTATTTGATTGTTAAATAGGGTTTTCCCACTTCACCTTTCCCTATCCGTGCGTATCTAAGAACGATGCGCGAAGTCTTCTGTTAGGGAATAAAAGAGCTGTAGACGAAACTATAATTCATTATCATATCAATGAGAACTTATTATTATATAAACGCTAATCAATCATCATACTACTAACAATCTATTATCATACCAATGACAATCAATTATCATACTGATGATAATCCATTATCATACCGATGACAATCTATTATCATACCGATGACAATCCGTTATCATACTGATGATAATCCATTTTTATATTGATGAAAGTTCGATTAATTGTATTTGTACAATCGCATTAGTATGGGATATTTGTCTTCATAGTGGTCAAATTCGATAGCATTTCCATCGTATCCCATATCCGTAAAAGCGTTTCGTATGATTTGCTGCTCGTCTTCCGTGATGGCGCGCTTCTGTTGCTTGATGCGATAATAAATAGATGTTCCGAGGTCGTATATGATATTGTTTCTAATGTCGTTCAAGTCGGCTACCCGCACGTTGTCGTAGATGCGCGAGATGCCCCACGCAAAGCGTTCCTTGCGGTCGGGTTCAAAGAGCGGACAAAGCTGTGCGCCCTTTATCGCGGCAGGGTTCACAACAGTATAGGTTTCATTTGTGTTCCCTGCGAGCATCTTGTGGGCTGTGTGGCGCAGGCATTTACCTGCTTTCTCGCAATGGGTGTCTGCGCAGTGCGCAAAGTCGGTGTCTAATTGGTTGTATTCTTCTTGGGTCATAGGGCTATTTTTGTTTGTTTTCTGTTTGTATAGGATTTTCTTCAGTTTTTTTATTTGAGGTTTGACTCGATGACGAATAGATATTCGTACTGTAATTCCAAAAATAGTCAGAAACTTTCTTCTCGCTTTCAGTAGACTTAGTGAAGAGATTTTTAATAACGGTTATAGCAAAATCCCTACAAAATACAATGAAACCTGATACACAGAGAAGTCCTTTTCTCCACTCACTCTTTTCGAATTTATCTCCTTTTCTTGATATCTTGGCAGCAAACCCCTTACAGTATATAATGATAAGAAATGACAACATAATAACAATTCCGCCTGCGAGCACTTTATACCAATCAGAAAATGGAATATTCTCTAATAACTTAGATACCCCGATTTCCTTACATAACATTAGCAGCCAAGCAAATGTTATGATAAGGCTAACCATTTGATTTACTTTTGATACAGAAAATGGGTACTCTTGCATCAGATTCCGTATAGAATGCTCGCGGCTTTTAATGATGCCGAATATAGGGACACCCAAATGAGTACTTAGTTTCTCGATATGGGCTTCCCAATTCTCTTGCCAAAACTTGCTTCCTCGGTTTGCCATATACCATAGAAGGGATAATAAAAATCCCAAAGCAGCAAGGAGTAGAAGTAACCATTCCTTTTGATACTTACCTATACTTGATTCAGCGGTTTGCATTATTTTATAATATCCGATAAAGACAGCACCAATAAATAAAACGAAGTAGCCTGTGCGCTTCCAATATAGTCCTATCTCAAACTTTCTTGTATCTAAAGCTATCTCAAGTGCCTTTTCTAACTTTTCCTTTTTATATTCCTTTATGTAATCTTCTTTTGATATTTTTCGCTTTTCTTTTTCCATAGTGTTTGATTAATTTAAAAAGCCCCAATGGCATTTCTACCATTGGGACAGTATTATGTTTCCTATTTACTTCACTTCTTCAAATATTCTGTTTCGCTTGAACGAAAATTCTATTTCTCAATCGCTGCAACGCCTGGCAACACTTTGCCCTCGATAGCTTCGAGCATTGCACCGCCACCTGTTGAAACATAAGAAACCTTGTCTGCCAAGCCAAACTTGTTTACAGCAGCTACCGAGTCGCCACCACCAACGAGCGAGAACGCACCGTTCTTTTGTGTAGCTTCGGCAACATACTTTGCAATTTCGCCTGTACCGTGAGCAAAGTTCTCGAATTCGAATACGCCAACAGGACCGTTCCAAAGGATAGTCTTTGAGTCGAGAATAATCTTCTTCCATATTTCAAGACTTTCGGGGGCAGCGTCCATACCTTCCCAATCGTTTGGAATCTGGTTGATAGGGAACTCCTTGCGCTCTGCATCGTTAGAGAACTGTTGTGCGCAGATAGATGCGATAGAGAGCGAGAGGTTTACGCCCTTTTTCTTTGCTGCTGCCATTACGTTCAATGCTTCAGGCATCAGGTCGTCTTCGTGTAGCGACAAACCTACGTTTCCGCCTTGTGCCTTGATGAAAGTGTAGCCCATGCCGCCACCGATGATAAGGTTGTCTACCTTATCGAGCAGGTTTTTGATGACGCCGAGCTTAGAGCTGACCTTTGAACCTCCGATAATGGCGGTGAAAGGGTGCTGTGCGTTCTTCAAGACATTGTCGATTGCGGTTACTTCTTTTTCCATAAGGAAGCCCAACATCTTGTGGTCGGCATCGAAGTAGTCGGCAATTACAGCTGTTGAAGCGTGCTTGCGGTGAGCTGTACCGAAAGCATCGTTTACATATACGTCAGCGTATGAAGCCAATTTCTTTGCGAAATCAGCCTGACGTGTCTTCATTTCTTTCTTGGCAGCGTCGTATTCTGGTGTGCCTTTTTCTACACCGACAGGCTTGCCTTCTTCTTCAGCGTAGAAGCGAAGGTTCTCCAGCAAGAGTGCTTCTCCGTTCTTCAAAGCTGCAACTTCGGCTTCAGCGTTGCCTGCGTCCTTAGCAAATTTAACGGTTACGCCAAGTGCTTCGCTTACGTTTTTCACTATCTGGCTCAATGAGAGTTCAGCCTTCACCTTGCCTTTAGGCTTACCCATGTGGCTCATCATAATGAGTGCGCCACCGTCAGCAAGCACTTTCTTCAAAGTTGGTAAGGCACCACGGATACGTGTGTCGTCTGTTACATTACCATTCTCGTCCAATGGCACATTAAAATCCACGCGAACAATTGCTTTCTGTCCAGCGAAGTTGAAATCATTAATCTTCATTTGATTGATTTTTATATAATTATAATGAATACATTCCTACGGCAAAAATACGAAAAAATATTTTATCAGGGAAACGAAACACAATCTTTTTTGTAATTTTGCAGTAACAAACTGACATAAATGAAAGATTCTATTATTATCGTTAGCGGTGGACTCGACTCCATTACGCTCTTGTACGACAAGGCTGAAACCATCGCCTTAGCCGTTTCGTTCGATTACGGGCAGAACCACGCCTGCAAGGAATTGCCTTTTGCGGCATTGCATTGCAAACGCTTGGGCATACGCCACATTGTTATTCCTTTGCAGTTTATGCAGCAATACTTCAAGAGTTCGCTCTTGGAAGGGTCGGACAAGATTCCTGAAGGGCATTACGAAGAGGAGAATATGAAATCGACGGTGGTGCCATTCCGCAACGGCATTATGCTTGCCATCGCAGCAGGTATTGCCGAAAGCCACAATCTCAACCGCATTTACATTGCCAACCACGGTGGCGACCACACCATTTACCCCGATTGTCGTCCCGATTTTATCGACGCAATGACTGCTGCCACCGAAGCAGGCACGTTCAACAACACACGCATAGAAGCTGCCTTTACCAACATTACAAAAGCTGATATTGTGCGTATTGGTACAAAACTCGGCATAAACTATGCCGAAACGTGGAGTTGCTACAAAGCGGGCAAGCACCATTGCGGTAAGTGCGGCACTTGTATCGAACGGCACGAAGCCTTCGGCGAGGCAGGATTGGCAGACCCAACGGAATACGAGGAATAAAACAAAGCGACCGACAAGCAGGATTGATAAAACGGTTTCTGCAGCAAAGTAGTGCTTTCTTATTTTGGAAGAACAAATATGTTGTTTTAATACACAATATGAATTAAAGGTAAATGAGCGTATAACAATGAACGGAATTAAACAAAAACAGCTTTTCAGAGAGATTAAAAACTTCTTGATAATTGCCATTGCCATATCCATAGGGTGCTTTGGCTGGTGTGCATTTGTATTGCCCCACAAGATTCCTATCGGTGGTATAGCAGGTCTTTCATCGGTGCTTTACTGGGGCACGGAAACTCCTGTGCAGATTACTTACTTCGTGCTGAACATCTCGTTGCTGTTGGTTGCACTGAAAACCTTGGGCTGGCGGTTTTGCATTCGCACCATTTTTGCCGTGGTGGTGTTTACCGTTACCAGCACTATCTTTCAGGAAATGATGGCAGGAAACACTCTTTTCCCCAACGAACCTTTCCTTGCCAGCGTTATTGGTGGCGTGCTTTTAGGGTTCGGCACGGGCATGGCCTTGCAATACAACGCCAGTACGGGCGGCTCGGACGTAATTGCGGCAATGATAAACAAACACCACGATGTATCGTTGGGTAAGATAATATTGGGTTGCGACCTTGTTATAATTACGTCTGGCTATTTGGTTCTGCACAATTGGGAGAATATTATATATGGTTACATCACGCTTTTCATTATGACGGGAGTGGTCGATTATGTTGTCAATGGTATGCGTGGGTCGGTTCAGTTCTTCGTTGTTTCCGACAAATGGAGGGAAATAGGCAACGCCATCAACAGCGATGTGGAACGTGGTTGTACGCTTATCGACGCCCGTGGCTTCTATACGGGCAAGGAATTGGGTATGCTTTTCATACTTGCGCGCCGTTCCGAAACCCGCGATATATTCCGTGTTATCGACGAGATAGACCCCGAAGCCTTTGTTTCGCAGAGTGCTGTAAACGGCGTTTATGGCATTGGGTTCGACAAAATGAAGGTGGGAAGTCACAAAAAGATAGCCAATGATGATGCAAAAGTTAATGAAAATCAGTAACTTTGCAGTATGAATTATGATGAAATAAAGGATAAGCGCATTGCGGTACTGCTTTCGGGCGGTGTCGATAGTTCAGTTGTTGTCTACGAATTTGCACGGTTAGGGCTTACCCCCGACTGCTTTTATATCCGCATCGGTCCCGAAGAGAAAGAAGAATGGGACTGCAATTCGGAAGAAGACGTGGAGATGGCAACGGCTGTGGCACGACGTTATGGTTGCCGATTCAGCGTGATAGACTGTCATAAGGAGTACTGGAGTCAGGTAACGAAGTACACTATGGACAAGGTGCGTGCAGGTCTTACGCCCAATCCCGACGTTATGTGCAACCGCATTATTAAGTTCGGTGCCTTCGACGAGAAGTGCGGACACGACTACGACCTCATTGCTACGGGGCACTATGCACAGACCAAGTGGATTGACGGAAAGAAATGGCTCTGCACAAGTCCCGACCCAGTGAAAGACCAGACCGACTTTCTGGCACAGATATACGACTGGCAACTTAGAAAAGCCATATTCCCGATAGGTCATTATGCAAAGAACGAGGTGCGCGAGATAGCCGAACGCGAACACCTTATCAATGCCAAGCGTAAGGATTCGCAAGGTATTTGCTTCTTGGGCAACATCGACTACAACGAGTATGTGCGCCGTTATCTTGGCGAACAGGTAGGCGATGTGGTGGAACTTGAGACTGGAAAGAAGATAGGACAGCACAAAGGACTGTGGTTTCACACCATCGGACAGCGCAAGGGCTTGGGCTTTGGCGGTGGACCGTGGTTTGTAGTGAAGAAAGACGTTGCTGCCAATGTGTTGTTTGTCAGCCACGGCTACGACCCCGAAACGGCGTACAAGAAAGACTTTAAGGTGCACGGCTTGCATTGGCTCACCGAAACGCCCCGCCCCGAATCAGGCGACAGCGATGCCGAAATGGCTGGACGAATTTCCATCTGCTTTAAAATCAGGCACACACCAGAGTTCCATAAGGGCTATTTAGAGTTGCTTCCTGCTGCTGATAATGGCGAACCGACAGAGGCAATTGTACATTCTGAAGACAAGATACACGGCGTAGCACCCGGCCAGTTCTGCGTTATCTACGACAAAGACCACAACCGCTGCTTCGGTTCGGCAGAGATTACAGTATAATAGAAAAGCGCAAATACGGAGTGCAGATACGTCTGCACTCTTTTCCTATCACACACTTTAACTATTGTTCCTTATAAAGTTGTGGGATTAAAGTTTTTTAGCTATCTTTGCACGGTCGTCTGTTTTGGCGGTCGTCTTTGCGTTTTCAGCACGGACAGAAGCAGGCAGCGACAACAATCGGAATACTATAAATACAGAAATAATCTAAAATTTACAAGCAAATTCTATGAACAAAAAGACTTTAATGGTCTGTGGATTGATTAGCCTCTCGCTTTCAATGCAGGCACAGACAAAGGGTGGTGGAATTGACAAGCAGATGATGGAGAAAATCACCGCAGGACATTCATCAACTGCTAATCGTGCTCTTGCAAACGCTATTGCAACAAACTCTATCGACGACCTTGCTCGCAACTTCAAGAAAGCAGGCAAGATTGATAGTCATTTCAGCGTTGAGACAACCAAGCAGAACATTCACGACCAGAAAAGCTCGGGTCGTTGCTGGCTCTTTACTGGTTTAAATGTGTTGCGTTCCAACTTTGCGAGCAAGCACAAAGATACTCTTCGAGTAGAGTTCTCACACGTTTACTTGAGTCTCCACGACCAGTTGGAGAAGTCCAACCTTATGCTTCAAGGCGTTATCGACAATGCCAACAAACCAATAGAAGACCCTACTGTGCAGTTCTTCTTTAAGCATCCGATAAATGATGGTGGTACTTTCTGTGGCGTTTCAGACCTCGTTGATAAGTACGGACTTGTTCCTATGGAAGCAATGCCAGAGAGTTATTCAGCTGAAAACACTTCTCGTATGGCATCAATCATTTCTTCTAAGCTCCGCGAATTTGGATTGGAACTTCGTAAGATGGTAGCCAACAAGAAGTCGGCAGCAGCCATTAAGGCGCGCAAAACAGAAATGTTGGGCGACATCTATCGCATTCTCACCCTCTCATTGGGCGAGCCTGTGAAGACTTTCGAGTATGCTTTCAAGGATAAGAACGGCAACAGCGTTGGCAAACCAAAGACTTATACTCCACAATCGTTCCGCGATGAAGTAATGGGAAATAAACTCAACGGTACCTTCATTATGGCAATGAACGACCCACGCCGTGAGTACTACAAGACTTACGAAGTGGAATACGACCGCCATACTTACGACGGCCACAACTGGAAGTACATCAATCTTCCTATGGAAGACATTGCAAAGATGTCTATTGCCTCTCTGAAGGACAATACAAAGATGTATACAAGCTATGATGTAGGCAAGCAGTTAGACCGCAAGCGTGGTTTCTTGGATTTGGACAACTACGATTATGGCACGCTCTTTGGCACATCTTTCCCAATGAATAAGGCAGAACGCATCTCTACATTCGATAGCGGTTCTACCCACGCTATGACACTTACAGCTGTAGACCTTGACGAGAACGGACAGCCAAAGAAGTGGATGGTAGAGAACAGCTGGGGCCCAACAAACGGCCACAATGGTTGTTTGATAATGTCAAATCCATGGTTCAACGAGTACACCTTCCGTCTTGTGATAGACAAGAAGTATGTTCCAGAAAACATATTGAAGGCATACGACCAAAAGCCTATTATGCTTACGCATGACGATCCATTGTTCCAAGAGGACAATTAAAATAATTCCGATAAAGGAGGGTAGGGCATCTGCCTGTATAAACACTCTCTTTTTAACTTCAAATTCTATCATAGTTGCCCTTGCTCGTACCATCGAGCAGGGGCTTTTATATTATAATGTACGCGCGAAACAGGTGCACTCAAAAGCTATACGATAAGGATTTGTTTTTCTTCTTCCCGATTAAGGCAGTTGCTGAAAGCATCTTCAATACCGCAAAAACATAGGCTTCATTTTGTAAAGATAATTCTGAGGAAAAATGATAATTTCGATTTGACGTTGCGAAAGCGGCTCTTTTGCAACGCAAAACCTACGCTTTTACCGTGCAAAACAGCCGCTTTTGCAATGCAAAACAATAGGTTTTGTAAAGCGTTGATAGAAAGATAGTTATACGATAGTTGCTATTCCGAAAAATATTTACAGCGTTTCAACCCACCCATTTTTATCTCTTACAGGTGTCATTTGCGCAGTAAGGTTGGTAAAAACCTCTGTGGAAACCGAGCGGGCACGGAGGGTTCGTACCTTCGGGAAGTTGCGGAAATAGGCGTCTTGCGTAACATACCAGCAGAAGTTGCTTATCTTTTCCACTCTTTTTATTTGCCTTTCCAAGTCTGCCAATACTGTGCGGGCTACGGAACTAAGCAGGTGTGAGCCGTCGTTCATTTCTATTGCCAACACCAAATAGGTTTCCGTTTGGTCGTTCTTGCGTGGCGCATAGTCTGTCATTCGCTTGCTTATGGTAATGTTGCGGTGGTGTTTGCGGTTTATTTCGTCCATTCTTTGGCAGAACAACGTGCCGTGCGCCGATGTGTCTTTCAGTTTTTTGTATGCAATTTCGTAGTGTATCATTTCGTGAATAAGGGTGTCTTCGATAAGCGATAGCGGCACATCGTAATGGTTCGACACCACGATGGTGAAACTGCGGTGCGTCTTTCCCCATGTTTTTTGTATGCGACAGTGCATCGAACCCAACCTTCGTTTGGCGTTCGACACCCTTAAGTTGGGCATAGGAAGGGCGTTTCCGAATATCTCTTCGTTGTATTTTCTGAAAGCTTCCTGAAGATACGCTACTGTAATTTCCATTATTCTGCGGTTTGTTTCTGGCTCCAATTCACCAAGTAAAGGTGCTCGGTGGCACGTGTAAAGGCGGTGTAGAGCCAGTGAATATAGTCGGGTGTGAGCATTTCGTCAGTCATATAGCCTTGGTCGAGATAGATATGCGCCCACTGTCCGCCCTGCGCTTTGTGGCACGTAACGGCATAGCCGAATTTTATTTGCATGGCGTTGAAGTATTCGTCTTCACGCAATTGCTTCATGCGGTCGGCTTTTCGGGGCACGTCGGCATAGTCTTCCATTACACTTTGAAACAGTTTGTCGTTCTGTTCGTGTGTCAGTGCAGGGGCTTCCGTCGTGAGTGTGTCGAGCACAACAACCGTATCCAGTTCGGTATTGTTGTAGTCGGGAAACTCCAAAGCGACGTCGGCAAAGCGGAAACCATACAGTTCGCGTATGTTGCGCACGCGCCGCACCACGGCGTGGTCGCCATTGGCAATAAACGAAATATCGGTGCTGCGGTCTTTTTCCAAGTATTTGTTCTTCACCACCATTACCAAATCGCCCGTCGTAAGCTCTTCCTCGCGTCCGAGAATGGTGTTGCGAATGCCTTGATTGAAGATGTTTGCCCGCTTGTTCGACCGTGTTATCACCATTGTTTCGTCCATTCCCACTGCCGAATAGCTTGATGCAAGACTCTCAATCAGCTCGTTGCCCTGCACGATAGAGATGTCGGCAAACCCTTTCAGGTGTATTTGGGGCAGCTGGGTCGCCGTGTTGTAGGTTATCATTTCGCGAATGGCGGTGGCATTCCACAGTATTCCCGAATGCTGACTTTGTCGCAACACCTCGTTTAAATCGCATTCGTAGACCTGCAAGCCGTAAGCTTTCAATACGTCGGCACGCAGCGCAGGGCTTTCCTGTTCGCCCACTGGGGGTAGCTGAGCCTTGTCGCCGATGAGCAGCAGACGGCAGTTAGCCCCACTGCTGTAAACATATTGCACCAAATCGTCGAGCAATCTGCCGCTGCCAAAGGTGGTGTTGCTTTGCGAAAGGCTAATCATTGATGCCTCGTCTACCATAAACAGCATATCGCGGAACATATTGTTGTTCAGCTGAAACTGCCCATCGGCACCGTTGAAAGCCTTCTCCCGATAGATTTTGCGGTGAATGGTGGAGGCTGCCAAGCCTGCATTGAGCGAGAAAACCTTTGCCGCCCTGCCCGTAGGTGCCAGCAACGACACCTTAATGCGCAGTCGGTTCACGGCTCTTACGATGGCTCCGGCAAGCGAAGTCTTGCCCGTACCTGCGCTTCCACGCAGTATCATCGCTGCGTTTTCGCTTCTGTCGGTCATAAAACGGGCAAAGATGTGCAAGGCATTCCGTTGGTCTTGCGTGGGTTCAAAGCCGAAGTCTTGCAGTATTTGGTAAACCAATTCGTCTTGTATCATTCTTTGATGTGCTTATTTCTCGCCGTGCAAAGTTAGCCATTTTTTATTCGGCAGCTTTCCATTTGTGCAGGAAATTACTCCCGAAGCACTCCTTATATACAATATTTATAATGCGAAAGGCAGCATAATCGGAAAAAAATGCGTAAGTTTGCAGCACTTATAAACGATGGTTCAGATAGACAACAACATATCCGATAAACGCATACGCCTCACCATACGCATTGGCGAGGGCAGTATGATGTTCGCTGTTGGCGACCCACAAGCCGATGACAACATCGTGTTTGAGCCTTACGAGCTGAACAACAGCATATCCATAGCCGCCAATCTGCGCGAGGCTTTCAAGAAGTCGGAACTCTTGCAGAGTGGCTATAAGCGTGTATTGTTGGTGGTAGACACGCCCACAATGCTTGTACCGTTAGACGAATATCGGGAGCAAGACGTGGAAACGCTCTACAAGCACACCTTTAAATGGCAGCGTAGCGAGGACATTGTAACCAGCATACTGCCCGAACTGAACGCCGTAGCGGTGTTTGCGGTGAACAAAGACCTGAAGATGGTGGTAGACGACCACTTCGCCGACATACGCGTGCAACCCCTGATGCAGGCGGTATGGACACATTTGTATCGGCGTGCGTTCACGGGCACCCGCCAAAAGCTCTTTGCCTACTTCCACGACAAGCGTATGGAGGTGATGAGATTTCAGCGCAACAGGTTCGAATTCAGCAATTCGTACGAGGCAACAGGCACGAGCGACATTCTCTATTTCCTGCTTTACGTGTGGAAACTGATGGGAATGGACCGTGGCGACAACGAACTCTATATGGTGGGCAACGTTCCCAACCGCGACGAAATGCGTGGCGAATTGCAGCAGTTCATCAGTCGGAACTACATCATGAACATAGAAACCGACTTCAACAATGCTGAAATGGCAAAGCGAAACGACATACCCTACGACCTGAAAGCGTTGTATTTGGATTAAAAGAAATGATAAAGAATACACTATGCGCATAATAACAGGACAGTTCAAAGGCAGACATTTCGACATTCCACGTACCTTCAAGGCACGTCCGACTACCGATTTCGCAAAGGAAAACATCTTCAATGTGCTCAACGGATATATTGACTTCGACGGCATTACCGCACTCGACCTCTTTGCAGGCACGGGAAGCATCAGCTTGGAACTTGTCTCACGAGGCTGCAAAGAAGTAGTGAGTGTAGAGAAAGACCGCGACCACGCACGCTTCATAGCCGACTGTATGAAGAAGATAAATACCGAAAACGATATTCTCATACGTGGCGACGTGTTCCGTTTCCTCAAGTCTTGCCACCAGAAGTTCGACCTCATCTTTGCCGACCCACCGTATGCGTTGCCCGAACTCGATACCCTTCCCGACCTCGTATTCGAGCACGACCTGCTCGCAGCCGATGGCGTGTTCGTCTTTGAGCACGGTAAGCACAACGATTTCTCGGCTCACCCACGCTTTAAAGAGCACCGAAACTATGGCAGCGTAAACTTCTCTATCTTCCGATAGTCGTCGTTCGTGTTTATCCAAACCCCACACAAACGCTTGTTTCTTATAGAAAACAGCAGTTACAGCAAACGCTCTCAAACCTTATTCCAACGGTTTTGAGAGCGTTTTTCTTTCTGTTTTCTCTTGCATTTGCTAAGAGAATTTATTATCTTTGCACTACAACTGTAATTTTTTTACACGTAAGTAAGGATTTCTCTACACGTAAATAAATATTTCTTTACACGTAAATAAATATTTCTCTACGTGTAAGTAATTTGGCAGACAAAAGAAAATATAAGTATAAATCCCTTAAAATCAGGAGAAAAACTATGGCAGTATTTTATAAGTTGATAAAGACACACGGTGCTTTGCCAAAGAATGCAGAGTACAGAGTTGTTGCGGTAGAGAACGAAACCGTAGGAGTGAAACACCTTGCTCAACGCATACAGGAGGCTACATCGCTTACGCCAAGCGACGTGGTTGCAGCTGTAAGTGCCTTGAAAGACGAAATGGCAGCGGAATTGAAGATGGGCAACAATGTTCATCTGCCAGGATTGGGCTACTTTTCGCTCGCTGTGAAAGGCGATATCTACGAAGACCCGCACACACACCACCGTAGATTGAACAATCCGAAAGTGAGAACGGTGAAGTTCCGCCCCGATACAGAGTTCCTTGAGTCGCTCGACGACACCCAGTTCGAGAATATGACCTACCGTTTTGGCACTTCGTCGGTTCCTACAACCGAAGTTGTCGATTCCGCAATCGACGAGTTGTTCACCGAAAATCCTATCATCACCGTTGCTGACCTGCGCCAAAAGCTCGGTCTTTCCCAATCGTATGCCTACCAACTGTCTGCCCGCTTGGAAGCAGAGGGTAAGCTCCGCAGCGTGGGCACGCGATACAGAAAGCTCTATATACGAGGAAAGAAGTAAGCGCATAGCAGCGAAACACAGCTTTTTACGGCTCGAATGCAATAAAAGGCAGGGCGCATCGTTTATAAAGATGTATATACAAAGCCCTGCTTGAGCGGGCAAAGACAAAGAAAAGTTTTTATGATAGAATATATAAAGGGTGAACTTGTCGAGCTTTCGCCGGCATTGGCAGTCGTAGAAGCGCACGGCGTGGGCTACGGACTGAACATTTCGCTGAATACTTACAGTGCCATTCAGGGCAAACAAAGCGTAAAGTTGTTTGTGCACGAAGCCATTATGACGGGTGGACGCGACGATAACTATACGCTTTACGGCTTTGCCACAAAGCAGGAACGTTCGCTCTACCGACTCCTCATCACCGTGTCGGGGGTGGGAGCGAACACCGCACGTATGATACTGTCGTCGCTCACGCCTGCTGAACTGTGCAACGTGATAGCCAACGGCGACGACAAGATGCTGAAAACCGTAAAGGGCATCGGGCTGAAGACGGCACAACGCATCATCGTAGACTTGAAAGACAAGATTGTGCAAAGCGGTATAGCCGAAGAATTGCACGTCAGCAGCCAGCCAGCCACGGCGAACGTAAACAACGCTGTAAAAGACGAAGCAGTGGGAGCACTCACGATGTTGGGCTTCTCGCCTGCACCATCGGCAAAGGTTGTGGTAGCCATCTTGACCGAACAGCCCGATTTACCAGTGGAACAAGTGGTGAAATTAGCGTTGAAGCAAATAAAATAGACAAACCGTTGCGCGTTCGTTTTTTCATCGTTCAAAGAATTTCGGAAAGAAAAAGCGGCGGGCAAAGTTTTCATCAATGAAACAAAGAAAATACATATTATCCATTCTTATGTTGCTTGCAGGCATCAGTCTGTTGGCTTTGGGACGCTCGTTTGCGAATGTGTTGCCATTTGTAAGCGCATTGCAGACGATGGTTGCGCCACCCGACACAGCGAAGAAGGCAAATGTATTGGACGTTGAATTGGAGAACGAGGACATTCCTGACTCGCTGCTGCACCCACGTTGGAAGGTGCAACGCACCACACCCATAACCCACGACGACTTGGAGCAAGGCTCTTACGACCTCGCTCGCCCCGAAAATCTGAAGCAGAGCGTGGAATACAACGACACACTCAATATGTATATAATAGGCAACAAGATAGGCGACACCTATATTACAACACCTATTATGATGACGCCCGAAGAGTACAGGGCGTGGAGCGAGAAGCGCAGTTTTGCCGATTACTATCGCCAGAAGAACAAGGAGATATTAGAAAAGAAAGGAAAAGAGAAGTTCGACTTTACGGATATGCACTTCGCACTCGGTCCTGCAGAGAAGATATTCGGTCCGGGTGGCGTGCGTGTAAGAACGCAGGGAACAGCCGAACTGCGTTTTGGTGCTACGTTGAAGAACATCGACAACCCATCGTTGCCCATCAGAAACCGCAAGATGATAACGATGAACTTCGACGAAAAGATAAATTTGAATGTGAACGGAAAGGTTGGCGACAAGGTGAATATGAACCTTAACTACAACACCGACGCTACATTCGACTTCGATGCGCAAAACTTCAAGCTGCGCTACGAAGGCAAGGAAGACGAAATAATAAAACTTGTGGAAGGCGGTAACGTGTCGTTTCCGTCGAACAACTCGTTGGTACAGGGCGCATCGTCGCTCTTTGGTATCAGAACCGATATGCAATTTGGCAAGCTGAAGCTGCAAACAGTGCTGTCGCAGAAGAAGTCTTCCAACAAGAGCGTAAGCTCAAAAGGTGGCAAGCAGCTCACACCGTTCGAGATTTCAGCTGCCGACTACGAGGAAAACCGACACTTCTTCTTGGCTCATACGTTCCGTTCGCGTTACGACGACGCAATGAAAACCCTGCCCAACCTAACCACTGGCATCACCATAAACCGTGTGGAGATATGGGTAACCAACAAGACGGGCGTAAGCAGCAATACCCGAAACATCGTGGCACTGAGCGATTTGGGCGAGAACGCAAAGGTGAGCCGTACCGATTTGTGGGGCGTCGGAAGTGGCAATGTGCCATCGAACAATGCCAACAGCGAATACAGCACCATTGCACAGGGACACCCGCAAGCCCGCAACATAGACCAAACGTCTACTGTTCTCGACGGTTTAGGACTTGTGGGCGGTACCGACTACGAGAAGTTATCGAGTGCCCGCTTGCTCAACAGTTCAGAATACACCGTCAATCAGGCGTTGGGTTATGTGTCTTTGCGTACAGGATTGCAGACCGACCAAGTGCTTGCCATCGCCTACGAATACACCTCTGGAGGCGTAACCTACCAAGTCGGAGAGTTTTCAAGCGACCGCACCGATGTTTCGGAAGCGTTGTTTGTGAAGTCGTTGAAGAACACAAGCAACAATCCAAAGCAAGCCAATTGGGACTTGATGATGAAGAACGTTTATTATCTTGCCTCAACGGTTGAACGCGACAAATTCCGCTTGGACGTTAAGTTTCAGAGCGATACGGCAGGCGTCTACCTTCCTTATATCCCCGAACCACAGGTGAAAAGCCAGACTTTGATAAAGGTATTAGGGGCAGACCGCTTGGATAACAACAACAATCCACACCCGAACGGATACTTCGACTATGTAGAAGGCTACACGATTTCTAACGGTCGTGTGTTCTTTCCAGCAGCCGAACCTTTTGGCGAATATATGTATAACTACTTGGTTTCAAAAGGTGTTGCAGCTGAAAAGGCAAGCAAGTATGCCTTCACGGAGCTATACGATTCGACCAAAACCATAGCAAAGCAAATTGCAGAGAAAGACAAATACCAACTTGTGGGGCAGTATCGGGGAACAAGTGCCAACGTTATTTCGCTGGGTGCATACAACGTTCCGCAAGGTTCGGTGGTGGTAACGGCAGGCGGTGTACGTCTGACGGAAGGCTCGGATTATAGCGTCGATTACAATGCGGGCGAGGTTACGATATTGAATCAGAGCATTATAGATGCGGGTACATCGGTAAACGTTTCGTTGGAAAGCCAAAGCGATTATGGGCAACAGCGCAAAACGATGTTCGGTTTGAACTGGGAATACGACTTCTCGAAGAACTTTATGATTGGTGGTACGTTTATGCACCTGTCTGAACAGGCACTGACGACAAAGGTGAATATGGGTGCCGAACCGCTCAACAACACCATTTGGGGACTCAATATGAGTTGGAAGAAGGAAAGCCAGTGGCTCACGAATATGCTCGACAAGATTCCTTTCCTGCATCTTACGCAACCTTCTCATATCTCGTTCTCTGCCGAATTTGCACAGTTGATAGCGGGACAGAGCAGCGGAACACAAGACAGGGCGTCGTATTTGGACGACTTCGAGAATGCAAAGAATACAATCGATGTAAGCCAACCTACTACTTGGATTATATCGAGTGTGCCTTCAGACTTCCCCGAATCTACCGATAAGGCAACACTTCGCAGCGGTTTCAACCGCAGTTTGTTGGCGTGGTACAACATCGACCCACTGTTTACACGTATCAGCAGTTCGCTGACGCCTGCCCATATCAAGAGCGACCTTGAACAATTGTCGAACTTCTACGTCCGAGAGGTTTACACGCGTGAGTTGTTCCCTAACCGCGAACAAAGCAATTACAACGGTTCAACATCTACGTTGTCTGTTCTTAACCTTGCTTACTATCCGACAGAGCGTGGTCCTTACAACTTCAGTCCGACGCTCGACATCAACGGACGCTTGCCAAACCCACGCCAGAAGTGGGGTGGTATGATGCGCAAGCTCGATACGAACGACTTTGAGATGGCGAATATCGAATACATTGAGTTCTGGTTGCTCGACCCATTCATCTATTCAAGCAAACAGGCTGATGGCAATCTCTACGGTGGCGACTTTTACATAAACCTTGGTGAGGTTTCGGAAGATGTGTTGCGCGACGGCAAGAAGTTCTATGAAAGCGGTATGCCAGTAGATGGTAGTCAGGCGTGGACAACCACTCAATGGGGTAAGATACCGACACAGACGACTGTAACATACGCTTTTGCGACAACAAGTGGCAGTCGTGCCTTGCAAGATGTTGGTTTCAACGGACTCAACGACGAAGAAGAACGCAACTTCTCTTCTTATCAGGCTTTCTTGACATACGCTCGCAGCCACACCAATCAGGCTGTGTTCGATTCTATCTGGGCTGACCCTGCCAACGACAACTACCATTATTTCCGTGGTTCAGACTGGGATAGAATACAAGCACCTATATTTCAACGCTACAAGTATATTAACAATCCGCAAGGAAACTCGCCCGATAGCGACAGCCGAAACGAACGTTACGATACATCGTACAAGGCAGGACCCGATGTTGAAGATATAAATCAAGACTATACGCTCAATGAATACGAAAAGTACTATCAGTATAAGATAAGCATTCGACCGGAAGACTTGGTGGTAGGACAAAACTATATCGTTGATAAGAGAGAAACTGTCGCACCACTGCGCAAAGGCGGAAGCGCACCTGTTACGTGGTATCAGTTCCGCATTCCTGTGCGAGAATATCAGAAACGTGTAGGAGGCATCAACGATTTCACGAGCATTCGCTTTATGCGTATGTTCCTTACCAACTTTGAGAAGCCTATCGTGATGCGCTTTGCAACGCTCGACCTCGTGCGTGGAGAGTGGCGTCAGTATCAGCAAAACCTTACCAACTCTGCTTCAACATCAGGAACAATGTCTGTTGGTGCGGTGAGCATCGAGGAAAACAACGACAAAACGCCTGTAAACTATGTGCTTCCTCCAGGTATTTCGCGCGAGCAAGACCCTTCACAGCCACAACTTGTGCAGAGCAACGAGCAGGCGTTGGCAATGACGGTGCACAATTTGGGCAACAAGGAATCGAAAGCGGTTTATAAAAACACTACGCTCGATATTCGCCAATACAAGCGTTTGCAGATGTTTGTGCACGCCAATGCGCTCAAACCGAACGTTACTAATCTTGCCGACAATCAGTTGGCGGTGTTTGTTCGTTTGGGTTCTGATTACAAGAACAATTACTATGAATACGAAATACCATTGAAACTAACGCCCGAAAAGCAGTACGACAAGTATTCGCGACAGGACTGTGAGGTGGTTTGGCCAATAGAAAATATGCTCGATGTGCCTATTTCGGTGTTCACAGATGTGAAGAAGAAACGCAACGAGGGACGCGGAAACGGCACGGCAAGCTATAATAAGGAGTTCTCTGTGTACGACGATAAACGCCCTGCCAATCGTGTCAGTGTGATGGGTAATCCAACATTGGGCGAGATAAAGACGATGATAATCGGTGTGCGCAACCTCTCGAACAGCGAGAAGAGCGGTGAAGTGTGGGTGAACGAAATGCGTTTGCTCGAGTTCAACAACGAAGGTGGTTGGGCTGCACGTGGACAACTCAACATTCAGCTGTCGGATTTCGGTACGGTAGATATCAATGCCAGCCACAGCACTGACGGCTTTGGCGGTCTTGAACAAGGTGTAAACGCACGCAAGAAGGAAACCAATACCGATGTTACGGTTACTACAAGCCTTGAGTTGGGTAAGTTCTTCCCCGACAAGGCGAAAGTTACCGCACCTTTATATTATAGTGTAACAAAGAACGAAAGCCGTCCGAAGTACAATCCGCTCGATACGGATATGCAGTTAGATGCTACGCTCGACGGTGCTGCGAACCAACATGAGCGCGACTCGATAGAGTCTATCGCCGTTACGAAGCGTACAACTACCAACTTCTCGCTGTCGAATGCGCGTGTGGGAATACAGAACAAACGCCACCCAATGCCTTACGACCCAGCCAACTTCTCGTTCTCTTACAGTCATTCTCACGCACATACGACAGGCGAAACAACCGTGTACGAGAATGAAGACAACTGGCGCGGTGCGATGAACTACAACTGGACGCCTGTCTACAAGTCATTGAGTCCTTTCAAGAAACTTATCAAAAGCAAGTCGAAATGGTTCGACATAGTCAAGCGTTTCGAAATGAATTGGTTGCCACAGAATGTTGCTTTCAATACGGAAATTACCCGTAACTACTACGAGTTGCAACAACGCGATATGGATTCGGCTGAGAAGAATATGTTGCCGCTAACGTTTAGCGAGCAGTTCTTGTGGAACCGCGACTTTGCCGTGCGTTGGGATTTGACACGCAACCTGCACTTAAACTTCCAGAGTGCTACACACGCAGAGATAGAAGAGCCTTACACACCAATCAATAAAGACCTTTATCCAGACCGTTACGAGGCGTGGAAGGATTCGGTATGGACGAGCTTGAAGAATTTTGGTACGCCGTTGGACTACCAACAGAACTTCACGCTTTCTTATCAGTTGCCGCTTAATATGCTGCCAATATTCGATTGGGTGAACGCCGATGCGAATTACAATTCTGCCTACACTTGGGTACGTGGTGCAAAACAGGAGAACGGTACATCGTTGGGCAACACGATTACGACCAACCGCACATTGAATATAAACGGTACGCTCAACTTGGAACGACTCTACAACCATATTCCTTTCTTGAAAAAGACCAATGAAAGGTTCAACAAGTCGCGTCCGAGCATTAACAAGAGTGGCTCGCTTGAAGGGCGCGGTCGCATTGACACAGGTAACTTAGCCGAGCAGCTGAACAAGGAACTGGGAGGAGATACCAAGAAAAAGAAAGATGGTGAGACTGAAAAGAAGAAGGCTTTGCCCAAGAACGCAAAGAGTTTCGAGCAAGAAGTAACGATTCCTGCCGATACAGCGATTGTTGTTTCGCACTCAAAGAAGACCAAGCGTATTGTTGTTTCGCTGAAAGATGCTGACGGACATTCGGTGAAATTGAAGTGGAAGAAGATGGACGAAAATAGACTGAAATTGTACAACAAGACCGATTCTATCATGCGTTTGAAACTCACCGTTATACCGAAGGAACCGCTCGACAACAAAGGTTGGTATAAGACAGCGCAATGCGTGGCGCGTGCTTTGATGATGGTGCGCACTGCCAGCATATCTTATCGCAACCAGTACTCTATGTCGTTGCCGGGCTTCATGCCGATGATTGGCGATGCGTTCGGACAGACTCACCGAAGCGGAGTGATGTCGCCGGGTCTGAATTTTGCTTTTGGTGCTATCGACGACAGCTATATCGAACGTGCAAGAGAGAGGGGGTGGCTACTTGTTTCAGACAGTATTGCCACGCCCGCATCGACAAACAAGACGGAAGACTTGCAGCTTCGTGCAACGCTCGAGCCTATCCGCGACTTGAAGATAGACCTCAATGCAAGCCGTATGGAAACGGTTTCAAAGAGCGTGCAATATATGTATGCAGGCAATCCTACCACGCAAAGCGGTACGCTGACGATGACAACAATCTCAATCGGTACGGCTTTCGAGAGTCAGGGCAATGCCAACAACGGCTATCACAGTGCTACTTTCGAGAAGTTTGCCAAGTCGCTCGATGATTATCGCAGCCGTGTAGAGGCTCGTTACATCGGTGCAAACTATCCGATGTCGATGGGTGGAGGCAAGTTCGACCCACGTGTGGGAACGGTAAATAAGTATAGTTCCGATGTAATGATACCCGCTTTCCTGAACTCTTATACAAGTATGAGCGGCAACGGACTGAACATCTTCCCTAAACTGAAGAGCTTGCTGCCCAACTGGACCATTCGTTACAGCGGGCTTTCACGCTTGCCGTTCTTCCAGAACATTTTCAAGAGCGTCAATATCAACCACTCTTACAAGAGCATTTTTGCCATTGGCTCTTATCAAAGTTTCAATACGTGGCAGGAATATATGAACGGTTTGGGATTTGTGAAAGATGCTACGTCGGGCGCACCCATACCAAGTTCGATGTATAATATTTCGCAAGTGAGCATAAACGAGGCGTTCTCGCCGTTGCTCGGTATCGATGTTACCTTGCAGAACAATCTTACGGCTCGTTTGGAATATCGCCAGACGCGTGTTTTGTCGCTCTCTATGACGAGTGTTCAGATAAACGAAGCAATGTCGAAAGATTGGGTTGTCGGCTTCGGCTATCGCATTAATAACGTGAATTTGTTTGGCGGTCGCAACTCACGATTGGTCAAGAACACGAAGAAGAAAGGCAGTCAGCAAGACCAACAGAATAACAACACGCAGAGCGTGAGCAGCAAGAACAGCGGCGGTATCAACCGCGACCTGAACCTTCGCCTCGATTTAAGCTATCGCAAACAAGCCTCTATCACCCGCGATATTGCAACGATTACATCAGCTGCATCGAGTGGAAACACTGCTTTCAAGGCTTCCTTCGTTGGCGACTACACGTTGAGCCGCCTTATTACGGCAAGCATTTATTACGACATTCAAATCAATACGCCGTTGCTTTCTTCGAGCAGCTATCCTACAACGACCCACGACTTCGGTGTCAGCCTGAAGCTTAGCCTCACCCGATAAGTAATAACTCTACTAACGAAATGGGGAGGGTAATTTTGTAAAGATAATTCTGTTAAAAACTGATAACTGCGCTTTGGCATTGCGAAAGCGGCTGTTTTGGACGGTAAAACCTACGCTTTTACGTTGCAAAACAGCCGCTTTTGGAACGTAAAACAATAGGTTTTGTAATACGTTGATACATAATGAATTATGCAATAGCTATGTTTGTGAAAAATATTTACATATCTATTGTCATCTTTTTGAGATACTTGACCGCCTGTCATCGAATATTTGAATTGGATATATCGAACACGCTTGTCCAACTAATTAATTGGATAAATAACTCCGACAGATAAAACAAAGTTTCATATAATATTATACTTATTATAAGAAAGGATAATGCTCTCTTGTAGAAAGACGGTTGTATAGAACTTTTTATAAAGGCTGATACTCTATAAGAAAGATGTCTTCTGCTATTGGATAGTAGAAGAAAAGTGTGTTAAAAACAATGAAATCAGAAGAGTTTGCTTGTTTGTTAGAACTATAATGTATATATTTGTAAAGTAGAAGCAATCAACTACTAATATCAAACTTATTGTATTATTATAAATCTTTAGTTATATGAAACTCAAAACAAAACTCTTATTTACTTTAGTGCTCGGCTTATGGAGCGGTGCGCTAAGCGTAGTCAATGCGTCAGTTGCTCAAAATAAGTCGCAGGGCGAGACAGAAAAGTCGCTTTGTCTTGTCGTTAAGTTGCAGGCAGGGGGCGAAAGTATCTTCTTTTTGGGAGAAAACCCCAAGTTATCGTATTTTGCCGACAGTTTGGCGGTTGTTTATCACGACCAGCAATTGAATTTTGCGTTGGAAGACCTGAAGGATTATCACTTCGAAGAGCGCGAGCCAACGGGAATTGGTCAGATAAAAGAACAGGGCGTGCAGCAGGGACAAACCAACTTCTCGCAAGGTATTGCTGTTTTTAGGAACTATCCAGCAGGCAGTAAAATTACGGTCTTTACGAGCGAAGGACGCCGAGTTGCTACCGTCGTAACAGACAAAGAAGGCAGTGCGCAGCTTGATATGCGTGAGCAACCATCTGGAATTTATATCATCAACGTAGGGAAACGTTCCTTTAAGTGGTTGAAGAACTAATAACTAAATCTAAATCCCAATAATATTAACAACAATCCCATCAGTAGAATTAAATACATACAGATTTAATTCCGCCAATGGGTTCTTAAAACATCTGAATTATGAAAAAGAGACTTTTACTCTGCACGATGGCTGCTTTTGCTCTCGTTGCAAATGTTTGCGCTCAGGAATGGAAAATGGTTGTAGCGCACACCGACAACACGTTCGACACAATCGCCGTAGAAAAGGTTAAAGAGGTAACGTTTTTCAAAGGCAACTCGGAAATTCCAGACCCAAAAGAATTGGGCATTGAATTTGTGAAAATACCAGCAGGCTCTTTCCTAATGGGTAGTCCTTTGGAAGAACCGCAACGCGAATCTGGTGAAATACAGCATAGGGTTGAGCTGAGCAAGGATTTTTATATGAGCAAATACCCCATTACTTTCAAACAGTATGATAAGTTCTGCGAGGCGACAGGTCGCCAAAAGCCTGACGATTACACTTGGGGACGCGAGAACCGCCCTGTTATCGACGTAAGTTGGGACGATGCCGTAGCCTTTTGCGAATGGATTGGCTGCCGCTTACCGACCGAAGCCGAGTGGGAATATGCCTGCAAGGCAGGAACTACTACTCCGTTTAATACTGGCGACAACCTGACGACTGACGAAGCCAACTACGATGGCAATTATCCTTACAACAATAATGAGAAAGGAACTTATCGTAAGAAGACCGTGCCTGTTGGAACGTTAGGTAAGCCCAACGCTTGGGGACTCTGCGATATGCACGGCAACATACAAGAATGGTGCTCCGACTGGTACGCTGAATATAGTGCAGCAGACGAAGTCGTTACCGACCCGAAAGGTCCCGATAACGGTACATATCGCATATTGCGTGGTGGAAGTTGGACTACTCGTGCTATGCAGTGCCGCAGTGCCTATCGTGGTGGCATCGAACCCAGCAGCCGTTTGGACGATGCAGGCTTTCGTGTAGTATTGGTGAAGTAAAAGACAGAAAGAATGCGAAAGATGCGGGGCAGCAAGAATAATTTGCTGCCCCGCATTGGCTATATAAAAGTTCATAAGATGTCAGATTATGGCATAGAAATAAGAAAGCCTGCAAGAAAAGATTTCTTGCAGGCTGAAAAATATCTGTTGTTTCCTTTTGTTTGCTAATTCCGATTAGAGCTTTTCAATTCCTAATCAGACCTTATCTAACCTTTGATTAGAACTCAGCGTTCTTTGGTGTGCGTGCAAATGGAATGACGTCGCGAATGTTCTGCATACCCGTTACGAAGAGAATGAGACGCTCGAAACCAAGTCCGAAACCGCCGTGAGGGCATGTTCCATACTTGCGGGTGTCAAGATACCAATCGTAAACTTCTTCCTTCATACCGCGATTGTGGATTTCTTCGAGCAGCTTTTCGTAGCTTTCCTCACGAACAGAACCACCAATGATTTCGCCAATGCGTGGGAAGAGTACGTCGGTGCCCTGCATTGTCTTTCCGTCTTCGTTCTTCTTCATATAGAAAGACTTAATCTGACTTGGGTAGTCGGTCATAATTACTGGGCGTTTGAAGTGTTCTTCTACCAAGTAGCGTTCGTGTTCGCTGCTCAAGTCCATTCCCCATTCAGCTACTGGGAACTCGAATTTAACACCGTCTTCTTGTGCTTTCTTCAATATTTCGAAGCCTTCTGTGTAGGTAAGGCGCACGAAAGTATCTTTCAAAACACCTTCAAGGCGGGCAATAAGTTCCTTGTCAATCATTTGGTTGAGGAACTCAAGGTCGTCCTTACAGTTCTCCAATGCCCAACGAACACAATATTTAATGAAGTCTTCTTCCAAGTCCATCAATTCTTGCTGGTCGATAAACGCCACTTCGGGCTCTATCATCCAAAACTCTGCCAAGTGTCTTGGCGTATTAGAGTTTTCTGCACGGAACGTAGGACCGAACGTATAGATAGCTCCGAGTGCTGTTGCACCGAGTTCGCCTTCCAACTGTCCCGATACGGTAAGATGGGTTTTCTTGCCAAAGAAGTCAGCACTGTAATCCACTTCGTCTGATTTTGCCACACGGTCTAAGTCGAGTGTGGTTACTTGGAACATATTTCCTGCACCTTCAGCATCGCTACCTGTGATGAGCGGTGTGTGGAAATAGTAGAATCCGTGTTCGTGGAAGTACTGGTGAATGGCTATTGCCATGTGGTGGCGAATGCGGAATACTGCACCGAAAGTATTGGTGCGAAGACGCATATGTCCATACTTACGCATATACTCGAAGCTCTGTCCTTTCTTCTGCATAGGGTAGTCGCTTGGGCAAAGACCATATACTTCTATTTCTTTACACTGAATTTCAGAAGTCTGTCCCTTGCCTTGGCTCTCTACGAGCACACCTGTTGCGCTGATACAAGCACCTGTTGTTATGCTTTTTAGTATTTCGCCGTCCACAGAAGCTGGGTCTACAACCACCTGAATGTTCTTAATGGTAGAACCGTCGTTCAACGCAATGAAATCGACAGCTTTACTGCTACGATGAGAACGTACCCACCCTCTAACGTTTATATCTTTTCCAAAGTCGGTGCAACTTAAAGCATCGACGACTTTTGTTCTTTTCATTATTGCTTGTTTATTAATAAACTCCTCATACATAGCCACGGCTTTACGCCACAACTATGTGCGAGGAGTTTAGTTTTTTATTATTCAAAAGCTCCCATACGAAGCATATCTACCTCTTGTTCGGTGAGGTAACGCCAATCGCCACGACGGAGATTCTTCTTTGTAAGACCTGCAAACTGTACGCGGTCGAGCTTTACAACACGGTAGCCAAGACTTTCGAAGATGCGGCGAACAATGCGGTTCTTGCCACTGTGGATTTCGATTCCCACCTGACTTTGGTCGCGTTCGTCGGCGTATTCAATCGCATCAGCCTTGATTTCTCCATCTTCAAGTTCAATACCATCAGATATTTGCTGAAGCGTCTGTGGTGTTACAGGCTTGTCGAGGAATACGTGGTAAACCTTCTTCTTCAAGAACTTAGGGTGAGTAAGTTTGCTTGCAAGGTCGCCATCGTTGGTAAGCAGCAGCACACCCGTAGTATTGCGGTCGAGGCGTCCTACTGGGTAGATGCGCTCAGGGCAGATACCTTTCACGAGATCCATAACGGTTTTACGCTGTTGTGGGTCGTCGCTTGTGGTAACATAGTCCTTTGGCTTGTTCAAAAGAACATATACCTTCTTTTCGAGAGAAACTGGTTGGTCTTTGAATTTCACTTCGTCGGCACGCAAAATCTTTGTTCCGAGTTCTGTTACTACTTCACCATTCACAGTTACTGCACCTGCTTGGATAAACTCATCAGCCTCACGACGTGAGCAAACACCTGCATTTGCGAGGTATTTGTTCAAACGCAATGGTTCGTTAGGGTCGATGTTCTCCTCCTTGTATTCTATGCGCTTCTTGAGCGAATATTTTGCATTTGGGTCGTAGTTGGCATTGTGTGGGCGATAGCCACCTTGTTGTCCGTAACCACCTTGGCGGTTGTTGTAGCCACCCTGACGGTTGTTCTGATAGCCACGGTTGTTGTATCCGCCACGGCTCTGATAGCCACCTTGACGGTTGTTCTGATAGCCACCACGGCTCTGATAGCCGCCTTGACGGTTGTTCTGATAGCCGCCACGGCTCTGGTAACCACCTTCTTCGCCATTGTTGTTGTAGCGTGGGCGATAGCCGCCTTGCTGTTGGCGATTCTGGTAGCCTCCTTCTTCGCCCTCGTTCGTATTGTAGTGAGGACGATAGCCACCACGGTTGTTGTAATTGTTTTGTCTGTTCTGGTAGCCGCCACGACTTTGGTAGCCACCTTCTTCGCCGCCGTTGTTGTAGCGTGGGCGATATCCGCCTTGCTGTTGGCGGTTCTGATAGCTGTTGCCATAGCTGCCGGTACGTGGGCGATAGCCTGTCTTGCGTTCGGCTGTGCCACCTCCTTGTAGATTAGAACCGAAGCCCTCAGGACGAAATCCTCCTTCTTCATTATTGTTTTCACGGTCAGTTCCGTAGGCACGTTGTGCTTGAATGCGGGGACGTTGTGGGCGTCCTGTGCTGTGATAGCTTCTTTCGTAATAACTTCCTTGTCCGGCAGTTGAGTAGCCTTCTCGGCTATTCTCAGTCTGTCCAGACTGATTTTCTTTGTTCTCGAGTTCTTCTGTCATAATTTTAATCCTTTTAAAATAATACTTAACCTCACGGTCGAAACTTAACTATACTTATATTTATGTTTTGTTTATACTTCTCTTATATATACAATAAGGTGTGATATGTTGTCGTTTCGCCTTATGTTATATTCCTGTGTAGTTGAGCGGTGTGATTGCCATAAGTTCGGCTTTCACTTCCTCGCTCACGTTCAATGTCTGTATAAAGTCGTGAATGCTCTCAGCTGTCATTTGCGTATTGGTACGTGTCAGCGCTTTCAATGCTTCGTATGGGTGTGGGTATGCCTCGCGACGGAGTATGGTCTGAATGGCTTCTGCCACTACTGCCCACGTATTTTCCAAGTCGGCATTCAGTCTTTCTTGATTCAAGATGAGCTTGCGGAGCCCCTTCAGCGTACTCTGAATAGAGATAACGCCGTGTCCGAACGGCACACCGATGTTGCGCAATACGGTAGAGTCGGTAAGGTCGCGCTGCAAACGGCTTACGGGAAGTTTCTGTGCAAGAAACTGCAACACGGCGTTTGCTATGCCAAGGTTGCCCTCGCTGTTTTCAAAGTCGATAGGATTCACCTTGTGGGGCATTGCACTCGACCCAACTTCGCCTGCTTTAATCTTCTGTTTGAAGTATTCCATAGAGATATACAGCCAGAAGTCGCGGTCCAAGTCGATGATGATGGTGTTGATTCGGCGCATTGCATCGAATATGCTGCCAAGGTGGTCGTAGTTGCTAATCTGCGTTGTCCATTGCTCGCGCTGCAATCCGAGATGTTCGCTCACGAACTTGTTGCCGAATGCTTTCCAGTCGTATTCAGGGTAAGCCACGTGGTGTGCGTTGAAGTTACCCGTTGCGCCACCAAACTTTGCTGTAAGTTTGCAAGCCTTCAAACTTTCCAATTGCTCCTGCAAACGATATACGAACACTTCTATCTCTTTGCCCAAACGAGTTGGCGAGGCAGGTTGTCCGTGCGTTTTAGCCAACATCGGAACGTCTTTCCATTCGTTGGCATATTGCTGGAGCTGTGCGATAAGTTCTTCAACTTGTGGATAATATACATCTTTCAGTGCTTCCAGTATCGACAGGGGCACACTGGTGTTATTGATATCTTGCGATGTAAGCCCGAAGTGTATGAACTCCTTGTAGGCGTCCAAGCCGCCAATCTTGTCGAATTGTTCCTTAATGAAATATTCTACGGCTTTTACATCGTGGTTTGTGATGCTTTCTATCTCTTTCACTCTTGCCGCATCTTCTTCCGTAAAGTTATCGTAGATGTTGCGTAACTTTCCGAAAAGCTGTTTGTCGAACGATGCCAACTGTGGCAAAGGCAACTCGCACAGCGATATGAAGTATTCAATCTCCACACGCACTCTGTACTTTATGAGAGCAAATTCGGAGAAATAATTTGCGAGTTTTTCGGTTTTGCCTCTATAACGGCCATCTACTGGCGATACGGCGGTTAAAACATCAAGAACCATAGTTTTTTATTTATTCAATTGCAAATTTAGTGTTTTAAATCGATATGTAAGCAAAGTTTTGCTATAATCTTTGTATTTTAAAGGTTAAAGGTTGCTTATAAAAACAAAAACACCTCACAACTCAACGTTGCAAGGCTATCCTCGTCTTCTTGTGGGCGTTGACGGATTCGAACCGCCGACCCTCTGCTTGTAAGGCAGATGCTC
>OLNQ01000804.1_pt1 | contig 32038 bp, 29 predicted proteins | sample 1672821 | NCBI WGS metagenome assembly OLNQ01 (sample SAMEA3136727, study PRJEB25190) | human gut metagenome | biome: human gut; feature: human-associated habitat; material: faeces | place: Austria | collected 2013 | reverse complement strand
GCCATCATCTTCACCGGCGGCCCCGCGACGGTGTTTGAGCCGAACGCCCCCGCGCTTGACAACGCCATTTTCGAGCTGGGCCTGCCCATTCTCGGCATCTGCTACGGCCAGCAGCTGATGATCCATCAGCTCGGCGGCGCCTGCCGCAGAGCCGAGGTCCGCGAGTACGGCAAGGTGGAGCTGACGCACGACGGCACGAGCCTGCTGTTCGACGGCGTTGAGCCGACGAGCATCTGCTGGATGAGCCACGGCGTCGAGGTCGAAAGGCTCTCCCCCGGCTTCCGCGCCATCGCGCACACCGCGGGCTGCGCCTACGCCGCCATCGAGAACGCGGAAAAGAAGCTCTACGGCGTGCAGTTCCACCCCGAGGTGCTGCACACCGTCCACGGCACCGAAATTCTGAAGGACTTTCTCTATAAGGTCTGCGGCCTTGCCCCCGAGTGGAGCATGGCGAATTACGTCAGCGAGGCCATCGAGGAGGTCCGCGCCAAGGTCGGCGGCGGCAAGGTGCTGCTGGCGCTCTCCGGCGGCGTGGACAGCGCCGTGGCTGCCGCGCTCCTCTACCGCGCGGTCGGCGAACAGCTCACCTGCATCTTTGTCGACCACGGCCTGCTGCGCAAGGACGAGGGCGATCAGGTCGAGCGCGCCATGCACGACTGCCTCGGCATGCGCATCGTGCGCGTGAACGCGCAGGAGCGTTTTCTCACCAAGCTTGCCGGCATCTCCGAGCCGGAGCGCAAGCGCAAGATCATCGGCGAGGAGTTCATCCGCGTCTTTGAGGAACAGGCGAAGCAGATCGGCAAGGTCGATTTCCTCGCACAGGGTACCATTTACCCCGATGTCGTCGAGAGCGGTCTGGGCGGTGAGTCCACCGTCATCAAGAGCCACCACAACGTGGGCGGCCTGCCCGATACTGTGGACTTCAAGGAGCTGGTGGAGCCTCTGCGCAACCTGTTCAAGGACGAAGTCCGTCAGGCTGGCCGTGAGCTGGGTCTGCCCGAGTATCTGGTCAGCCGCCAGCCCTTCCCCGGCCCCGGTCTGGGCATCCGCATCATCGGCGAAGTGACCCCCGAGAAGGTCGCTATCGTGCAGGACGCCGACGCCATCTGGCGTGAGGAGATCGCCAAGGCCGGCCTTGATAAGGAGATCAGCCAGTATTACGCCGCTCTGACCAATATGCACAGCGTCGGCGTTATGGGCGACGAGCGCACCTACGACTACGCCGTTGCGCTGCGCGCCGTGACCACCACCGACTTCATGACCGCAGAAAGCTATGACATGCCGTGGGATGTTCTGGGCACTGTCACCAGCCGCATCGTCAACGAAGTCAAGCACGTCAATCGCGTGTTCTACGATTGCACCGGTAAGCCGCCTGCAACCATTGAGCTCGAGTAATTCCCAATAGCGCCAACACCCCGGAGGGGTCCGTGAAAACGGAACCTCCGGGGTGTTTTTATCTTTCGGCACGATCAAACAAGCCATAACGTTCAAAGCGTCTCCTATATCAGCGCTCCCCCGAAGTCTTTTGAACGCAGTATTTTACACAAAAAGTCCGAAACCTCTTTCTTCTCTGCCTGCAGGGGAGTATAATAGATTCTGTTGTTTGCAAAATAGGAAAGGGGAAGTATCAACTATGGAATCGAAGCAGAGGCTTTTGGAGCCGCAGCTCGTCCAAACAGGAAGGGCGGATCAGTTCAGCCGCAAGGTGTTCTGCGACGGAATGCGGGACGGCGTGCCCATTGCACTGGGCTACTTTGCGGTATCGTTTTCGCTGGGCATCGCGGCGCGCAAGGCGGGTTTTACGCCGTTTCAGGGGTTTCTTGTCAGCCTGCTGAACAATGCCTCCGCAGGAGAATATGCCGCATTTGCGTTGATCATGGCAAACGCCACCTATTTTGAGGTGGCGGTCATTACTTTAATCGCCAATGCGCGGTATCTGCTGATGAGCTGTGCACTGGCACAGCGCTTTGCTCCGGAAACGCCCTTCTGGCATCGGCTGCTCATCGGCTATGATGTCACGGACGAACTGTTCGGCATTACTATCGCCCGCCCGGGCAACCTGAACCCGTACTATACCTATGGCGCTATCCTGCTGGCAGCGCCGGCTTGGGCTTGTGGTACGGCGCTGGGCATTATAGCGGGCAACCTGCTGCCGCTGCGGGTAGTCAGCGCCCTGAGCGTGGCACTTTACGGAATGTTTCTGGCCATCATCATCCCGCCGGCCCGCAAGGATCGGATCGTTGCGGTGCTGGTCGTCATCAGCTTTGCGCTGAGTTTTCTGTGCAGCTATCTGCCGGGCATCTCGGCACTCTCCGAAGGCACCCGCACCATCCTTTTGACAGTGGCGATCTCCGGTGCAGCAGCGGTGCTGTTCCCGGTCAGGCAGGAGGAAAACGAAGATGACGCATAACAATTATATCTATATTGCGGTCATGGCGCTGGTGTCCTATGCCATCCGCATCCTGCCGCTGACGCTGATCCGCAAACCGATCAAAAACCGCTTCATCCAGTCGTTTTTGTACTATGTGCCCTATGTAACGCTGGCTGTGATGACCTTTCCGGCCATCATTCAGGCAACGCAGAGCCCGGCAGCCGGTGCTGTTGCGTTGGTGGTGGGCATTGCCGCCGCATGGTTTGGAGCAAGTCTGTTTCAGGTGGCTGCGGGCTGCTGCGCCGTGGTGTTCGTGCTGGAATTTTTTATCTGATGCCTTATTGCGGGAGAACAAAATGAAGAAGATCCTTGTAACCGGTGCAGGCGGCTTTGTGGGCTCCCGCGTGGTGCAGCAATGGGCGGGGCATTACGAGCTGTGCACCTTTCCTAAAGGCTTTCTGGCAACAGCAGGGGAGGACGCCGTGCGGCAGGTAGTTTTGCAGCAGCGCCCGGATGTCATTCTGCACACTGCCGCCATTTCGGATACCGGCTACTGCGCCGGCCACCCGGAGCAGGCTTACCGCGCCAATGTGGAACTGTCGGTCTGGCTTGCCCGGGCGGCAGCTGAGATCGGCGCAAAGCTGGTGGCTTTCAGCTCGGATCAGGTCTATGCCGGTGTGGAGCAGTCCGGCCCGCTGCCGGAAACGATTCCGTTAAAGCCTGCCAATGTGTACGGGCAGGGCAAGCTGGAAATGGAGCAGCGGGTGCAGGCGCTCTGCCCGGGTGCCGTATTGCTGCGCGCCACATGGATGTACGACCTGCCGGGCTACCGGCTGCCCATCCGGGGCAACCTGCCGCTGAACCTTCTGCGTGCGGCGCAGCGGGGAGAATCTGTCCGCTTTTCTGTCCGGGACTTCCGGGGCATCACCTATGTCCGGCAGGCGGTGGCGCTGTTGGAAGCTGCCTTGACCCTGCCCGGCGGGGTCTACAACTTTGGCAGCGAAAACACTAAAAACATGGTGCTGACCGCCCGGCAGTTCGCTGAGACACTGGGGATCACGGTCGATATTCAGGAAGCTGACTGGGCACGGAATCTTGCGATGGATTGCAGCAAGCTGCGGGCGCAGGGCATCGTATTTGACACCACACAGGCAGGTCTGACGCGCTGTTTGCGGGATTATGGACTGCTCTGACCGCAGAAATGCAAATTTTCCGTATCGCACAAAAAACAGAGAAAAGCACGAAAAAAGCAGGGGATTCTGTATGATGCCCACCCGGAAGGGCTGGACAAATCATGCGGAAGTCCTGCTTTTTTGCTTGTCTGCCGAAGAAAAGTTCGCTTAAAGGATGCAGCATTTCTTCATATAAAAAGTCATACTTATTTTACATCTTATCTGCATTTTGCTATAATATTTTCGCTTTTTTGCAAAGCATCCGAACCGCATAAACCTTTAAAACCTTGAGGAGAGTGGAATTTTTGAAGGAAGTCAAGCTTGAAGAAGCGGCTTATCAGTTTGAAGCCAAAATGTCCCTGCGGCAGGCCATCCCGCTGGGCTTGCAGCATGTCTGCGCCATGTTCGTGGGCAACCTGACCCCGCTGCTGATCATTACCAGCGCCTGCGGCATTGCAGGCGGCGAGTTTGCAGACCTGCAGGTCACCCTGCTGCAGAGCGCCATGTTCGTGGCAGGCATCGTTACGCTGGTGCAGTTGTTCACCATCGGACCCGTGGGCGGCGCAGTGCCTATCATCATGGGTACCAGTTCCGGCTTTATCGGCGTGTTCAACAGCGTTGTGGGCACGATGGGCGGCGGTGTGCTGGCCTATGGCGCGATCATGGGCGCATCCATCATCGGCGGTATTTTTGAAAGCGTGCTGGGCTTCTTCCTGAAGCCGCTGCGCAGGTTCTTCCCGCCGGTGGTCACCGGCACGGTGGTGCTTTCCATCGGTCTTTCGCTGATCTCGGTGGGTATCAACTCCTTCGGCGGCGGCAACAAGGCCAAGGACTTCGGCTCTGTGGAGAACCTGCTTCTGGCACTGTTCGTGCTGGTGGTCATCCTGTTCTTCAAGCATTGGACTACCGGCTTCCTTAGCTCCTCTGCCATCCTCATCGGCATTCTGGCCGGTTATGTGGTTGCTTTCATTATGGGTCTGGTGCTGCCCACCACCGGCGTGACTGCTGATGGTGTAGAGTTCACCAAGGCATGGGTGCTCAACTGGAACAAGGTGGCACAGGCCTCCTGGTTCGCAGTACCCAAGCTGATGCCGGTCAAGGTGGTATTCGATGCCCGTGCGATCCTGCCGGTGCTGATCATGTTCATCGTTACCGCAGTGGAGACTGTGGGCGATATCTCCGGCGTGATGGAGGGCGGCATGAACCGTGAGCCCTCTGATAAGGAGCTGTCCGGCGGCGTCATCTGCGATGGCCTCGGCTCTACCTTTGCCGCACTGTTCGGCGTGTTGCCCAACACCTCCTTCAGCCAGAACGTGGGTCTGGTGGCTATGACCAAGGTGGTTAACCGTATGGCACTGGCCTCCGGTGCTGTGTTCCTGATCCTCTGCGGCCTGATTCCCAAGCTGGGCGCGCTGATTTCCATTATGCCGCAGGCCGTTCTGGGCGGTGCTGCCGTTATGATGTTCTCTTCCATCGTGGTCAGCGGCATCCAGCTGATCACCAAGGAAAAGATGACTCCGCGCCACCTGACCATCGTGTCTGTGGCACTGGGCGTGGGCTATGGCATGGGTGCCAACAGCGGCATTCTGGCACAGGCTCCGCAGGCCCTCCAGCTGATCTGCGGCGAGTCCGGCATTGTTCCGGCCGCCTTTGTGGCAATTCTGCTGAACGTGCTGCTGCCCAAGAACGATATGGCAGAATAAATTTTAACTTTTTTGTCGGGCAAGGGCTTCCAGCTGCTGCAACACCTCCGGGGTGTCTGCATCCAGCAGCTCTGCGCTGTCCGCAATGTAAACCGTGCGCACCTGCGCAGGATACTTTTTAAGCAGCACGTTGCCGCCTTTATTTTCCGGCAGGGTGAGCAGTTCCGGAAAGAAACTGCTTCCAAACAGAACGGGACTTCCAACAAGAGGCGCCGGGTCGTTTTCGGCCACGGCTCCCAGACGGAAGATCTCCCGTTCTGTTTCTTTTTGCCATTCTGCCGGGTACAAACGCTCCTGGCAGAAGCGCTCTGTCATAGCTTCTACCGTCTCCCGGCGCAGCAGGGGCTGATCCCCGGGCAGAAACATACAGCCGCTAAGCTCCGGCAGCTGCTCCAGCAGCGCCGAAAGACCCAGCCGAACGGTATCGTTGCGGCCGGGCAGGCTGTGAAGCAGCACCGGGACGCCCTGCGCCCTGCACAGTGCCTGCACCTCCTCCGAGCGGGTCACCACGATGCGGGCAGCGATACCGGGTGTGGCGGTAGCGTCAAAAGCACGGCAGAGCATGGGTTGCCCGCAAAAATCTGCCAGTAGCTTGTTTGTGCCAAACCGGCGGCTCAGCCCGGAGGCCATGATCACACAGCCGACCGTAAGCGACTTCTTCATACAAAAACACCCCTTCAGCAGCATTTTATAATAGTATTATATCGAAAGCTGTGCTAAAATAAAAGCAGAGATATCGCAGCGATAGAAAAGAGAGGTACTGCACATGATGACGATCCGAGAATACAAGCGGGCAGAAAGTCTGGAGGAAGCGTGGCAGCTGAACCAGAAAAAACCAAACCGCATTTTGGGCGGCATGATCTGGTTGAAGATGGAAACCATCAATGTCGGCACCGCCATTGACCTTTCCGGTCTGGGACTGGATACCATTGAGGAGAACGAGGAGGGCTTTTCCATCGGCGCTATGGTCACCCTGCGCCAGCTGGAACAGCACCCGGGGCTTGCCGCCTACACCCACGGCGCTATGCGGGAGGCTGTGCGCCATATCGTGGGCGTGCAGCTGCGCAATCTGGCTACTGTGGGCGGCAGCATTTACAGCCGGTTCGGCTTTTCGGACGTGCTGACCATGTTCCTTGCCATGGACTGTGATGTAGAACTGTACAAGGGCGGCATCCTGCCTTTGCAGGAATATGCCCAGCGCCCCTACGACCGGGACATTCTGGTGCGGCTGATCGTAAAAAAGACACCGATGCAGCTTTATTACCAGTCGGTGCGCAACAGCCAGACCGATATCCCGGTGCTGACCTGTGCCGCCGCCCGGATGGAGACCGGAGATTACCGCATCGTGATCGGTGCGCGTCCGCTGCGCGCCGTGCGGTTCGAACTCCCGGCAGAGCCTGCCCTTGCGGCAGAACAGCTTGCCGCACAGTTTGCCGAAGGCGTAAAAGCGCAGATCGTTACCGGCTCCAATATGCGCGGCAGCGCCGAATACCGAAGGCATCTGGCAGGCGTGCTGACAAAGCGCGCAGTGCTGGAGCTGGAACAGCGTAAAATGCAGGAGGAAAAGTAAATGCAGATCACACTTACCTTGAACGGCATTCGGGTGTCCGAGGAGATCGCCCCGGATATGCTTTTGATCGATTTTGTCCGTGCACACGGCTGCAAGAGCGTCAAGCGCGGCTGCGAAACTTCCAACTGCGGTCTGTGCACCGTGTTTATGGACGATAAGCCTGTGCTGTCCTGCTCCGTGCTGGCAGCCCGCGCCGATGGGCACAAGATCACCACGCTGGAGGGTTTGCAGGAGGAGGCTGCCGAGTTCGGTGCCTTTATCGCAGATCAGGGTGCAGAGCAGTGCGGCTTCTGCAACCCGGGCTTTATTATGAATGCACTGGCTTTATTCCGGGAGCAGCCGTACCCCACCGAAGAGCAGGTGAAGGAATACCTTGCCGGAAACCTGTGCCGCTGCTCCGGCTACGAAGGCCAGCTGCGCGGCATTATGAGCTTTCTGGCATGGAAAAAGCAGAAGGAGGGCGTACAGTGAAAACCGTCAACAAACCGTTCCGCAAAAAAGACGCGATGCAGTTGGTCACCGGCCAGCCTGTCTATATGGATGATCTTATCCCGCAGGACTGCCTGATCGTCAAGCTGCTGCGCTCGCCCCATGCAAACGCCATCGTCCGCACTATCAACACCGCCGTTGCCAAAAAAGTGCCCGGCATCGAAGCTATCTTCACTTGGGAGGATGTGCCGCAGGATGCCCGCCGCTACACGCAGGCCGGCCAGACCTACCCGGAAGCCAGCCCCTACGACCGTCTGCTGATCGATCGCCACGTCCGCTTCGTGGGAGACGTGGTGGCCATCGTAGCCGGTAAGGACGAAAAGTGCGTGGACAAGGCGCTCAAGCTCATTAAAGTAGATTATGAGGTGCTGGAAGCCGTGCTGGATTTTCACACCGCAAAGGATAATCCTATCCTTGTGCACCCGGAGGATAACTGGGAAAGCCTTGCCCCCGTGGGCGCCGACAACAAACGCAACCTCTGCGCTCATGATGAATGCGGCAACGGTGATATCGACGCTGTGCTGGCCGGGTGCGATGTGGTCATCGACCATGTGTACCACACCAAGGCCTGCCAGCAGGCCATGATGGAAACCTTCCGCACCTATTGCTCCATTGATACTTACGGGCGGCTGAATGTGCTCAGCTCTACCCAGATCGTTTTCCATGCCCGCCGCAACATCGCCAATGCACTGCATATCCCCAAATCCATGGTGCGTGTTTCTAAGCCCCGCATCGGCGGCGGTTTTGGCGCAAAGCAGACTGCTGTCAGCGAGGTTTACCCGGCCTTTGTGACTTGGATGACCAAAAAGCCCTCCAAGCTCATCTTCAGCCGTGTGGAAAGCCAGACGGCTTCTTCGCCGCGCCATGAGATGGAGATGCACGTCCGTCTGGGTGCGACCAAGGACGGTATTGTGAAGGGCATTGACCTGTACACCCTGTCTAACACCGGTGCTTACGGTGAGCATGGCCCCACTACCGTGGGTCTGTCCGGTCATAAGTCCATTCCGCTGTACGGCAAGGCCGAGGCATTCCGTTTTGTCAGCGATGTGGTGTACACCAACCACATGTCTGCCGGTGCATACCGCGGCTATGGTGCTACACAGGGTCTGTTTGCGGTGGAATCTGCCGTGAACGAGTTGGCGCACAAGCTGAACATGGACCCCATTGCACTGCGCCTGAAGAACACCGTGCAGGAGGGCGATGTGATGCCCGCCTACTACGGCGCAGTAAATACCAGCTGCGCACTGGACCGGTGCGTACTCAAGGTACGCGAGATGATCGACTGGGAGCACAAGTATCCCGCCCGGGATATGGGCAACGGCAAGATCCGTGCCGTGGGTATGGGTATGGCCATGCAGGGCTCCGGTATTTCCGGCATGGACGTGGGCAGTGCTACCCTCAAACTGAACGATGACGGCTTTTATACCCTTATAATCGGTGCAGCCGATATGGGCACCGGTTGCGACACCACGCTGGCGCAGATCGCTGCCGAGGTTCTGGACTGCCCGCTGGATAACATTACCGTCTTTGGTGCGGATACGGATTCTTCCCCCTACGATTCCGGCTCCTACGCTTCCAGCACCACTTATGTCACCGGCAAGGCCACCGAAAAGTGCGCCATGAAGCTGCGGGAACAGATCTGCAAACTGGGCGCAGAGCTGCTGGACTGCCCGGCGGATGCCGTGGAGTTTGACGGTAAGGTCGTGTTTGAGAGCGCCGACCCCACCCGCCAAAAGACCCTGTCCGAGATCGCCTTTGCTTCCCAGTTTGGCCATAAGATCCCGCTGGAATTTACCGAGACCCATACCTCGCCTTTGTCGCCGCCGCCGTATATGGTGGGCGCTGCCGAGGTAGAGGTGGATACCGAGACCGGCGAGGTGAAAGTGCTGGAATTTGACGCCTGCGTGGACTGCGGCACCCCCATCAACCCCAACCTGACCCGTGTGCAGGCAGAGGGCGGTATTTTGCAGGGCATCGGTATGACCCTGACCGAGAACATCACCTACGACAGAAACGGATACCCGGAGGAGAACTCTCTGTTCCAGTACAAGATCCCTGCCCGCAACGATATCGGGCATATCCATGTGGAGTTTGAGAACAGCTATGAGCCCAACGGCCCCTTTGGCGCAAAGTCCATCGGTGAGGTGGTCATCAATACGCCGCTGCCCGCCATCTCGGACGCCATCTACAACGCCATCGGCACCCGCTTCTACGAGCTGCCCATTACCCCGGAGCAGATCGCAATGGCAGTTGCAGCCAAGCAGTAATAGCAGATGCTGAACGAAAAAGAGCTTCCGTTTCTGGCAGAGAAAGGGCATATCGTTTCTCTGGTAGGCGGCGGGGGAAAAACGACCCTGCTGTATGCCATGGCAGACCACTGTGCCCGCAAGGGATGGCAGGTGCTTGTGACTACGACCACCCACATCCGGCAACCGGCAGCCTGCTATGCACCGGATGACGCAGCGCTTACCGCCTTATGGCAAGCGGGTCGCTATGCAGTGATTGGCACCCCGGCAGAAAACGGAAAGCTGACTTTGCCGCCGCCGCAGCTTTTGCGCCGGATGGCACAGGCAGATGCGGTATTCATTGAGGCAGACGGGGCAAAGCACTACCCCTGCAAGGTCCCGGCGGCGCACGAGCCGGTGCTGCTGCCCCAAAGCGATATCGTTTTGGCGCTGGCAGGGCTTTCGGCGCTGGATAGGCCCTTGCGGGAGGTCTGCTTCCGCTACGATACCATCCGTCCGCAGTTTTTAGCGGCTGCGCCGGATGCACCTCTTACGCCCCCTGTGCTGGCACAGCTGCTTGCAAGCACGCAGGGTGGTCGCAAGGCGGTGGGCGACCGACAGTTTTACGCTGTACTCAATCAGGCCGACACGCCGGAATTGCAGCAGCAGGGCATACAGATACAACAGCTTTTGCGTCAGCATGGTATAAAGTGCGTGCTGACGCATTTTGAAGAGGAAGAACGTGCATGAGCAAGGAAGATAAGATCGTGTTCTGTACCGGCGGCGGCTGCACCGCAAAGCTGGGTGCCGGGGTGCTGAGCCGTATTCTGGAAAAGCTGCCCCGGGGCGAAAAAGACCCGGATCTTCTGGTCGGCTATGACAGCCGGGATGATGCCGCAGTCTACCGCATTACGGACAACATTGCACTGGTGCAGACTGTGGACTTTTTTCCGCCGATGGTGGACGACCCCTATACCTTTGGGCAGATCGCAGCCACAAACGCCCTGAGCGATGTCTACGCCATGGGCGGCGAGGTAAAAACTGCCTTAAATCTGGTCTGTTTTCCGGAGGATATGGACTTGAATGTGCTGGGCGAGATTTTGCGCGGCGGTGCTGAAAAGGTGGCAGAAGCCGGCGGCAGCCTTGCAGGCGGGCATTCCATTGCAGACAGCGGGGTGAAATACGGTCTTTCTGTAACCGGCCTTGTAGACCCGCAACGGATGTATACGAACGACACCGGTATGCCGGGCGACAAGCTGGTATTGACCAAGGCTTTGGGTGTGGGGCTGCTGTGCACGGCAGACCGTGTGGGCGAAGCCGCCCCGGAGGAGATGGAAGCCGCCATCCGCTCCATGACCACTCTGAACAAAACAGCGGCAGAGATCAGCCGCAAATACCGCGTCCATGCCGCTACGGACGTGACCGGCTTCAGCTTTCTCGGCCATCTGCATGAGATGATGGGCGGCAAGCTTTCCTGCATCATCCATGCGGATGCAGTGCCGGTGCTTCCGGGCGCCCAAAAAGCAGCCGATGCGTTTTTGTACACCGCCGCCGGGCAGCGCAACCGCAACCACACCGGGCCGTTCGTCCGGTTTAAAAACGTAAGCTTCGCCATGGAGGAAGTCCTGTTCGACCCGCAGACCTCCGGCGGGCTGCTATTTGCAGTAGACCCGGCAGATGCAGCAACACTGGAACAGGAACTGCGCGCCGCAGGTCTGCCCGCGAGCATCGTGGGAGAGATCCTGCCCAAGCAGGAAATTGAGATCACCGTAACAGACAAATGAGAGGAGTAATCAGCATGGCTGAATTTATCAAAGTGGATGCACTGGGCGATGCCTGCCCGCTGCCTGTCGTCAAAGCGAAAAAGGCCATTTCCGAGCTGCAGGGCGCGGGACAGGTGGAGGTACTGGTGGACAACGAGATCGCTGTGCAAAACCTGACCAAGATGGCACAGCAAAAGGGTTATCAGTACAGCGCTGAAAAGCTGGAAGAGCGCAAATACCGTGTGCTGTTCACGCTGGGCGAAGTAGTAAGCGCCCCAGCAGAAGATGCTCCTGTCTGCACCTCTGATGCCCGCACTGATACGGTGGTGGCTATTTCCGCTGCCGTTATGGGCGATGGCAGCGAGGAACTGGGCAAGACCCTGCTCAAGGCCTTTGTATTTGCGCTGACCCAGCAGGATAAGCTGCCTAAGACCATTCTGTTCTATAACGGCGGCGCAGCGCTAACCTGTGAAGGCTCTGCCATGCTGGAAGATCTCAAGGCGCTGGAAGCACAGGGCGTAGAGATCCTGACCTGCGGTACCTGTCTGAACTTTTACGGCCTTACCGAGAAGCTGGCTGTGGGCAGCGTGACCAATATGTACACCATTGCCGAAAAGCTGACGCAGGCCGGAAACGTGGTAAAACCGTGATCTATCTGGATAACGCGGCCACCACTCTGCATAAACCGCCGCAGGTGGAACAGGCTATTCTGGAGGCACTGCACACGGCAGGCAACCCCGGGCGCGGCGCACACGAGCCCACCCTTCACGCCGCACGGATCGTGCTGGACACCCGTCTGGCGCTGGCAGAACTTTTCCATGTGCCGGACCCTTCCTGCATCTTTTTTGCCGCCAATGCGACCATGGCGCTGAACACAGTACTGAACGGCGTGCTGCATCCGGGGGATCATGTCATCACAACGGTATGCGAGCATAATTCTGTTCTGCGTCCGCTGTACCGGCTGCGGGCACAGGGGGTAGAGGTCTCTTTTACCGGGGTGGATGCAGCTGCACAGCTTTGTTACGACCAGTGGGAAACGCTGCTGCACCCCACGACCCGTGCACTGGTGGTGACAGGGGCTTCCAACGTGACCGGCAATGGCACCGACCTTGCCCGCGCAGCGGACTTTGCCCACCGGCACGGTCTGCTGTTCATCGTAGATGCTGCTCAGACTGCCGGTGCACAGCCCATTGATGTGCAGCAGCTGGGCATTGATGCCCTCTGCTTTACCGGCCACAAGGCACTTCTGGGGCCGCAGGGCACCGGCGGAGCTTATGTGCGCCCCAGCCTGCGCGTTGCGCCGCTCCTTGTGGGCGGCAGCGGCGTGCACAGCTTTGACGAAATGCACCCCTTGCAGATGCCCACCGCACTGGAGGCTGGCACGCTGAACGTGCACGGCCTTGCGGGGCTTTGCGCCGGGGTGCGCTGGCTGTTGGAGCAGGGCGTAGAAAACCTTGCTGCCCGGGAAAACGCCCTTGCCCGCCTGTTTTATGAGCAGGTGCGTACTGCGCCGGGCGTAACAGTGTATGGTGATATGGCTATGCAGCCTCGTGCGCCCATTGTGGCGCTGAACATCGCACAGGAGGATTCTGCCCGGGTGGCAGATATCTTGTGGGAGGACTACGGCATCTGCGTGCGTGCCGGAGCGCACTGTGCTCCGCTGATGCACAAGGCCCTTGGCACTGTGGAGCAGGGCGTGGTACGGTTCAGCTTTTCCCATTTCAATACGGAGCAGGAGGTACAGCAGGCAGCGCAGGCAGTCTGTGCACTTGCGCGGGAGATTTTATGCGAGTAAAACGAAGCTATATCGTGCTTTCCTTCCGCACCACCTTAGAGGCTATGGAGTGGGAAAAGCAATGCAATGCCCGGCAGGTGCCCGGGCGGCTGATCCCGCTGCCGCGTGAGATCTCGGCAGGGTGCGGGCTTGCATGGCGTATGCTGCCGGAGGACTGGCAAAGCTGGCAGGCAGAACTGGATCAGACACAGTTTGATAAGGTAACACCTGTGGAGCAATAATTAAGGGAGAGAAACACCAATGAACAGACAAACGCTTGCAGACGTTCTGCAAAGTACAAACCAGACCGGCAGCTATACGCTGGCTACCGTGCTGGAAGGCGCAGAGGCAGGCAGTCAGCTGCTGCTGCGGGACGGAGACGCCCTGTGGCAGACCCAGAGTGCCGAACTTTTGCAGCGTCAGCTTGCCGTCCTGCAGGCCTGTACCGCTACGGGCTTTCTTACACTGGAAGGTCAGCGGGTATTTGCTGAGCGCTTTGGTGCGGTGCCGCAGCTGGTGGTCTGCGGCGGCGGTCATGTTGCTGCTGCCCTTGTAAAGCAGGCAAAGCTTCTCGGCATACCAGTGCTTGCCATAGATGATCGGGAGGAATTTGCTCAGCAGCTGCGCGCCGCCGGAGCGGATACCGTGCTCTGCGCTCCCTTTGCGCAGGCGCTTCAGGGTGTGCCCGGCGGGGCGGAGACCTATTTTGCGGTGCTGACCCGCTCCCACGTCTTTGATCTGGACTGCCTTACCCGGATTCTGCAAAAGCCTGCGGCCTATGTGGGCATGATGGGCAGCCGAGGCCGTGCCGCATTGGTGCGCCGTCAGCTGTTGGAGAACGGTCTGGACAGCCAGCGGATCGATGCACTCTGCGCACCCATCGGCCTTGCCATTGGGGCGCAGACCGCTGCGGAGATCGCGCTTTCCATTCTGGCGCAGATCGTGCAGGTCAAAAATGCCCGCCCCCAGACCGAGGGCTATCCCGTCGCATTGCTGGATGCGATGGTGCAGGCAGAAAAAGCCCATACCCCGGCGGTACTGGCTACTATTATTGCGCGGCACGGCTCCACCCCGCGGGATGTGGGCGCAAAAATGCTCGTTCTGCCCGATGGCAGTATAGTGGGCAGTGTGGGCGGCGGCATTATGGAGCATTACACGGTACAGGCGGCTCAGAAGCTGTTAGCACAGGCTGTGCCCGCCTTGCAATGCTTACAGCTTTCGGCTGACGGCAAAAACGAGGACACAGCCATTGCTGCCTGTGGCGGCTCCATGGAGGTGCTATTGCAGACACTTTTCTCCGGGGAGGAAATAAAATGAAAAAGGACGCCCTAATTATCGTGCGCGGCGGCGGCGACCTTGCCACCGGTACCATCCACCGGTTGTGTAGCGCCGGGCTGCGAGTGCTGGTATTGGAAACGACACAGCCCGCAGCCATCCGCCGTCAGGTAGCTCTGTGTGAAGCAGTGTATGAAGGCGAAGCCACTGTTGAGGGTCTGCGCGCTGTCCGCATTGAAGCATTGGAACAGGCACAGTCCGTCTGGGCGCAGGGCGCTGTTCCGGTGCTCGTTGACCCAGAGGGGGCCTGTATTGCCCGGGCAAAGCCGGAGGTCGTAGTGGATGCCATTCTGGCCAAGCGCAACCTTGGCACCAGCCGGGATATGGCACCGTTGACTATTGCCCTTGGCCCCGGCTTTGTAGCCGGGCAGGACGTAGATGCCGTGGTAGAAACCAAGCGCGGCCACCGGCTTGGCCGGATCATCCGGGAGGGGAGCGCTATCCCCAATACCGGCATTCCCGGCGTCATTGGCGGGTACGGTGCAGAGCGGGTGATCCATGCACAGGCCGCCGGTGTTTTTATGAATGTGCGTAAAATCGGCGATTTAGTAGAGAAGGGTGAGACTATTGCCACCATCCGCACCCCGGAGGGGGCAGAAATCCCGGTCACAGCACAGATTCCCGGCATTCTGCGCGGATTGCTGCGCAGCGGCTATCCGGTTACGCCGGGCTTTAAGATTGCGGATATCGACCCCCGGCGGGAGGAGCTTTCCAACTGTTTCCTGATCTCAGATAAATCTCGCTGTATTGCCGGCAGTGTACTGGAACTTGTCTGTGCGCAGGTGTGGCAGTAAAACCTATATAAAAATAACCCCTGCCGTTTTGCGGAAAGGTCTGCAAATACGGCAGGGGTTTTAAGGTTCTATGTTAGTTGCGGTAGCAGCGATCCTGTCCTACAAGCCAGTTTTCGCACAGACGCTGGGCTTCCTCTAAGCTGCGGCTCTCGCAGTCAAAGAAGGCACCGCGCATAGAGCAGTAGGAGTAGTGCACCTTAGGAACACCATTGCCATCCTTGAAGCGCTCGTATCGTTCTTCACCGGGCATCAAAAAAAGCTGTTCCATGGTTCCTTCTCCTTTGTGTTCAAGCAGTCCAAACGGCCGCCGGGCGGCGGCACACAACGCTTGCTATTGTATCACGATGGAGAACGGTTTGCTATGGTCTTTTTATCCAAAGATACGCCTCTTTTTTCTCTGCAGTTGTGGCGAAGAAGGGATTGACAAATCATTCGTGCAAACTGCGTTGCTTTTCCAGCGCTGCTTTCATGCCGTGGATACGCCCCAGTGCATAGGAGAGCATTGCTGCGCACAACAGGTTCAGCCAGCCGTAGCGAGCCTGATTCAAAGAGTTCGTTATGCCAAGGATCAGGTTTGCCAGACAGATCAGGGAAAGCATCCGGTCGATGCGGCTCAGATGCGTCAGACGGGAGTCAATATCCGAGAGCAGCTCAAAGCTGCCAAGCTCCGCTTTCCGACGGAAGTACACCCAGTTGACACAGCCGCCGATATATTCTGCACCCAGTTCCTTTACAAAGGCGCGGTAATCGCTGCTGGGGTTCATCTCCAAGCGGATGATATACTCGCCCGGTTCACAGCGCACAAAAGTATAAAAGGAAAACCCGGTATTGTCCAGTACCCAGCCCTCCTGTGCCATCTCGTTCAGCCAGCGCTCTTCTTTTTCAAAATCCCACACAAAGAAAAGCTTGAAAACGGTTTTCTTTTCCTTCATAAGGCTTCCTCCTTCAGGATGCTCTCACCATTTGCCACAAGCTGCTGCAAGCGGGCAAGCTCGTGCTTTAAAATCTGTACGCCCTCTGCGGTAAGCTGGTATTCCTTTTTGCGGCTGCCGCTCTCAGCGGGCAGGGGACGGATCCAGCCTTTTTCACACAGGGAGGTCAATGCGCCGTACAGCGTCCCGGCGGCAAGATGAACTCTGCCCCCGGAAAGCTGCTCCGTCTGCTGCATGATGCCATAACCGTGCTGCGGATGGTAAAGAGACAACAGGATATAATAGGTCGATTCGGTCAGTGCAAGGTTTTCCATACTGAAACACTCCATGGATTCTATCGGACGTCTTTATATCGTTAGCCGATATATTGCGCTTAAAGTATATCGTCTCCCGATATACTTTGTCAAGCGTTTTCTGAAAAAAGTCATCAAAAAGCTTTAAAACACGGTTCGTATGGAAAAACCGATGGAACGCGGGAAAATATTTTGTGCACTTTTCATAGTTTTCTTCTGAAGATTTTGGTGGTACAATATAGTCATCAAATTCTGCAATTCGGGAGGAGCTCCATGGCGGAAAAGTGTATTGAATTGGATAGTGTAGAGATCGCAGCGGCTGTTTTTGGCAACTGTGACCGGAATATTCGCTTATTGGAAAAAGAGTTTTCTGTTACCGCTGTCTGCCGCGGCACACAGCTTCGCATTTCCGGCGAGCCTGCCAATGTGGCGGCAGCGAACCGCGCCGTGGAGGGAATGCTTCTTCTGATCGAGAACCGCACCCCGCTGGAAGATCAGACTGTGCACTACTGCATCAGTCTGGCGCATGATGGCGCAGAGAAGCGGGTAAAGGAGCTGACCGAGGACTTTGTTACCGTCACGGTCAAGGGACGCCCGATCCGCCCCAAAACGCTGGGACAGAAGGAATACCTGAGCGCCATCCGCTCCAATGCCATTACCTTCGGTGTCGGCCCGGCGGGTACCGGCAAGACCTATCTGGCCGTTGCCATGGCGGTGAAAGCCTTCAAGGCCAAGGAGGTATCCCGCATCATCTTGACCCGCCCGGCGGTGGAGGCAGGGGAGAAGCTGGGCTTTCTGCCCGGTGACCTGCAGCAGAAGGTAGACCCCTATCTGCGGCCGCTGTACGACGGCCTGTTTGATATGCTGGGCGCAGAGACCTACGAGCGTCTGGTGGAAAAGCAGATCATTGAGGTCGCCCCGCTGGCTTATATGCGCGGGCGCACACTGGATGATTCCTTTATCATTCTGGACGAGGCGCAGAACACTACCCCGGAGCAGATGAAAATGTTCCTTACCCGTATGGGCGTAGGCTCTAAGGTGGTCGTTACCGGCGATGTGACCCAGATCGATCTACCTGGCAGCACCCGCAGCGGTCTGGTGGACGCGCTGAAGGTGCTGAAGGATGTGAACGGCATTGCACAATGCTACTTTACCGATAAAGACGTTGTGCGTCACCGGTTGGTGCAGGAGATCGTAAAGGCTTACGAACGTGCCGCCCATCCGGCTGCCGATGCGAAAAATAAAGAAAACAATAAGAATTTTAAATAAATCCCTGAAAGGAGTGGACCGATATGTCCAATAAAGTTTTGATCACCAACTCCCAGAAAGCTGTTAAGGTGCCCTCCGGGCTCCGCATTCTGATCCGCCGTGCCTGCAATGCCGTGCTGGAATATGAGCATTTCGACCGTCCAGCCGAGATCAGCGTTACCTTTGTGGACAACGCTGCCATTGCCGAGTTGAACAACCAGTACCGCAATAAGCCCATGCCTACTGATGTGCTGAGCTTTCCTCTTGGTGAGAACGGCAAGTATGATATCGACGAGAATAACGGCTGCATGATGCTGGGAGATATCGTTATCAGCATGGAGCGCGCCATGGAGCAGGCCAATCTGTATGGTCATCCGCTGCAGCGGGAGGTAGCCTTTTTGACCGTTCACTCCATGCTGCATCTGCTGGGCTACGACCACGAAAATGGCGGTCTGGAAGCCATGCGTATGCGCGAAAAGGAAGAGGCTGTGCTGCTGCAGCTGGGTCTGCCCCGCACGGTCAGCTACACGGAATGATATCCCTTCACTGCAACAGAACATAAAAAACAAGACAGGAGTTCGCTTTGAGTACTACAACACCCGTTCAGGAGCATTACGACACCTCCTCTGTATTCGTTGCTGTCATCGGACGGCCGAACGTGGGCAAATCCAGCCTGACGAATCTCTTGGTCGGCGAGAAAGTGGCTATCGTCACCTCTAAGCCCCAGACCACCCGCACCCGCATTACCGGCGTGATCACCCGGGGGCCGCTGCAATATGTGCTGCTGGACACCCCCGGTGTGCACAAAGCCCACAACAAGCTGGGAAAGCGCATGGATAAGACTGCCAGCGATTCCATTGCGGATGTGGATGTTTCCATGATGCTGTTCGAGCCTTACGGCGCGCTGAACGAATCTGAGATGGCACTTGTGGAGGCGCTGCACCGCAGCGGCCCGGCCATTGCAGTCATTAATAAGACCGACCTTGTTAAAGAACCTGCCGATTTGGAAACCCGCAAGGCAGAGCTGAAGGCGCTGGGCGTGTTCGATGAGATCTACACCATCAGTGTGCGCAATAAGGAAGGCAGTGAGGAACTGTTCGATGCCTTGAGCCGCTATGCCGTGGAAGGCCCCCATTACTTTGACGATGATGCCTATACCGATATGCCGGAAAAAGAGCTGGTGGCCGAGGTCATCCGCGAAAAGGCACTGCTCTTTATGCGGGATGAAATCCCGCACGGCATTGCAGTGGTGGTGGAGCGCTTCAAGGAGCGCCCGGGCACAGACCTGATCGACATTGATGTGAACATCTACTGCGAGCGGGAGAGCCACAAAGGCATGGTCATCGGTAAGGGCGGTGCCATGCTTAAAAAGATCGCCAGCGCTGCCCGTGCCGACTGCGAGGAGTTTCTGGGCTGCCGGGTCAATCTGCAGTGCTGGGTCAAGGTAAAATCCGACTGGCGGGATAACGAATTTTTGCTGAATAACTTCGGCTTTAAGCAGAATTCTTCCAACCGCTGAGTGATGCCAAAGCAGGACAGTTTTCCCTTGTATGCTGTGGTAGAATCAGGCTGACACTATAATAAAAGCAGCCTGTGCACAGAAAAGGGAAGGAGTGCTGAAGATGGATGCTGCTGCAAGCTGGCAGGCCTTTGCCTGCACGGGGAACATTCTCCGTTATCTCGATTACAAACAACTGGTGCAGCTGCCCGCCGAGCATCCGGCAGGAGAAACGGACGATGGAACCATTCGTGACCATGGGTCTGGTACTGAAGGAGACCCGTTATAGAGAAGCAGATCGCATTTTGACGATTCTTACCCCGAAACTGGGCGTGATCACAGCAATGGCTGCAAACAGCCTGCGGCTGAAAAGCAAGCTGTTCAGTGCCTGCGGGCTGTTCTGCTATTCGGAGTTTACACTGGTGCCCGGACGCAATATGTATACCGTGCGGGAAGCCGATGTGCAGAACATCTTCCATGGCATTTCCTCCTCCATTGAAGGGGTAAGCCTTGCCATGTATCTTACCGAATTGGCCGCTGCGCTTTCGCCTACCGGAGAGGAAGCAGCCCAGGAGCTGCGTCTGGTGCTGAACAGTCTGTATATGATCAACGAGCACCGCACCGACCTGCGGGTGATCAAGGCAGTATTTGAGCTGCGCACCATGAGTGAGTGCGGCTTTATGCCGCAGATTGTCTGCTGCCGGGACTGTGGCACCTACGATGAAGGAGATGCCTTTTATCTGGACGCACAGGAAGGGCACCTGCTCTGTGCGTCCTGTGCGGCAAAGGCAGGCAAGAACTGCAATCTGGACAAGGCTGCGCTGTTTGCACTGCGCCACATCTGCTTGGTGGAGGACAAAAAAATATTTGCATTCAAGATCTCTGTGGGCAGTCTGGCAAAGCTTTCCGCAGTGGCTGAAAACTATGCCCTGACGCATCTGGATAAGCCGCTGAAAAGCTATGCCTTTTTGAAAAGCGTGCTGCCCTGACCAAAAAGGAACAGTATGGAAACAAGCTACTTAAAAACATTAGAACTGGATAAGATCATTGCGCGTGCGGCGGAGGGCTGCGTATGCAAGGAAGCCCGTGCTATGCTGCTGGCCATTGAGCCGCAGTGCGACCCGGACGAGGTGCGCTACGCGCTGGAGCAGACGGACGCCATCAACACCCTGCTGATTAAAAACGGCTCGCCGCGCTTTGGCGGGGTAGAGGGGGTCAGCCAGCTTGCCGCCCGTGCCGTAAAGGGCGGCGTGCTTTCTATGGGCGAGCTGCTGATGGTGGCCGGTGCGCTGCGCAATTTTCAACACCTGAGCAGCTGGTACGGCTCCTCTGAGCATGACGCGCTGCCGACCGATGATCTGTTTTACGCACTTGCACCGGAACCGGGTCTTGAGCAGCAGATCTCCAGCGCCATTTTGGCACCGGACGCCATGGCGGATACCGCCTCCCGCACGCTGGCAGAGCTGCGCAAAAAGATCCGCGCCACCGAAAACAGCATCCGCGACCGGCTGGAAAGCCTGGTGCGCAATATGGATACCTCTAAATACTTACAGGAAAGCGTGGTTTCCATGCGCAACGGCCGGTATGTTGTGCCGGTCAAGAGCGAGTACCGCGGCGAGGTGAGCGGTATCATCCACGATGTATCCTCTACGGGCGCTACGGTGTTCGTGGAACCGCAGGCTGTGGTGGAGGCAAACGCCCGCATTCTGCAGTACCGCGCACAGGAGGCACAGGAGATCGAGCGCATTTTGGTGGCCTTTACCGCACAGGTGGCCGCCATTGAGCCGCAGTTCCAGTACAGCTACAAGGCCATGCTGGAAATCGACATCCTGCTGGCAAAGGCGCGGCTTGCACTGGAGTTGAAGGCCTTCAAGCCCGCTGTGCGGACGGATTCTTCCTTCAACCTGATTCGCGCCCGCCACCCGCTGATCGACCCGCAAAAGTGTGTTCCTGTGGATATTGCACTGGGCGGGGAATACGATTCCCTTATCATCACCGGCCCGAACACCGGCGGTAAGACGGTCACCCTGAAAACCGCCGGTCTGCTGTGCGCTATGGCACAGTGCGGTTTTTTGATCCCTGCTGACGAGCGCAGCGAGATCTGTGTGTTTGATGAATTTCTGGTGGATATCGGCGACGAGCAGAGCATTGAGCAGAGCCTTTCCACCTTCTCCGGCCACATGAAAAAAATCACCGGTATTCTGGAACTTGCCATGCCGCACACCCTTGTGCTGCTGGACGAGCTGGGTGCCGGTACCGACCCCGCTGAGGGTGCCGCGCTGGCAGTTGCCATCATTGAGGAGCTGCGCCGCCGTGGCGTACTGCTGATGGCGACCACCCACTATGCGGAACTGAAGGTCTTTGCACTGGAGACTAAGGGTGTGGTCAACGCCAGTTGCGAGTTTGATCTGGAGACCCTGCGTCCCACCTATAAGCTGAGCGTGGGCGTACCGGGCAAATCCAACGCATTCCTGATCAGCGAAAAACTGGGCATCCCCAGCCGCGTCATTGAAGCGGCTCAGCAGCATCTGTCTGCCGAGGATAAGCGTCTGGATGCGGTTCTGGGTCAGCTGGACGACCTGAAGCTGCAGCTGAAGGAAAGCCAGAACGAAGTGGAGCAGCTGCGCAACGAAGCTTCCCATCAGCTGGAAGCCGCCCGCAAAAAACGGGATGAGTTGATCCAGCAGGGCGAGAATGAATTGGAAGCCGCCCGTGCCAAGGCGCGCACGCTGGCACAGCAGGTGGAAACACAGGCCTACGCACTGACCGACGAGCTGCGCCAGCTGCAAAAGGACGAGCGCATGAGCGCCCAGCAGAAGGCGCAGCGTGCCCGCGAAATTGCCAAAAAGGAGACCGAAAAGCTGTTTGCCGGTACGGAGGTGGTGCATAACCCCGTCAAGGAGTTTGTGCCGCTGAAGGAGGTAAAAGTGGGACAGGAGGTCTGCATTGCAGAACTGAACCAGCTGGCCACCGTTCTGGCGCTGCCTGATAAAAACGGCGATGTGCTGGTGCGTGCCGGTATCATCAAAACCAAGGTACCCCTCAAGGGCCTGAAGCAGCCGGAAAAGCTGGTGAAAGAACCCACTGTGCCCAAGACCAAAGCGCAGCAGCGGTATTCCCGCCTGACCGGCGACACTAACCGTCCCAACGGCAGGGTAGAGCGCGTACAGCGTACCGCCAAAATGGAGTGCAACCTGCTGGGACTTACAGTGGACGAGGCGCTGTCGGAGGTGGACTCCTTTATTGACCGCGCCATCCTGAACGGACAGACAGTAGTCTATCTGATCCACGGCAACGGCACCGGCGCACTGCGCACTGCCATCCATAAGCATCTGCGCGGCAACCGCATGGTAAAAAGCTTCCGTCTTGGCCGTTACGGCGAAGGCGAAAGCGGCGTGACGGTTGTAGAACTGAAATAACCCCAAAGGACTGCCTTTTGAAAAATTGGCAGTCTTTTTTTGTTGCAGTGCAGGGAAAAGGCGAGTATACTCGTATTATAAATGTAAAACGAACAGGAAGTAAAACTTTATGCCAACCAGTCATCGCAGACCCGCAAATAAGCATAGTAAACGCAAAACGCACCGCCGCAAAGCCCAGCGTCGGATTTTGCATGGACTACTGCTTGTTTTTGCGGCATTGATGCTCTGTTTCGGCCTGTTTTTATGGAAGGCGGCGCTAGAACTGAATGCGCCCGCAGAACCTGCAGTCTCGGCCGCAGAGGATGATTTTCGTCCTGTGGTGGGCGACCCACCGTACCGTGTGGCAGTGGACGCCGGACATGGCGGCAGTGACCCGGGCGCAAGGGGAGTGGTCGAAGAAAAACAGGTCACCGCAGCCACGGCTGCTGCGCTGCTCCAATGGTTAGAAGAGGATTCGAATTACATCCCGCTGCAAACCCGGGAAAGCTTTGATGCAACCGCCACGCCTGCCCAGCGTGCAGCTGAAGCCAGCGCCCAAAGCCCGCAGCTGCTGCTGTCTATCCACGGCAACTCCGCAGCCAATGGCTCTACGGCAGCCGGGTTTGAATGCTATCCGGCAGTGCCCGGGCGTACATGGCATCAGGAAAGTTTTTATTTTGCAAAACTGCTGGCCGGTGGAATGCAGAGCATCGGCGCAAGGCTGCGCGGGCGAGGGGGAGTGCGTTACATTTATTATCTGGAAAACGACCAGAAGCAGCTGGTGGAGAATACCTACACGCAGGTGCGGCCTGAGCGCAGCTTTACGCTGCTGGAGGATGTGGATTGTCCGGCAGTGTTGGCAGAGCAGTGTTTTGTGACGAACGATGAGGATGTGGAGCATTTTGGCAGTGAACAGGGCTGCAAGACAGTGGCACGCATTTATTACGAAGCCATCTGTACATACTTCGGCACAGAACCGCTACCGGTGAAATGAACATCGCACCACCAAAGGAAAAGAAACGATACTGCAGGCATAAGTTGAACGCTTGAACATGCTGGTAATACGTCCAGCGGCGCAGAAGCGGGCATGTGTAAACTGAATAGCATCCACAGAAGCTGCCGAAAATCTGACAGAAAGAGAGAAGGGCAGCTTCTCTTTTTAATTATATCTGTTTCGTATAATGCACGTTATGCGAAACTTAGGGAAGTGAAAAATGCCCATTTCCCGGATTTTTGGCGTTCCAGCCTCAGCTGGCTCATTTTCGGGCTTAGTTCAGCCGTTCTGCACATTCTGCAATTTTTATCATATTTTATGGTTTTATTTGTCTCATGCTTACAGATGCTTCCTGTGTTATGTGCTGCTGCATCGGTTCATTTGTAATTCATTTTATTCCAGTAAGCATCTAGGTGCTTGCTTTATAACATTTGTTTTTGTGTAGACATTACGTTGCGCGTTTCTATGGATGCTCCTGTATGTATTGCTGCTGACTGCTTATAATGTAAATTATAAAGACCCATGACGTTATCCGGTCAAGCCGGATCGCGCCATAGGTCTTTGAATCGTCTCAGACGTTTTGTGCAGGTTTAAGTATCGCGCGATGAATCGTCTATTTCATCGTTGGACATTGCCGAGATATCTGCCCGGAAGCCATCCTGTGCAGCGCCCTCAAAGGCCGCCATAGGGCCGGACGGCTCAGAAACGGCCTCTCCCGCCGGGTCATTTTCAACAGATGTCTCCCCTGCTGCATCTGTTGTATCCAAACTTGCTTTTGCAGCATTGATGGGTAGTACCTTGCCCAGCGGGTTTTCTTCAATGGCAGAGCGCACCTGAAATTCTTGCAGGTGCGTATAAATTTGCGTTGTCCCCACACTGCTGTGCCCCAGAAGTTGCTTGAGGGTAAGGATATCCACATTGCCGGTCTGATACATCAGCGTCGCGGCGGTGTGACGCAACTTATGGGTGGAAAAGCCCTTCAGCCCCGCAGCCTTCATTGCACCGGAGATCAGCTGTTCTACCCTGCGGTTCGAGATACGCTCCTTGCGCATCCGCGTAATGAACACGGCTTTTTCCTTGGGTGAAAGTCCCTCCATGGTGTTGCGCTTGCGCAGATATAGTTGCAGTGCCTCCACGCAGGCATCATTCAGGTAGACCATACGCTCTTTATGGCCTTTGCCGAACAGGCGGATCTGACGCTGCTCTAAATCGATGTCTCCAAGGTCCATGCCCACCAGTTCCGCAAGACGCATACCGCAGTTGAGAAACAGCACCACCATGCAATAGTCCCGCTCCGGGAAATCGCTCTGGGTCTGGGTGCTCTCCAAAAGCGAGATTGACTGCTCTGCCGTCAGGTACTTGGGCAATACTTTATCCTGCTTGGGCGGGCGGATGGCCGCCGTAGGGTCCTCGGATAGGCGGTTGACCTGATTGACCAGATAATCATAAAAGCCGTGCAGACTGGCCAGCCGCCGGGCGGTGGAGGATTTTTTGTTGCCGCACTCCCGGTTCAGAAAATACAGATATTCGTAGATATCCTCTTTTGTTATGCTGCCCCAGAAGGCCGTATCCAGCCCCTTGGGGTCGATCTCCTTAAATTCTGCATCTGTGGCCACAAGCCCGCGGCGGCGCTTCATAAAGCGGCTGAAGGAGCGTAGGTCACAGTAATAACTGAACGCCGTATTGGCGCTTTTGCCGGCGATTACTTCAAGATAACGTACATATTCTACAATATCCGGGGCAGCATCCTCAAAGGGTGCGTGTTTGCCGGGGTTTCTTTCGTCCAGATAGATCGACATAGGTTCCTCGTTTCATCACAGGCGGTCATTTTTTAGCGCATTGATGGCATCTGCGATATACGCTGCACCGACCAGCTTCATGCCGGGATAATCTGCGGCATTCAGGTGTGCAAGGCTGTGCTTTGGGATAACAGCCCGCTCAAAGCCGATACGCTCAGCCTCGTGCAGGCGCTGTTCCAGATTGGGCACACTGCGCACTTCCCCGCCCAGACCTACCTCTCCGATAGCGATAAGCTTATCACTGACCGGGCGGTCCAGCAGCGAGGAGACCATACTCAGGCAGACTGCAAGGTCGCAGGCGGTATCCCGCAGTGCAATGCCGCCCACAATGTTGACGTAAACATCCAGATTTCCAAAGAAGTACCCTGCCCGCTTTTCCAGCACGGCAATCAAAAGATTCATGCGGTTATAGTCGTATCCGCTGCAGGCGCGACGGGGTGCCGGAAAATTCGTCTTGGTGGCAAGTGCCTGTATCTCGCTCAGGATGGGACGACTGCCCTCCATGGTACAGGCCACACAGTTGCCGGAAACCCCCAGCGGACGTCCTTCCAGCAGCATCTGGGATGGGTTTTCAATCTCGGCAAGTCCTGTGCCGGTCATATCGAACATTCCCAGCTCATTGGTGGAGCCATAGCGGTTTTTGGCTGCCCGCAGAATGCGGTACGGCAGCATCTTGTCGCCCTCAAAGTAGAGCACCGTATCCACGATATGTTCCATGACCTTGGGGCCTGCAATTGCGCCGTCCTTGTTCACATGACCCACGATAAACATGGGAATCTCCTGCTTTTTGGCTACCGCCAGCAGCCGGGCGGCACTCTCCTTCACTTGACTGACCGTGCCGGACGAGGACGAGATATCCATGCAGCGCATGGTCTGGATGGAGTCAATGACCACAAGGTCCGGCTTTTCTTTTTCGATCAGACCGCAGATCTCATCCACGTCATTTTCCGCCGCCAGAAAGATGTTATCCTGCGGTACCTTCAGCCGCGCTGCACGCAGCTTGACCTGCCGGACAGACTCCTCGCCGGTGATATACAATACACTGTGCTGGTTGGAGATGGCGCCGCACAGCTGTAACAGCATAGTGGATTTACCCACGCCCGGCTCACCGCTCAAAAGCACCACGCCGCCCAGCACGATGCCGCCGCCCAATACGCGGTCCAGCTCCGAGATACCGGTCAGGATGCGGCTTTTTTCCTCCGTGGTGCTGATCTCTGACAGCCGCCGGGCGGTCAGGGTGGTCACGCCCTCCTGACGAGCCGCGGCAGCCTGACGGGCGGCAGGAGTCCCCGCCTTTGGCGCTTCAGCAACAACATCCTCGTTCATGGTATTCCAGCTGCCGCAGCTGGGGCAGCGCCCCATCCAGCGGGGGCTTGTCTCTCCGCAATTGGAGCATACATAGACGGATTTCAATTTCATGTCTGTCCCTCATTTATTATGGTCTTTTGTTATTGTAACACACTGTGCCAAAACCCGCAAGAAAAGGATGCCATTTACAGGCGGCTGCCCAAATACGAAAGCCCTGCCGCCGCGCCGCACAGCGGCAGCAGCATAACCATGGTCAGCAGATATTGTCCCAGCAGTGCCTGCACTCCGGGGCGGGCTTGTCCGCCGGGATGCTTGCGGAAAGAATATGCGTGGATTCGGCTGCTGACCTGCAAAGCGCAGGCCCCGAAAAAGCACAGACAACCGCTTGCTGCTGCCGCCGGTAAGCCTGTCCATAGCAGCGCCGGAAGTATTGCTTTCCACCCGCCTGCGGCGCAAAGCTGTACCATAAGCAGCCCGCTGCCCAAGCCGTACAACATCATATTGCCAAAGATCATTACTGGGCCAAGGGCAGAAAGCCCCAATACCAGAAACAGGCTGACCACAAGGCCGAGTGTCAGGTATTCCATGCCGAAAAGCTGTACAGCCCCCTGCATACCGCTCGGTGTAAACAGCCCTTGCCACGCTTCCAGATAATACCGCAACAGCTCTGCCTGCCGGGCATCGCATACGGCCTGTAACACACCGGCTGCCGTACACCCCAGCAGAAACGCCGCAGCCAGCAGCCAGCAATCCTGGGTGGCGTGGCGCTTTGCTGGAATGCAGGGCTCTTTTTGCGTCAATTGCTCTGCCGGTTCAGCTGCCTGTGCCGGTACAGGCGGAAGGGCAGGCTCTGCTGTTTGCACCGGTAGGCCGACCGTCTGCGGCAGCAAAGAAAAGTTTTCTTCTGATTTTGTCTGTTCATAGATCCACATACGCTGTTTTCTCCCTCTGATGGATTCGATTTGCCGGATCGATCAACGAAGCGTGTGCCTGCGGCTGCGCAGGGTGACCCCAAGAAGCCCGCCAATGCAACCGCAGAGCAGAACCGCCAGAAGGCGGCATACCACAGCAGGCTCGGCGGCTGTGCCGTTCCATACAGCAGAAAGCGCCAGCGGCACTGCCAGAAATGTACTTTGGAGCAGCCCGGTCAGCAGACCGCGCGCCTTTTTACGAAACGCTGCCGCCAGCGCACACAGCAGACTGCCCATGCACACGGCTGTTGTGGCAAGTATCGGCACTACACTGCCGGAGCAGCCCTGTCCGGCCATCAGCTGCGCAAAACCGGCCAAAGCTGCCGCCGTTACAGCTACCCCAAACACCCCGAAAAGCAGAAACGAAAGAAGCTCCGCCGGGAAACCTCGAGACTCAGACATAACAAAACCGCCTCCCTGCACATAGTCTATGCAGGGAGGCGGTTCATGTATGCACGGTGTAAACGCTTACTTCTTGTCGGCAGGAGCCTTGTCCATGTTCAGCTTTTCGACCGAAGAGATCGCAGACTTGGTGAAGCGGATCTTCACGCGGTCAGCGCCGGTCTCCAGAACAAAGGTGTCGTCCTTGATGGCGACAACGCGGCCAATGACACCACCGATGGTGGTGACCTGATCGCCGATCTCCAGACTGCTGCGCATAGCGGCATCCTTCTTTTCCTGCTTCTTCTGAGGACGATAGATCATGAAGTACAGCAGAACCAGCATCAGTGCCAGCGTGAAGAACAGGCTGATGTAGCCTTCGGACGTGGTAGTCAGAAATTGCATGGGGCAAAATCTCCTCTCAAAAATTCAGATAATGCTATTATACCCTCTTATCAGTCTTGTTGCAAGGCTAAAGTTTAAATTCGGGTATCCAGAAGTTTAACGTATCTGTCATGGAAAGCGGTAAAGGTACCGGCATCCAGTTCATCCCGGATGCGTTCCATCAGGTGATTGTAGAACCACAGATTGTGCATCACGGTCAGGCGCATACCCAACATCTCATCTGCCTTGAGCAGGTGCCGGATGTAGGCGCGGGAATAGTTGCGGCACACCGGGCAGCCGCAGGCGGGGTCAATGGGACGCTCGTCCCGCTCATACTTGGCATTTTTAATGTTAATGATGCCGCTCCATGTATTCAGGTGGCCGTGGCGGGCATTGCGGCTGGGCATAACGCAGTCAAACAAATCCACACCACGGGCTACGGCCTCGATGATGTTGCCGGGAGTGCCGACACCCATCAGATAGCGGATCTTGTCCTTGGGCATGTGCGGCTCCACCTGACTGATCATCTCATACATCACCTCGGTAGGCTCACCCACAGCCAGACCGCCGATGGCGTAGCCGTCCAATTCCAACTCGGCGATCTGCTTCATGTGCTCCACACGCAGGTCCGCATAGGTGCAGCCCTGATTGATGCCGAACAGAAGCTGATCCGGGTTGACCGAGATACCCTCGTGCTTCAGGCGTGCCATTTCGGCCTTGCAGCGCTTCAGCCAGCGGGTAGTGCGTTCGCAGCTGTCCTTGGAGTAATCGTGCTGGGCGGGGTTCTCTACGCACTCATCAAAGGCCATGGCGATGGTAGAGCCCAGATTTGCCTGAATCTGCATACTCTCCTCGGGCCCCATAAAGATGCGGTGCCCGTCCAGATGGGAGGCGAAGGTCACGCCCTCCTCGGTGATCTTGCGCAGCTTTGCCAGACTGAATACCTGAAATCCGCCGCTGTCGGTCAGGATAGGCCCGTTCCAGCGGGTAAACTTGTGCAGGCCGCCCATATCCGCTACCAGCTTGTCGCCGGGACGCAGATGCAGATGGTAGGTATTGCACAGCATGACCTGCGCGCCGATATCCTTCAGATCCTGCGCCGACAGGCCGCCCTTGATGGCACCGGCGGTAGCAACGTTCTGGAAGGCAGGGGTCTGCACCGTGCCGTGCACGGTTTTGAACTCACCCCGCCGGGCGTTGTGCTCCTGCTTGAGCAGGGTGTAGGTCGTCAAAGAAGGCATGATTATTCGTTCCTTTCTGCGCACGGAAAACAGCCGTGCAGCCTCGATGCAGGCCACGAGCCTGCAAGTTATCAGAATGATCACAGCAGCGGTCTGCCGTAATTGTAAGGGGAGCGGCGGATGCAGATCGCATCCTTACCTTTCACATACAAATATCGCAAAAAGCGCGAATTTTGCATCAGACTATCAGCATCGCATCGCCAAAGGAGAAGAAACGGTACTTCTCTGCCACAGCTACCTCATAGGCGTGCATGGTCTTTTCGTAGCCGTACAGGGCGGACACCAACATGATCAGGGTGCTCTCCGGCAGATGGAAGTTGGTGATCAGACCGTCGATGCAGTTGAACTTCACCCCCGGGTACAGGAAGATGGAGGTGTTGCCGCTGCAAGCCTTGATCTCGCCGTACTTGGCAGCGGCAGCCTCCAGTGTGCGGCAGCTGGTGGTGCCCACAGCGATGACCCGGTGGCCTGCGGCCTTGGTCTCGCGGATGCGCCGGGCGGTCTCCTCGCTGATGGAGTACCACTCGCTGTGCATCTTATGGTCGGAGATCTCGTCCTCCTGCACAGGTCGGAAGGTGCCCAGACCAACGTGCAGGGTGACCTCGGCAATGCCGACCCCCATGGCGCGGATGGTGTCCATCAGCTCCGGGGTAAAGTGCAGCCCGGCGGTGGGAGCAGCTGCGCTGCCCAGCTCCTTGGCATAGACGGTCTGGTACTGGCTCTGATCCTCCAGCTGCTTTGTGATGTAGGGCGGCAGAGGCATCTTGCCAAATTCATCCAGCTTTTCATAAAGCGTTTCGGTATCATAATAGAATGTAACGTACTTGTTGCCGTCCTCCATGGTCTCGTCCACCACGGCGGTCAGACTGCCGTCGCCAAAGCTTACCTTCGTGCCGGGCTGCATCCGCTTGCCGGGCTTTGCCAGGCACTCCCACTGGTCTCCCTTCACCTGCCGCAGCAGCAGCAGCTCGCACACGGCACCGGTAGGCTGCTTGACGCCCACGATGCGGGCGGGCAGCACCTTGGAATTATTCACTACCAAAAGATCTCCCGGCTCCAGAAATTCCGGCAGGTCGCGGAATACCTTGTGCTGGATGCTGTCGTCCTTTTGGCTCAGAACCATCAGCCGTGCCGCATCCCGCGGGGACGCAGGTTCCTGTGCAATGAGCTCCTTGGGTAAATCGTACCAAAAATCTTTTTTTAACATACTGTTCATTTGCCTTTCCGATGATTGACACGGACAACGTATCAATGATATTATAGAATCTGTATAAACAGTATCTATTATATTGCATCGCTGTCCGGTTTGCAAGCCGTGTTGTGCACAATGATAAGATTTGCTGTTTGTTTTTTTTGAAAGGAAAGGTGCTGGAAATGGATAGACAGTATAAAGTGGGTATCGTAGGCGCAACTGGCATGGTGGGTCAGCGTTTTGTGACTCTGCTGGAGAATCATCCCTGGTTCAAGCTGACCGTGCTGGCTGCATCCGGCCGCAGTGCGGGCAAAAGCTATGAGGATGCAGTGGGCTCCCGCTGGGCCATGACTACTCCCATGCCGGAGAGCGTGAAGAAGATGACCGTTCTGGACGCTTCCAATGTAGAGGAAGTTGCTTCGCAGGTGGATTTTGTTTTCTGCGCTGTCAATATGCCCAAGGACGAGATCAAAGCACTGGAGGAAGCATACGCCAAGGCTGAGTGCCCGGTGGTCTCCAACAACAGTGCCCATCGTTTCACCTCGGACGTTCCTATGGTGGTTCCCGAGATCAACGCCGACCATATCGAGATCATCCCTGCCCAGCGCAAGCGTCTGGGCACCAAGCGCGGCTTCATCGCGGTCAAGTCCAATTGCAGCCTGCAGAGCTATGTGCCCGCCCTTCATCCCCTGATGAAGGACTTTGGCGTGAGTAAGGCACTGGTGTGCACCTATCAGGCCATTTCCGGCGCTGGTAAGACCTTTGACCGGATGCCTGAGATCGTGGACAACGTGATCCCCTACATCGGTGGCGAGGAGGAAAAGAGCGAGCGCGAGCCGCTGAAGCTGTGGGGCCACATTGAGGGCGGCCAGATCGTCAATGCCGAGAAGCCGGTCATCACTGCACAGTGCTTCCGTGTGCCTGTTTCGGACGGCCACACCGCAGCCGTGTTCGTAAGCTTTGACAAAAAGCCCACCAAGGAGCAGATGTTGGAAGCTTGGGCGAACTTCCGCGGCCCTGCACAGGAACTGAACCTGCCCAGCGCTCCCAAGCAGTTCCTGCACTACTTTACTGAGCCGGATCGTCCGCAGCCCAAGCTGGATCGCAACACCGAAAACGGTATGGCAGTGTGCATCGGCCGTCTGCGGGAGGACACCCTGTTTGATTACAAGTTTGCCTGCATGAGCCACAACACCCTGCGCG
>OLNQ01000802.1_pt1 | contig 32160 bp, 39 predicted proteins | sample 1672821 | NCBI WGS metagenome assembly OLNQ01 (sample SAMEA3136727, study PRJEB25190) | human gut metagenome | biome: human gut; feature: human-associated habitat; material: faeces | place: Austria | collected 2013 | reverse complement strand
AAACATCCGCGGAGCAGCCTACTTCGCACAATTAAAACATTTAAATAGAGACAACAATGGAAACAAATAATCTTACCGCACCGATAGCTGTCGAAAAAGACCGCAACACGTTGACAATCGAACTGATGAACCGTATGAAGCTGCACGGCATGGCCGCCGCCTTCACTGAAAGCCTAACCTCCACTATGGCAGAAACAATGACAATCGACTCTTTCCTGCACATGTTACTTGCCAGGGAATGGGACTACCGTGCCAATGCAGCCATCCAACGCCTTATACGCGGGGCGGCGTTCCGCTACAAGGCCTGCCTCGAGCAGATAGACTATGCAATCCCGCGTGGCCTTGACCGCAATCAGATGGAGCGGCTTGCATCGCTGGAGTTCATCCGCAAGGGACAGAACCTCTTCATCACAGGGTCATCCGGTACCGGGAAGAGCTTCCTTGCCACAGCAATGGGGTATGAAGCCTGCAAGAAGGGCATACGGACATATTATGCGAATGCTCCGAAACTTATGGGTACGCTTAAGGTGGCAAAAGTAAAAGGCACACTGGAATCGGAACTCAAGAGAATCGAACGGAGCACGCTGCTCATATTGGATGACCTCTTCCTTGTGAACCTTGATGCCAAGGAACGACCCATCCTGCTCGATATAATAGAGGACCGACATGGGCGCAAGTCCATCATCATCACCTCGCAACTGCCAACGGACAATTGGTATGATGCAATCGGAGACCCTACAGTAGCAGATGCCATTATGGATCGTATTATACATACGGCGCACCGGATTGAGCTGACAGGAGAAAGTGTCCGTAAAATGGCTGCATACAGAGGGAAATAAACTAAAATAATAATAACCCCATCGGTCAAGACTTTTTAAGGGGGCATTGTTGAATGTTTTAAGGGGGCAGAATCGCTTGGTTTTAGGGGGCAGCTTACACTGGATTTTCCAGTTAACGACAATCCTATGCCTTATATTCTTGTTTCAATGCAACCGCCACGGAGCAATGGCAAGACAACGTTGTTTACGAAACAAACTTACATAAAAATGCCCGTTATTCAAAGGGTTGCCTTGATGTAATTTTATTTTCTTGCTGATTGGGCGTTAATCCCACACTTGCCATGTCGAACAACCTCCGTAGACACTTAGCTGAAAGGGAAACCTTTCTTCCCGATATGATATAGTCTTTCCCTTCTGTAAACCACTCTTTTATAAAAGCCTTTGCCTCTTTTTCATCCTTGAAAAATAATCGGCTTACCTCATTTAAGGAAGAGGGATATTGTACTCCGGCATTATGCCTGCTTACTATGTTCCGTACATACTCCTTGACCTTTGGTATAGGGGTGGAGTAGGTTAGCTTATTTGTTTTCATTTTGTTTCTTTTTAAATTATAATTTACCTATTGCCCACCCGGCAGCCGTATTGCTGCCGGGGCATCAAAACATGAGCGTTGGTCGAAACCTCAACGTGCGTCTATGCTAACATGTGGCAATATGTTTTTATTAAGGCTTCTAAGGTCAAAATCCGACTTAGAAGCGTTCGGATTGCATTTTGATATAGACATAGGGGCAAGAAGCTCCATTATTTCCAGCTTCTCCTGCTGCAAGGCTGATATTGCATTATATAGTCTTTTCCTTAATTCTTCCATATTCTTTAGGGTATAGTTGTGGCTGTCGGGCATTGGAACCGACTGCCGGATGATTAAAATGGTGTGATTAGTATTTCTTCATGCAGCTAACGAATAAGGCTATGATAGATATAAGGAGACCTGCAATGGCAAATATCAAATTCCAATTGATAGGATTGTGCAAGTTGGGGTTAACGGCAAGATAGTGCTTACCCTCTTCGGTGAGTTTGGCATTCCATACATGACCGCCAACTACATAATTAGCTTTCACCAGACCTTTTCTTTCAATGGAACGGATGGAAGCGGTGAATACATGCTGTGGATATGTTGCCGGGCATTTCCCGCCAAACTCCGCAACAATCCGGAATGCTTGTTTCTCTTCCCTTGTTAATTTTATCCGTTCCATAACCTACTCGTTTTCTGCAAATTTACTAAATACTACGCAAAATATGCTATGCAGCAGGGTCTATTTCACCCTTAATCTGCTTGATGGCTCTCCTCACGTTCCACTCATTCTCGTACAAGGCGATGATGAAGCGTCTGCCCCTTTCAGTCCATACGGTATAGACGTTGGTTCCTATCGAACCGTCCGAACGTGTATAGGTCTGGGTACGGGTAGAGTGCAATCCCCATGTGGAGTAGGGGGAGTGGAGCAGCCATTGCCCCGATTGGCGATAGATTACGTTTGTTTCTTTCAGCTTCTTGTGCAGCTTCTCCGCGTCCATTCCTATCTGCTTGGCGATTTGTGTGCTGGTCAGAGTGTTCACGCTTTGCAGGTGGTTGTTGTAGTAGTTAACTTTCGGAGCAGCCTCCTTGATTTCTTTGTCTTGCAGTTCGATGGTGGCTTGCTGTTGTTCGGTTTGGGCTTCAAGCTGCTTTAGCCGTTCCTCCCTTTTTGCAAGGGTGGCTTGTGCGATGGTTAGCGCACGTGCCATGATTTCTTCGGGAGTGTCGTTTGAGGTGGTGGAGATGTAGCCGCCAGTTTCTAATACAGTAGGAATTACTTCATCAAAAATCCAACTTTCCACTTGTTCGGCTTGTGGAAGTTCGGAGCTTGCTACAAGTCTGACTACATTCCCTTTGGTGATAAATCTAACTTTTTGTATTCCTCCGTTTGTAGGGGTGTCCATTTCGTTCACCCCTATTGATTTACAATGATTTCTGATAGCCTTTTGTGGATTGGCATATCCTAAACACTTAGCAACGTCTGTTGCTGCAAACATTACTTGACCGTTCATTACTACGGTACGAACTTGCCCAAAAATAGGCGATTGAAAAAGTTTTAATTCATTCATGACTGTTAGCATTTAAGTCATTGTAGGCAATAAAAAAGCGGTTGCCATATACGCTGCTAACAGTCCAACACACTTTGTCCCGAAGAACAAAATAATGACTACGTATAGGCAACCGCCAATATTCTAAAAATATGAGCATAAAAAATGCCCAATGAAATTGAGCAATTAACCGATGCTCTACGAGACAATAAAGCTTGTCGAACTGTTAGCGCAACAAAGATAGATATAATCTTTGAAAACGCAAAAGATTATTTTAATTTGTCTCTTAATATCATAATTTCAGTAGTAGAGTCATGTTTATATTTGGAATAAAATAAATTTATCATCTCTTTTATATCATAATTTCGCTTCATACTCTCATAATCATCAATCCCTAATTCGAGCTTTAATCCCTCCTTGGCACTTTTCATCATTTCAGTTATACTTTCTTTCTTACATTCATGATTTAAAATTACATCTATTTGTTTTAATAGATATTCTGCATCCATAAAAAGCAAAACTACGTCCTTTCTTGAAATAGTAGTGTCTCCTTTAGGTATATTTTCTGAATAATCAATATAGCTATTTATATGTTTTTGTATATGGTTATCTAATCCTATAACCGATTTTTCGTATTCCTTCTGCTGGTCTGAACACGAAATAAACATAGGTATCAGCAATATAAATATAATCTTTTTCATATAACATATATTTTGAGTTTAACATTTTGCAAATGTATTCATAAAAACAGAAAGAAAGACTTACTTTTCTCAAAAAATAATTCATGCCAATATCGTATAAATTTATATAGCATTGGTTATATTCTAATATTTACGGCAAATATATATAAAATAATCAAATTGGCATGGTTTTATATATTATAAAATCTCAAATATGTTATATAACATACATAATATAATTACAACAGATGTTAATAAAGGCGTATCTTTGCTGCATGTTTTAATAAATAATAAAAGTAGTATGGAAGATTTTATAATGGGACTTGTTTACATCTTCTCATTTATATGGGGGATTCTTAGTATTATACTTTTCTTTAAAGTATGGGGAATGACAAATAGGGTAATTGACATTCAAAATCTATTTGAAAAGCATTCTAAGAACGTTGATGATAAATTAGGGGTTTTGATTTCAACATTAGAAAAGATGAAAGAAATGCCAAAAATAGAATCAAATCCCAATAAAGCGGAAATAAAACAGCCAAAAGATAATTTGAAAGATGCAGTTAAAACTACGAATTTAAATGCAAGAAAAGAGAAAGAGGCTAAGGCTATCTCCCCAAAAACAAAAAGGGAGATTGATGAATCTTCTAATGAATTTAAGCAGAAACTGCATAAATGGCAAGTTTTGAAAGAAAAAGGTTTTATAGAACAAGCTATTGAAGAATATCAAGAATATATGGGTATTGATTATGACGAAGCTGTAAAGTTTATCAATGAACTGTAATCGTTATTTAAGGTTTTTATAAATTATGAAACAGAGTGTTTTTTTATTGTTTTTATCCGTAATGCTGTTTTCATGTTCCTCTGATAATAAGGAAGAAGGACAGAAGGAATCTGAATCTTTTAATTTAGTTGGAGTATGGAAAAGCGGTGATTATTTTATTTCTTTTTCAGATGAAGGGTTTTATACAGCTTATTTGAGTGATAAATTTATAGATTCTGGGAATTATGAAGTGAATCAAAGAGATAAAATGGTTACTTGTAAAAATACATATACTAACAAGAGTACAAAATATGACATTGTCAATTGTACGAGTAGCGGTCTTATCTGCAAAGTAACGTATATAAATTTTGAGGGGAAAGAGGTTAATGAAAATTTTTCTATGAAAAAAGTAAATTCTACTCCTTCTTCAAAAGAGCATGTTCTTATTGGAAAATCATACCGTTATTTGGCTAAGGAATATGGGTATTGTATAATGAAATTTGATACATTTAATACTGCAACATTGACTACAGATGAATATAAGCCTAAAGTTCAAAACTGGTACTATGTTTATTTAGATTCTAACATTTACTTTCAAAGATTTGCCCCTAATGGAGCTGGATTGAACTCATTTTATGCAAATTGTGGGAAGGGGGATATAAATATTTATAGAATGAATGTTTCTTCAAACGGATTGATTGAGAGTTTTGATGTTTTGAAATAAAGTCATTGGTTGTTCTATATCATCAAGTCAAGCGGAGGGGACTCCGCTTGATTTGTTTAGTGGCACATCGTTTGTTATACCGATTATGGTAATATTGCCACAATATTATAAAAATGAAAAAGTATGAGTAAAAAGCAAAAGACAAAGACTGTGGAACTTAACAGAAGTTCTAAAACTGGACGGTTCGTTACAGAAGACTACGCTAGAAGACATCCAAACACTACGCAGACTGAACACCGCCAGAGAAAGAAATAGGTAGCATCGCTAAAATCTTTTTCGTAAGAAACTCAATTAAGTAGGAATAAGCTTCATCACTATCATTGGTTAAGTTTATTCCTGCTTTTTCCAATGTAAAGTTGGCTATATGAAATATTTCGTGTGCCAATATTGACAGTCCTTTTATGTCTTTCGGCAAATTTGGCATATACAAAATCATCTGACCGCCTGGCAATAGAAGGCTTTTCCCCTTTTCTTTTTCACTAATGGTAGATACTATTTCAGAGGCTTGTTCACTGCCAAATATTTTTGAAAGCTTAGCTTTCAGATATTTCTTTTCACCGAAGTGAACCATTACGTCACGGTCATATATGTCTATGCTTATAATCTTATTCATAATGAATATGATATTGTATTTTATATATAATAATGCAAATATATAGAAAATAACCAAGAGAATGTTCTTAAACATATGAATTATGATTAAAATTATATCTTGTATTTAGATTTTGGAGTATTTTTGTGTCATAAAAGAATAAGTGCTATGTCAAAGGAAGTATATACTCGCGAAAATTTTAGGTCTTCATTATTAAGACAGATTATCATTAGGGCTGATTATTCAAGCTTGACTGATTTGAATGGGTTTATAATGAAATTGAAGTCCATAGAATGGTTCCAAAGGCTTTTTGCGGGTTATCGTCTAGTTAGGACAAATAATTTTAATCTGCAAATAACTCCCAAAAATATAGAAGAGAGGTTTATTCCTCTTGAAGTTAATGAGACTGGAAATATACATCGCTTTTTTGATTATAAAATAGGGCCCATACCAAGTGTTGTTATGGATATAAGTCCTACTTTTATTTGCCTTACAATAGAATGCAATGATAAGTATGACACGATAGATTTATATATAGATTCTATTGTAGATATTATAGCGGTTTTGAAGGAGTATGATTCATATGTACAAATAGAGAGGTTAGGTATAAGGAAGATAGATGGAAAGGACTATCAATCGTTGGAGGAAGCATATGAAACATTTGAGGTCATGGAGAGCTTGAAGAATGATATTATAGGTAACGCAGGACCAATAAAAAAAGTTTATACAGATTCTTTTTTGTCTAAGGATGCAAATCTTAAAGTAAATTTTACTCGTGGATTAGAATGTTTTCCAGATGGCACTATTCGATGTATTTTAGATATGGATGGATATGTTGATTCCTCTTTAATATCTCTTGAAGAGGTAAAAACTAAAGAAGGAATTGAATCTTTGCTAAAAAACAAAATAAATAATGAGTTATTTAAACTATTTAAAGCAAGTGTAACTGAAACTTTCTTATCTAAAGGACTTATATCATGAAAAAAGAAAATTCATCTAGCAATATAGAGTTTAGCACCACAAGAGCTTTTGAAACCAAAAGTTCCCATTCTTCTCATGGAGAAAGAATTAATTGGGCTTCTCAAACGTTAATAGGGAGCCAAACACGGGCTATATCTTCTAATAATAATCAAAAGAGAGTCAATATAACGGTTTGCAAAAATGCTAAGGGGTGGTGAAACGGAAATACCAATTACAAGCTCTGGTGATTTACGCGTAAAGATATTTGTTATAGGGTATAAAAATCAAGGAGAATCTATTATAATATTATTCATAGATGCAGGTGAAGAAGGATGTCCTGTAAAATATTCTATCGTAATAGATTGTTTTAAATATAATAAACGGAATATTACAGATGAGATATTAAGACATTATTCGGTTAGTACCGTTTCGATGTTATGCTGGACGCATCCTGATTTAGACCATTCTGTAGATATTGATACATTAATAAAGAAGTATTGCAAGGAAAGTACACAAATATTGCTGCCGGAGCATTTTTATAACGAATCAAGTGATATTATTACAATAAATAATAAAACACTTCGGGGAGCTGTTGATAAAGTTTTTAATCTGAATAGATTAAAAAAGAGAACTGTTTCCAATATAAGTGTAACGGATAGGGGATATAATGAAATAAAGAGTTTAAAATTTGCAGGAGTTGATAGGAATGTTTTTGCTTCTGTAAATGCTGTCACTCCTATATCCTCTATTTTATCTAGTTATGTAAAGGAAGGTAAACATAATGTAAATAAAAACGAGCTGTCCATCTCTTTTATAATTAATATTGATGAATATTATTTATATTTTGGTGGAGATGCCATGAATAATCATATAGATGCCATTAATCCGGCTTTTATAGAGCATTGCCGTTTTGTGAAAATTCCACATCATTCATCTGATACATCTACGAACTTAATAAATTATTTGCCGCAGGAGATAGATACTGCATGTACTACTATATTTAGTACACATAATTTGCCAAAAGAATTTGTATTACGAAAATATTGCAGTATGGGGAAAGTGTTTTCCACTGGTGGACATAATAATAAAAAATATAATTATGGAGTAATTGAATATGAGTATGATTTTTCAAAAGAAGAAGTTGATATGAATGTTCGATTACACGGTAATGCTATTGAATTGGAATATTGAGCCAGACATTACATCTGGCTTTTTCTTTGCATAACATCCCCATCGGTTTCCACGGTGCAATCTTCTCCATGAATGTAGACATAAACGGATGCGGCACCGCTTTGCAACATGTGCGTTTTCGCACGGTATTACACATTTAACGGAAATAAAACCCCTTATCTTTTGTGGATTTAGCTGAATGTATCTCATTTCTTAGTTCGGAAACCTCATCAAGGATTGCGTCGTTCGAATCTGCCATCCTTTTTGTATTTTCCACAATCATATTCAGTTGCTTCAATTGTGCCTCTGCAAGTACATTGTATTTGGGCAGAATGTCGTTTCCTATTTTTTCAAGCAACACTCGCTTTGCGCTTACGTCCAAACGGATGCCGTTGATATAGGAGCCTAAAAGGTTGGCGGTATCTTCCGTTACTCCTTGAATGCCTTTAGACAGTCCAGAAGATGAAGAACTGTCTTTCCAGCCCATTGCCTCTTTTAAGGCATCTCTTTCTGCTAATGCTTGGTTTACTATATTATCCCATTTGTTTTGAAGGTCAGCTTGTTCTTGTTTGTCAATTCCACCACCACTCTCCATTGCTTTGGCGAACATCTCATACCACTCTTGTATTAACTTGTCATACTTTTTAGTCATAAGACTTTCTACAATGGCATTTTGCATCATCTTTTCAAAATTATTTGCAAAATCTTCCGCATCAGACTCCATATCAAGAAGGGCATTCTTAAAGTCATTTCTTATATTGTCAAAAGAGGTATTGGTGAGCTTCTCATTATAGGTATTTTCAAGCTCTTCAAGCTGCTTATAGTAGGTGATATATTCATCCATGTATTGAGCTGCATTCTTATATCCATCATCCGCAAGGCTTTTTATTTTTGAATACAAAGATGTATCTTCTTCTGCCAGCTTAGCCATTTGCTCGCTGGACAATTGGAAAAATTGACTGGCATTAGTAACGGATACTCCTACAATGTCACTGACTCTTTCCCATTCCGATGCAGACATGCCTTCATTTATTTTCTTATTGGTGGAGTGGGAGCCGCCAATACCTAAAAAGCCATTACTATATGCTGCTGCACTGCGTTGCATAGCTTCCAATGTGTTAGCTTGTTGTTTTAAGATGTTTTCCCTTTGCACTTCATATATATCAGAGGCATCTGTGACAGAAGCCTTATCCATCTTCTCTGAAAGGTTATCCAATGCGTTTTTTAGGTCTTCGTTTGATTGCGTAAGATATTCTATATCACGTTCGAGATTTTCGTCACTATCTCCTGATTTTGTTATTTTAGAAAACAAACCAAATGTGAGAGTATCTTGTATGCTTCCGAGTGCGTTAAATACACCTTTAAATACATTCCCTACAAATTTGTCAAACCCTTGTTTGTCAATTGCATCAAGCAAAGACAATACCGCACCCACAATTCCACCAATTTTGCTTCCTGCTTCTGTGAGTGTGTCAATAAGACCGGACGCAAGACCACCTATTTGCGATAATGACATTTCAGATGAACTTCCAAGCTGGGTAATGGTGTTGGCTAGTGTTATTAAATTTTGCTTAGTCTTGTCTGTACTCTTTATTACATTGACTTGCGCATTCTGTACACCTTGTTCTGCAATATTTCTCTTTTTTAGCGCTTCTTCTTGTTCTGCTTTAGTTCCCGTTTGCAGTGATTTATTATATTCCTCTTGCGCTTCATTCAGTTTTTCTTGCGCAACACGAAGTTCATCCAATTGTTCCGGTAAATTACCAAGCAGTCCACCCTTGTCGATGATAGTACTTTGGATATTGTTCAAGGCTTCATCAACTACTTTTTTTTGGTCAACAGCCATGTTTTTATACTCATTCGAGTTCTTGAGTTCCTTTAACTGCTGTTTGACTTGTTCAAGTGATTTTTTAGATACCCTATCTAAATCTCCAAATATGAGTTCCCAGTTTATTTCTTGTTTGAATTGCTCAAATTCGATTGATGCAATATCCTCACTTGCTTTCTTTTTTCTTTGTTCTATAAGTATATTTGCGGCTTCTTCTCCTAATTGCCCTCTTTGGCTTTCAATATCTGCCAAGTCCTTTTGAAGATTACGCTCAATGTCCTTTATCTTTTGGGCGTAATCTTTATAATCTTCCATCATACCTAAAAGATTTTCAAGGCTCTCAGAACGCATTTTCTTGTTTTCCTCATTGATTGATTGGTATAGTTTTAGAATAGCCTCTTCTCCGAAGTGTTTCTTTACATCATCCTCTTTCATGGCAAGGACGTCTGTTACGGAAAATTTGCTTCCTGCATCTTCCAATGCAGTGTAAAGCTGGCTGCGTAAATCGTCAACAATGCTTTTGAATGAAACCTCTTCACCGAAAGCTGTATTCATGGAAAGGGACTTATTCCCGGTCGCTTCAAATAGCTTTTTATACAAGTCCCATTTTTCTCCGGCTTGGGAAATATACCTTTCTATTTCCTTCAAGGCATCGTCAACCCCTTTCTTGACATTGTCGTAGTTGATATTCTCTTTCTTCACGCCAAGAGATAGGTACAATTCCATCTGCTTCCCTTTGGATTTGTCCAACTGGTCTTGTATGTATTGGTATGCCTTGCTTGGGTCACTCAAATCTAAGTTAATCCCGTTCTTGTCAAAGATAGGGGCAAATTCAGAGACGCCCTTCACCCTTTGGGATGCGGCTTCTTCACCCTCTATTTTCTTCCACTTGTCGTAAAGTGATAGGGCTTTGCTGATTAGGTCGGAACGGTCTTTCCATTGTTCTGCAATAGGGTCTTTTTCGCTTCCGGATGATTTTTCCAATACGCCAAGAGTTTCCATTATCTTTTTTGACACATCAAATACTTTTTGTGCATTACGTATAGTGGCTTCGGAATACGGATTTCCCTTTTTGAAACTATTTAATACCTTATCCGCATTTTCTCTTTCCTCTTTTACTCGTTTGGCGTATTCTTCATAGGCTTCATCATCTTTAGGGATAAGGCTGTTTATACCACCTGCAATACTTTTTGCCGTAGTAAACCATGCGGATTTAGTATTTTCTTCTATTTCATTGGTAATAGATAAGACGGTGGAAAAATCCTCTTTTGCTTCTTTTACAAGGGAACGGGCTATTTCTAATTGGGCTTTTGCATCTTTAAGCATTTGAGTGTCCATGATATGCCCGTCGCTTGCTACCGAATAAAGCTCTGCATCTTTAACTTTTCTTTCTGCTTCAAAGAGTTCCTGATATCTTCTTTCTAAATTTATCCTTGCAGTTACTCGTTCTTTAGTCCTCGCAATTCTATTGATTTTATTTAGTAACTCTATTTGTCCTTTTAGTAGGACTTGTTCATAGGACATGTTTTTAAAAACGGATGGATATATATCTTGAAGTCTTTCATAAGCCCTTCTTCTTTCTCCTACAGCTTTGGACATATCAAACATTGTGGATATATATCCATTGGCTTTATTCTTTTCTTCCGATATTTTTTCGTTTTGTTCTTGGACTTGAACATTAAATTCACGTATTGTTTCTGCGGCACTTTTAGTCTTTTCTCTTAAAGTGAAATATAGTCCAGCCAATGCACCGATAGCAGTAATTGCTATCATCCAAGGATTGGCTTTCATTGCTGCATTTAGCGCCCATTGAGCTACAGCTTGTGCTCTTGTAACAGCAGTCAATCCTTGTCGTGCTCGGGTTAAATTGGTTATGAAAGTAATAGTTCTCATTGCAGTTTCAGCTTTATGAGCCGCATTTACAGCTATTATAGCAGTTTTGTAAAATCCATAAGCCCCTACAAGGGAGCCAAGGATAGCTGCAACAGCTTCCCAATGATTCATTAAATCAGTAAGCAACTCCAAGCTATCTGAAAGTACACCGCTATTGCTTTCCGCAATGTCAGCCATCATCACATCCCAAGCGTCCTGCAAGTTGCTCCACTTGCCCGCAAGGCTTTCCGCAAGAGCCTCCTGCATGTTGTAGAACTTGCCTCCCTCGTTGGTCAAATCCCAAAGGACATCCTTCACCATACCGAAGCTTACTTCCTTCCGGCTGATTTTGTCAAATACATCTCCGGCAGATGTCACTACTCCCGTAAGCTTAGTAAACCGTTTCGCCAACTCGTCCACCAACGGAATACCAGCCTCGGTAAACTGCCTCAGTTCCTGCCCACGTAGGAAAGCCGCACTGCGCACCTGCCCGTATGCCAATATGATACGTCCCATATCGACACCGACACCTGCGGAAATGTCGGCAAGCCTCTTGGTCGTATCATAAAGCTCCTCATACGGGATGCTGTATGCGGAAAGCTGCTTGGTGTATGATGCCAGTTCCTTGAACTGGAACGGAGAGACCACCGCCAAATCCTTGATACGGTTGAATATGGTCTCGGCTTTCATGCTGTCCCCAAGAATGGAGGTAAGTGCAATGCGTTGCTTCTGGAACTCCCCTCCAATGGTGTACAATCCTCTTACAAAGCGTTCTACCGTATATATGGAGTACACGTTGGCAATTTGGTTTTTCAATTCTCCGGCTATCCGTGACTGGGAGGACATCGTAGAATTAGCTCTCTTCATAGCTGCATTGTGCGTATCTGAAGCTTTTGCAGCCTGCATCCGGGCGTTTCTAAGCTGTTCAAGAGCTTTTTGTGAGTTGGCGTAAGCATCCGCACGCATAATCTGGGAAACACCTCTCATGGCTCTTAATTCACTTGTACTCACACCTTGTCCCCTAAAAGTATCAGACAGTTTCTTGAGACTTTCGCTATCCAATTCAAGCTTCACCTTGTAGGTCTTATTTTTCAGCAAGGCTTCCACCTTGTCCTCAATTTCTTTCACGTCCGTTTTCAGCCCCACTCTTGCGCTGACTGTAGCGTGCATGTTTACAAGCTTTTTCTTGATGGCTTCATACTCCTGGGGAGTGTAATCCTTCAAATGAATGCCAAAATTCAAATTTCCGAGGTCTGCCATATCTTTGTCTTATTTTGTGTTTCTTTTTAGCGCATCCACGCCATTAACTAAAAAATCATTCAACGAAACCTTCTGTCCTTTTGCTTCCTGCGCCTTCCTTTTTTCCTCCCATCTTCTGGTAAGTTCCTGCATCTCCTTTGCCGTGTGCTTCTTTTCTCCTCCTTCCGTATCTTCATTCTTATAGGAGACAAATGGCGCATCGCACATGAGAAGTTCATACTGGGCATTGGTAAGGACATAGTCCATAAGCCAGTTAGGGACGTTTATCAGCCCCCACAAAAGAACCAGAGGACGGATTAATTCGGAGTATTTCTCTCCGTTTGCGAACCCTGCTCCTGCCGAAGTCCTTGAAGGATATGCTCTGCTTCCTTTCTCGTCATCGTCATTATCGTGTCCTTCATGCCGGTCAAGAACATGGTAGCACTCAAGTACTCCAGCTTCTGAGATTCCACTTTTTTTTTACCAATTGCTATGATGTCCGTAAGCTCCGTGTCCGTGTACTTTTTCCATAGCATACGCCAATATATCCAATGGAACATCTTTATTTTCCACCAATTATTCAGAATAATGAGAGAAGCGCATCTGGCAGTTACTTCATCCTCGTTCTTGCAGGAATGCAAGACATGGGTAAGCTTCCGTATGGTTCCGCGATGAAGCCATTTTATGCCGAATTTCTTACCTCTTATTGCGACATAGTCTGTACTGTTCTCCAGTACGTCATCAAGCCTTTTTTGCTCTTCTTCTGTGGGCTGCTGTATATTTTCGCTCATGATTGTCATTATGGATTGTAAAAAGAAAAGGCGGCGGCACAAAGCTCACCGCCATAAATGCTAAATGGTAGTACCTTCCTGAGTAACCTTCACACTGCCGAATTCGCTGGCAGTGGAGATGTTCACAGTTGCGGTCCTTGCAGAAGCTCCGCTGTTTTCAGTAACCTTGACCGTCACCACTTTTCCGCTGACAGATGTCTTGCACCATGTTTCCGTTGATGAAGCGGAAACCGCGCTTTCTTTTGTCGTAGCCGTGATGGTCTTCCCCGTATTGTCAGCAGCGCTGGTAAAGTTCAGGGAAGATGGAGCTACGGTCAGGCTGCTTTTTTTGTCAAGAAAGCGATATTGTCGTCTGACGTTTCATCGGCGGCTCCGTCCTCAATTTCAATGGTTCCGCTTAATGCAAAACCGAACGGGGTGGTGGAGGCGTTCTCGAACAGCGGCCGTGCATAGATTGCCATCTTTTTCACCAGTACACATTTTTCTCCGTCCTCACTCAGAAGCGCGATGCCTGCATTCAGCTTCTTGCTGTTCAATGTGGCTGAAATTCCACTGAATGCGATTCCGTTAACGGTAGCAGTTGCTACATCATGCGCTTCTCCAAGGAAGTATTCGACCAAGTCCTTGCTTATACTGGGTACGGTTGCGGCAAAGGTTATGTCACCTGCCGTGCTTGTCACAGCCCAGTCAGCCTGCAGTCCATGCACTTTGGTGCGGTTCAACGTAGGCTCTGCCTGGGACAGAGACAGAGAATCAACAGTTACCGGCAGGTCGAAATCAGGCGTTACCGTAGTGAAGTTGGTTATTCCTCCCTTAACCAACATGATGGATGAAAGACCACTGAACACGTCTTTCAACTCTAGTTTTGTTTTCATTGCCATAATAAATAGTTTTAATCGTTTTATTTCATGTTTACTTTATCACTAGGTCAGCCCTTATCAATGTGGCGCTGAACCCTAATCCGTCATTACCTTTCAAGGTCAGTTTGGGGCTTGAGGCAATTATGTAATTGTCGCTGATAGGGAATAGGGAAAGAATATCTCCTACAATGGCGTCCATTTGTTCCAAGTCTTCAGCGCCTCCCTTTTTCCGTCTTACATACACTTCAATGGTGCAATAGGTACGGATATTCCCGAATCCGCTGCCATAGGTCATGGAAGACAACAAGCCGGGCAATGACACCACAATGAAATCATTCATTTGTCTTGCCACAGCTTCGGGGCGGTCATTCGTGAACACATTCTCACTGACTGCCTTTGCTGCATCAAACAATGATTTCAGCGCGTCCTTGTATTTGAAATCCTGCTCATATCCCATAATTAAAATGATAATTCATTTGGTGCAGAACTTATTGGACTAAAAGGAGCCAATGATGAGTTGTTAAAAGCGCCTTTGTCAATCAAGTTTGTACCGCTATTTCTTACAAACTGATATGCATCACTCATAACAACCAATCCTTTTCTACTTTCCAGATATTCTGCATAATGAGTCCCTACAACAAAAACAATACTTATTCCTTTAGCGATAGGATTATAATAACTTTTCAGAAATTCAACCGATGCTTCAAATCCATAGTAATGGGCATAGCTTTTACTGTCTTTGGGAGCTTTAAATTTGGTGCTCTTATCAAACTCTCCACCGACCATTGTTTTTCTTTTGGTAAATTCCCTATCATAAGGAGTGTCGTATGTCAGAAGATTTCCATTGTAATATATTCCCCATGCTATAGAGCCTCTGGTATTTCCAGTGACATTATGATATGTGCCCGTCTCACGGATTACATTGCTTATTTGGGAAGCTATTTTTTTAGCTCCCATGATAAGAGATTTCTGTATTAATACATCCATCTTTTTCTTTCCTTCCTCCAAGACTTTAGCATTATCTTCCATATCCCTAATTCTTAGCCATGTTGAAATACAAAGTCGTCCCCATTTCCGTAGCGTAACAGTCCGTTATCACTTTAGCTTCAAAAGTGCCCCCATAGTCAGTGACATCCACAAGGTCGCCGGAAAGGATTCCCTTCACAAGACCGGGAATGTCTATAGCATAATCGCTCTTTATGACATTGCTTTTGGTGAATGTTCTAAGGCTGGTGCTCCCGTACTTGTTGCATTTGCCTTCATAAAGCACAGTCTCTTCCCCTTCGCCAAAAGATGTCTCTCCGGATATGCGATATACCTTGCAGGTATGCGGAAAACGCGGATTGTTTACTTTCATAGTGGACACCTTTTATTCATGTTCATACCCAAATTGACAATCTTGATAGACGATTTCCTTACATTCTCTCCATACAAGGCGTATATGTCATTGGCCATTTGACGGAGATTGCGCTTGTCATAAGCAGAGCTTTGTGTACCGCCCTCCTTGTGTTTCCATACTCCGTTGGCATCTTCAACGCTTCCGGTTACGCTCGGTGTACTTGCGCACCACATGTAAAGGTCTGCCCGGCACAAGTCCTTATGGCGCTTCTCCAACGTGGCGACATCCGTTCCCGGTGCAATCTCCCTATCAATCAAGATGGTGGTAATCGCACTGTCTGCAACCTCAAAACCGACACAACCACGGAGGTATTCCTCTATGGTGGTGCCGATTGCTGTATTTTGAGAATCGTTGTCCATTATTTGCCTTTGATGTCAAGGTAATACATCCAGCGTACCTTGTTGGGGACAACCAATCCGGTGACTTCCGATTTGATGACCTGGGTCATGGTCTCGTCCTCGAACAGTTGTCTGATTAATGTACGCCCACCGTCATATAAAGCAGTCCTTGCCCCGGGTGTTTCCATATAGATGGGTTTGCCGCATTGGATGTCACCAATGGCACCATCCGGCATGTAAACCATTACCCCCTCATTGAAGCTCTGCAGGTTGATGTACTCCATCTTTTTGGTGGTTGTATTGAATTTCTCCACGGCAGCGATGGCATCAATAACAGTAATGGGGGCGCCGATTCTAGCCTCGATGAATGCCTTCAAAGTGGCATCATCAATCAGAGAGCCGAATGCCTGCTTGTTTGCCGCATCTGTAATGTCAGGACGCGCATAAGTCACGTACAAGTTACGGAAATACGGCATTGTCAATAAGTCGTCCCAGGTGGTCTTGCTTACTTCCCAGTGCCCGGCAGGTGCAAAATCCTTCTGCTGGCTGTCCCTTCTCACATCTCTCATAACCTTGATGGGGTCTATTGAGGTGCCGACAGCGCTCTTCTGGGTAACTTCTCCTGAAGAATCATTCTTCTTATACCATGTACTTGTCTTGATGTTCTTGGAGGGAACCTCAAAATCAATTTCCGTAGTGATACCCAACGGGTTGTTGGTGGCGTTGATAACCAGTCTGCCCTTATTGGACACTACCTGGTGGCGTTGGTAGGCTATAGTGTTGTAGTTACCGCCAAGCAGGTCATCAAGCCCGTTGAACAACAGTTCCATAATGGTTTCTTCAATTTCAGCCGTAGTATTGCCGATGGCGTTTGCCAGCATCATCTTTTCTCTCAGAATCTTTCGGCTCATCACAACTTCATGCTTGAATGTAGGCAGTCCTCCCATTTTCAAGCTCAATCCGTCTGTGGATTTGGTTGCTCCGTCACTGTCAATATCCACATAAGTAGCCATCGTATATGGACGGATGGTAGCCTCAATCTGTTCGTATGTGGGATTGATTGGGATGTTGGGGTTTAACGGGAATCCCAACTGCGAGAAAGTTGCTTCCGCATTGTATTTCTCGGCAAACATGTCGTTGATGTATTTGGTCAACGCGCTGCCTTGTGCGTCGCTAACGTATCCCATTGAAGCAAGACCCTTTGCTACAATGTCATAGAATTGTCTGTCTCTTGTGTACATAATTACCTCCTTCCGTTATGATTCTCTCACAAATTCAATCATTGGAAGATTGGCCTCCATAGCCGGAAGGATTTTCGCTCCAACCACTCTGTCTGCATAAATTCTTCCATTTCTCACCACGGCGCAAGTGGCCAGCGTACATCCGTCGGGGATACACACGTCTTCGAAAATAAGGCCGTTTACCGTTCCGGTAATATCCGTCCATTTGCTGGCGGTAAATGCTTCCGGAGATTCGATTGCCGTGTTGTTCTTGTATATTTTCCCTGCCTGCTCCACTATATCTCCTACCGCATAGGTTTTCGTGGATTCGTATGCCGGGCCTGCAAGTATTACCACTTGTTGTCCTGCACCCATAAACTGCACGGGAGTGCCGGCGCCAATGACTGTACCTGCCGGATATTTGGTGTGGTCAATCATTCCACCCCCCTGATACAGTTCTCTTACTCTGCTCCATACCGGGAAATGACCGCCGAATTCCGATTGGTATTTACCGATAGTGTTGAAAGTTCCTGATTGTCTCATTTTCTTGTCTGTTTTAAAATGTGTTATTTCTTTTTAGGGAGCTTCCCTTGTGCCCTCATGCGTTCCTTGAAGGATTCACGGCGGCTGTTCGTCTGCCCTTCACTGGCTTGTGAGAATTGATTGATACTGGGCGACGCTCCGTTCCCGAAAATAGCCTTGTATCTTTTCTCGTAATTCCGCTTAGCGCAGTTGACTATATCCTCTTGCTTCATGCCATCTGTAATGTCTACATCTGATATGGCTATATTGAGAATCTCTTCGTTGCAGGTGTTTTTACCGTCATTTTCGATTAGCGATTTCAGTTGGCTTCTGGATTGTTCCATTAAAGCGTGAACGGATGCGGCGTTTTTCTCCTCTTCCCTTTCTTTTTTCAACTGTGAAAGCTCGTTCTTCAATTCTTCAACTTGAACGGCAAGCGCTCCCCCTTCTGTTTTCTCTTCCCCATTTGAGGGGGACTGTTGGGGCTTATAGTTTTTCTTAAAGTCCTCAACTCTGGTCGCGACATCGTGGTTGTATTGCCCTTGCATCCCTTTTAGAAAGCCTACAGCATTGTTCCAATAAGTCTCGTCAGGTTCCGAGCCTTCGGCCACGGGATTAAGTTCTACATACTTCTGTAATGTCTGCGGTGAAAAACTGGTTTCTCCAAGTTTCTCGCTTAATGTGGATAAGATTTTTTCTTGTTCCATCGTGTTTATTTTGTGTTTATGTTAAATAAAAAAGAGCCTATCAATGCTTTTTGCATCAATAAGCTCTTAGGCTTGTATATTGTAACTTGTTATTCGGTCGTTATTCTTATTTTGATATAATTCCGGCATCTTCGGCATACCGTTCGAAGCAAAATACTTCCTTCCACCATCCTTACATCCGTAAGCTTCTGCCCACATACCGGACAAGTGACGAATGTATTTTGTCCGACATCCCTTTTCTCATCCAATTGGGAATCAATTTTTACCATATCAAACAAATTTCAATGCAAATATAATGATTGTTTTCTAAAAATCAATATATAAACAATCTTTTTGTCTTATATATTTAGAAAATAAACATTTAATCGTATATTTGTATCAAATATTATCATAGAGCTGTGAATCAAGCCGGAATATACAGAGGATTTCTGTATGTACCGGCTATTTTTATTTATGGAATACGACAGAACTGTACATACCAAGAATGGGAGTAGTGTGCTTACCTACGCACAAGTGGATAAATTGCGCAAAAGCGATAGTCCTCTTAATATGATTGCTCAAAAAGGTTGCCAGGAAAAGTTTCTTGCATCTCCAGCGGACATTACCATATTTGGTGGAAATCGCGGTGGTGGGAAAAGCTGGGCGCTACTTATGGAAGTATTAAAGGATATTGCTAATCCTAATTTTGCAGCAGTTATTTTGAGAAATGAAAAAGAAGACTTAAGCAATATAGTCAATAAATCATATAAATTATTCTCTCAATTCGGGAAATATAATAGGTCAATATCGGATATGACTTGGAACTTCTATAAGGGTGGGTTCCTTAAGTTTTCCTATTATGCTGATTCTTACGACGACTTTGAAAAACGGTTTCAAGGAAAGGAATTTGCTTTTATTGGAATAGATGAAATTACCCATTCTGAGTTTAGAAAGTTTAAATATCTAGTTACCAACAATCGTAATGCTTATGGTATAAGAAATCGTTTTTATGGCACGTGCAATCCTGACCCCGATAGTTGGGTGAGGAAGTTTATAGATTGGTGGATAGATGACAGTGGGAATCCGATACCGGAACGAGATGGGGTAATACGTTATTGCTTTATGGACGGGAATCGTCCGGATGATATTTTATGGGGAGATTCCGTAGATGAAGTTTATGAGCAATGCAAAAGAACTATAGATAGATTGCTTACTCCAGCCCTTGTAACACAAGGATATGATAAATCAAACTTTGTCAAAACTGTTACATTTATTAAAGGAAAACTTGAGGAGAATATAGCCCTTATCTCTTCTGACCCCAACTATCTTGCCAACCTTGCCCAGCAAGACGAAGAATCCCGTGCCCGTGACCTTGAAGGGAACTGGAATTTCAAAGCGGCCGGAGACGATATTCTTAAAATGGGACACATGGAACGTTTTTTCAAGAACTCTTTCCAGTATGGGGACGGCAAGCGGAGGGTGTCATGTGATATTGCTTATGAAGGTGGAGATAATCTTGTACTATGGCTCTGGATAGGAAATCACATAGAGGATGTATATGTGAGTCAGGATAATTCCAAACGGACGGAAGAATGTGTCGCATATAAGTTACGGGAATGGGGAGTTATGGAGAAAGATTTTGTTTTTGACTTGAACGGACCAGGGCAGGATTTTAAAGGTAAATTCCCGGATGCTGTCAAATTCAACAATATGGCAGCTCCTATCCCAATGACAAAAGCTGACGAGCAATCTATAAAATATATCTATTCTTCCCTGAAATCACAATGTGCCGATATTCTCGTAAAGAAAATAAAGAATGACGAAATATCCATTAACCCAGAATTATTGTCACTTAAGTTTTCTGGCAATAGATATTCCAACATGACCCTTTACAATATCCTCATGAAGGAGCGAAAGGCTATCAGGGACGCGGAAACGGAAAAGGGGTTCTCACTGATTAAAAAGGAGACTATGAAGAAATATGTGGGACATTCTCCCGACTTCATAGAGGCCATGATTTACAGACAGATTTTTGATATAAAAAAGCAACACACTAAACCAAAAGGCTTATGGAGAATATAAGTACACGACAGATTATGGTACGTCTTCCATTTCGGAGGATACTTCCTGATGGTTACAAAAAAGCGATGGGGACATTTTGGGACGGCTCGCCTGTTAATGCTCCGTTAGACAAACCTACGTATCAGATAATGACCCAAACGGATTTCTTACGCGAGTTCGAACCTTCCGGGCATGTAATCAACGACCCGTTGGTTTACCCTGACAGATTGAGGCAAGACCCGGAGACAAAGAAATGGTATCGCGAGAAAGTCGTAAGGTGCGCCTTTGCCTTCCAAAGGATTATAACAATTAAGCATCTTGTTCATTTGTGCGGCAACGACATCCAGTTCGAAATGGAAGGGGATAATGAAAATGAAAAAGTCAAGGATATATTTTTTAAGTTTCGAACCGGATGGGCTGTCAAAGATATGGAGATTGCGTGGTATGAAGCCGCGAAGTCTGTGAAAATAACGGGTGATACGGCATTTGTGGGCTACCTCCGTAAAGGAAAATTCTATTGGAAAGTGTTTTCTTTCGAGAAGGGGGATACTTTATATCCGCATTTCGACAATGTGACGGGTGAGCTGATTCTATTTGCCCGTTCCTATTCGGATTATGATGACAAAGGCAATTCTGTTACAGACTGGCTGGAAGTATGGGATGAAAAGTATCTCCATCGTTTTAAAAGGGGGAAAAGCGGATATGACAAGATAAAACAAGTCATAAAAAGTCTGTTCGGGCTTGATGGGTATGAACTTGTCTCATCACAAGAGCATGGCTTTACTTTCATTCCCGTAGCTTACCACAGAACTGAATCCGGAGCGTGCTGGTCGCCTTCGCAAGACAGCATAGACCAATACGAACTTGCCTTTTCCCAGTTGTCTCAGAACAATATGGCCTACGCTTTTCCGATTATGTACTTTAAAGGGGAGAATGTTGACATTGAAGGGGGGATTGACGGGACGATAAAATGTATCTCTATGGGACCGGACGACGAGGCAGGCTATCTCAACAAACAAGATGTCTCTACGGCTTTTGAAAAGCAACTGGACACTCTTTACAAGCTGATTTACGAACAGTCGTTTGCAGTAATTCCACCGGAGGTAAGAAGCGGAGACCTTCCAGGAGTGGCGATAAAGCTTCTATATTCTCCGGCTTTTGAGAATGCCATGAAGGATGCCCAGGAATACAACCGTCTCATTGATGACATGGTGAGGATATTCACTTACGGATACGGCGTCGAAACGGAGAATCTCATAGACCTGCAGAACTTGAGCGTTTATGCCTGGATAAAGCCGTATATCCATCTGAACGAGTCTGAGCTTGTGCAGAACCTTGCTGTCTGTGTGCAGAATGGATTCTTGTCCCGACAGACCGCAAATGAGCAGATTCAGATGTACAGCAATCCCCGTGATTGGGATAGGATAATGAGAGAGAAAAAGGAAGAACAGCAGGCTGACCTTCTTTACGAAGTGAAATCCAAACAAGCGTCCGCTGCCAATAATGGAGTGGAGCATAATCCGGGAGGAGATGACAAACAATGAAACAGCCTACACGACAGCAGATACAAGAGGCAAAGGATTACATAAAGCTGAGACTTAGGGCTGAAATATCCATGCAGGACAATCTGGAGAAGGCGCTTCTGCAAGCCGCTAATGAGATTGTCGGTATATCCATGAGATACGGGATAAAGCCCTCATTTTTCCGCTTCTCTGCCAATAAGGAGCTGAATGACGAAGTGAATAAGGTTCTTGATAAACTGCGTGGGACTATATATGATTACACGGAGACCCTATCCGTCTATGACCGGGAAAATGACCGTGATGCGATTGTCGCATTCATCAATAGGGAAGACCACGGCAAAACGCTGTCCGAACGAATAAGTATCTACTCCAACCGTTTCAAGTATGAATTGGAAGCCGCCATTGCTGCCGGGATGATAGCAGGTATTGGTAGTGAAAAGATAAAGGACAATATAAAGGCAAATCTTAAATCTCCGTATTCGGACCCGTATTTCAAGAGGGCTGTGGAAGGAGGAAATTCCTCTGCCACACGTATAAAAACCGATGGCATCAGCTACGGGGTGGGGAAATCCAATTCTGCCTACAATTCCCTGAATACCCTTACCCGTTTTGTTGTAAGCTCCGCGTGGATGTGGTTTTGGGGCATTGAACACAAGAATAATGGGTTTACCGGGTTCTATTCGTACCGCGGAAGCAGCTACCCGTGTTCGTATTGTGACAGCATGGTCGGCTATCATCCCATATCCGACTATCAGAACCAATGGCACATACGGTGCTGTTGCTATTTTGTTTTTGTATAATTCATAGTTTTAACTGTTATGCTGAGAGGAAAAGAGGAGAAAATATCATTGAGTAGAGGATTGGTTTCAGAATGCAAACGCATTAAAATCAGTGCCAAAGAGAAAGCTTTTGCAGACCTTGTCGCTATGGGATGGAAAGACAAGGACGCTTATCTTGTTTCCGGACTTTACAACCCGGTGTATTCTTCCAAGGCGAATGAGAAGGATATGAATAAACTATTGACGGAGGACGAGCGTTTCATGGCGTATCTTACATCTGTCAGCAGGAAAATCCAGCGGAGACAAAAGGAAAACGAAAAAGAGGATGATATATCAGTCGATGGCATCAGTGAAGAGGATATTGCTTCCGAACTGTCGAAAGAGAACCAACTTCGCAAACTTATTGCAGCCCGTAAGAAATATGACGGGAAAGAGGGATGCAAGGAGTGGATTGACCTCACCAAAATGATAGCAGACATTACACAGATTAAGAAGGACGAGATAAAGGAGGAGGACACGACTGTACATTTCTATCTGCCGCTTTCATGCAACAACTGTTCCTTGTACCTTGCTGCCCAAAAGAAAGCCGGGGGATAAAATCCCGGCTATTTCTCTATTTCCTTCTTCATCTCATACATCTGCCTTTCCTCCTCAATAATCTTGGCGTCCTCCTCGTCGGATATGGGCTTGGCATCCGCACGGTCAAGGGCGTTTCCGACTGCCTTCAACACATCCACCTGCAACTCCGCGTCAATGCAGTTTGCCACATACTGAGTATTACGTATTATAAGCATCGGCAGATTGTCTACCTTATTTTCTATTGGGGCATTGTCGAGCAGCATGAACATCACGCTTCCTGCCCCATATTCAACGGAGAAATATCCGCTTACGGTTGATACCTTAATGAAGGGCAAATCGCCTTTCTTGTACTTGAGAATAACAGTATTCCCAATTTGTCTCTTTCCGAAATCCATAATTCTGATTTATAATTATTAATAATCAATGTCTTCGTTCAAAAAATCGTCGTCGGAATATTCCCATCCCTCGAACATGTTGACTTTCGCCTCCTCTGCAATATTGGGGACGTGCTTCATGAAATTATTCGCAATGTCCTCATTACCGCACCATAGGGTATAGACGTTGCTGTATCCCTTGTCCGCACGTTTTTCGCGTGTATATCCGAGCGAAAGCATGTCAAGCCCCATTTTCCTCTGGGAAACCGGGACCACTCCGTTTTTCTTGCAGAACCTTTCATAATTCTTGTACACCTCCGAGGAAGTAAGCTCTATAGGCGCTCCTCCACCGGACTCCTCCGGCTGGCATTCCTTGTACTTGAAGTATTCGGATATGCTTCCGTCCACAAGCTTGCCGTCCTTCCCCATCACGGTAGAGCGTATCCTCTCCAGCTTCATGTCTATCTTGCCGCCAAGATTCTCCGGCATACGCCAATTGTTTTTCTTTAGCTCGCACAGCCCCTTGACTATCCACGCCATGATACCCGCATGTTCTGCCCTCATCCTTTCCGCAAGCATCGTGTCCCTTTTCTCCACGGGGATTGTCTTGTCGAAGTTTAGCACCAGGGCACGGCGCTGCATGCTCTCGTCGTCCGGGTCGTCACGGTTCAGGAAGTCCTTCGGCTGCCACCGGTAGTTGGAGTTGCACAGCATTATAGGAGGTCGCTGCATCATGGTGATGTTGCCTCCTATCCCCCGGCAGGCAATAGGCTCCCCACTTGATATGGCCTTGATGATGCTCATGTCCCTGAAATCACCACGGTTACTTTCCGTGCAGTACATGAGCCTTTTCCTTGACATCGAATAGGCCGCACGCAACTGCTCGTCACCGCCTCTGGCGAACTGGCTCATCTTTATGTTAAGGATTTCATCCTCCCCGAACATGTCTTTCAGAACCCGGTAAATGACACTCTTGCCGTTCGCTCCGGTCCCCTGCAATATGAGAAAATACTCAAAACTGATATTCTTCCTGTTGACAAGGCACGCGCCAAGGAACATCTGCAGTATTCTCCTCTTGTGCTTCTCCGGAAGGACCCCGTCCATGTCATCCGTAGGGAGCCAGCTTTCCCCAAGGAAGCTTCTCCATGTGGGACAGTTGAAAATCTCCTTGCGGTCATACTTGAAAGGGTACATCTTCACGCAGTCGAACTTCGGGGAGTGGGGGTAGACCTTGAGCCGGTTCATGTCAACCACGCAGTTGGTAAAGCACATGATGCTCAAATCCGGCTGAAGCTCATGGTCCCTTATGACATTTATTATGCGGTTCATGTATGCGTACATGTTTTTGTTCGTACGGTCACGGGCGGCAACCCCCATCTTCTCCAGCCATCTGTCAACGGCATCGTAGAGCACGTTGTAGTCCATGTACTCATATATCTTTCCCGTAAAAACATACAGAGGAACACGGTAGTCCGCAATGTCTTTCGTCACAACACCATATCCCTCCCTGAACAACTCCTCAAGCCGTCTTCCGTATCGGTCTATGCGCTCAGGATTGCTCGTCACCAGGGATATGTCCCTGAACGTAGAGGCGTATTCGTCGCAATGCCGTGACAACAATCCAAGTACATAATCCTTCAATTCCCTTCTGTTCATTGTATATCGCTCATTTTAAGTTAAAAAGAACATAAACATATCTGCTATAGGCGCATTTTATAAAAATAACCTCTTTCTTTTACTTATTTGACCTAAATACATATAGATATGCTCTTTATCTTCATTATGCAAATATACAATATATTGAAAATAAATCAAGTGTATATTATATAAAATATTGCCAGTTTGTTAGAAAATAATATAGAAAAAGAACTTGCTTGTGCATTATCATAAAAATAGCCCCAATTTATGTTGGTAAAACATCATTACATTGTTCGGAAAAATGGGAAACAAAAAATTTTTAGGAGAGGTGACTACGCCAAATATCATTACAAGTTATAGGGGTGGGGGAGGTGCTGTTTGAGGGTGTATATACGTGTAAAATGCTGCAATATAGCTGTTTTATATTTATATTATACATATAATATAAAGTTTAGATTTGTTTACTGTATTGCGGTGGGATGTTAGGGTGATGTGTGCGGAATCGCACGGTTTTGAGGCAAAGACACCTCTTTAATCATTATAGATAATATCTATATCGTTGTGTTTTGTTATAAATAGAATCTATTTTTCTGGTTCTTCCTTTTATGTTATGCTTTTATAGATTGTTTCTATGTTTATTGTGTGTATTATAGACATAATCTATATATAGTGCATGTGTTTTTACTGGTTCTGGTATTATATATTTACTATTAATTGGATATGATGTTATACTTATAAATCGCTGTAGATTAGTATTTTGTCTATATGTTTATTGTGTTATAAAACATATACTTTTCATAGAAATATTTTGCAATATTTTTTGCTGTTTACAATATAATTAGTATCTTTGTAATGTAAGAAATAAGTAAACGTAAGGTTTACCGTTCTTACAAGCGTTGTTTGTATTGTGATATAAAAAAGGAGCTGTAGGTACTGGTAATACTTACAACTCCGAAAGAAGGGAATAACCCAGATAAGTACTCCCTATAAGCAGGAGCAAAGGTACTTATCCAGGTTGTCACTTCCAAATTATCCTCTTATAAAATAACGCTGTACTTTGAATTATTAACAATTTAAACTATAGCATTATGAAAGCAATGAATTTCTACACCGCAAACGGTTGGGCTGGTTCCAACTATGATAGCAAGTTAAGCACAAAGGAAATCGCCGCAAATGTTCGGGCTTATGCAAAGAAGAATTTCCCGGAATTTAAATTCTCTGTTCGCTCTGAATGGAGTATGTACACGGATTCGTTACATATTGAACTGAAAGAAGGTACTTACATTCCCTTTGTTGAGGGGTCAAGAAGCGCGGAACGTGGTTATATGTCCACGATGAACACCGTAAAGGGCTGGGAAAAGGATTTAACGCCCGAAATATTTAAAGTGCTGGACGCTGTTACGACTTATGCAAGTTCTTTCCGTTATGATGATTCGGACGGTATGCAAGACTATTACGACACTAATTTTTATTTAAGCATAAAAGTGGGTGATGAATATAAGGTTATAGAACCGAAGGCGAAGAAAAGCAGCGTTAAGCCTGAAAGGGTTGAGGAAGCCAAAGAAGTGGAAGCCGTGACGGCTGAAGGCCTGGAAATCGTGGACTACTCCGAAAAGGCTATAGCGGTATTCGGTGATACGAAGGCTATCAAAGAGCAGTTAAAGGAACTGGGGGGACGCTTTAACCCGGCTTTAAATTATAACGGTGAAAAGCGTGCCGGGTGGATATTCAGCAAGAAACAGGCGGACAAGGTGCGGGAATTGCTCGCACCTGCAAAGAGCGAAAAAGAAGCGGAAGAAAACACTGACGAAGCGTTACCGCTTGAAAATATCCATCTAACCGAAACGGACAACTTTAACGGTGTGCGCTATTACGACATTGAAGGCGCTGGAATCATAACCAGCGCGAAAGTACGTGCAGACATACAGCCGGGCGATATCTTCAACGTATACACAGCGGAGGAACGCAAGTACGGCGTAACCTATGACGGTGTAAGCGTGGAAAGCAGTTTAAAAAACGATTTACTCGGTATAATTGAGTTTAATGACAAAATAGAATCGGGCACGCTTAGCACTTCATCACATTACACCCCGCTTGCTGAGGGTATGGAATTTTACGAGAAGAAAGTAGAGGGAAAACGATACATAACGGAAAACAAGCCTAAACGCGGTTATTATTATGTTATAGATACCTTGGATAATTGCCCGGTAGGATTCTTCCAAACAAAGGGAGAAGCCGAAAAAGAAACGGAAATACTTAACGGGTTTACGGATGGTAACGGACGATTAAAAAGTATTATATAATGTTCTGCGTTATGTTGCTGTTATTCGGTGCCGTATTGTTCATCAGCGGCACCGAAATCGAGAGATTAAGGAATTATAAAGATGAATCAGATAAATTCTAAGGATATGAAAAAGGAAATCTTCCCGCGTAGTGTTGTTTGCGATAAAAATGTAACAGACGTGAATCAGAATAGTAAATATATAGTTAGAGAATCGATTGATTTTGGCTGCAAAGTTTATAATGTAGTAAACACTAAAACGTGTAATCGTGTCAATTATTTTGCAGATTACGAATCGGCCAAAAGATTTGCAAAGAAACAAAAAAATTCGATAAACAAGAAAGGAGAATGATATGTATTTAGGTTTTATTCTTTGGTTCATTGTCTTGGTTGTGATATTGTGGAACATCAGTCCGGCGCTGGTCATTACGTCGGCTTTGATAGGCGTTGTGCTTGCTATAGGGAGAACAAAAGATAACAAAAGCGTAAAATGATATGGAGACTTTAAAAGAGGTTTTTTTGAAAAAATACCCTCAGTACGGAAAAGTGTTGCGGGTGTACGAAGAGGTTAATGAGACGGAGTGTACATTTGAAAGTATAACAAAGCCGAGATTGTATAATTTTGTCCAGGCTCTTAACGAAAGATTGGCGACAAATAGCGCTAAAACCTATTGTGCCATGCTTAAATCAGTCCTAAACTTGTATAATGATGTATATTCCTTCCCGAAAGGTTTTGAGGCTATATTGACCTTGAAGAAGGATGCTACGCAAAGCACTTGGTTAACGGACGAGGAGATAAAAACACTGTTGGCGTATAGCCCGGTTAACGAGACGGAACGGGCCGTGAAAAACTGTTTCCTCCTTGGCTGCCTCACTGGTGCCAGGCATTCGGACTATATCGAATTCACAGAGGACAACATAGTAGACGGAAGACTGGTCTATGTCTCACGGAAAACCAAGATTAAAGCGGAGATACCGGCAGCTCCTGCCGTGCTTCGGATATTGAAAGAGAACCGGGAATACGGCATCAATGAACGGAAGGTTTCGGACGTGACATTTAATGACACTATAAGAAGTATTTGCCGGAGATGTGGAATAAACAAACGGACAAAGCTATATCAAGCCGGAGAATATATAACCGGCGAAAAGTGGGAGTTCATTTCCTCACATTCGGCCCGGAAGTCTTGCGCTACCAACTTGTATCTGAGAGGTGCGGACTTGTATTCCATCAGCCGGATGTTGGGTCACTCCAGTGTAACGATGACTGAGACGTATATTTGTTGCGGACTGCGTGAACTCTCTGATAGGATAATGGGGTATTTCAACGGTTTTAAATAATATGTCAACGAAGCTGTAAGGTATTTCCATGAAAATCGTTTGATGAGCCCTTGAACTTATATCCTATTCGTGTGGCAATTGATTGTTTTTTATCGGGAATTGATTAAATTTGCAGTCCCCGAAACAATAGAAGCAACATGAATCCTCTATGAAGGAGTGTAACCCGTAGTCAGTCGGGTTCCGGTATCTATGCCGGTGGGGACACTTCTTTATAGGGGATTCGCCATTTTTCCCAAAAATCTTTAGTTTAGGAAGCGTTCACATATGGGAATACAAGATAAGTACATATTCCATAATTTGTCTATAAAACGACTCAAAAACATGCAATAAATGCTGATTTTGCAATGTATAAATTGCATTTTTGGCTAATTATTGATAAAAAAATACTGTTTTTCTTCTTTTTCTTTTGTGGGTAATTTAATATATCTATATTTGCAACGTAAATAATGAATATAAAAATGTATGGGTTTATCCATAACCGTTAACAGATAAACAAAAAGAGAACAATGCGCAATAAGCGTGATTAAACTGGGTTTTAATACCTGATTATACTAAGCCGTCATATTTTTTTGGCGGCTTTCTTATTTCTAATTACTAAATGTCAAGAAACTATGGGAAAGCAAGTTGTTATTTTAGTAGATGGGCAAAATCTATATTATAGCCTTCAAGGAATGAAAATTATTGAAAAGGATGTTGATTGGACATCTCTGTTTGGCAGCATGATAGATGAAGGCGATGAATTAATAAGGACTTATTGGTTTAGACCATCTAAAATATTGGACACTTATTATACGGAACAAAATATTCAAAATTTCATTGTATATAAAAAATACAGAACCCATTGTGATAATTACAAAAAAGGTGATATGACTAAGGTACCTCAGAAGGTACAAGATGACGTAAAAGACGAATGTAAGAAAACTGCTGAATGGATTAAGAAGCAAAAGGAAAAATTTGCTAATATAGAATATGCGTATGACCAGCTTTGCTTAATCCATGACAATATTGAAATCGTAAAAACTGGAGTGGTAAAAATAGACCCTTATAAGCAAGATTATTTAGGGGAAAAAGGTGTTGATATTTCTTTAGCGGTAAAAATGATTTCACTTAGTGTCGGAAAAAAATGCGATAAAATAATATTGGTAAGTGGCGATTACGATTATTCAGAAGCTATTCGATTTGTGAAAGATAATATGACGAAAATTAATGTTGTAAAATTTCACAAAGGATATCCACCGAGGAATAAAAGTATGTCAAGAGATTTAAGCGTTTTGGCAGATAAAGTCATAGATGTATATGAAGCTGATTTGAAAAACAAATTCAGAATGGAGCCAAAGCATTAAAACTGGGATTTTAACAGCACCAAACCATGGCACAAGAAAGTAAATACTCATACGACGAGGAAAGCGTGAAAGCTATCGTCCATTGGACACAAACAGCCCAATTGCCCAAAGAGGTGACATTAAGCGAATCGGAACACATCATCGACACGTCCATGTACGTCCACGCCAACATCTGCGACATCAACCAGCACTATCCGGACCCGTTCTACAATCCGGCGATTGACCGGTTATATCGGTTGAAGGAATTCATGGAACAGCAATAAGTTTATATAACCCAGTGGGTTGTTTCGCTTGTTTTGGGTTGAATTTAACCCACTGGGTTGTTTTGCTTATAGCTTGCTATCCATCTTTTCAAATTCTTCTTGTACCGACTTGTTCAGTACCTTAGCGTATATCTGGGTTGTCTTTATATCTGTATGTCCCATCATTTTGGCAAGGTTTTCGATTGATACGCCCATATTCAATGCCATTACAGCGAAGCTGTGCCGGGCCATGTGTGAATGAAGACTCAATTTTATCCCTGCTATTTCTTGAACGACCTTCAATCTTAAATTGTACTGATAGTTACTTATTTTGGGTAGATTAAACTCGTATTTTTTCAATATCTCAATGGCGGGCTTGAGCAGCATTATGAAATACTCTTCATCGGTTTTTATTCTTGCATCCCTTATGAAGAACTTATTCCCTTTCCGGGTTACGGTGTTGAAATCGAATTTGAACAAGTCTGCATAAGATAGTCCGGTATAACATTGGAAAATGAACAAATCCCGTACCTTTTCAATGCTTTCTGAAGATATTTTCAGCCTTTGTATCTGAGTTATTTGCTCAAGGGTGAGGTACTTTATCCCTTCGCTCTTTCCTCTGTCGAATTTAAGCTTGTTATATGGATTCTCGTTTAAAAGCTCATATTTCATAGCTTCATTTATATACCTCTTTAGCCGCTTGTGATACCCGTGTACGGTAGTCTGTTTGGTGTATTTCCTATGTAGGAAATCGTCATAGTACATTATGTTGGCCGTGGTTATGTCGGTGAAATAGATTATCCTTCCGAACTCTTCCAGGGAATTAATCAGTGAGGCATGTGTATTGAGTGTCCCTTTTGTCAAATCCGTCCTTTCACTGACCCTGCGTCTCACAAAGTCTATGAAACTTTCTTTGTGCTGGGAATACTTTAGGAAATGCTCTAGTTTGTCAAAGCTGAATTCCTCTTTCTTTTTTATGAGGCTATTGATGAATTCATTTATGTTCTGCATTTGCGCATCGAGCCTTTCGTTCAGGTCCAGGGACTGAACGGTGTTCCTTACTTTAGTTTTTTCGCTCCATTGGTCAGAGTATAGGCGAACTCCCGTGGTGAGCCACTTCCTTTTCCGTTCAAACGTTATTTCTATCTGAACGGTTCCTTTTGTAGTCTTGCTTGCCGTATGTTTCCGGTCAAACACGAATCTTGCTGTAGGGTACTTCATGACTTTAAAGATTTGGTATCACACAAGGGTATCACATTTGCCGCAAATTTAGTGAAATAGAATGAAATATAATGAGCTAAAATGAAACAAGGGAAATGCCGCTTTTGCTCCTATAAATCATTGATAATTACCTAAAATGCTGATAATAAATAAAAAGGGACTACGAAACTGTAATCCCTTTCTGTGAACCGCTTGGGGCTCGAACCCAAGACCCCAACATTAAAAGTGTTGTGCTCT
>OLNQ01000796.1_pt1 | contig 32274 bp, 24 predicted proteins | sample 1672821 | NCBI WGS metagenome assembly OLNQ01 (sample SAMEA3136727, study PRJEB25190) | human gut metagenome | biome: human gut; feature: human-associated habitat; material: faeces | place: Austria | collected 2013 | reverse complement strand
AACTTGGTTCATCGAAGATAACCGGTGTGGCCGGAAGAAAGAACAGTGACGGAAGTATGCAGGTATTAGCGTATGCCCAGGAAGACTCTTCTACGTTTATTCGTAAAGGAGTTATTTTCAATCTGGACAAGACAGCGCAAAGCCTGACCTCGATCATCAACAGACTGGAAGGTGAGTTGAAAAACTCAATTGCCAAGGTATATGTAGGCATCGGCGGACAATCACTCCGCACAGTCCGCAATGTAGTAAGCCGCGACCTGGAAGAAGAAGCCATCATATCCGAAGAACTTGTAAGCGCTATCGGTGATGAGAACATTGCCATCCCGGTGGTTGATATGGATATACTGGACGTAGCTCCGCAAGAATACAAGGTGGGCAATAATCTGCAAGCCAACCCGGTAGGTCTGGTAGGAAGCCACATCGAAGGACGTTTCCTCAACATCGTTGCCCGTGCTTCCGTACGCAAGAATCTGGAGCATTGCTTCCAACAGGCAAAAATCGACATTGCCGACCAACTGATCGCCCCGCTAGTAACAGCCAATGCCGTACTGACAGAAAGCGAACGCCGTTCGGGTTGTGCACTGATCGACTTCGGAGCAGATACGACTACCATCTCTGTATATAAGAATAACATTCTCCGCTTCCTCACCGTATTACCTTTGGGAGGCAACAGCATCACGCGTGACATCACCACCCTGCAAATGGAGGAGGAAGAAGCCGAACGCCTGAAAAAAGCCTACGGTGACGCCCTCTACGAAGAAGACCCCGAACAAGAGGAAGAAGCTACCTGCAAACTGGAGGATGACAACCGTATCATCAAAGTGGCAGACCTTAATAATATCATCGAAGCCCGTGCCGAAGAAATCGTTGCCAACGTATGGAACCAGATTCAGCTATCCGGCTACGAAGACAAACTGCTGGCAGGACTTATCCTGACAGGAGGAGCCGCCAACCTGAAGAACTTGGACGAAACCTTGCGCAAACGCAGCAAGATAGAAAAGATACGGATGGCGAAACTTCCACGCAATACGGTCCATGCCCCCAACAATATACTAAAAAAAGACGGTTCACAGAACACATTGTTCGGTCTCCTGTTTGAAGGGAACCAAAACTGTTGCCTGACTGAAACCGCCCCGCAAGCTGCTGCTCCTGTACCGCCAGTCTCCAAACCGGAGCCGGAAGTGCATAGGACCGCAGACATATTTGAAGACGACCAGGAGCTGAAGGAACAGGCCCGCCTCGCCCGCCTCAAAAAAGAGGAAGAAGAGCGTGAAGCCAAGTTAGCTGCCAAAGAAGCGGAAAAACTTCGCAAGCAAAAGGAAAAGGAAGAGAAGGAAAGACGGAAAAGAGAAGCCGGTCCGAGCTGGATTCAGCGCAAGATCGACTCGTTGACGAAAGAAATCTTCTCCGACGACGATATGAAGTGATTTATGATTTATGAATTATGAGTTATGAGTTGGCTGGGCGCTATATCATAAATCATAAATCATAACTTATAAATCAAGATTCAAAAATCAGAGTTCAGAAACCAGAAATCATAAATCAGAAATCATATTATTATGGACGAGATAGTACAATTCGATTTCCCGACAGATTCACCGAAGATCATCAAAGTGATTGGTGTAGGTGGTGGTGGTGGTAACGCTGTAAACCACATGTACCGGGAAGGCATCCATGATGTAACGTTCGTTCTTTGCAACACGGACAACCAGGCATTGGCCGAATCACCTGTCCCGGTGAAACTGCAACTGGGCCGTAGCATCACGCAAGGGCTTGGAGCCGGCAACCGTCCCGAACGGGCACGCGACGCCGCTGAAGAAAGTATAGAAGATATCAAGGCACAACTGAACGACGGCACCAAGATGGTATTCATCACCGCCGGAATGGGAGGAGGAACCGGAACAGGAGCTGCCCCGGTCATCGCCCGCATTGCGAAGGAAATGGATATTCTGACTGTCGGTATCGTCACCATCCCCTTTATCTTTGAGGGAGAAAAGAAAATCATCCAGGCACTGGACGGCGTCGAACGTATCGCCCAGCATGTTGATGCCCTATTGGTTATCAACAACGAACGCCTACGCGAAATATACGCCGACCTTACCTTTATGAATGCCTTCGGCAAAGCCGATGACACTCTTTCCATCGCTGCCAAGAGTATTGCCGAAATTATCACCATGCGTGGTACGGTCAACCTCGACTTTGCCGATGTGAAAACCATCCTGAAAGATGGCGGAGTAGCGATCATGAGTACCGGATTCGGCGAAGGAGAAAATCGTGTGACGAAAGCAATCGACGATGCCCTGCATTCTCCGCTGCTCAACAACAACGATATTTTCAATGCCAAAAAGGTTATGTTGAACGTTTCTTTCTGCCCGTCATCCGAGCTAATGATGGAGGAGATGAACGAGATACACGAGTTCATGAGCAAATTCCGCGAAGGAGTGGAAGTGATCTGGGGTGTTGCCATCGACAACTCACTGGATACAAAAGTAAAGATCACCGTACTGGCAACCGGATTCGGTGTAGAAGACGTCCCCGGAATGGACAGCCTGCATGCTGCACGCAGCCAGGAAGAGGAAGAACGTCAACTGCAACTGGAAGAAGAGAAAGAGAAGAACAAAGAACGTATCCGCAAGGCATACGGCGAAAGTGCCAGCAATATCGGAAGCAAGAGCCTCCGCAAACGCCGTCACATCTATCTTTTCAACACGGAAGATTTGGACAACGACGATATCATCGCCATGGTAGAAGATTCTCCCACGTACATGCGTGATAAGACGACTCTTACTAAAATCCGGACAAAAGCTGCATTGGAAGAAGAAGTGGCAACAGAAGAAGCTACGGATGATAACGGCGTAATTACATTCTAAACAAAGAGCTTAAGAACGAAAATTATAGTCCCACAGCATCAGGCTTCAGATCTAATTTTTAATCTTCAATTTATAATTATAATAGTATGGATTTATTCGATCAAGTCAGCGAAGACATTAAAAACGCAATGAAGGCGAAAGATAAAGTAGCCCTCGAAACTTTGAGAAATATAAAGAAGTTCTTCCTCGAAGCTAAGACAGCTCCGGGAGCTAACGATATATTGACAGATGATGCCGCTTTGAAGATTATCCAGAAACTTGTAAAACAAGGAAAAGATTCTGCTGAAATCTATATCGGACAGGGTCGTCAGGACTTGGCTGACGTAGAATTGAGTCAGGTAGCCGTTATGGAAAAATACCTGCCGAAACAAATGACTGCCGAAGAACTGGAAGCTGCTTTAAAGGAAATCATCGCAGAGACAGGTGCTACGAGCGGTAAAGACATGGGTAAGGTCATGGGAGTTGCCTCCAAGAAGCTGGCAGGACTTGCAGAAGGACGTGCCATTTCCGCAAAAGTAAAAGAGCTTTTGGGATAACTTCCGGAACTTCCACAGAACCTTTTAGTGTTCGATTTTATCTTGCACCTTACACTAACCAGAGTTTATCTATTTGATTAATAGCAGTATAAGCCTGTGCAAGATACCGTTGCAGATGCGTGCAAGATGTTTTATCTTACACACATCTGCAACTTTCGTTAAACATGACATTCACCTCCTTCACCACTCTGAAACATCGATAAATAAAGGGATTTCGGGTGAAGGGTTGCCTTTCAGATAGGTTTCACCCGATTCACTATACCTTTCTGCCGAATTTTGATTAATAGACTGATTCCAATCTATTAGATATAAACTTATTCTCTATTGATGCCAAACTTCCTTTTCACTAATAGAAAAGATTACTAACATTAAAGGCAATCTCTAAATGAAGCTTTTGTTTTTATAAACAAAGCTTTCATTTATAAAATCAAAAGCTTCATTTATATAATTGCAACTTGCAATTATAGATTGCGATTAATGAAAAACAAGTTTAGAATTATAGTAAAGTAATTTAGGTATTAATAGAAAGGAACTTTTCTCACTATAAATAAGAAAGAGTCTATTAATAGCTGGGAAATAATCAAATTAGATCACATGAACTTAATAAAGTAAAAGCAGATTTGAAATTAATTTAATGTATGATATAGACAGTACTAATTATTATTTCCCCGAACTAAAATAATCTCCCTATAAAAGAGCATAATATAGAAAATAAAGATTACTTTTACAACGAAACTAAACCACGACAGACAAATGAGAAAGAGTATTGCTATAATTATAACATCTATATTAGTGCTATCAGGATGCAACAAACAACAATCCGTATCTGACAGACTGCTAAATGAAGTAGAAAAAGCCATTGCCATAAATCCTGACAGCGCATCCAACCTACTAAACAGCATATCATCTCCTGAAAAACTAGACGACAAAACTTTTGCACGCTGGTGTATGTTATCAGGAAAGATTACAGACGAGATTTTCACCACCATCCTACCAACTTATCAATTAGAGAGGGCTTATGACTGGTATTCCTCGCATGGTAGTCCTGATGAACAAGTGCAAATTCTGATTTATTTAGGTCGTTCCTATTTTGCTGATGGAGATTATGATAAAGCAATGTCTATTTATACTAATGCACTGGACATTGCAGAAAAAAACAAGCTCAATAACCTCATTGGATATACCTATGACTATATAGGCGATCTATATCGAGAAAAATTCATGCGAACAGAGGCTATCAAAAGATATGAGATTGCTGCCGAATACTTCAAAAAAGAAAAGAATACAGATAGTTATGCTTGTGCATTAAGAGATATTGGACGTGAATATGCACAAATGGATTCATTATCACATGCTTTAAATATTCTAATTATAGCCGATTCTGTAGCAGCCAATACTAGTAATATTAATGTTACTGCATCAATAAATAACGCCTTAGGCAATATCTATTCTATGCAGAACAAATACGATAAAGCTGAAAAGTTCTTCCTCAAAGCATTAACCGGAAAAAATAAAATGCCTAATTATATTGCGCTGATTGACCTATACACTATATCTGATTCAATAGATAAAGCTAAAAAGTTATTATTTAGCATACCAAAAGATAATCCAGAATACACATGTAGCATTAAATATTTATATTATCAAATCTATAATGAGGAGAAAAATTATAAAGAAGCTCTTACTAACTTAGAAGAATATATTAACATGTTAGATTCTATTGTATATGCCGATAACCAATCCAAAATATTAAATATAGAGTCCAAATATAATCACCTAAGAATCAAGCAAGAAATAGACAAATTAAAGATTAAGCAACAAGGTTACATTATAGTTTCAGCTATCTGCACAACCTCTTTATTATTGATAATAATAGGGTATCTCCTATATCGAAAAAAAGCGAAAGAAAAAATCCAAAGGCAACGAGATGAATTAAATCAAATAAAAACAGATTTACTCTATGTTTCATTAGAACTGGAAAAGAAAAGAAGACTGTTAGATACATTTAAAGAGAAAAATGAAAACTATAATAAAATGCGGGAAGAAATAAGTCTTCTAACTGCCAATTACAAGGAACTACAAAATAAATCTCTAGAAAACTCACCTCTATTCAAAGAGATAACATATCTAGCCAACCAAAATAAGCCAAGAAATGATAAGCCATTAATAACAGAAAAACAATGGAAACTTATCACAGATGAAATAACACATATTTATCCAAGTCTTCATAAATACATATATAGTCTATGTTCAGATTTATCAGAACAAGACTTTCAATATTGCTGTCTTTACATGTATGGGTTCGACACTAACACGGAAGCAAAATTATTAAATATAACAGTTGATTCAGTGAGAAAAAGACGCCTCAGACTTAGAAGAAAACTAGCTATCACATTACCGGATAATAATGCTACATTATATGAATACTTAATCGAAAATATGCACTAATAATCATGTTTTCAGAAGAAACAATCTATAGCATAAGATAATGTCCACGTAAAAAATCATAAACATCTGATTATCAACATCTATTTGTCCACGTCCAAAAACGTACTTTACTTGCACCTCCCCTCATGTCTCCGTAAATTTGCAAGAAACATTTAAAAATATGAGAAAGTTAAGTATTGTACTATTATTAATTAGTATTTCATTCATGACAATGAAAGCTAACAATCTATCAGAACATAAATCTAAGTATTTAGTTCTCAAAAGATGGGATTATCCACAAAGAGCACTTGTTCCTATCCCAATAGAAGCTACCCAAGACGAAAACTCTATTGAAGTTCGTTTTCTTGAAGACATCGACGATCAAGTTACTTTCCAAGTAAAAGATCAACTGGGAAATATTATCTTCCAAGATGTGATATTAACTCCTAATGAGCAAAAAACTTATAAGATTAATTTGGAAGACTACCAAATCGGTCATTATGAACTTCTTTATATAGAAGAAGACATGACTTTCATTGGAGAGTTTGATATCGAATAATCAACGATAAATAATAAAAATATCAAATTTTATAAACCCTATAAAACTAATAATTATGAGAAACATTTTTAGATTCTTATTAGTGGTGCCTTGCATCACATTGTTATTATACTCTTGCGAAAGTGAGATTGAAAATGAAATCCAGTCATCTGCAGAAAAACTAAACTTATCAAGATTGGAATCGGATAGCCTTCAATTAGAAAGTTATGAATTGTCTAAAATGACAGATGAACTAAAAGCATTAAAGGAAAGGATGGATGAACTAAAGAAAACGAAGACGCGATCAGTAGCTTCAAGTAACTATAGCCAATATTTCTCGGAAAATATGTGGGCTATTAGAGAGTTACCCTTCACACTTAGCACTGGAGGTGGATATTTATCATGCACTGGTTGGGGACAGAGAGTGACTTATTGGGGATATGATCCTGGATCTTATGGTAAATTCTATGTCCAAATTCCCTCATCAATTACCGGCATACCCTATTTAATTTATTCAAACTACTCGAAAACTCGTCTAGCTGTAGGACATTACACTAGTAATCCAGAATCAAAAATATTACTTGCAATGAATAGCAATTCTACTACAGGAGCCATGGATTCTTGGGACATTATACCTGCTACTAATAATCCAGGAACTTATGTCCTCCAAAATGAATTATATATTGGTCAAGGAAGTAGTGGTTCATGGTGGGATGTATTCAATTATGTAGTAGATATACAAGCTAATAATGTTGGTTTCAGCCAATATACACAAAGAGCCCAACAGGAATTTACTATCACCCCTGATGCTGTATTCACACTGAAAAGCCTAGAATTTATCAATCCATATTCCGCAACTGTGACTCAAAGGGACAATGTCTCTATTAAACGAGCCATAACAAACTCTTCATCCCAATTTATACGAGAAAACCTCGTATTTGAAAAGGCTGTACAAGAGGACTCCTATTTTAAAGAAGAAAAGGGAATAGCGTTTAAGGTTCCAGCCTCAGATACGCTATTTGCACGGCCTACAGTTACATTAGGCGAAATAGATCTTGTTCCTAATGCCAGTATACCAACTGACACAAAATACCAGCCCAATGTACGCAGAGTAATGGAAAATACATTAAAGCATATAGAACCTGTCAAAGTTTCTCCACGTACAAAACTCACGGTGACCTATTATTTTAAAGAGTATGATGTATCAGTAGACTATGTTGCCACAATTGAATATAAAGAAAAAGATAAAGATGCTAGAATAGCCAAATTGCCTGGACGTTGGAGCGGAAGGATTCATGTAGATGAAATATCCGATGTTGATTTAGAAGAGACAAACTTGGATACTCAACAAAGTGTAAAAAGAAGAGTGAACACCAGAAATGCAAGTCAATCATCACCAATCATATTTTAAAAATATACCTATATGAGAAAATTTACTATATTTTCATTTATCATACTGTTTGCAATAACATCATGTAATAATGAAGACGAAATAAGTAATTCTGCTTTGCTAAACAATCAGGATGATTCAACATCAGAAATCATCTTGCAAGAACGTGACCCAAACCTACCAAAAGTTTGGTCTAAAAAGATAGCCCCCAGACCCAGTACTAGGGCATCATTTACCGATGCTACTGATTTTCTTGGAAATTCTTATGCCATAGAAAACGGAACATCAATTATCGGGGACTTTTCAAATGCGAGATTTCCAATTGTTAATATGGAAAAGCTACTTGAAAGATATCCTTCATACAGAGTTGCTAAAGAGTTGAGGACAACATCAACAGAAGCTATGTCATACGCTAGCTTTGAACGCTTAGAGACAACTTCATCGTTTACTAAAACTGTCAAATCAGGATTCTCACTAAATGTTGGTCCGTTCAAGTTTGGAAGAACAAAAACTGTAACCGATATTTTCAAGCATAATACCAATGATTCCGAACAAGCAGTACATGGAGAGCTTAGTGTAGAGGTCGTCAATGCAATGATATCTCTACAAACCGCTCCTAGTGCATTGAAAAGAATTTCAGCAGATTATTTAGACGAATTATTTGTGGATGCCCTTTATAATTCATCAATGGTTGAATTAATGCAAAGCTATGGAGAGTTCGTCTTAACATCTTACTATACAGGCGGACGAGCATCGGCTTTATACTATGGACTTGACAAACAGAGTACAGATTTCAAAAGTAAAGAACGTGATATGGATAAATCAATAAATGCATCCTACTCATGGGATAAAAACTCTGCTTCAGGGGATTTCTCTATCGGAACAAAAGATGGCAATTCTTCCACAGCAAACGAATCTTTTTCAGAACTGCGCGTCTCTATTAAGACATTGGGTGGAGCCTATGGATATAATGTTGCAACACCTCCTTATGACGTTAAAAACACATCCATTAATTTAACAAGTTGGCTTCAATCATTAAACGATTCAAGAACACATACAATGATTGACATTCAAGATGGCGGGCTTTATCCTATATCAGATTTTATTTTGGAAGAAAACTTTAAGCAAAGATATAACGACACCCACATGGATTTTCAGCACCAAGAACAACTTGAAGAACCGTATATAGAAATAATGAAAGTATACGTCCGCAAAAGTAGCTCGGGAGAGAAATTATATGATATTGTACCTGTGCTAAATACAAGACAAGGAGATAAGCTCATTTTCTCAAACTCAAGTGCAGCAAGTCAATCCGATGCAGAATTAAAAGCGAACAGTGTTGCCACAACCTTTACCGAAAAAAGTAATGCTATAAAAGATGAAAAGAGCAAATATTATAAACTAGCTATCAAAGCTAATCCGAATAAAGTAATAAATCCTATCCTACAAACCACATTATCATTTTCAATAAACGATGTAGATGAGGCTGGAATGTACAAGTTTAAAAATACAAACACCAATATTTGGTATATCTACAATCCGACATCGTTATATTGTTTTGCATACTACGACGATGACTATATTCTTGATGCATACGGAATCTTAGATTGGGTAAACAGCATACCTGTAAAATCTGTTTCAATGACGACTTTATATCAACGATATAGAATATTCGGTTTGTAATGAAGAGCATTAATAGATATTCACCAATAAAAAAGACAGCCCTTTTAAGGGGAGGTAAAATACGTATCATTTATTAATTCAAATTATCCGCTTATGAAAAAATTATTGTTACCTTTGACCATTCTGCTGTTTTTCGGATTAGTCGTATCATCATGTTCTTCAGACGATGTACTTCAAAGAGAAAACAACGAACAGCCAAATATTGTAAAAAGAAACAATGAAAAAGCTCGTGAGGCTGGTATAAGATTATTAGAATCATTTGGAATGACAAAAACTCGTTCATTAAGTACTAGTGACTATCCGGACTATTATGGGGGAAGTTATATTAACGGGGATGGTAAACTTGTTGTTTTTCTTAAAGGAGAAATAGAAAGTACCAAAGCCACTCTTATAAGGTTAATAGGTGAGAATGATGTCATATATACACAAGGCAATTATTCTTATACGGAATTGAATAATGTTCTAACCAAAATAACTTCATTTATTAGCAGTAATAAAGATTCTCAAATTGCCAAGAATATAAGATACTATTATCTAAATGATTTTGAGAACTGTGTCGTGGTAGAACTTGACAAATCTAATGAAATGGAAATAAAAGAGTTTAAATCAGAAGTAGTGAACTTTTCAGGAATTGTATTTAAACAATGCACAAGAGAATTTCAAAACCACTCATTATCGCCAGGAAGTTCTATAGGCACACCTAAAGGCACTGCGTCAATGGGATATAGAGCTACTAGATTTAACACTGACGGTTTTGTTACTGCAGGACATGCTTATAACACGGGTGACCCGGCATATTATAATAACACACTAATCGGTAGTTGTGACTTTTCAATCCAAGGTGGTTCCGTTGATGCAGCATTCATTAGTATAACTAATTTCTCCATCGTTCCCAATAATGGAAATCTTACTGGAGAAGAATATAATATTTGGGCAGGAGATAATGTAACCAAGTTAGGAGAGACTATAGCTCAATCTGAAGGTTATATTACAAGTACCAATGCAAATGTAAATGCCGATGGAATATACTATACAGATATGGGTGAAGCTACATATTTAAGTGCGTTCGGAGATAGCGGGGGACCAGTATATCTTACAGATAGTAAAAAAGTAATAGGTATACATAAAGGAAGCACAGCTTTCACATCTATATTTGTTAAGGTTGATAATATAGCATCAAAACTAAATGCTCATTTCAACTAATAATTACCAATGGATTGGATAAGTAACTTATCCAATCCATTTCATACTTAACTTATGCTCAAATTAATATCGATTTTGCTAACCAATGGAATTGTTTTATTCATGCTAATCAGTTGTCATAATAAAACAGGCAATTCTAAAAGCACTGTAAACCTTGAATATGAAAATAGTATCGACTCTCTTAATTCATATAAAATGGATATATCACATTTCATTAATTCCATCGAGCCAGGAGAAACGATTGTAGAAGAAAAACAAATGCAGGGGGAAGAATTTATTACAAGAGAAAATGAGAATATAAAAGTACGCTTTTTATTAAAAGACTCCTGCTCAAAAGACGGATTCTTGAAAACAGAAATTATTAATAATACAAACGATACAATTATCTATATTAGCAATACTTTCTTACACTATAGAGAAAGTAATAATTCATGGATTCCTTTAGTTTATCCGGATAATTATGTAAAAAATGATCTAGGATATTTAATACCTCCTCATGAAAGCGTCAAAATAAGATTCTTTTTACCTTCTCAAGAAGAATATCCTAAAGGGAAATACAAGCTTCAACTATTATTCCGCAATGCTTCAAAGAGTATTGACTATTATATCGATAAAATATTTGTAAGCACCAAGTCAAACTAAGTTCCTGATAAATCAAAAAATTAAAAAAAATGAATACAAAAAAAATAGTTGGGATTTTCTTGTTATCCCTTTGTACTATGTGTTTCGTTAATTGTAGTGATGATGACACACCAGATGATCCGGCAGACACCATCACACTCAATATGCTTAATGAGCACAATGGAAAAACCTATTTAGGTGAATCAAATGTTTACATCAATGAAGCCAATAATTTTATCACATCTAAAAATTTCATTTCTGACGTAGGAAATGGCGCAGGAGTCGGAGCAAATATTCTACCCTCGTTAACCAACCTCACACACGAAGTGGCGGTTACACCCGGGCATATTTATCAGATTTTTGATAAAAATACACTGATAAATTTTCCGTCAGGCAATTACGCTATTCAAGTAGAAACAAGTTATTATCAAGCCTATGTTGTATCTAAAATAGTAAATAGTGACATGAATATCGGTGCAATTGTAAAATATATATCTGTTTTCCCTAACAATAATGGACTGCCTGCATATAAGTATAATATTGGAAGCCTTTACCGCATAGGTGAAACGGTTGAATTAGCATTACCCCAAGATATTGAGTTTTTCTTGAAAGAACATAGCGCAGGTATAAAAGGATTAAATGTAACATATGCCAATAACAAATTAAGAATAACCCTAACTAAAGCACCTGACATTGTCAACGGACCTTATGGAACATTTGACCTTTATATCCGTTCAAATAATGTCTTTACGATCGTAGAAGTCCACGTGGAATAAGCAATAAAGACTTTATTAGCCAGTAAAACAAAGGGATTATCACCCATATTAGCATATATTTGCAACAAACATTTAAAAGTATGAGAATTGATAGATTTTTACTATTCGTATTATTACTGGCAACTTCGTATGGTTGCTCTGAAGAACAACCATACGAAGTTGAAAAGGAATCAGTTTCTATATGGGAAGGAGACACAAGGCATGTCATCATAGAAACAGACTTAACAGAGCACAACTATAAGTTAGAATCAGAAAATCAAGAAATTGCAACAGCAACTCTTGACGAAATGGGCGTATGCATCGCTACATACAAAAGTGGGAGCACCATGATACGACTTATTGATACTGACAATAATAAGATAGTATGTGAGATCTACGTATATGTAATATACTTCAACAGCTCGGAAATTATCAATTGGGGAATTCCGTTCGAAGGTCATCCTGGTTCTCCGGGAATAATAATAAAAGCAATAGATCTAAGAATCCCTCCAGAGATAGAAATTGAGTTACGAGAAAAAGAAAAGCCATTCATCGGTGCCACTTATACATTCAATCAAGAAACCAAAAAGTTCACAATGAAAACTGATTCGGGGATATTCAAAGAAGGTACATACGAATGGGACATTACCTCTTTAACCCTAATGTATGACGATAAAACAGAGAAATTCGGCTTCAAATTTGCTACAGGAATGTCACACGGATATATTCTACAGAGTGACAAAACATCAGAATATCAGCAACGATATCCTGATGCCGGTATCACAGAAGTAAAAGTTAATTATGTCTGGAAGGATAATGAAATAATTCAATTAGGAGGGCTTACATTTTGATCGATACAAAAGTAGATAGACAAGTGAAACTGTTATTTCTGATATTCTGTATATTTACAATTAGCTGCTCAAACGAAGACAAACTAAATTGTGAATCCATTGAATTAAGTAGCAACTCCATACATATTTTAGCAGGAGAAAAAAGAATTGTATATATATTGTCTGATTTAGAAAAATTCCAAATGGGGCTTGGATTACAGTCTGAGAATCCTCGAATAGCAACAGTTGAACCGCAAAATGACAATAAGGCAATCCTAATCACAGGAAACAGTGTAGGAAACACTTCCATATATCTGCGTGACTTAAGAAATCCTGATAATTTTGCAAAGATTGAAGTTATTTCCGACTACCTTTCCGGAAAGTTCATAGAAAAAGGAGATTCCTCCAGCACTTGGATAAATGGTGGTGACCTGCACATTCGAGAAATAATAGAGAGCGAATTAAAAGAAATTGCCAAGAACCGAACGGGAATACTATACTCTTTTGATAAAGATACTAAAGCTGTGGAAATTGATTATTCTTCATCCGACTATGACAATAATAAAAAGGCCGGAACCTACGAGTGGGATAAAGACAGCCTTACCTTAAACTTTAACAACAACATATCTAAACACGGATTCGCCGTAGTAAACGACCATGCAATTATCATTGTATTAGACTTTACTGAAAAGTATAAATCAAAATATCCGAATGCATCTGTAAGAGGTGCAAAAATCCAATGTTTTCTATCAGCAATTGAATAATTAAGTAAACAAAAACATTATGAGAAAAAACATATTTATATGTATCATTTTTGCTGTATCAATTTCAGCATGTACAGAGGAACTAGACAAAGAGATTAATATAGAAACTAATAGTAGTCTTTATGATTTGTCAGAAAGTGAGGCACTTACAATTGCCAAAACGTTTCACGAATCTGTAACATCCGAACCACGAACTAGAGATAATAATACTGCATTTGGTATAAAAAGTACATATAGGCTACACGCTTCTGAAAAAACAAGAGCTTTATCAAGTGAAAAACTCCCCTTAATTTATGAAATAGAAATAAATAACGGTCCGAAGAATGGGAGAATTATTGTTTCCGGAGATAAAAGATTCCAAAAAGTACTCGCATATATACCTTCATTCAATGATTCGGTTTATCAAGTCTCTTTAGGGCCCAACATAATGATGCAAATGGCCAAAAATATTTTAATGGAAAAAATTCAAAACTACAAAGATACATCATCAACACGTTCTCGTCCAGTAGAGTCTATACCTGGGGAAGTAAGCGTAATGATTGTACCATTTTGCAGAACAAACTGGCATCAATTTACTCCATATAACCAACTATTGCCTCAAGCTTTCGTAGAACGTTATGAACGCATATCTCCTAACAGACCTGGAGGAGCTCTATATGGCAACTATCCTACAGGACAAGCTTCTATTGCTATTGCCCAAGCTATGGCATATTTAAGACCTTATTTAAACATTGACGGAATAAATATAAATTGGGAAATATTAACCATGGAAAAAGAAGCGACACAATCCAATGAAAAAATGATCGCAACTTTACTAAAATATGTCTACAATACAATTGGTGCATATCCTGTATGGGGAGAATGTTATAATTATGATAAATGGACTGCTACTGGACCTTCCACCGAGATTGTAAATTCTGTTATTGCAGTGAAAACCCCAATAAGAAATATTTCAAGACAAATAAATACTTCTCAATGCGGACTGACTTGCGATAATGATCAAAGCTGGAATTTAGAAGTTGTAAAAAAATCCCTACTTTCTCTTTATCCTGTTTTCGTAGGTGACCTAGACAAAGTCGCTTTTTTAGTTGATGGATATGCCATTAATGAAGAAAACTCCGTTTACCTCCATTGTAACTTTGGTATGAATGAGAGTTTTAATGGCTATTACATGGTTAATGATAACGGAAGCATAGTATTTGAGCCCGGTGGTTATTTTTATAGAGACATAAATCTTGGTATAATCGCTAATATAAGAAACCGATAAACTCAAAACAACGTTATTTACACATTAGTTGTCCACCTCTTTTATCACTTTTTATATTTACAAGACATATATACTCAATCCTGCGATGAAAGAGATGAACAGTCAATAGAAACTAAGAAGGGGAAATAGTTTTCCCCTTCGGCAAATTTACAACCAACGCTGGAATAAGTCTCTATTTGATTGTCGGATAGAAGAAAATAAGCTAACTTTGTTCTCTATAATTAAAAAGGGCAATTATGGAGGCAGCAATCAAGAAAATACCATACGGGATGACGGACTTCGAGTCTATCATCCGTGATGGTTATTATTATGTAGATAAAACCCAATATATAGAGAAAATAGAAAATATAAGCCGTTTCTTTTTCTTTGTCCGTCCCCGTCGTTTCGGGAAGAGTCTTTTCCTGAACATGCTGGGTCTTTACTACGACATCAACAAGAAAGACAAGTTCGAGGAAAGCTTCGGAGAATTATATATAGGCAAACATCCCACGCCCAACCGTAACAAATATCTGGTGTTGACGCTCAACTTCAGCAGTGTAGCCAGCGATATGGAGACTTTGAAACAGACTTTCAATACCTATTGTAAACTGGTGATGAGTGCTTTTGCCAAAGATTATAGTGACCTATTAGGGAAAAATATCGCAGAAGAACTGGAAAAATATGATACCGCAGCCGAGATATTGGGATTCTTATGCTTGTCCGCCAAAAGCAAAGGATTGAAAATATATCTTATCCTTGACGAATATGACAACTTCGCCAATAACATTCTGGTAGATTACGGCAATGAACGTTATCACAGCATCACCCACGGCAACGGATTCTTCCGCGGATTCCTCAAAGTAGTGAAGGATTATTCAAACTCTGTCATCGAGCGAATCTTCCTCACGGGAGTCAGTCCTGTGACAATGGACGACCTGACAAGCGAATTCAACATTGCGGATAATTATAGCAGCAACTCCATATTTAATAATATGATAGGTTTCAACGAATACGAAGTACGCGATTTGATAGATTATTACAAAGAACGCCGGGACCTACCGCACTCTACAGACGAACTGATAGAAATCATGAAACCGTGGTATGATAATTATTGCTTTTCCACCGAAGCACTGGACGAACCGTCCATGTACAATTCGGACATGGTGCTCTACTTCATGAACCGCTATCTGCTAAACATGCGCATACCCAACACAATGCTCGATGCCAACATCCGTACCGACTATAACAAACTGCGCCACCTTATCCGCGTAGACAAGACTTTTGGAGAAAATGCAAGTGTCGTACAGGAAATAGTAGAGAAGGGCGCCACTAGCGGAATCATTGCCGACAGTTTCCCGGCCGAGAATATTATAAAAACCGAATACTTCAAGAGTCTCCTCTATTATTATGGTATGCTTACCATCAACGGCACTAGAGGCCCGATGAATATACTCTCCATCCCCAACCAAACGGTGCGCGAGCAACTCTATGGATACATGATAGACATCTACAAAGATAGCTCCGGTCTCAATTTGGAAGTGGAAAAGCTAAACATACTGATGTATGAGATGGCATACGAAGGTGATTGGAATCCTTACTTCGAATATATCGTCGAACGCCTGAACAACCAAAGCAGCATCCGTGAATTTATAGAGGGGGAAGCACACGTGAAAGCTTTCATTCTCGCTTATCTGGGACTAAATAGTTACTATATCGCACGCCCCGAATACGAAAGCAACAAAGGATATGCAGACATCTTCCTCCACCCCCGCCTGATGCAACTTCCCGACATGGCATACAGCTACTGCATTGAAGTGAAATACGCCAAACGGGACGCTTCGGATGCTGAAATCAAAAAGCTACTGTCTGATGCAAAAACGCAACTGAAACAGTATGCGGCAAGCGAATGGATCAGGCATGACAAGGGAACGACAGAATTGAAATGCATCGCATTGGTATTTCAGGGTTGGAAACTGGTGAAAGTGGAAGAGGCATAAACAGCTAAGCCCTCCCTATACCTTATCATACTCTTTCATCGTTTATCATGGAATCTATATCCAAGCCCCAGCATCAGATTGTTGGGGTCTTTAAACTTGCTCAACTGGTATCCTACGTGCAAAAACAAATGACGTGTGACGTAAGTCTTGAGAGCCAGAATTTGATAGAACCCTTCCATATCGTCACCGCTGTATATCAAATTCCGACCGACGCCGACATTGATGGAGAAAACGGGCATCACCAGTTCTGCCCGAAGAGATAACCCCACAGCAAACTGCTTACGGAAAGGAGGACGATGAAACTTCAAATCGCCCAAGTAATACTCGCCCACTCTATACTCTTTGAGATTGGCACTCTCATCATATTGCGCATCCGCAGAAAGCCCTGCCCGAAAATAGTTGTTGAAATTATACATCGGGGCGAAATTGATGCCCGCCACACCGAACGAACCGGGAATCATACTCGACACATCGTCTCCGATCAGTCCTCTTTTGCGGGTGGCTCCGTAGACCACCAGGTCATAGCTGACGTGAGGTTTTATAAAGAGCCGTCCGGGAGTGATGGAACCGGCCGCCTCATCCGTTTCGCCCAAAGTACGTACGATGCCGATTCTTCCTCCAATAACATTAAGGCCGCCATTAGGATAATGCGTGTTTCCATTGGAAAAATGGGTGAGATCTACACCTGCCGCCAGTTTCCAGTACTTGTGAACTTGCCAGTTCAGCAAAAAGCCGAGATTAATGTACGCATTGATCTTGGAGCCAATCAGCACGTTTTGCGGATTGGATAGTTCATCATATTTCTTCCAGCCAAAAGAAGCCCCGAAGTTCCATTCGTAATCGAACGACAGACGGGGGGACAGTTGCGCGATACGTGACCCTTGAAAAACGTATACCGACACGGGATTTCCCAATTCAGCGGGACTAAAGAAAGTATGGTAGGAAATGCCAATACCCTGATAGGTATGGGGAAAGAGCCTGCCGAGGTTGGATTCCTTGCTGAATCTGAAAGCGTACTTGAAATGGAAGGAAAGCGATTGGTCGATTTTCTTTTGCTGCGCATTGTCTCCTTGCAGAAAACTATGGGTGGAGACGATATATCCCGGACGGATGTCGAAGCCAAGCTGATGGCGGATCAGGGGATGGCTGACGCTGTCGTTCCGTTGCCCAATGATTGTCCGGGCTTCCAGATTTGCGTTGATTGCCGGATGTACCAGAAGGCAAAGGAGGCACAGTAACCGTATGGCGTTCCTATTTCTAATCATTGATATATTAGTTGTTGATCGGTTAGTTGTTGAAAGGGATATCCTTGTGTGTTATATAATATTTTACAGGCATTTCGCTATGCAACGTGCCGGTTACGATTCGTTGTTTCTTGGTTTTGGGGTGAGAAACATAGAGGGTATACCGCGTTTCCAACCAATCATACACCATCCATAAGGTATAGATTCGAGCAGTCCGGGGAGGGATTATGTCTTCTTCCTGCTCCGTATTAGAGCAAGACAACATTTGTTGTGCAGAAATGAGCGGTGCCCGTTTGCCGTTCATAGTTAAATATCCGTCTTTCATGCTTGGTATTTCCACTGTCAGACCGGCTTCGCCCAGTAGTTGAAAAGCTTCGGGCACATCGCTTTTAAATCTCATAAAATGGTAAAAAGACTCGAAAGGGGAAAACGTGTATGTAGAAAAAACATCTGTAAAGTTATGAAAGGAGACGCCTTCTTTTCTCTCTGTCCTGTTTTCCGGATCGTAAGAGTATGCATTCAAAGAATAAGTGATGCTATCCATCACATATCTGTCTGTCGGAGAAATCTCGACGCGTATCTCCTGCCACTCATACTCGTTGCTCGCCCTGAGCTGGAATTGAAAAGGAGCGGAAAGGGCATTCTCGCCCACCGTTATCTTCACTTCTTTGGGATGAACGCGTTCGATGGTGAAATCAATCATCTCTCCGGTGCACACAATCTTTCCCAACCCGTTCAGCGATGGACCTTGGTCGGTTGTTATCAGGCGATTGTCCGCATCATATATGTTATATTGAATGGGAAAATCGAAGGCTACATACATCCAATCCCAATTGGCAGCTGCAAATTGAATAGTGGCAACATCCCCGTTCCCGTCCAGCGTCAGTTCGGAATCGGAAGAACGGAAGTCGTCGACAAACACGTCTCCGTTACAACCATAAAACTCTCCAAGGATAAGAAAACAGACCGTCAGGTATAGGAGTCTTTTCATATTGTTTTTTCTCTTGTTCATTCTCTTTTGTTCTCTACGGACAAAAGTAACATATATTTTCAGGAACAGCATACAAACCTGCAAGAAATTACTAATTAATCAAACAGTTCTTTCAACACCTCCAATGATTTCAATGCCGGGAAGTCGGGCAGATGCAAGCGGTAATAATCATTCATAATCGTCAGGCAACGGGTACGCTCCGCACGGCTCATGCCAAAGAGATGCATTGTCTCATAGTTCATGCGCATCAGTTGACGGAGACGGGCAGCCTCTTCGGGATTGATATAAGAGGAATGTAGTTGGGGACGAATAGAAGTGAAGCAGGCATTCAATAAATCAAAGTAATCGCCGGTATGATAATCCTCCAGATTCGGATAAAGTCCCAGAAAACGGGAAAGACGCATCAAGAACACCAGATGAAAATTGGCAAAGCCGTCTCCACACTCATCCAGCCAAATGATGGAATGTTGCAGATAAGCAAATAACGGACGATTCTCCGCCTCCTCCCGGATAGCCCTGTAAAGAAACTCCGACAGAAAAAGTGCCATCGAAGACTTATACGGATCGTATGGAATGGAAGAAAAAGGATAAAAGGATTTCGCTTCTTTCACACGATAAAGAGTTGCATTGGGGCGATAGTCGGCCTCGAACTCAATAAAAGACAAGGGCTGGAAAAGTACGGATTTCACAGCCGCTTTCCGCGAACGGGGCACTGTTACAAGAAAAGAAGCCCTGCCGGACAACTCTGTATACATATCCACAATGATAGATGTATCATTGTATTTCAATGTATGAAGAACTATTCCTTTCGTCTTTTGCAGCATAACCGATATTTATCTCGTTTCCAATCCGAAGCAAAGCTACAAAAAAACACAAAATAATCGGAGACATACGCCGTTAAATATCGCTTCCACTTCCTTATCTTGCGCGTACATGAGCACAAACCTTATAAATAATACGCTTATTTTGTAGCAGTATGCCTATAAATTCTTTGTTATCATTCATCGTCTCCGGTATTTGTTCCGTTAGTCGCCTAAAGATTCATTTAGTTACAAAAGAAGTTACCAATAAGCAGCTTTTTTATTTCGCTATATATAATAAGGTGGTAAGAAAACATGCTTCCTACTGTTTTTCACAGGAGAGATTTTTTTATATAAAAATCACAACCATATATTTCACTGAATATCAGCCAAAAAGAAAGACATCTGTAAAAAAAAACACATATTCATTGAAAATTTTTCTATGAATCATTTGCCAGTTTCAAAAAAGTTCCTACCTTTGCATCCGCAATCGAGAAACAAACACAGATTCGAGAAAGCAAAAAGCAGAAATGCTACAACAGGATGGCCCGTTCGTCTATCGGTTAGGACGCAAGATTTTCATTCTTGAAAGGGGGGTTCGATTCCCCCACGGGCTACAAGTTAAAAGAATAAAGAACTAAAAAAATAGATTAGTCGAGATGGCAAATCATAAATCATCACTGAAAAGAATCAGACAAGAAGAGACAAGAAGACTTCACAACAGATATTATGGCAAGACCATGAGAAATGCTGTTAGAAAGCTTCGTGCAACTACTGATAAAGCAGAAGCAGTTGCAATGTACCCAGGCATTACAAAGATGTTGGATAAGTTGGCTAAGGTGAACATCATTCACAAAAACAAAGCTAACAATCTGAAATCTAAGTTGGCTCTTTACATCAACAAGCTCGCTTAATAACAAGAATTTAACAATTCTATATAGCATCCAGGCTGAACTTTTAAGTTCGGCCTTTCTTGTTTATAACCCACTGAATATCAAACCTATCAAGAATACAGAGAAACCGCCCGCATTCTTTATTTTTCACTGATTATTCTTCGTCAAGTCGACAATTTTCACTATATTTGCTCTGTTATTAAAGTTAGAAAGGCAATTATGAGCGAAGAACAAATCACTCCCAATAACGGGTCTTATTCTGCGGATAGTATCCAAGTATTGGAAGGTCTTGAAGCAGTAAGAAAACGCCCTGCGATGTACATTGGTGACATCAGCGTCAAGGGACTTCACCACTTGGTATACGAAATCGTTGACAACTCTATCGACGAAGCATTGGCCGGCTATTGCGACCATATCGAAGTAACAATCAACGAAGACAATTCAATCACAGTACAGGACAACGGACGCGGTATTCCGGTTGACTATCATGAGAAAGAAAAGAAGTCGGCACTGGAAGTAGCCATGACCGTATTGCACGCCGGAGGTAAATTCGACAAGGGTTCTTACAAAGTATCCGGAGGTTTGCACGGTGTAGGTATGTCTTGCGTAAACGCGCTGTCTACCCACATGACTACACAAGTATTCCGTAATGGTAAAATCTATCAGCAGGAATACGAGATCGGTAAACCGCTTTATTCTGTAAAGGAAGTCGGTACAGCCGACATTACGGGAACCCGCCAGCAATTCTGGCCGGATGGTACCATCTTTACTGAAACGGTATACGACTACAAGATTCTGGCTTCACGTCTGCGCGAATTGGCTTATCTGAACGCCGGTCTTCGCATCTCTCTGACTGACCGTCGGGTGGTGAACGAAGATGGAAGTTTCAAGAGCGAGCAGTTCTATTCAGAAGAAGGTTTGAGAGAGTTCGTACGTTTTATCGAGTCTTCACGCGAGCACTTGATTAACGATGTGATCTATCTGAACTCCGAAAAGCAGGGAATTCCTATTGAAGTGGCTATCATGTACAATACCGGATTCTCCGAAAACGTTCACTCATACGTCAACAATATCAACACCATTGAAGGTGGTACACACTTGGCAGGTTTCCGCCGTGCGCTGACTCGTACGTTGAAAAAATACGCCGAAGACAGCAAAATGCTGGAAAAGGTAAAAGTTGAAATTTCGGGAGATGACTTCCGCGAAGGTTTGACTGCCGTTATTTCTGTAAAAGTAGCTGAACCACAGTTTGAAGGACAGACTAAAACGAAGTTGGGTAACAACGAAGTGATGGGTGCTGTTGACCAGGCAGTGGGCGAAGTATTAGCATATTATCTGGAAGAACATCCGAAGGAAGCCAAAACAATTGTCGACAAAGTGATTCTTGCCGCTACTGCACGTCACGCTGCAAGAAAAGCCCGTGAAATGGTACAACGCAAGTCACCGATGTCGGGTGGCGGTCTGCCGGGTAAATTGGCCGACTGTTCGGATAAGGATCCTTCTAAATGTGAATTGTTCCTTGTCGAGGGAGACTCGGCAGGTGGTACTGCCAAGCAGGGACGTAACCGTATGTTCCAGGCGATCCTCCCATTACGCGGTAAGATTCTGAACGTAGAAAAAGCCATGTATCACAAGGCTTTGGAAAGTGATGAAATCCGCAATATCTACACAGCTCTCGGTGTGACTATCGGAACTGACGAAGACAGCAAGGAAGCAAACATACAGAAGCTGCGCTATCACAAGATTATCATCATGACCGATGCCGACGTCGATGGTTCTCACATCGACACACTAATCATGACGTTCTTCTTCCGTTATATGCCGCAAGTTATCCAGAACGGTTATCTGTACATCGCCACTCCCCCGCTCTACCTCTGCAAAAAGGGTAAAGTAGAAGAGTATTGCTGGACAGATGCACAACGCCAAAAGTTTATTGACACTTACGGCGGTGGTTCAGAAAATGCGATTCATACACAACGCTACAAAGGTTTGGGTGAGATGAACGCCCAGCAGTTGTGGGAAACAACTATGGACCCTGAAAACCGTATGCTGAAACAAGTAAATATTGACAACGCCGCAGAAGCTGATTATATCTTCTCTATGTTGATGGGTGAAGATGTAGGGCCACGCCGCGAGTTTATTGAAGAGAATGCAACGTATGCAAATATCGATGCATAATTTAAATAATACGTTTTTATAAACCAACCTCACATCTTACAACGAGGAAACGCCGATGGCGAAGGAACATCCTTCGATCGGCGTTTTTCTTTTGTCTGAAGGGGCTTTCATGTTCGAATCGTTCAACCGCCCATCTCTTAATAAAACCTAACAGCAGAAACGTTTTCCATACAAAATCACTATCTTGCATAAAAAGCAAAGAAAACATAACTATGAAAATGAAAACTACTGCGCCCAATCCGTTATTTGCAAAGATCAGGTTGTTTCTTATTGTACTGACTTCCTGCGTGATCGCGACTTGTATCTTCTTGATTATTATCCATCCGGAAGTATGGGTTATGCCGGCATGCGGAATCATAATCGCATTATGCATTTTGCTCTATCAGCTATATTGCATACGCAAGAACCGGAAGAGAATTTAAATATATTGTTGCTTTTTCAGCTCTTCAGCAACAGTGACCAGCTCTTTGTACCATTCTTCACCGAACTTACGGATTAAAGGTTCTTTCAAAAACTGATATACGGGAAGATTCTCTTTTTTCCCCAGCAAAACCGCTGCTTTACATACGTCCCAACGATTATAATTCACCGCTTTATAGGGTCCGTAATCACCGATCCGGATAGGATAAAGATGACAGGACACCGGTTTATAGAAGTCTGTTTTCCCCTCCCGATAAGCCTTCTCAATAGCACAGTAGCAACAGCCTTTCTCATCGTAGCAGGTAAACACACAGTCTTTATTATTAACAATAGAAGTCACTAGATCACCTTCCTCATCCGTATATACTACTCCTTGCTTTTCAATCACCGCACGTGCTTCCGGAGCCAGTTCATCCCAAATAATCGGCAAAACTTCTTCCAACTCCATCACCTCGTCCAGCTCTACCGGAGCACCGGCATCACCTTCAATACAACAAGCCCCCTTGCAGGCGCCCAAATCGCAAAGGAACTTCTCCTGAAATACATCAAGAGACACTACTACATCACCTATTTGTATCATTTTAAACCTTATGTGAGACAAAAAGGGCGGAGTAGAACTCCGCCCTCCCAATTATAGAAATCTAAATTACTTAATCAAAACGTTTCCGTCCATTTCAGCCGGAGCAGCCAGCCCCATAATCTTCAGAATTGTTGGAGCAACATCTGCCAAACGACCATCTTCTACTTTCGCAGCCTTGTTCTCTGTCACGTAAACACAAGGAACAGGGTTCAAAGAGTGAGCAGTGTTCGGAGTACCGTCTTCGTTCAAAGCATGGTCAGCATTACCATGATCGGCAATGATAATTGCTTCGTAATCTTGTGCTTTAGCGGCTTCGATTACATCTTTCACACAAGCATCTACAGCAACAACCGCTTTCTCGATTGCTTCGTAAATACCGGTATGGCCAACCATGTCACCATTAGCGAAGTTCACTACGATGAAATCATATTTGTTCTCGTTGATGGCAGCTACCAGTTTATCTTTTACTTCAAAAGCGCTCATTTCCGGCTTCAAGTCATAAGTAGCAACTTTTGGAGAAGGAACAAGGATACGTTCTTCTTTATCGAATGGAGTTTCACGTCCACCGTTGAAGAAGAATGTTACGTGAGCATACTTTTCTGTTTCAGCGATATGAAGTTGGCTCAAGCCTTTGGAAGCAAGATATTCGCCCAATGTGTTGGACACGTTTTCTTTGTCGAACAAGATATGAACGCCCTTGAAAGATGCATCATACGGAGTCATACAGTAATATTGCAGCCCCGGGATAGTATGCATGCCAACTTCCGGCATATCTTGTTGAGTCAGTACGACAGTCAACTCTTTGGCACGGTCGTTACGGTAGTTGAAGAAGATCACTACATCACCCTCTTTGATTGTTCCGTCGCAGTTAGCGTTTACAATCGGTTTGATGAATTCGTCTGTCACGCCTTCGTCGTAAGATTCCTGCATTGCCTGAACCATATCAGTAGCTTTCTTGCCTACACCGTTTACGAGCAGGTCGTATGCTTCTTTTACACGTTCCCAACGCTTGTCACGGTCCATTGCATAATAACGGCCGATGATAGAAGCAATCTTTCCTGCTGATTTCTCGCAGTGTGCAGAAAGTTCTTCGATAAAGCCTTTACCACTCTTCGGGTCAGTATCACGGCCATCCATGAAGCAGTGGATAAATGCATTGTTGATGTTGTATTCTTTTGCGATATCGCAAAGTTTGAAGAGATGAACGAGTGAGCTGTGTACACCACCGTTAGAAGTCAGCCCCATAAAGTGAATATTCTTTCCATTTTCTTTTGCATAAGAGAAAGCAGAAACAATTTCAGGATTTTTCATGATGCTATTGTCCGCACATGCACGATTGATTTTCACCAAGTCCTGATAAACCACGCGTCCGGCACCGATATTCAAGTGACCTACTTCCGAGTTACCCATCTGTCCGTCGGGCAAACCTACGTTTTCACCGCTTGCCTGAAGTTGAGAGTGAGGATAAGTACTCATCAGATAATCCCAATAAGGAGTGGGAGTGTTGAAGATTACGTCGTCTTTCTTTTGGTCGCCTAATCCCCAACCATCGAGGATCATTAAAAGGGCTTTCTTACTCATAATATTTTAATATTTAAATTATCACACTGATTTTCGGGCGCAAAGGTACAAAAAAGATGGTTACGTAAACGTTTAATCTATGTTAAGTTACAGGGCAGAAGTATATCAGGCTATGGGTCTTTTTCTTACTTTGTAAAACAACTTTCAACATGTTTATCGAAAAACAGGATACAAAAGGCGGAACTTACTTCATTTTTCCGTACCTTTGCCTCGCTTTTAAATTAAAATCATAGAAATATGGACGATTCAAACCCGCGAACGTGCACAACTAGTATTAATTAAAGCGAACAGAGCCATTGAAGACTGATGCCTCTGCTCGTGTCAAACAAACGAAAGGAGGCAATAAGATGAGAACGTATCTTTATTGTGAGGCTGGCTTTGTGGAAAAAGCACAATGGCTTCCCAACAGCTGGGTAAATGTAGTATGCCCAAACAATGATGACTTTGAATTTCTAACTCAAACTCTCAACGTACCCGAATCATTTCTGAATGATATAGCCGACACGGACGAACGTCCGCGTACGGATACGGAAGGCAACTGGTTGTTGACGATTCTTCGTATCCCGGTAGTGAACAAACAGAATGGCAGTCTGCCTTTCGACACTGTACCGATTGGAATTATTACTAATAACGAGATTATTGTGTCCGTCTGTTATCACAACACGGATTTATTACCGGATTTCATAGAGCATACCCGTCGAAAAGGGATCGTTGTACGCAACAAGCTGGATCTGATTTTCCGGTTAATCTATTCTTCTGCCGTGTGGTTCCTGAAATATCTAAAGCAGATAAACATAGACATCAGTGCCGCAGAAAAGGAACTGGAACGAAGCATCCGTAACGAAGACCTGCTTCGCTTGATGAGACTGCAGAAAACACTTGTCTACTTCAATACTTCCATCCGTGGAAATGAAGTGATGATCGGTAAGTTAAGGACTATTTTTCAGGATACGGATTATCTGGACACTGAATTAGTGGAAGATGTAATTATCGAGCTGAAACAGGCGCTCAATACGGTGAATATTTACAGTGATATCCTCACAGGGACAATGGATGCTTTTGCGTCTATTATCTCCAATAATGTGAATACGATCATGAAACGTATGACAAGTCTGTCCATCGTCCTGATGCTTCCGACATTGATTGCCAGTTTCTATGGCATGAATGTGGATATTCACCTGGAAGAAGTGCCCTTTGCTTTCTCTTTGATCGTGCTTTTTTCCATCGGATTGTCAACGCTTGCGTTTGTGATATTCCGGAAGATTAAGTGGTTCTAAAAGGAGGAACATAAAAAAACAGCTTACCATCTATGATCCTTTATAAGGATTCTTTATGACGGTAAGCTGTAATTATACGTTTTTTATTCTATAGAGAATTAATTAAAAGAGAATGTTTAGAGAGAGAAATTAAAATATTTTATCCTTCTTTATTTGCTTTTCTTCCACCCAACGGAATAGATACCCCAACGAATCCATTAACAGAGTTAGAGTTCTTTCCTAAGAACATATAGTCAGTTCCGACAAACAGAGGACCTAATTTCAGACCCAAACCGAAAGATTTACCAGCTGACTGGATAGCAGAATAGCTAAGCGCTACATTGAACCAGCTTTTCGGACGGTAGTTTGCGGAGAATGTTAATTCTGTAAGAGCATCAGGCTGTACAAAACGAGTTGTTGACAATACACCGACTGCTAATTTGTTATTGAAGAATCCGTATTCTGCACCTAGTACAAGAGTAGAAGCAAGACGAGATTTACGAGATTCTTTAGCATCACTTACTTCGAGTTGCAACATGTCATAGTCAAGTACATCACCATTTGTTACACGGTCCATATATCCTTGAGCGTCATTCTGCAACTGATTTACAGCGTTCATAACAGTATTCGGATTATTCGGATCAACCATATTTGCATAGGTACTTCCTTTAATATCAATCGGATCCGGGTTAGCTGACGCGATTTTTGTGCTTGATTTCGACCAAGAAATAAAACCGAGATCAAGAACAGATGCAGACACTGTCAGATTATCCAATATTTTATAAGAAGCTCCCAAGTCGATACCAAAACCATAACCTGCAATACCCAATTTACCACTGTCAAAGTCGAAATCTGTAACATAGTCTTTACCTTCTTCTTCTTTCAATTCCAAACCTTTGAAAGAACTTTTCAGTTCTGCGCCAACAGTCAAGTTTGCATGATAATTATCAAACTTAGTTTTCAGTTCCTGTGCAGCTCTTATTGCTTCGGGAGTACTCATAGAATTCCAGTAGCTCTCACTGGACCATTTTGCAATTTCTGCGTCACTAGGCAAGTTAGCATTCATCGCAACTTTATTAAGTTTCAACTCCATGTTGCCAATACCCAATAGTGCTTTCACTCTAGCACCAACAGTCAAACGACTGTTAATCTGGCGTGAAAGTCCTAAACCGACTTCTGTATAAGCATTAATGTTCAATCGCTGACCACTAATATCATAGTTACTGTTTCTCCAGTTTTCTTCAACTGTTTCCATCTCATTCAAGAAGGTAAACATATTCTTAGTCAAGTTAGCACCGATATCTGTACGCAGACCGATATTGAATGACCAGAAGTTTTTACCTTTGTACCATCCTGCAGAGAGAATCTCCGTACTGAAGTTCACATTCAACTTATTATTATCTTTCAGACGATTCATAAAATCTGGTTTAGTATAGAAATCGTCACCATCATCAATAATATCGATGATATCCTGATAACCTAATGAAGTAGAACCAACAGTTGCATTAACTGCACCAATTACCGGAAGGTTGAAATAACCTTTCGTTGGTGTTAAAGCCGGATTTAGTTGTTGACGATAATGAGTACCTTCCATGAAATAAGAAGTACGTAAAAACTGTGCATTTGCAGAAAGAGTGCAAATCAACATCATAAAAAATACCCCAATAATTTTAGAAGACCACAATAGTTTGTTCGTTGCCATGATTTTAAACTTTTTAATTCTTATTATTGTTTGCAAAGATATAGTATTTCAATAACAAATAAAAGCACTAGGCAACACTTTTTCAGCCTAAACAGAACAATTTTAGGGTTATCCGTAACAAAATCGTGCTTATTTTGCAAAAAAATGTAGAATGTTTGTGCAAAATGAAACAAAGTAACTTTAGAAGTTCAAAGTTAGCTGTCCATCTCCTAATAGATTGAACGTCATTCGATGGTAAGGAGTGGTTCCACGTTCGGCAATGGCGGCGCGATGTTTTTTAGTTGGGTAGCCTTTATTGTGATCCCAGTCATAATAAGGAAACTCTTCGTGGAGACGGTTCATATAATCATCTCTGTATGTCTTGGCTAAAATAGAAGCCGCAGCTATTGAAAGATATTTCCCGTCTCCTTTCACTACCGTGGTATGGGGGATGTCGGGATATTTAGTGAAACGGTTTCCGTCGATTAGTAAATGCTGTGGGCGGGTAGTCAGTTGATCCACTGCACGATGCATGGCTAAGAAAGAAGCCCGCAGGATATTTATTTCATCAATTTCTTCCGGTGACACGACGCCAACCGCCCAGGCTATCGCTTCCTTCTCTATTACCTCACGCAGTGCATAACGTTGCTTTTCCGACAGTTGCTTGGAATCATTCAACAGTTCATTCTTAAAATCTTTCGGAAGAATAACCGCAGCAGCGTATACTGCTCCCGCCAAACATCCACGACCGGCCTCATCACATCCGGCTTCAATCAGATTCTCGTTTAAATAAGGTAATAACATATTTATCGCTTCTATTTTGACACAAAGGTAATTCAAATTAAAAAAGGAGACTTGTTTTGCCTCCTTTTTCTTACTTCTTTCCTGCTTTTTTTTAGAATAAACTCCAAGCAACAGTAAGCCCTGCCATTACAATGGCTACCATGCTCATTAGCTTTATTAAGATATTCAAGCTCGGCCCGGATGTATCTTTAAACGGATCGCCCACAGTATCTCCTACTACGGTTGCTTTATGAACTTCACCGCCTTTTCCTCCAAAGTTTCCTTCTTCTACATATTTCTTTGCATTATCCCATGCACCGCCGGCATTAGCCATGAAGATAGCCAGTACAAAACCACTACTCAAGCCACCAATCAGCAAACCGAGTACACCGGGAACACCGAAAATAAGACCTGTAAGGATAGGGGCAATAATAGCGATTAAGGAAGGCACAACCATTTCACGTTGCGCACCTTTTGTTGATATTGCAACACAACGTTCGTAATCCGGCTCCGCTTCTCCTGTCAAAATACCCTTTATTTCACGGAATTGGCGACGTACTTCATCTACCATGTGCCCTGCTGCACGTCCTACGGCATTCATTGTCAATCCACAGAACAGGAAAGCCATCATGGAACCGAGGAACATACCCGAAAGAACTTTCGGATTCATCAGATGTACTTCATAATAATCCATGAAGTCGATAAAAGTAGCATTCGCCACACTGATGGAACTACCATCCGCAAAGGTCAAATCTACATTACCAAGCCGTGTAAGGCCGATTCGGATTTCTTCAATATAAGAAGCCAGCAAAGCCAACCCTGTCAATGCAGCAGAACCGATTGCAAAACCTTTTCCGGTGGCAGCAGTCGTATTCCCCAATGAATCGAGCGCATCGGTACGTTTGCGGACTTCGGCACCCAAGCCGGACATTTCTGCGTTACCTCCTGCATTATCCGCAATCGGGCCGTAAGCATCCGTTGCCAGAGTGATACCTAAAGTAGAAAGCATGCCGACAGCCGCAATACCGATTCCATACAGTCCCATACCGACATTGGCAAAATCGCCGGCGGAAGCCAACAGATAGGAAGCAATGATACCAATTACGACTGCAATTACCGGAATAGCCGTAGAAAGCATACCTAAACCGATACCGGAGATAATTACGGTGGCGGGTCCGGTCTTACCGCTTTCACTTAGTTTCTGGGTAGGGCGATAGGATTGGGAAGTATAATATTCTGTAGAACGTCCGATGATAATACCTACTACCAGTCCGACTACTACGGCACAAGAAATCCAAATCCAGTTATCAAGTTGCAGAAGCCACAGAATAAGGAATGTAGCAGCAACAATTAATACGGAACTAAGATTCGTACCGAAAGCCAACGAACCGAGCAGGTCCTTCATTGTCGCATTCTCCTTGGTACGGACAGCGAATATACCTATAATAGAAAGGATAATACCAACAACCGCAATCAGCATCGGGGCGATCACTGCCTTGAATTGCATCACTGTATCTGCCGAATGGATAAAAGCAGCAGCACCCAGAGCGGCTGTTGCCAGAATCGAGCCACAGTAAGATTCGTATAAATCGGCTCCCATACCGGCCACGTCGCCTACATTATCGCCCACATTATCGGCAATAGTGGCAGGATTACGAGGGTCATCTTCCGGGATTCCGGCTTCTACTTTGCCTACCAAGTCGGCTCCGACATCGGCTGCCTTTGTATAGATACCACCGCCTACACGGGCAAAGAGCGCCTGGGTAGAAGCTCCCATACCAAATGTCAGCATGGTGGTAGTGATTACACAGAGTTTATGAGTAGGTGTCAGTGCATCAGCAGGAATCACTGCATTCAGCAACAGATACCAAAAAGAAATATCGAGCAGCCCCAGGCCAACGACCACCAGTCCCATCACGGCACCACTTCGGAAAGCAATTCTTAATCCTGCATTCAGAGAAGTACGGGCAGCATTAGCGGTACGAGCGGACGCGTATGTTGCCGTCTTCATCCCCAAAAATCCGGAAAGCCCGGAGAAGAATCCACCTGTAAGGAAAGCAATGGGAACCCAGGCATTCTGTACATGAAAGCCGTATGCCATAATTGAAAACAAAATAACCAGCCCCAAGAATACCCAACCTACTATTTTGTATTGTTGCTTTAGATAAGACATAGCTCCTTTGCGCACAGCAGCAGCTATTTTTATCATTTGGGGTGTACCTTCACCCTCTTTCATCATTTGCTTATGAAAGTAATAAGCAAAGCAGAGGGCTAACACGGAAGCGACTGGAACGAGCCAGAAAAGAATGTTGTCCATAGGGTCAATTTTTAAAGGATTACGGAGGCTAAAAGTATGGAAATCAATCGAAATAAGCAAGTAAAAAAGAAAGAATTTACAGAGTTGAATCATTCTATTTTTTATACGTCTCTTTGGACAAATGAGCAGATGGTAGTTCTTTTTAGACATAAGAACAAAAGAACATAAAAGCTGCGCTTTGAAAATTATTTCTGTTGCTTATTGAACTGCTATTTTATTTTTTTGTTCTTATGTTCTTCTGTCTGAATTAAATTCCCATTTAACCAGAAATTGCCTAGTTTGGGATCAATTGCCACTAATGATTTTATTAGTTATTTTTAAGCAAGCGTTTACCTATTAATAGTTATTTCATTGCCTAACAAATTTTCGTTTGACTATAGTCAAGCGATAGTTCAACATATGTCAAGCGTTCGTTCAACAACTGTCAAACGATAACTCGTTAGGCAATTGAAAGAATAATATAAGCAAGAGAAAGAAATAAAAGCTGCATATTGACGAGTTATTGTCAGCGGTAGTATCTTGGGATCATTTCCGTACCGGAATGAATTAATTTTTAGGGATATGCCGCCGTTTCATAATCTTAGCGGTCTAAAGTAAAACAAAAAAAGAGAATCTAATTTCTCAGATTCTCTTTGGAGAGCGGAAGACGGGGCTCAAACCCGCGACCCTCAGCTTGGAAGGCTAATGCTC
>OLNQ01000784.1_pt1 | contig 32698 bp, 39 predicted proteins | sample 1672821 | NCBI WGS metagenome assembly OLNQ01 (sample SAMEA3136727, study PRJEB25190) | human gut metagenome | biome: human gut; feature: human-associated habitat; material: faeces | place: Austria | collected 2013 | reverse complement strand
GAAGCTGGGCTACAGCCATCGCAAAGATGTGTCTGGCTCAGGAAGAGTCTATCAATTGGTATATGCGGCGCGACGACCGCATCGCCGATTTCAAACGGCTCGGGCATAATCCAGCCTATCTGACAGGCGTAAAGTTCGACATGAAGCGCATTAATTTCAGCTCCAACATCAATGATGTGGTGAAAGAGTCTGATACGCTAATCTTCGTCACCCCTTCTCCATATCTGAAAGCTCACCTGAAAAAGCTGAAAACACGGATCAGAGACAAGTTCATTATTACCGCTATCAAAGGTATTGTCCCCGATGACAATCTGATTGTCTCGGAATACTTTAACAAGGAATATGGCGTTCCTCCCGAAAATATTGCCGTACTGGCCGGTCCATGTCATGCCGAAGAAGTGGCTCTGGAACGTCTCTCTTATCTCACCATCGCTTGTCCGGACAAGGATAAAGCACGCGTTTTTGCCCGCCGACTGGGCAGCAGTTTCATCAAGACTTCTGTTAGCGATGACGTGATAGGAATTGAATACAGTTCCGTACTGAAAAATGTATATGCCATAGCAGCAGGCATCTGTAGCGGTTTGAAATATGGAGACAACTTCCAGGCCGTACTGATATCAAACGCTATCCAAGAGATGAATCGCTTCTTAAATACGGTACATCCGATAAACAGAAACGTAGATGAATCTGTTTATCTGGGTGATTTGTTGGTGACCGGCTACTCTAACTTCAGCCGTAACCGTACGTTTGGTACCATGATCGGTAAGGGATACTCTGTAAAAAGTGCCCAAATTGAAATGGAGATGATAGCGGAAGGATATTATGGAACAAAGTGTATTAAGGAAATCAATAAACATCATCACGTAAATATGCCGATACTGGATGCTGTATACAACATCTTATATGAGCGCATATCTCCGATGATTGAAATAAAATTGCTGACTGACTCGTTTAGATAAACAAGGAAGCAGACAAATAACTCTTTAACTCCTAAATAAAGAAAGATATGATTAGTTTGAACATTGAAAAAACTTTTGGATTCATTTCCAAGGAATCGGTTTCTGCCTACGAAGCTCAGGTAAAAGCCGCACAGGAAGCGCTGGAAAACGGCACTGGTAAAGGTAACGACTTTCTGGGGTGGTTGCATCTGCCCTCTTCTATCAGTAAAGAGCACCTGGCCGACCTGAAAGCTACCGCACAAGTATTGAGAGACAATTGTGAGGTAGTGATCGTAGCCGGTATCGGAGGAAGTTACCTGGGTGCCCGTGCGGTGATCGAGGCATTGTCAAACAGCTTCACTTGGTTACAGGAAAAGAAAACAGCACCGGTCATGATTTATGCCGGCCACAATATTGGTGAAGATTATCTGTACGAACTGACTGAGTTTCTGAAAGATAAAAAATTCGGTGTAATCAATATCTCTAAATCCGGTACAACTACAGAGACCGCTCTGGCATTCCGCCTGCTGAAGAAACAGTGTGAAGATCAACGCGGCAAAGAGATGGCAAAGAAAGTAATCGTAGCCGTTACAGATGCCAAGAAAGGTGCGGCACGCGTTACTGCAGATAAAGAAGGATACAAATCTTTCATTATCCCTGACAATGTAGGAGGACGTTTTTCCGTGTTGACTCCGGTAGGTTTATTGCCCATTGCAGTAGCCGGATTCGATATCGAGCAACTGGTAAACGGTGCTGCCGACATGGAGAAAGCTTGTGGAGCCGATGTTCCTTTCGCAGAAAACCCTGCAGCGATTTATGCCGCTACTCGTAACGAGTTATACAAGAACGGCAAGAAGATAGAGATTCTTGTTAATTTCTGCCCGAAGCTTCACTACGTAAGCGAATGGTGGAAACAACTTTACGGAGAATCTGAAGGAAAAGACAATAAAGGTATCTTCCCGGCAGCAGTCGATTTCTCTACAGACCTGCACTCGATGGGTCAGTGGATTCAGGAAGGTGAACGCACAATCTTCGAAACAGTGATCTCTGTAGATAAAGTGAACCATAAGTTAGAAGTACCTTCGGATGAAGCTAACCTGGATGGCTTAAACTTCCTGGCCGGCAAGCGCGTAGACGAAGTAAATAAAATGGCCGAATTGGGAACCCAATTGGCTCACGTAGACGGAGGAGTTCCCAATATGCGTATCGTGATTCCGGAACTGAGCGAATTCAGCATCGGACAATTACTCTATTTCTTCGAAAAAGCTTGCGGTATCAGCGGCTATCTGCTGGGCGTAAATCCGTTCAACCAGCCGGGTGTAGAAGCATACAAAAAGAACATGTTTGCTTTACTGAACAAACCCGGATACGAAGAAGAATCAAAAGCTATTCAGGCAAGACTGTAAGAGCCCAATAAAACAGGTATATAATAGAAAAGAGCGGTACTATCGGAAGTATCGCTCTTTTCTATTATATACCGATCCGTCAGATCAATCGTCTTGTTTATCGGAAGTTTTGATTTCCAATTCATACTTGGCCCCTTCACAATTAACAGGTTTGGAGAAAAGGTAGAATTTAAGTTTCACTCCATCTTCGGTCACTTGCTGCACCTTTGCCCTGATACCTATTTGAGTCTGAGAAACTCCATCCTTAAACCCTAACTTGCCATTATCCTTATCCGTAAACTCTTTATCATCACTGAGCGTCTCTTCCGGCAAATCATTAAAATCAATCTCCACAGCAGTCTCTTTACTACCCGGAGTTTCCTCTTTTACCAGAAACGTATTCAACTCCTCTCCATTGCCGTCCAGTTTTAACGAAATTTCGAGTTCATCATCTACTTTGAGAGGAGGTAAGGCCTCCATTTGCCGGGTATAATCCATCTCTCCGTCATTGACGTACAGTCCCTGCATTTCGATCGTAGGACTTGGAACAGAATCTTTGCAAGCGGTAGTCAGCAAGCATAACGACAGTAAAGGGAAAAATAGTTTTTTCATGCAATCATATCACTTAATAGATTTTGCAAAAATACATATTCTGTTCGATTCACCAAAATAATCGTATCTTTGCACTCCAAATCAATAGGTATATATCATGTTTCAGGAAGCAATTGCGCAATATCTCAAGCAAAATCATTATGAATCTATCCAACTGAAATCCGTGCTTTTCGATATGGACGGCGTACTTTTCGACTCCATGCCTTATCATGCCGAAGCATGGCACAAGACCATGAAGGCCCATGGGCTGAATTTAAGTCGGGAAGAAGCTTACATGCACGAAGGCCGTACGGGGGCCGGAACTATCAACATCGTATGTCAACGTCAATTGGGACGTGACGCCACTCAAGAAGAAATAGAGAGTATTTATCTCGAAAAGAGCATCGAATTCAACAAGCATCCCCAAGCCGAACGCATGCCGGGTGCATGGGAATTACTACAAAAAATCAAAGCGGAAGGTATCATCCCGACCGTGGTTACCGGTTCCGGACAAGCCTCACTGCTGGATAGACTCGAGCATAACTTTCCGGGAATGTTTCGTCAGGAATTGATGGTGACTGCCTTCGATGTCAAATACGGAAAGCCGAATCCGGAACCCTATCTGATGGCATTGGAAAAAGGAGGATTGAAACCTAATGAAGCTATTGTCATCGAAAATGCCCCTTTAGGTGTAGAAGCCGGACATAAAGCCGGAATATTCACCATTGCTGTCAACACCGGACCTCTGAACGGGAAAATACTGCTGAATGCCGGTGCCGATTTATTATTCCCTTCAATGCAAGCCTTATGTGAATCCTGGGAGAAATTAGCCCGACTCCTACATTAATTGGTCAATAAAACTAAAATGGCTGATAATTGTTTAATTATCAGCCATTTCTTTGTACTCCCGAAGGGAGTAATATTTTTAAAACAAAGCAAAACAGAAATAAACATATTCTGTTGATTTACTGCACGTTTACAAAACAATTACTCCTAATTATGTTTGGTTTTGTTGTGCAATATTGCATATATGTTGTGCAAAATCCTTATATTTGCACAACCAAAAACAATAAAGAATGGCAACCGTAAAAGCATTTATTAGAACTGGCAAAAAAGACAGAGAAGCTAATATCAGGTTTCGTATTTCAGATGGACGAAATGTCCAACTATACCACAAATCCGAACTCCTAATACTACCTTCCTTATGGGATGAAAAGAGAGAGCAATATAAAGCTAAATGCATCGTCAAAACAGAAGACCGAATACGGTTAAATACAGCGATATCAGATCGTAAAAAACTACTCCTTTCTATCTACAATGAAACCCCAGGCATAACGAGCGAGAAGCTGGAACAACTTGCAGATGAACATCTACATCCCGAGAAGTACCATAAAAGCAACAATAACTTTTTCGATCTAATGGAAAGCTATCTGCAAAAGAGGAAGTTGTCAGAAGTTAGAGAAAGAAACTTTCAGGTACTCTTACGATCATTGAAGCGATATGAACTATTCATTTCAGCTTGCTATAAAAAAGATTTTAAACTAGACATTAACAAGATAGACACCGATACAATCGAAGATATAGAAAGCTTTCTTCGTAATGAACATACACTTTATAATGAATATCCTGAGATTTACGAAAAAATCCCAGCAGTAATCGGTACGATACGCAAAGCACCAAAGCCTCAGCCCAGAGGCAATAATACTATATGCGCACTCTTCAGCAAATTTAGAGCTTTCTATAATTGGTGCAACAAACAAGGAATAACCAACAATCGCCCTTTTGAAAAATACAGTGGCAATACAACAGAGAAGTACGGAACCCCTTTCTACCTAACATTAGACGAACGTAATATCATAGCGGACTTTGATCTCTCAGCACGACCACAATTAGCAATACAAAGAGATATTTTCATCTTTCAGTGTTTAATCGGATGCCGCGTTTCTGATTTACTAAAAATGACCCAGGGTAACATCATTAATAAAGCAGTAGAATATATACCACATAAAACCAAAGATGAACGCCCTGCGGTTGTCCGTGTACCTCTTAATGAACGTGCAAAAGAATTAATAGAAAAATATAAGGGCGTTGATACAAAAAAGCGTTTATTCCCGTTCATTAGTGCTCAAAGATACAATGACGACATAAAAGACATACTTCGGTTATGTGGAATAGATAGATATGTAACCATACTTAATCCCACTACAGGAAAAGAAGAAAAACGACCAATTTATGAAGTGGCTTCTTCACATATGGCCCGTAGAACCTTTATTGGCAATCTTTATAAGAAAGTGAAAGACCCCAATTTAGTTGGTTCATTGTCGGGACATGCAGAAGGCAGCAGGGCATTTGCTAGGTACAGAGAAATAGACGACGATATTAAGAAAGAGCTTGTTGATATGCTTGAATAGCAGGTGAATTCTAGTAGTATATTGTATAGCCTGAAAAGCCCCAAAAGTTAGAGGGTACCCTAAAAGGACACCCTCTTTATAGTCGGCTAATCGTTATATTATCATCTTCTAATATTTTACCATACAATATTGAAATAATTTCTCCCTTATTCAACAACAAACGCCTTCTAATTTCATTGTTTGTATATAATCTTCGGCCAAAACAATCCCCTAATATAATTGTAACTTCATCCTCTAATTTTTCTACTTCAATAGCGATTTTTCGAGAAAGTGGAATATCAAAAGAACGTATAAGAGATTGCAGATGATCAAAAAAAATATTGACTTGCTCCTTTCTAACAGCCTGTTTTTCACTTAACAATACCAAATCACCACTTTTCGAAGAACGGAGTATCCCTATATCAGATAAGATATCCTCCACTAATTTCAAGTAAAACAAATTCATACTCTCTATTTGAGGAAGAACAATTACACTTAAAAACCAGTTCCTAACATTCATAAGTCTTTGTTCTTCTCTATTTTTAGCCATTTGTTTTTTAAATTGACTAATGGCTACTATAATGCCAACTAAAGTAAATAATAGTGTTAAACATTCATTTAGAGTTAAATAAAAATACGGCTCATCTACCTGTATATTTGTAGGAAACAGATTTACTATACAGAAAATTGCATCATTGGAGTAATATAGTGTATCTACCGCATCTCCCATCTAGTATTGCTAATCCAGTCCAGTAGAATTGTTTATTTCATTCTCAGCCTTACGAAAGCATTCATTAAGATTTCTCTCAATAAAAGGGCGTAATGGCTCTTCTACTTGAGATAAATCAATAAAATATTTCTTTTTAAAAGCTTCAACACTTCCTAGCGTTTCTATGCTATTAAAGAATAAACCAAGAAAAAATGAAGCATTGATGGATGTAGTACCAGAAGGTATATACACATTGTATTCGCATTTTTTTTTGTCCATCTCATCCAAGTTCAATTCTTGTCTGACTTTTCTCCCTTCAGGTCTTCCCGTAAAAAGAGTACTACCGACTCCTCTATGGGTAGCTGTTAACTGTATAGTCAATCTACTTTTCTCCATTTTTTAAAATTTCATCAAAGAATTGTTCATTTAAATATATCTTACATTCAATAATTGTCCCTGGGAAGAACTCTTTATTATACTTTAGATACCGACTATTCGGTAACAAAGATAGTTCTTTTTCTTCATTTAGCGACAATATTAAATGATTTCTTTCTGTATAAGGACCAACTTTATTATCACAAGATAATATAGTATGCCCTGATATAACATTTAAAAGAGAATTAAAGTTCGCATTTTTAATGCCAAAACTACCTAATGTAGTAAAAGCTTGTAGAAATTGCATAGTTCCATTTCCCCGAGATGAATCAACATACTTTAGACGACTAATGCCTTCATTTAACATATATAACATAAATAAAGATTCTCTTTCAAAAGAGATCTCAGAATTAAAAAGTTCTGCATGAGAAATATACTTATTATTGACTTTGTCATAGTTAACTATATTTAGTTCTCTCGTTTCCTCAAAACCTTCATACATAGAGTTTCCAAAATTGATTATAGCCAAATTTAACTCAACAACTTTTTCTCCTTGTTGTTTTTCATTAAAAGCTATACCATGTGCATACCATTCGCAATTCCTATGACTATGGTCCTCTGCATTATTAAGGATTTCAGACACTAATGATTCTATTGTATTAAGTCCATCTGGCGACAAACATTTATTTACAGGTTCAAAAGAGTTATTTATAAAATCGACAATTTGTTGTATAGCTTTTGTTTTGGTATTCTCACGATAAGAATTTCTATACTTGCCTCTAATCAACTCCAAAGGAAGCACTTCACCGTCTTCATCCTCAAAATCATTATACACATAATATCCAAATGCATGAAGGAATTTCTTAACTTTTTGATCAGCAAATGATGGAATAATCTTAAGCCTTCTTATCTCACATCTACTATTTATCTTTCTATATCTTTCTTGACATACCACAAAATCTTCATAAAATATTTTCAATAATGTCAAAGTCGAAATACAAGTATATCTACAATTAGAAAAATCAAGAATAGCATGTCCATCCCCTTTCACAAAAAAAGATATTAAATTTCTAAAAAAAGCAATACTACCATTAAAATTATGATAAAAAGAAAAGATTTCTGGAACTAATATCTTATGAGAACATCTCAAACAACTTCCACCAGCCCTCTTATAAAAATTATCAATAGAAAACGACAAAAATATTTTTAATGAAGACGATTTACACAACGGTTTTAAAGTTCCATACCTCTTATATAGTCTTTTAGTTCTATTTTTTCTATATTTATATATTTTTCTTTCAAGCAATACAAGCCGTTTCTTTTTCTTCATACCCTTATTTATAATATTTGCAAATATACACATTTGTTTTCATGTACTAAGAATATACAGAATAAAATTAATCACCACTCCCACAAATTGTAACTCACTCCGACTCCAACATAGGGACTTGCCTTATTCCCAGAAAAACCGTATCCGACCTGTACGCCCAGCCCGAAGCGTTTCCGCTTTACCCGTTCTCCGACAAACACAGTCCTCGTTTTACTGTACACCTCTATACTATCCAGCTTGGCCCGGTATCCTGACACATAAGCCGTATAAAGGCTGTCTTTGTAGATTTTCTGCGTAATAGGCAAATACACCGTGTCCCGAACCGTATCACCCGGTACAGGGACGGGAACAACGAACGGGAACGAATCTACAACGCTTTCATAAACCGGAACGGGCACTGTATCCCGAACCGTATCAATACGATTTGTAATGATCGTATCTCTGATTACTCCGCCCGGTGCGTGTTCCACCCTTGCCGGGCGGAACACAATAAACAGGATAAGAGCGATTATAATAATATAAGGCAGATTCTTCATGTAGCTTCCTCCTTTTCCGGGGCCGTCCATTCAGGACTATCCAATATACTCCTTAACTCCGGTGAGTCATACGGGTATGCGGTCATGTTGCCCTTTCCTTTCAGTACGGGATCAATATAATCTTCATGTAGGATCACTTTCAACCCGTCAACTGATCTTCTTGCCTGTGCCGGTACCACAACACCATGGTTAAGGCACCATTCTACTGTTACAATTACATATTTCATAATTTATTATCTTTATCCATAAAGTTGATAACTTCTTGTACTTCTTGATCAGATAGGACTCTGTCGTAAATAGCAATACTATAAAGAGCCATAGATAGAAACCCTTTAAGAGACGAACTACAACCAATAATTAAAGGAGTTTCTGCTAATCTTGGAGTGGTAATGAATCCAACTGTATAATCTTCTATAGTTTTATATCTATTAAAATTACTTGCAAACGTAGAATCAATTCTATAACATGCGTAAACATCGGTAGTCTTTATATTAAGTACATATCTTACTGAATCTCCTGTCTTTATAGGAGTATGTTTAAAGATAACTGTTCCAACTTTATACCCTGTTTTATCAAGCTTTAGATAATCGTCAACACCATCTGTAACTAAAGCACCTTCATATAATGGAAGTTGCTCAATAGTTACATTTTTAGTTAAAACATTCTGTACAATGAAGCCAACGAAGTTAGGTTCAGACCTACCTATACTTGCAGGTAGATCATATTCTCCATCTTTAGGGATGGGCATAAAAACTTTATGTCTACTATCATCAATATATGCATAAGCAAGTTGATTACTGGCTGTAAGTCCTGTTATTTTTACTTTTGTAGCATTTAATTTTTGAATTTCGTATCTTGAAAGTGCCCAAGCATTAGCTGGAACAAAATTCATTATAACAGCTGAATGATCATCCGTTACAAATACATTCTCTGCTTTATTATAAGTTAGATAATTCTCCTTGAATAAACCATAACCACTACCTAAGCTCCAACCAAAGTTATAAGCGGTCAATATTCCACCCTTTATCCCTTTGATCGTATACCTGTCTTTATCCGAATTGCTCTTACCTTTAAAGTTCCAATAGTCCACAAGTGAAGGATGCAGGAGAGATGCTTCTGACATCCCCGCATCCGACATCCGGACACCTGAGATTTTGGCGCTGTTAACGCATATCCGGTTAATCAATTCCCGGTTAACTGCCGCTTTCATTCTGATACGAGAATTTTTGCAACCGTAGGCTGTAGAACAGTTTTGATACGAATGTACATACCGGGAACCACACCGGAGATAGCAAGGTCATATATGGCACCGGGGCCAAATTCTGTTTTAAAATTGTAATACTTATCACCGGTCATGCTCTGTTCTAAATTAACACAGTTGCCATGCAGTACCGGTTCAAACTCCAAATGCAATCCCGCATCGGATGGCAATTGTACAGGATCGGATACATATTTTTCGTCCTGAAGAGTAAATGTTAAGTCTTTCAGCATATTTATTAATTTAGAGTTTCAATACTTGTTTTCTGTTTCTACCTTCACGGAATGATACGTGAACCCAACTAAAATCACGTTCGTCTATCAATTGATCGAAAGGCAATTCCAGCCGGATGATCTCGAAGAGTTTCCGGTTTTCCTCCTTACTTCCTACCGTAATATCAGCCGCCTCGCCTACCCGGTGTTGGCTGGATGTTGCCCCGTTAACGCTCCGGTTGAGAATAGCACTTCGATAACCAGAACTTATCCGGATGGGTTTACCGTACTTTTCCCGAAGCGGATCGAGAACGTTTTCTACCAGCTTCGTTAAATTATGAATAGCTTCGGCCGTTGGACAGTTATCAATTCCACGCGCTACGGCCGTATCGCTGTGGCTTAGTTCTTGGATTGTAAAATACTTCATACTATATGTTAAATTAATACTGTGAACAAAAAGATTTAGCTAAATTTGCGCTTACTTTTTATACTTTCTCCCGTCTGGGAAGATAGGCTTTGTATTTGTTTGTTTGCTTGTTTGTGTTGTTTGTGTGCAACCTCCCGTCGTTAAGTACAATGACGGGAGATTTTATCTTACTCTTTCTTTCCTGAAACATTATCGAACCCTTTCAGCTTGTTTATGATCGCTTTAGGGAAGAAGCCCGGGCAAATCTCTTCTACGTTCTCAATAATACTTAAGGCCTCACGTACCATTAATGCCGTACAAGCGAAATACCGGAACCAGACAAAACTATCGACTACCTGACCGGCGATCGAGAAATTACCCATCACATGCGACAGGACTAATACACAACTGTAAATGATAAGCTTACGCCCGATCATACCATAAGCTTTACTACTGATGTCTTTGGATAGCCAGTGCTTGACAAAGCCGAGCACCGTATCAACACATACAAGGACAATCAACCATTTGACAAACTCCCAGTCACCAAAGACATAGCGCTCAAAGAGTTCCAGCAAAGGAGAAAGAGGCAAGGCAATCAATGCAATCATCTTCAAATTTTTCATATTCTTGGATATATAAACTTTAATCGTATATTTGTCATGGTAATACTAAAATAGCATTGTGTGCGGCTAATCTCACCTATGTACCCCATTTATGCCGCACTTTTCCGCCCCATCTGTGAAGACAGGGCGGATTCTTGTTACTTGGATTTAGATGCCGGTTTGGGCTCTAAAGTGGCTTTTACCTCTCTGGTGATCTGATCGAATACTTCAAAGTGCGCTGCAACATTCTCCGACTCCGGAAGAGACATTTGTTTGCTGCCCGATTCTAACAGCAAATACCCGATATACCGCCCGGAGGTTACGGGCTGCTTACCTGTAGGGGTGTCAATCTCTTCCGTGACCGTTTTAATGATTTCACAATGAAGGCGGCTGAGATTATCGTTATTGACACTGTAGTTTACATTGTACTGATAATCTCCTGAAACGGCTTTACCGTTTACTTGAACTGTTCTTGATTCTTCTTGAAACATAATTTATTGATTTTGAGAGTTAATAATTACTTTGTCTAATTCATTATAAATAGCGGTTTTCACCACTGCGAGTATCGGAGCCGGATCAACGTAATTTCGAATGATATTTGCACCTTGTTCGTCAACTTCAACTTCACCTTCTTTATATATCCGTTGGGCAAACTCCAATTCACCCAAATCGGGTGTATTACAGTAAATAGCGTTTCCTACTGTTTTAGCTACGTCGAACTCTTTAATTTCTCCGTCAATAGCTGTTTTTACTTTAATTCTTCTAAAATTGATTTTCATATTCTATTTCTTTTGAATTTATTATTGTAATCTGCGCTCACAATGGGCATTTACCAAACATTGCGACCTACAACGAACACACGGAATGGACAATCACGGGGACCCTTGTTTGCGTCAAGCATTAAAACCTCAAAATAAGAGTTGTTTTGTGTCTCTACCTGACCGAATACCCAGCCATAACCCCCTAAGCCTTGTACTAAAACAGCGTACTGCAGATGCTTCAAACTGTGGTATATCCTGTATTTTCCAGTAGCTATTTTCTGTGCACTGGTTAAGGTGCACCCGTTGCCCCATTCATTAGTGACTGTACCCGCTTGATATACATATCCGGTACACAGCATTCCGGGAGCGTTCCACTTTTCACCGCCCCTTTGGGCGAAAATATGGCTTCCATACGATTCTATCGAATTTGCATTGCCTGCGTTAGCCAAACATCTTAGAGCAAAACCGGAACTTCCGTATGATTCAATACTTAGACCACTGTAATTGTCGTTTCGTATGGACATCAATGCAGTGCGTGAAGTTGTAGGGCTGTCCCCCTCTTCGTTAATACGAAGGAATTTATTACCGGACATGTTTAACAGGATCTTAGCCTGCGAATTGCTTGCCGAAACAAGAGAGCCTCCCGATATATTCCAGGCACCGATCTTTGCACCATCAGTTACCGTAAGGTTTCCGGTTGTGATCCTCTGTGCTGAAAATGCCTGTGCCACCACTTCCGCAGCTTCAATCACATTGGCAGACAGTTTGCCGTTTGCGTTGATGGCGGCTGTCTGTTGACCTGTGTTATTTTGGAATAGCAGGTTATCGGCTTTCAGAATGATTTTTCGGGACGTGATGTTGATTCCGGTTTCGACTAAGCCGTTTTGAGTGGCGGTGACACGACCGTCTACTATGTCGGCTTTGTTATTGGCTGTGCCTGCTAATGAATTGGCGGAATTTGCCGTTTGTTCTACTACGCTTAATTTTGCGTGGTCTGAACTTAGAGTTAACTCAGCCGCACTTAATCGCCTACCTTGATCGTCCACTTTGTTTGCAGTTAAAGCTATGCTTTCCTGCGTCTGCTTTATTTCGGTATAGTATCCGTATGTGCGGACGGGTTCAGTTCCATCGGTGCGAACGGGGAACGATGTATTATACGAACCGTGATAATCGGTTTGATAAACGTTGATTACGTTTGGGTCAATAGTATCATCTACGGTTACGTCATACATAGAACCGCCCCTAATACCCATTCTACACGTAGACGTTTCAGTTATTTGTCCCAAATCAACAACTATCTTTGCACCCGCAGAAATCCATGCTTTAGTATAGTCAAAGATATTGGTTACTGCTGGCAACGAACCCCAACCCGAACCGGACATCTCAAACGTTAAGTTCATAGAAAAACCGCCATCATGTGTACCGTATGAAGGTTTTCCGTATCCCGCATCAAGAGGTCTACTTATTTCAACCCTTGTTTTGTGGTAAACCGGAATACTTATAACCAACGGGAAAAACTTATTATTGTCCCATCCTCTTAAATCTATTCGCTTTGATATATGCCTATTGGTGGTACTATTAATAACACCAATATCACCAACAACAGACGTGATACTTTTTTCGGTCTGTTCGACGCGTGAAGCAAGTCCGGTAACACGTCCATCAACGGTATTTATCTTTTCAACGGTGGATGTTATCTTACCTTCGACTACACTAATTTGACTATTAGTATATTCCTTAGATTCTATTATTCCATCTTCTGGCGCAGGCTTCCATTCGGTTGCAGTATCACCGATTTCAATCTGAGGATTACATATTTTCATCGTGGTACCATCACCGACTTGTATGTAAAATCCTATACCGATATTTTGTGCGTTAACAATATCATTCGGAACGGTAATAGTATGAACAAATCTACCTGTGCCGGCCTTCAATGAAGTAGAATCGAAGTACTTCCACGCACCGATATAGTAATAGTTTGATGTACCATCCTTTAATACACCTTCTTCCAGCCCTATACGACTATTTCGACCTAAAACAAGGTTGCTATATTCATAATCAAAAGACAAAGTAACTTTCTTTCCCCTTAAATCACGCCAATACTTAGACATGTTTATACGAAGATGATTCTCTACGCCAGTAATACATACACCCGATTTTAAACAGAGATTAGCACCACCTATGACACGCTTATTTAATTCTGTTGTTACGGATAGTTCTATTTTTCCCGGTATGGCTGATAATTCAGTAGCAATATTACTAAACTCCTGTTCGATGCTCTTTCCGTTTCTCAGAATGAAAATACCTTTCAGGAAACAGTTCATCGCATACAGACCGTATCCGGACGGTTGGAGGTCAGCCGGAAAGTCTGTATCCGTCATGCCATCGAGACAACCCAAAATCACTTTGTTCTTTCCGGCCAAAGACGTAGAGTTTACCCCGTCCAGTACAGAAATGCGCGGTTTACCATCTTCCGAAGCTGTGAGATACAAAATGCCCTGTCTGTTCGGATTCGTGAGGTTACCCATCTGAACCAGATCATCACCAACGGCCGGAGTTGTACCATTGGGAAATACGGATTTAAGTATAAGAATCGAATCATCATTCACCGAGGCAACCGGAACCCAGTAGTATTTAACGTGTCCGGATGTGTAGACCTGACAACGTACCAAGTCGTCAGCGACAAACATCATGTCGCCCTCTATACCTAAAACATAGTAAGCCGGATCACCGGATGTTTCCGAAACGGACTTAACACGCCCGTTAGCGGATGAAATCACCAGACCGCCGTTAACCGCACGAACTTTCGAAATGATAAGTTCAAAAATGGTCATGGCCTTACGGACTACGGCATTATCTATTTCAAGGTTCCAATCCCCATTGATAGCCTTGTATAGCTTCATCCCTTCACCCATCAGTCCGGGGATGAATCTTTCTGAACTGATATAGTCCTTGACTATGGTTTGAAACAGGGTTGCGACGTGCTCAACATTCAGATCGTATGTTTTTGCAAGTGCCTGAACGAGTAAATTTAAAGTATGCGTGTCACCTTTAGCCCAAATATCCGCGCCTGTTGAAATATTCCCTTCCGAATGGAGTGTGCCAACACTGGCCGATCCGGTTACTTCCAATGTAGCGGCTTTAATTTTCATCCGGGCAACTAAAGATTGTAATTCCGCGTCGCCACTTTCATTGATAAACGCAAGATCATTGCCAATCAACAGACCTTTCAGGAAAGTGATCGTTTCGGCTGCTGTATCCGCTTTTACTTTACTCAGGTAAACATCATCCAACTTCTTCAAAGCCTCTTTAATCGCTGCATCTATCTCTTTTAAAGTGCGCTTTGAAGAAAGCGTATTATCATCGGTTAATTCCGTGGTTGTATCCGATTCGGCAATGATACGCGAACGGATCTCTAACAGCGTTCGGAGCGATGACAGTACGTTGCTATCGGTAAACGACTTTGTATCGGTAGCCTTTACAATGTCAACCGAAGCACCTCCACCGCCTCCGCCGTTAACAGTAATGCCGCCAGCCGTCCGGGTGATAACAGCCCCAGCCGGATAGTTCTTTGACCGGGGTTTCGCAGGAATGGATGTAGTTTTAATCTTTACGTATTTCATGTCTCTATCATAATACACCGGAACTGCTCCATCTTATAATCGATACTTCCTCCGGCATTAATGAATATCTTATTAACCAGAGATTTGTCCGACAGTCTGGAAATAGGAGTTAAACCAATCGTTTCTTCTATTTCTTGTGTTAGCTTGATACGAGTAGTGCTATATCGATTGATTATACGCTGGATTAAATGCTCCTCCGGACGAATAGCCCTGTCAACCAGTACCGAATACAAATTATCACGAAGATAGTCCTCTCCTATCATCACTTTCGAATAGCATGCCCCATCATTGTTGTAACTGGATATTTTAAACTCGATTTCGTCTAATTCGTTAATGTAGTCTTCGTTAACGACATTTTCATAATAACGGTCTGTATTGTCGGTAGTCTTTTCGGCCTCGGTGCTCTTTCCATATTTAAAGGAGAAGTCTTTTAACAAGAATCCATTTATAAAAATAGCATTATGTATTTTAGATGCGTAAAGAGTAAATTCAAGCTCGCCATATAATAGGGTATCAATAGGGATTATTACGCCTGAAACACCTTTATATGGCATATATATTGTTTTTTGGTTCTCAATGGATACATAATCTAATCGGGCTTTGTTATTCTCTTCGGAGGCGGGAAGTCTAAAAAAATAATTGGGATTTGCAGACCATGCGAATGGGGCCAATCCGTTAGCACTGCCATAATATTTATTACCGATCCGTAATTGGCAAGCAGCCAACGGCATGTACGTGCCCCGGCTATTGTCCCAAGGAATCAAATCCATATCCGCTATCGTCTTATAACTTCCAGATACAGCAAAGGCCCCTGATTCGTACACTGAGGACGCACCTTTAAAATCCATTATCTTTGTTAAGAGTTCCAGCCCGCCTATCATTGATAAGTCACCGAAAGCACCCAAACACCTGGCTTGTATAACATTTGTAAACGAATAGTCTGAAATATCCGGCTTACCGTCCACTATTTTATAATTGCAGTACCTTTCCTGTATTCCTCCTATAAGTTTATGCGCATCATAAGCACGTAACTCTAAATCGTCATTGGTGATAACCGTATCGCCATCATACAAATACATGTTCCAGTTTTTCGGATAAAGAAACTGACGGTAACATTTTCTATCTTTATTCGTATTTAAACGTGACGAAAGAACTTTTGCATCTTCGTAACTCTCTTCCGGAAGTAAATTCCCAACCGGATAATTACTGTCTTTTACTGTTACTTTATTATAACCGCCCAAAATATCGAGCGTATGATTATCGCCGCTAAAGCCAACTTTTTGGACGTTGATAGTAAATCCTCTCACGGTTGCATATGCGGAAAAGTCCAACGCATACTTATAGTAATCGCCTGCATGATCCACATCTACGAAGTAAAGATCACCCCTCCAATCCACACAAGTCCAATTGAGGAATTTGCATATCTCTTCAAGCACCTCTTTTAGTTTCATTGGCTTGTCATCTTCATCAAAGAAATTCTGTTCACTTATCATCATGTCCTTCAGAACATTTGTCCAAGCCGTATAATTCGATTTATCCTTTGCGTAAACATGTGGAATATATACGCTTGAATAACAGCCTCGAGATTCAGAGACACAACGGGTTAATAATTCCCATAAAGTTACAAACCCTCTTTCTGTCCCGTTTTTGGGTTTATAATCGATATACTCCAAAGCGGACATGGCGCTGACACATTCAAGTTCCAATTCGAATATAGTACTGCTATAATCTTGTGTGTACAACTCCGGCTTGATAAAGCCACACCACGTTACCACGCCATCACGCTTAAATGTTACACGGTATTGCTGATAAGCTGTGGAAAACAAACTTTGCAAATAATCCGAACCTACTATCCGGATATTGGCCGTACTGAACCTGGACGGGACGTATAAGAAATCATCATCATCGATATCTACAGTAAATGGATTTCCAGCCCCCACTAATTCAGTAGGAGCCCCCACATACCCTTCTTTCTCTATTTCTATAATGCAAGATTTATTACGGAGACTTGCAAAAGGAATCGTATAAATCAATCCGTAGCTCATAATGGTTTCTTTCCTTGTTTTTTTAATGTGTTATTTATGGAGAGCAGAATATCCGGTCCGAGCACCTTGGCTTTCCCAAATTCTATTTGGACCCTATTTGAACTCCCCAAATTACCAGAGTTGATAGCATCAAACAAATTAGATTGCTGGGTCATATTCAAAATCATTTCCCCTTTATTCAGACGCGCCAATCCTTTATCTCCAAAAGATGTGCCCCCTAAATAGATCCCCCCTGAATTAAATCCGGGAGCGCTAATTCTCGCTGCTTCTATCATAGCCATCATTGTCGCTATTTGTCCCGCCGCCAGAGCCGCCCCGACAAAAGGTATTCCCGCATAAGCCGCTGTACTCTTCGATGCCATTTCTGTAACAGCCGCCGCACTTTTCTTCTGACTATTTTCTAATTCCATTTTTGTCGCTACCTCATCTGCGGCTATTTTAACAACTGTTCCTGCAACCGTTCCTGCTGTACTTTTCTCAAGTCCTTGCTGTGCCTCCTTGGCGCCAGCCAACTTTTTAGCCAAAACTGATATATTCTCAATAGTACGAACTATAGACGTAAAAGAATCAATCGTATTTATCATTGCATTCCAAATGGCCATGATTTTCTCCCATCCCGTTGCATCTACATCATTCATCACATCACGAAGGCTCGTAAAGGCCGATACGACACGATCGGAGCTTGTAGCGATATCCTTGATCCCTGAGTAAAGCGATTCATCCAGCTCCTTAGTGAATTTTTTCACGTCTTCTTTTACTTTAGCTAATTTCAAAGCCTCCTCCAAAGTAGGGACATTGGCTATCGCATTTGACAGTTCATCCGAAAGTTCCTTACCTACTTTCTTTGCCTGTTCCTGTAATTCTTTTGCGTATTCCTTTGCTTTATCAAGATTCTCAGAGGCAATATCCACTTTTGATTTTTTATAATCAAAAGTGGTATCGCGTGATTTCATCTTCACGGATGGGATATGTGATATCGCCTGATCCAGCATGTCCTTGATAAAAGCATCAGCCCTCTCACCGATTCCTTTAATGCTTGCGGCAGACTTAGCGGCCTCAACCGATAGCCCCGCAAGATTTTCATTGAAAGCCTTTTGAGAGATAAGTCCTTTTGAAAGCAAGGTTTTATTTTCTTTAACCTTATCATTGTACTCCTTCTGCACCTTCTCCATCTCTGCGGCCGCCTCATCATATAAAGGATGATCAATAACATCCTGAAGCATTTTGAGATATTTGCTATTAAGTATCTCTTTGTCACCTGACGCTTTGGCCTCTATCAACATCTTCCTCCCGAGTTCATCGACAGCTTTATAATATTCCGACTCCGACATCTTCTCGACTTCCCGGCGGGCATCCAATTCCCTTAAGGATTTAGCGTATTTCTCTTCGGCCTTTTGAAGTTCCGTCTTTTTAGAATCAGGTTCAGGAGGTGTAGAATCAGCCGTAGCCACAGAATTAGCAATCTCCTTGCCTAATCGACCTTTAGCGTCTTTTAGTATCTTGGCGTGTTCGATAAATGCATTCAAGTCATCTTTAAGCCCGTTTTCCCAGCCTAAAGCATCTTGGGTATGCACATCGTATTTCTTTTTAAATCTTTCCTCTTTTACTAAATCCCCGCGAGCCATCGCCCAGTCCGGAGCCATACTTCGTATCGTTTTGCCATTATATGATTTACCACCAATCTTTCCTAATTCATTTTCGCTATCAGCCACCTCTTTAGCAGCCAGTTCGGCTCTTGCTGCACTTTCTAATAATGATATACGCTTTTCAATAACTTTGTTAACATCTTGATTAACACTCAATTCAGTCCCTAAAATCCCATTTATCTGGGCTAAAATTCTTTTCTTATCTGATAATGTGACATTGGTCTTATTGTATTCCTCTTGCAGAGCGCGAATCTTGATTATTTCAGGAGTTTTTGAGGGAACATCATTCATTCGTTTCTGATATTCATCGAATAACCCTTTTATACGCTTTGACTCCCGATAGGCATTATACAATTTAGCGACTACAGCCCCAATGACCGTCAATATAGCCGTAGGAGCCATGGATATCAGGGTTGCCCTAATCGACATGGCGGCCTTAGAGAACGCCATTTTAATGGAGGCAGAAGTTCTCTGTGCTTTCCACGCTATTTCATTGAATTTTTGGCCGGCATCTTTAGCCGCCCGGCGTGCAGCGGATTTAGCAGCCAACTCAGCCCGGGATATCGACAGAAGTATTTTATTCACCAACCGGCTTGTTACCATAACCATGATGGCGGCAACCGTATAGGTAATTACCGATCTTATATTGTCAGCCGCCACCTTTACCGCGTTCGTTAGCCAATCGATCAAGGCTTTATATTTGCTCTGTACTTCCGTTCCATTCACGAATTCAGTGAATGCATTCTTAAGCCGGTTCACGGAAGTTTCCAAATTATCCGTATCTACGTTGGGAATCATCTTGTCAAGAGCCTCAGCAAACTTAGGAAGAACATCTTTACTCATTAATTTGCCCTGCTTTAACAACTTGTCAAGCCCCCCTACCGATACCCCTGCGGCTTTTGCCATGGCTTGCAGAGCGATAGGTAGGCGCTCTCCCATTTGTAAACGAAGCTCCTCTGAACTAACCTTTCCCTTGGACATCATTTGAGATAATGCCAAAAAGACGCCGTTGCTATCTTCCGCACTCATCCCAAATGCGGTTACTGCACGGGACACAGACTCAAATATTTTCCGCTGATCCATCATAGACATGCCCGATATGGAAGCGGCAGCCGTAAACTTAGCGTAATTCCCGGTCAACGCGTTGATCTCAATACCATATTTCTTCGCCATGTCCAGCAAAAAACGCTGGTTATCGGCGAACTGGGCCATGCTACCGGATACATTCTTCAAAGCAGTGGTAACCCGGCTGGTTTCCCTGGCAACATCGATCAGACGGGATACAAAGTTGCTCAACCCCAATCCACCGGCACCCAGTGCCGCCGCAAAAGTTAAGACCTGCATCTGCATCACTCTTAGACCGTTTTTAACGGAATTCGTACCTCTCTTGAAGTTTTCAGTCAGGAGGTTTATCGCAATCGAAAATGATAATCTCCCTGCCATACTATTTATTTATTAGTTTCTTACCCTCTTTCATAAACTGTTCGAAGCGGTCTATATCTTCATTTATTGCTCTTTCCGCTTCCCTGGCCGCCTCTACTTCCTCCCATGGGAATGTTATCAGGTCCATAGCCCCGTTTTTCATCTTCTTGGAATCAATATGCGGCAACATGGTAAAGAATGTCCATAACCGGCTGGCTTCCATCTCTTCTTTACGTTTACGTTCATAGGCTTCAATATACATGGGCAAATCACACAACTCCATTTCCTCCAATGCATATGTAGCATCCAGACCGGACATGATAAGCGTTGACACGATATTGCCTATCATCCCCGGAGTGGTATCGGAATTTATCTTATCTGTACCAGCTCGTTTATTTTGAAACTGGGCCAATACAGACATCCTATTTTCCAAAGACAATACCATCTCACGAACCAATTTCCGGTTGGATAGTGTCTTTTTAAAAACATCAAACGTATATACTTCTCCTTTAGCAACTATTGTGGAGGTATATAGCAATGCGTTTACATCCTCTTTATCTGAATAGTCCATTAAAGAAAATGATTTACCCCTGAGTTGTTCCCAGCGGATAACAGCCTTTATTGTCAATCTTGCTTCCATCCAATTTATTAATTAAAAAGGCGGCCATCTACGGACCGCCTTCGATATTCATCATTATTGTATTTCTTATCCTCCCACCCCGACAGGCTCAACCGGGGCAAGGGCGCCAATTCCCTTAAAAGAAGCACTGCATGAAACAATCTGTCCATTATCTGATTTAATGGATAAGGACGTGATAATTACTTTACCCGTATAGTTCTTTTGCTTTGTATCCTTAGTGAAAGTTCCACCGAAATTATCCTTATCGGTAGATGCAGAGCTTCCCAAGAAAAAGTCAAGTACCTCACCTGTTATCTGCTTACTCAAAAGAGTGTCAAAGCTCATTGCACCTTCTTTTCGGGTTAACAATGATTCACTTGACAGGGTAAAGCTCTTTTTCCCAGGAAGCGAACCGGCCCAGTCCCCCATCATTTTATTAGAAATATCAATCTCTTCTGTTGAAACATCCAACCCGCAGCTGGAAGCAAAAGCAATAGGTTCATCACCGATGAAAAGCATAAGCTCCCCCCGATAAATGTCTTTGCTGGAATCTAATTTTGTTGCCATTGTTTTTAAAATTTTAGTTTTACGTTTCATATTAATCAATTGAAAACTGCAAGACTTGGAAATATTTTCCGGATTCATAATCCTCTGTAGAATCTTCCATCCTGATTTTCATTACCGGATCTACAAAATCCCCCTCCAAAGCATCATAGATAAGACTTGCCAATTCCTGGGAGCGGGTGTAATTATCACTCACGGCAGTTACGAATATGGTCGGAACCTGACGGGCAACTCCCATCTTGGTGTACTCCTGCTTGAATCCATCCCGTTGATATATAATAAAATCCCCCTCGGTTCCATTCGGGGCAACCAACGGAAATATTTTATCACCTACCATTGTCTTGATACCCAAAGAATCCTGCAAGATAGTCCGTACCTCTGTTGTTACTTTAAACTTGTTCATTATCCCCTGTCGTTAATACGTTGCACGGCTCTTTCAATCCCCGCATATAGAGCATCCATCGCCTTCTGTTCCTCGGAGACTTTCGCGTCTTCCCAGAATCGGTTGGCGGGCATAAGTCCGCGAGACACCCCCGCCCTTACACTTTTCTTTCCGGTAGTAGTTCTCGCCTTGGTTCCGGCATCAACCAAATGAGAGTGATTCCCTCCCGGCCGATCAAAACCGGCCAAAGCCCCTAATTTGTTCCGTTTAACCCTGGTGGTAAAAGAGTTCATCAAATGCCCAGTCTGCTTCCCATGATGCAATAGACGCGAACGTAGATTGCTACGTCCTCTCACACGAAAAACATTCACAGCAGCCCGAAGCCCACTTTTTATGGCCTTATCCTTCTCAAAGGTCTCTAACCGGTCTACTAGATAAATTATGTTTTCCCTGTCTATGGTCTTTATCTGTATCATGTATTCAGTTTTTCAAGTGTGATCACAAGCGTGTTATCTCTTTGTGGATCAATCATCTTTATCGCATATTCCACTCCCCGATAAACAACCCTCTGGTTTTCTTTAATCACCGGATAATTCCGAACCTGAAATACTATAATACTACCGATAAATTGCTCCATGGCATTCACTCCGCTCTTGTCTGCAACAGCAGACATCTTCCGGCGCGAAGCCTTGCAAGTCAACACCGTTTCATATCTATTGGATACAAAACCGTTCAGGTCCTGGCTTTTCACCTCTTCCCTGAATTCCAGAATCTCACGTAACAGTCCCGCTTTCATTTGGAGTAATCAATGTATGGTTGTAATAAATAGTCCAGCAAACCGACTTTGTCCCGCGCCCGTTCCGCGACAAAGTTGACTTCCCGATCCCGAAACAAACCTCCGGCAACAAGAAGGATAGCTGAGAGAATAGGGTCGGGCAACTTCCCTTCACTATCCTCCAGCGTATCTAGCTCCCGACGTATGTGATTAGCTACAGCCCCCTCAGCGGCGGCAACATATACGCCAATGATACTATCATCATCGGTGTATTCTGCCTCGATGTAAAGGTGCTTCTTCGCCAAATCTAACGATACGTACTTCATGGCTTACTTCATTGAGGCAATGGAGAATGACTCAGGGCGGATCATGCCCATATTCCAATAAGAATTAATCACCAAGCGTACAACTCCCTCCAACATGCGGGAATACGGATCCACTTTGATTTCCAACGCTCCCCACTGACCTATAAAGTAGTCGTTCCAGTTACCAAAAACAATGCCGAATTCATCTTTAGCGGTCTGCAAGCCTTTAGGCAGGTTATTGGTGCGAAGCGCTTTATATCCGTTAAGAGTACCTTCACCCTTATCGCCAAAAATGAAGCCTCCGGCACCAGAAGCATCTTTCACTTTAGTTTTGGCCTTACCTACCAAAGACGGGTGCATAATGTAAGCCAAATTACCAAAGAGCGCATTGTTGATATCCGCATTGGTTTCCAACTCCACAATTTTAGCCCAATCCATGACACCGTTAATGGCCGGCACTGTCTGAAACAGCCCGTCGGGCGTATTATCATTGTGAGCGTGCGTACCAAATGCGGTTTGCTCAACCTTTTGCGCAATAGCAGCAGCCAACGTTTGTCGAATAATTGCCTCAACCGAAGTATTTTCCTGGACAAGCAACTGCTCGGAGATATCAACATAAGCCGTCAGTCTCTTGGGTTTATAGGCGTCACCTTTGCTGAATTGCCCGGCACCGTCTTTGGCTTTAGCGTTTTCACCCTCCCAGAAAACATTGGAACCACTATACTTCGGCCAATAAATATCCCCCTGTAAACCGGTCATAAATCTGGCTCCCGCCTGAGCCAAGACCAAAGAGGATTGAAGCGGCAGCAACAATTCCTGCTGCTCCTGATCAATGACCACTCCCGTAGCCGATTCGGTTGCCGCCGTAAACATTGCCCGCTTCTCCAAGCTCATCGGGATTACCAATGAATTTTGAGATGACCTCGTTACCCCTGCGCTATTATGCAGGCGCGTTGCCGCCTCAATAACGGAAGCATCCGCATCATGCTGTCCCTGTCCGGAAATATAGTTGGCCAATGAACGACGGAGAGAAAAGCGTTCCTGACCGGGTTCTACATGGGGAGTCCCTTTACCTCTGTTCTCGGCCTCCTTGGTTGCAATCTCCATATTAATGTCAGTCATCCGGCACTGGATCTCTCCAAGTTCCGTATTTTCGCCCTCGTTTAACATGCGTTTTTCGGCTCTCGCACCATCAGTTATCGCTTTAGCACGGATAGAAAGCTGGGTTCTTTCGTCTTTTAAATCTGTAATTGATTTTTCTCTTGGCATAATCGTTAAATTAATTATTAAATAATTTTTCTATATTCTCGTAATATTCATCCAACTCTCTGGATTTTCTCTGTTCTTCCTGTTTACGAAAATCTTCTTCGGCCTGCTCCTTGCCTCTCATATAAACCGATGTTTTGCTATATGCGGCATTATATACAGGCGCGACATCATATAAATGACCTATTTTCAATATTGTCCGCTTCCATGTTCCATCACTTTTCTTTTCCCAAGTCTCTTCCTCTACATCAAAGCAAAAAGAACTCTCGGCGATCTCGCCTCTCCGGATATTTTCCATCAGCTCATCTCCGAGCCCAGTCTTTGGAGCCTCAAAACGGTATCTCAATCCCTTGCTATCAATAGATAATGTCAACGAGCCAGTCCCCCGATTGCATCGGGCAAGAATCCCCCGACTTTGGTCATGGTTTAGCAACGCAAATACATCACTTTTCTCAATAACACCATCCAGAGCTCCATGCTCAATCACCTCTTCAAAACTTAAACCGTCCGAAGACACGCCAAAAAGCAAAGCATACCCTTCAACGGTGCGCTTTTCTTCGTCTGACACCACTTGATAGGCAGTATTTCTTATTTCTCTCTTTTCATCCATAATCAATCCTTTTCTTCATTAACCACAGAACTGTCGGACAACTTGGAATTTTTATCTATGACAGGGTCGGCTACCGCACGATCTAATGTTTGTGTATTGACTTGCACAAAGGCTTTATCTCCATTTTCTAATCGGGGCAAATTATTCTCCCGGCGAATTTCATTGGGTGTCATCCCTGCAACATAAAACATATCCTTTGCATATGCGGCCTGCGCCTTTTTGTCTGTACGCAAAATTGCCGATGTATCAAATTCAGCCAATATCCGGCCACGTTCGGATTTAAGAAAAACTTTCCGATTGATCTCCTGCTCAATCTTGGTAATGACAGCCAGCACCGTATCCGTCAGGTATTGAAGCTGCGTAGCCTCAACAGTGGAGTAGCTCGATTTAGACAGGTCAAAAGCCTTAACAGGAGAGACGGAGAAAAAACGGCATAAATCCACCACATTAAACTCCCTGGACTCCAATAGTTGCGAATCCTTGGGACTGATAGTGATCGGCTGGTACTTCATATTCCCTTCAAGCACAGCAATGCCATTGGGTTTCCCCCCTACAGAAGAAGTACGATTTTCCCAAGTTTCATAGATCTGGTCTTTTTGTTTTTTATCCAAGCGGCCCTCAAATGCCAAGATACCCGCCACGTTACCGCCACCCTTAAAGAATCCTGCGGCATGCGCCTCACTGTCAGAGGCGATACCCAGCGTTTGCCGGGCATGGGTCAGCGTAGACACCCCAATGATTCCGTCATAAGAAAAGTTCAATACATGAATCATATCCTTAGGCTGTACCAGATCCTTAAACCCTGTAATCCTGTAACGTTTTCTACGAATGCCTTTCGCATCTACTATCCATTCTATACCTACTTGGGAAGAAGGAACATAGATTAGTTGTAAATCCGTCCCATCCCTTTCGATATAGGCATAACCGTTACCTGTTAAAAGGACTGAGGCCATCAATGTTTTAAAGAAGACGTACCTGGTCATGTCTTCATTAGGCTCTGTATTCAGAACATGGTAAGCCGGATGCCATTTACACTCCTTCTTAAAACCTTCTTCATCCAATTGATAGGTTTTTAATGGCAAGACAGCCACACTGTCAGAAATCAAGTCCACACACCGATAAACAGTAGAAAGCAACATTGGCTTATCACGGCTCAACAACAGCGATCTTCCACCGGAACTCCAAGCAGCTATATTAGATACCTCCTGTTTGGACGCTTTTCTAATCTCAATATTTAGAATTGGTATTTTCATTGTTTTCCTTTTACCATCTAACCAGAAAATTGTCCGACAGTTAATAGAATTCCCCGTACCGCGGAGACATCAGATAAATGCCAAGGGCTTCCAGCTTGGCTATTACTCCGTCTATTTTCTTCTCTTCAAACTGCTTCGACGGTTTGGTATTTCCATTCCGATCCCGTGCCATAATCACATTGCGGAAACAATGCCGGTTAATGACATTGTTGTCAATCACTGCCCGTCCGGATAATAGCAAGCGCTCCATTTCCTTTGTGGGACGGTTAAAGTTTCCCAATGCTTGGGAAAACTCCTCCATCGGCAACCCCTGATCTGTGGCGTTGATAACAAACTGTGTTGCGTTCCATGCATCATAAGCCACTTTTTGAATGAAAACAATCTCCCGGATACGCATCAGGTCATTGAGTATATAATCATAGTCCGTTACATTGCCCGGCGTAATGGTAATCAATCCCTGCCTACGCCAATCGCCATACAAATCCTTAAATCGTTTTTCTTGTAGCGCCGCCTCTGGAAGATAATACAGGGTTTTAAAGTAATATTTGTCCTGAGTCGGAAACATAAAACTCATACAGGTGAGATCACTCGTACTTGATAAGTCAATACCTGCATAGCAATCCATGTCCCGGAATTGCTCGAAATCAAGATTGGCAGAAGCGTTAAGGATGTAGTGATCCGGTATCCAAACAGTTTCCGCATCACACCACATATTGATATTCTTCGTTTTGATTCCAACTTCTTCTGAAGGAGAATTTATTGCCTTTTGAACCTGTTCCCTCAAATATTTAAGCTTTACTGTGACCCCTAAATTAGGATTACTCTTGCCCCACACTTTTTCATTTTTCCAATCATCCCCTTCATCTAAAGCATAAATCAAAGCAAAAAGGGTATCATCTTCTTTCAAGCCCTTCAACACTTCCGTACACATTTCACGAAACTGGTAGCATGGACCCAATTTATCAAAACCGGCGGTAGTGATAATGATACTCATCGGATCATCACGCATACCCTGCCCGGATTGGAGTACATCTTTCAAACCTGAATTTTTAGCCGCATGGTATTCATCAAGTAAAAACATAGACGGATTAGGGCCATCTAATTTGCTGGAATCAGCGGCAAGCACTTTCAAAAACGACAATGTTTTATCGAAGTTTATTTGATCGCGGAAAGACACAAGATACCGATGCTTAGGATCAAGCCCGGATACAAAGTTACGGCACATTGTAAAACTAACCTTTGCCTGATCTTTACTGTTAGCCGCCAAGTAGACTTCCGCAGCCGACTCGCCATCGGCGATAAGATGATATAGACAAAGTGCAGCCGCAAAAGCCGACTTGCCATTTTTACGGGCCATCTCAATGTATACAGATGAAACCAACCTGCACCAAGAGCCATCCTCATCTTTTTTATAGAATCCGTAGATACTTGCTACTGCAAACTCTTGCCAAGGCAGTAACGTAAACGATTTTCCGGCATGACGACCGGTGTAATGCCTCAACAAAGAAATAAATTCAATAGCATAATCCGCCCGATTCTCTCTAAAATCTATATCATCCCGTTCAAAAAGAACATAAAACCGTTCGACGGCCTGCTTAATAAACTCTCCCACTACAATCTTGCCATCTCTAACATCAGCGGCATATTGATAGTATCCTTTCATCGTCTCTCACGGGCCCCTTTCTTTAAAAATTGGTCTAAAGGAGAATCATTTTTATCTTCTGATTTCATAGCCTTAATATTTCCACGGCTTTTAATAGTCAAACCATACTCTGTCATGATTTTCATTACCTGAGCATAGTTTTTAGTGGCAATATTTTGAGCCGGATTAGCTGCTTTTTCGTATTTTATCTCAATAACGGGGCCTTCTTTAAGCAGGATATCAGTTGCCTGCATATACATCTCGTAGCTGGTTGCAAGCATTCTAATAGCTCCGAGATCAATATTCTGAATAGCTTTTCTAGCATTTAGCTCTTTTACCACATCCTTTATAAACTTCTGTGTTTCATCGGATAAATTATCGGGCATTACAAATTTCACCATATTCTGTTTTTTATAATAACCACATGAATGTCCGACAAATAAAACGTTAATGCTTTAACAAATTCAAAATTTGAAAAAATTCCGTGCGTGTGAAGAAGGGTTGGGCGAGGTTTCGGAAGTCGATTTGCTCAAAATTCAACCCCATACCCGTGGAACAATATTAATTCGATTTTAACACATTGTTTCACGAAAACACTGCCGTGGAACATAGCAGACTGCGTTTTAACATATAGTTCCACGAAAAGTGGAACAAAAAAGCCCCACCTTTACAGATGGGGCCACAAACTATTGCTTAGTTATCGTCAAAAAACAAAAGCAGCAGCTTGACTTATCTTCTTACCTATATCGGTCAATGCACCGGCCAAGGTTTTTAACTCAGCATCATTAAACCGAATGGGCTTCCCGTTGACAATACTTCCATTTAAACGTTGGTAAAACCACTGGGGAGACCTCTTAAAATATGTTTTGGCTAATGCTGAAACAGAGATAAACGGCAACACCGATTCCAACTTCTCTCTTAGTAATATTTCATCCGCTTCTTTGTTGGTGTCCTTGATGCATTCTATCAAACCTTCCGCAAACTGATCCATATCTTGATCCGCCAAAGCTTTCATCTCTTTGTCTACTGCCTCAATCTCCGCTTCGGTATTAGCATTGGCAAAGCGTTCCTTTAGTCTTTCTATATCTGTCTTCATAACTTCTTTATTTAGCCTCCCTGTCTTTCAAGGGAGGCGGTTGACAACTTACATTTCCTTTAACTTTTTCGTTAATAACTCGATTTGATAATCAAGCTCTTGTTTATAATGCCCTCTGTCCTGTAGCTCTTTGTAGTAGCGAAGGTAGAACAGCAAATCCTTCTCTAACTTTATCCGTTCTTTACTTACCGGTTTTTCTCCCATATTGCTTTTGTTTTTTGACACTACAAATATAATAACATTATTGTTATTAAGCAAATATTCCAATAACTTTTTTGTTATTATTTTGAGTTATGTATATTCTGATGGCATTGCTTACAAAGGCTCATTAAGTTGTCATAATCGTATGCTAATGATTTACGCTGTAAAGGATCATTCGTAGTCATGAATGATACGATATGATGAACATCCTCAGCCGGTGTAGCCAATCCCTTTTGCCAGCATACCTCACATAGAGGGTTATTCACCATCTTCCATGCTCGAAGCTTGCGCCATCGCTCTGAATTATATATCTTACGACGGGTATCATCATACATATTATTGCTCTTCTGTTCCCTCTTTTTGGGTTTGTAAATAGTCGGCATATGGTATTTCTCTTAATTGTTTAGAATCTTGAATTATCTGAAATGCTATCATTTTGTAACGATAGCAAAAATGTTTTATAATATCCTCTTCCGATTCTAACAGGCTGGCCTCAACATCTTGAATGACATAAAGCACCGTGTCCTGAAAGATGTCCTCACGAGATAGTGAGCCATGAAACGTATCGAATTCGACACAACAAAGCGATCGAAGCTTAAGATAATTCTTTCCGATTGCTTCGGCCACCTTAGGATAATAACTATTTCGCTTGTACCTGTTTCTCATTTAGAATCAGATTACCGGAATCATCCGTTATTTCCCTCAAACTGCGCGCAACCATGCTCCTGATTACAACTGACATATTGACTCCCATTTTCTCAGATACCTCTTTCAATAGCATCCAAGTATGTTCATCAAATCGGACTGACCTTCTTTTGTTTCCCATTCCAATACGACTTATTAATCCTCTAAAACATATCAATAATTATAATTCGCCCGCTTAGGCTGATCAAGCCGGCGGCTATCCGTCAGCCGTGACAACTCTTCCTCCTTCTGGTGTATAGAAACCGTCAGGTTATTACGGATATCCGAAAGACGCAGCCACTCTTCCAAGGGAGTGTCTTTAGCTCCCAGCTTTTCATTGATCCGGTCTAACTCTTCACTGCTGCGATTAATTTGACTACGAATACACAGTATCCGATCCTGCCTGGTTTGAAATCCACCCAGACCATTACTATCTATCGTTGTTTCCATTGCTGTATTGTCACTAATTAAACTTTGGGATATACATCCATAAGTCATTATCGGATACATCACAACAGTAATTATCCGCATCTGCTGTGTCCCACACATGGTAATGTTTGTTGTAAACCAATATTTCGGGTTCATAATGTCCTTTGGCGGAAGCTATGACTAACACTGGTTCGCTCTGCCCTGATATATCATCCTCGTCCACAAATGGAAGCCGGTCTTTAGCCTTTATCCACGGAGATTGCTCTGCCTGCCAATTTGCGCCTTGCACAAACCCTACTTGAAAGGTATCTTTAACGCTGTAACCGTGGTTATCTTCCATTCCCCACGCTTCACACATTTCTTTTGCTCTTTCTTGAACCGTCTGTTTCATATTCATATCAATTATAGCTATTAGTTACTGTCCATATTAATAAAATCGATCTCGTTTACAGCCTTTAGAACTCTTAGAATGTCTTCTTGAAAATCTATAACCTGTTGATCACGAATTTTCTTCTTTATTTCAATCAAGGAAAGTTCCTGTATTCTACTCTTATCAGAGCCGGAATATCGTATACCAACTCAATCATTATTTCTTTCTTTTTCTTCATATCTTTTTATGTTATTGGTTAATATTCTCCGTCCGATGCACTCTTACTTCATTGTACCAGTTCCCTTTATATTCGCGGGCCTCAACGGTAAAGTTAACTCTGATCTTGTCTCCTACCTTGGGAGGGTTCTCAACAGGACCATCGAAACTGCAAACGGAAAAGCGCATCTTGCTGTGATAACGTTCGCTGGTTTCCATGATGTACTCTCTCTTCTCCCAGTCTTTACCATCCCTGGTAACTCCACCGGTGGATGGCAGCTCCACCAAAATTCTACCTTCTGCTTCACATTTCATATATTCAGTTTTTAAATTATAATTTATCAGCCCTTATAAGTCGGTTCCCGACACCCCTGCGGGCTGTATAGGACAAGTTGCCGAAAAGTGTTAAATTTTAGATTTTAAAAACGTAATCACTTAATTTTCAACATTTTAATTGCGCACCATAAGGTGCTTTTTGTATTTACAGATAAAATACTGATTTTCAATATGTTATATTTTTCTGCAAATGGGCGTAAATATCCCTGTCTGGTAGCCTGATAAAAGTTTGTCCTTAAATTCACGCTCCATGTCACCTATTTCCTCCACGTACTTCTCACGCTCTTCCGGCCAGCTACGGGCAAAATTGCGTATAGTCTCCCATTGCTTTTTAGTCAGCTTACCCGAAAGATAAAGCTTCTTGTAACGCTCCTTGTACCGGGTAACTCCTATCCGGTATATCTCCCTGGCCCTTTCAAGCTGGGACACCTTTACGCCCTTGGCCGCAGACAGTTCTCTGGTAAAGCATATTTCTGACCAGTCCTTATAGAATATACGGCCGATCCTCGACAAGAAGAGGTTGTCCGTTAGCTCCATCAACGAAACAGACTGGTGCTTGTATATCGTTTCGATACGAAGAATGTTAGCCCCGACATTCCGTCCTTTCTCCCCAGCCTCAAAGCTCTTATCATAGACCTTCAGGATCTTCCGGAAATACTTGCTTTTCTCCGTTGTCTGTTGCTTGAACGCCGAATAGTTGGCATCGTTCCAAAGGAGCTTTCCTGAGACTTCATACATCTGTCTAATGTAACAATCGGCAGGAAGGGACATCTTCATTGTGATACCTATCTCGTAATACGTTACCACGGCATTCTCAATCCGGACACATAGCCTCAACAGCAGCTCTTTGATTGTCCTTACAGCCATTGCGAAAGTTATCGGGCGGCTGTTATCCAGTTTCCCGGTCTTTCCCTTGGAATAGAGCTTACAAATGGAACACGTACACCGTAACCTGTTACCGCGAATCTCGATGAAACAACCGTCAAAGTTGGCGTAAGCGGTAGACTTGTAATAGACTTCATCACCCTCCGTGCACTCCTCCAAATAGTTTCGTAAGACGATCGTCTCAATATCCGCCGTATCAATCGTTGCCTTTATGGTTATCTTGTCGAACATCTCTTCTTCTCTATAAAATACATACACATTCTAAGGCCGGTTGATCGGCCACAGTCATGTATCGGGCAATACACCATGAAATTCTCAACCGGGCCGGCGCGTCTGCATTGCCGGCAATCACACTTTACCTTCTGCCTGATTTCCTCTTCTTTTCCCTTATTCTTATTCATCGCCTTGCTTTTTGATAGGTTGATGCTTTCAAAGACTTACACCTTCTGCATTCAGAACTGAAGGTGGAATAGACCTTCTCTCCCCGATTTAAAGTTCTGGGGTAAAAACGGTGAAGATAGTACCACTCGCCACAGATGGAACACCGTTTCATTAAACGACCGTCGGGGGAAGTACGGTAATTGTTTCTTTCCCGTCGATGGACCAACCGGCAATTTATACACTCTTCGTCCGTAAGTTTATACCGCCTGCAATGGGATAAAGACTTCTTTCCGCATTTGGCGAATGCCTTGCAATCAATACGCGGGATGGTTTGGGGGATATTCATAAGCTGAGCGTTTTAAGCCTCCCACTCCGGGGGAATCCGAATCCCGGGGAGAAGTCCCCGGGGAGTGGTTTGCAAAATATAAAACTTAACCGGGGCACACTCCCGACGG